>JAEEGG010002506.1_pt1 | contig 47239 bp, 32 predicted proteins | sample 9134161 | NCBI WGS metagenome assembly JAEEGG01 (sample SAMN16246543, study PRJNA631951) | gut metagenome | biome: gut microbiome; feature: rumen; material: CR-attached | host: Bos | place: Iran: Karaj | collected 2018-10
TACCTTCGCGCTTGGTGAATCCACCAGGGAAACGGCCAGCGGCACTGTACTGTTCACGATAGTCTACCTGCAGCGGCATGAAATCGGTTCCGGGAACTGCATCTTTTGCGGCACAAACAGTGGCCAGCAATACGGTGTTGTTCATCTTCAGCATGACGGCACCATCGGTCTGTTTTGCCACTTTCCCGGTTTCAATGGTGATGGTCCTTCCATCAGCCAATTGAATGGTCTTTGTAATTACATTCATCTTGTTTAAAACATCTAAAAATAAAAAATATCAATGCGACCATAAAGCTGTGGTCGCTAAAATTTGCGCAAAGGTACACATTATATAATAAATAAACGAATAAAAGCCAAATATTTTTCTTTTTTTATGAATAATTGCGTACCTTTGTAGCCCAAAATCTACTAAGACGCGTTAGACATGAAGATCAACATGAAAGAATGGATAGCCGACATCATCGCCCGAAAGGAGGTGATGGCTCTGCCTGTTATGACTCACCCTGGCATCGAGCAAAACGGCCATACGGTGAAAGAAGCCGTAAGCAACGGACGAGTACATGCAGAGGCTGTGATAAGTCTGGCCAGACAGTATTCCTCCGTAGCTGCGGCTACCATCATGGACCTGACCACAGAGGCAGAAGCCTTTGGCGCAGAGATTACCTTCTCAGACGAGGCCGTGCCTGCTGTTTCAGGCCGACTGTTGTCTGATGTTGTATCCATTTACCAACTACAGGTACCTTCGTTGTCTGCTGGTCGTATACCCGCCTATCTGAAGGCCAACCTGATAGCAGCGAGAGAAATCCAAGACCGTCCGTTGCTGGCAGGATGTATCGGCCCGTTCTCGTTGGCTGGCAGACTTTACGACATGTCGGAAATCATGGTACTTATCTATGAAAACCCTGAAGCAGCCCATGTACTTCTGACAAAATGTGCCGATTTCATCGAGAAATATTGCATGGCTCTCAAGCAGACTGGGGCTAATGGTGTACTGATGGCTGAGCCTGCTGCTGGACTGCTGTCGAACGAAGATTGCATGGTCTTCTCGTCTGATTATGTCAAACGGATCGTAGACCACGTACAAGACGAGCATTTCATTATTGTGCTTCATAATTGCGGTAATACCGGCCATTGTACGAAGGCAATGGTGACAACAGGTGCTGCTGCCTATCATTTCGGCAACAAATGTCAGATGGAAGAAGTGATCAAAGAGGTTCCGCCAACGGCTCTGGCCATGGGAAATATCGACCCCGTGAGCATCTTCAAGGATGGGTTGCCAGAACAGATGCGAGAGGCTGTGACAGATTTGCTGGAGCGGATGAAAAACTATCCAAACTTCGTGCTTTCCAGCGGTTGCGACACACCTCCACACACCCCAATGGCAAATATAGAAGCCTTCTTCCAGGCCCTCGAAGAATGGAATAGACAATGACTCAGAAAACGCTGACATACGAGCAACTGAAGATAACTCTTACAGATATCTATGAGGCAATGGGTTATCATGGGACACAACCCGACAATGCCACAGTCCAAGAAACGGAGGCCATACTCGATGATGTGCGAGAGTGGTTACGTCCGCAGTTCTGCTTCTTTGTGATGCGCGAACGCCTTGACTTTGAGATGGGAAAGATAATCGAAAGGCAGTTGCAAGGCGCTGAAGCATACGCTCTTTTTATCTGCACTTGTGGACAAGAATATGAGGCTTACCAGCAGCATCTCAAAGCTGAAAACGATATGGTCCGCGTATTTATCGCTGACGCCTTGGGAAGTGTGATAGCGGAGAAATGCGCCGATGAAATGGAGAAAAATCTTCAAGAAAGCATTGAAAAGTTAGGTTGGCATCACACCAATCGTTTTTCGCCAGGCTATTGCGGTTGGCATGTATCCCAGCAGCAAAAGCTATTCCCGCTGTTCGAGGGCAAGACCTGTGGTGTCAGGTTGACAGAGAGCTCGCTGATGCTGCCCATCAAATCCGTCAGTGGTATCATTGGTGTAGGAAAAGAAGTCCGCAGGCTTGACTATACCTGCGGACTCTGTCAGTTCGAGAAATGTTATAAGCGGAAGAAGAAAGCCTGAACAGAGGCTGTCTGCCTATAGTTTCCCAAGTAATTGTTTAGCCACAGTTACAGCTGAGTTGGCATTGTCACTATAGCCATCTGCGCCGATTTCATCGGCATATCCTTGCGTTACAGGTGCTCCGCCAACCATCACCTTTACCTGGTTTCTGATACCCGCAGCCTCCAACGCATCAATCACCTCTTTCATATAACCCATCGTGGTCGTGAGCAAAGCACTCATGCAAAGAATATCAGGCTGATTCTCCCTCACAGCCTGAATGAAAGCATCAGCAGAGACATCGATACCGATGTTGACAACCTCAAAACCACAACCTTCTAGCATCGACGCCACAAGGTTTTTGCCAATATCGTGCAGGTCGCCTTTGACAGTACCAATTACCACCTTGCCAAGGGATGTGTTGGTGGAGCCAGCCAAGAGAGGCTTAAGCAATTCGAGGGCTGCCTTCATAGCACGACCTGCCATCAATAGCTGAGGCACAAAGGCCTTGCCATCCTGGAATCGTTGACCGACCTCACCCATCGCACGGATCATCTGACCATTGATCAGGTCTTGAGGAGCGATGGATTTGGCGATGGCGTCGCGGGTAGCAGCGATGGCCTCATCGCTCTTGCCATTCAGGATAGCCTCAAAGAGACGCTCCTCAGGGCTAGAGGGACTCGATAAGCCAGATGGACTTGATTGGCTAGAGGAAATAGAGAGACCAGATGGGCTTGGTATTGCGATGGGGCTCTCTTTTGGTGACAGAGGCGAGAGATAGAGGCCAGGCATCGGCTCTACGGCCTTCGCCATTTGTCGAATATGGGCATCGGTAGTGCCACAACACCCTCCGACAATGTTCAGGCAATGGTTTTCCAACAGAGGCCAAAGATCAGCGAGGAGGCTCTCTGGCGACTTTTGATATTGACCATTGCCATCAGGCATGCCTGCATTGGGATATATACTAACCTTGTGGCCAAACGATGCCAGCTGACAGACCAAAGGAATCATCTTTGGTACATCAGAGAGACAATTGATGCCAACAGAGAATATACCATCCTTATGGAGGGTGCCTACAAACTCTATGATGCTCTGACCCAACATATTATGTCCATCGGGCGTCGATACAGAGAAACTGAGCATAATCGGCAATGAAGGTGCACTCTTTTTAGCCGCTTTGATTGCTATTTCCGCATTCCTAATATCAAAGATGGTCTCGATGAGCAAGGCATCGACACCACCGTCAGACAAAGCCTGAATCTGCTCTATATAGGCCGCTTCAAGCAAGGATTCATCCAAAGGTTCACCACTAGTAGCGACAGAGGTTGTACGACTGGTTGGTCCTATGCTGCCTAATACCAATCGAGGCTTTTGTGGAGTCTTGACAGTATATTCGTCAGCCAATTCACGGGCAATCCTGGCCGCAGCGAGGTTGATGTCGCGACATTTGTCAGATAGTCCATAATCCTGCATCGAGATGCGCTGGGCATTGAAGGTATTCGTCTCTATCAAGTCAGCACCAGCCTCTAGATATTTACGGTGGATATCACGGATGACATCCGGTTTGGTCAATGCCAGCATGTCATTACAGCCTTCACCGAGATGGTATTGTTGGATCATCGTACCCATTGCTCCATCGAGCACAAGAATACGATTTTTTGCGATTTCATCGAGAGAAATCCGCGTTTGGCGAGTCTTATTCTCCGTCAGTCGGATAATCTCTTCCACCTTGCGATCATCCTCGTCCTTGCTCTGATACTCCTCAACGATTCGCATGGCCTGCTCCACCTCCCGTTCATTGTGGAAATCCATTTCAATATGGACGCCCTCACCTCCAATATGATCGAGCAATGGTTTCAGCTCATCGAGCGTCACCCAACAAGCCATAATGCTCTTACCACCAGCGAGAATCCTATTATAGAGGTCATACCATTTGGGCGAACCACCTTGGGGCTCACCCACGCCTGGCGTCCATTGGATGGCATTCAATTCTTCAATTTCCAGCAAGGCATCGAGATGATGCATCGCACCTACGCCATCGAGATGATAGAGTGTATAGTCTATCTTCTGACATTGTTCTCGAATGAAAGGCTGTACGAAACGGCGATAGTCATCGACACTGATCATCGTGGAGATGTCGCTTTGTAGTTTCGACATCTTGCCTGGTGCCCACGACGAGAAATAACAAAACGCCATTTCATCGCCCTCACGGATGATATCATACAGTTCATCGAACACTTGGAAATAGATGTCATTGATCTGTTGCATCTGATGTTCCAAGACCTCCGGCTGCATCACCGTATCAAGCAAGACCTTATCCGTACCCTTGATGGCTGCCAACACATCGAGACCCTCCATCAAATCGGGCATACCCACATAATAATGACCCTGAGCCTTCTTCTTGCAAGCCTTTAGCAGATTCTTATGTAAGAGATAGTTGGGATGGTTGCGATCGAACTTTATGTCATCCGAATAGTCAGGATTGGGATGAATCCAAATGGTATCCTCACCACCCTCGAACACACCACCAAGGATGGCAGCCAACGAACCCGGACCCAACTGCGTATTCGCTACGGGCAACATATCGGCCATCAACGAAGAGTGGGCCACATACCAGTCTAAATACTCAGCCCGCCACTCAGGATCGAACCACCGCTGGTTCAAATCCCGATAGGGTTTGGGAGCAGGGACGTCTGCATGAGGGGCAACACCCTCCTGAAAATGTTCCCACATATTGAGGACAATCCCCTTGTGATTCCACCAATCGACATATCGTTTCTTAGTTTCTTTGAGATTGGGTTTCCAAGTATGCATCATTTGTCTTAGTGTTACTATTATGAGTTTGTTTGGGCACAAAGTTATGAAATAATTTTGGAATGTGCAAAAATTACTGTAATTTTGCACGCAAAATCAAACATATTCAAAATGAGAAAGACTTTTAAGGGGCTCTTTTCCGTAGCCATTATAGGAATCTGTGCGCTTAACACCACCTCGTGCAGCAATAAAAAATTCAATGTAGAAGGACAAATCAGCAATGCCGCTGACTCAGTGCTCTATTTCGAAAATGTGGGTCTCGAAGGCATTAGTATCATAGACTCTGTCAAACTGAGTGATAAAGGCGACTTCTCTTTCAGTGAGGAAGCTCCTGCGACCCCAGAGTTCTACCGTCTGAGGATTTCTGACCAGATTATCAATGTCAGTATCGACTCTACGGAGACTGTCACCATCAAGGCGCAATATCCCCAGATGGCTACCCAGTATGAGATTGGCGGTTCAGAGAACTGTGCTAAGATAAAGGAACTCACGCTGAAACAGATAGACCTGCATCAACGTGCGATGGCTATTCAGGAAAATACATCACTTGGCGTAGACGAAGCCAACGATAGCATCCTGAAAATCATCGATCTCTACAAAGAGGATGTCAAGACCAACTATATCTTCAAGGAGCCGATGAAGGCATACGCCTACTTTGCCCTCTTCCAGACCTTAGGCAACTGGTTGCTTTTCAATCCCCGCAGCAATAAGGATGACATCAAGGTCTTTGCTGCCGTTGCAACGAGCTGGGATACTTACTATCCCCATGCAGAACGTGGACAGAATCTGCACAACATCGCCATCGAAGGCATGAAGAATGTGCGCATTGCCCAGGGAGCAAGAGATCAAGCCATTGATGCCAGCAAGATTCAAGAGGCTGGTGTGCTGGATATCGCCCTGCAGGATAATCATGGACAAGTACGTCATCTGACAGACCTGAAAGGAAAGGTTGTTTTGCTCGACTTCCATATCTTTGCCACCAACGAATCCCCAGCCCGTATCCTGTTGCTCCGCGAACTTTACAACAAATACGCTCCACAAGGTTTTGAGGTCTATCAGGTGTCTCTCGATCCGGACGAACATTTCTGGAAGCAGCAGACAGCTGCCCTTCCCTGGATCAGCGTTCGTGATGAGGATGGCATCAATTCCCAGCGTCTTATGTTGTATAACATTCAGGCTGTACCTGATTATTTCATCATCGATCGCGATAATAATCTCGTTAAACGTGCTTCTCAGATGAAAGATTTGGAGGCAGAAATCAAGAAATTGCTGTAAGATAAAAACAAATTATGCAAGAAAAGTCGGTTTTTCTTGCATAATTCATTTTTTATGCTTACCTTTGCAGCCGCAAGTAACAAGTCGGCATAGCTCAGCTGGTTAGAGTATCACCTTGACATGGTGGGGGTCCTTGGTCCGAATCCAAGTGTCGACACAGGAAAAGATGATGGCCGAAGCCATCATCTATTTTGTTTTAAAAGCTCTCTAACCAAGCTTTGAGTTCAAATATCATCTGGTAGTGGAAGGCAAACGTCTCACGATAGCCCCAACCATGACCACCCGTAGGATAGATATGAATAGAGGCCGGTACATCATGACGATAGCACTCAGAATAATAGTTGAAACCATTGGCGGCAGGTACGGCACGGTCATCATCACTCAAGGCAAGAAAAGCACGTGGTGTCGTACGGTTCACCTGAATATCATTGCTATATTCAGTCTCCAGTTTCTTCAGTTCCTTCTTTGAACGATCCGTACCCAGGAAGTTGTCATGCGACCCCTTATGAGTAAAGGCCGGATCCATCGTGATGACGGGATAGAAGAGAATCTGGAAATTCGGCGCAGCATCGCCTTTGGAATGCGTGGCGATGGTCGAGGCCAGGTGTCCGCCTGCTGAGAAGCCCATGATACCCACATCATTATGATTGATATGCCAATCAACAGCATTGCGACGGACGGTCCTCATGGCCTCTTCTGCATCCGAAATAGGAATATTGAAGTTACCATGAGGCATGCGGTATTTCAACACAATCAGGGCAATGCCCTTGCTGTTGAAGAAAGTTGCCCACTGATGTCCCTCATGATCCATAGCAAGGTGGGAATAGCCCCCACCAGGACAGCAAACAACGGCCCGTCCTGTAGCCTTCTTCGCATCGGGCAGATAAACCGTCAGTTCTGCCTTGTCATTCTCGTCACCACTACTGTTTGGTGCGCCCTTCGGCCATAAATCCATCTTTGTTCCTTTCTGTGCAAAAGCCGCCATCGATAATGTGAGCAGCAGCATGGTTGTAAATGTTTTCAGAGTTCTCATGTTGTTCTTGATAAAATATTTTGGCGCAAAGTTAATCATTTTATTTTTATTTTCGTATCTTTGCACGCAGAAAACTAAAACAACAAGGAAAAAATGAAAAAGATTCTGACAATTCTGGTTCTCACGGCCCTGACAATCAGTTCTCAGGCCAAAGTAAGGTTACCCCACATCATCTGCGACAACATGGTGTTACAGCAACAGACCGATGCTCGTCTCTGGGGATGGGCACAGCCAGGTAAAACGGTGAAGGTCACCACGTCATGGAACAATGAAATGGTCAGTGCCAAAGTAGATAAAAGCGGCAAATGGTTGGTCAAGGTGAAGACACCGAAAGCCTCATACGCCCCCCTGTCAATTACTTTCGATGACGGTGAGCCGTTGACCATCAATAATGTAGTGGCAGGAGAAGTGTGGGTCTGCGCAGGACAGTCGAATATGGAGATGCCTGTTAAAGGCTTTGGTATGTGTCCTGTGAAGGATTACAACCACCACGTACTTGATGCGACCCAGTCGAAAGGTGTGCGCAGCGTAAAGATTCCCAGTATCATGAGAGCAACGCCACAGGAAGATGCACAATGCGAGTGGCGCCAATGTTCACCGAGAACTGTCGGTGAATTCTCAGCTACTGGCTATTTCTTCGCCAGACTGTTGAGTCGTACCCTCGACATTCCTGTGGGTATTATTGAAGCCAATAAAGGAGGTACGCGCGTAGAGAGTTGGCTGACGAAAGAAAATCTGCAGAAATATACCAATGATCCGACAGACTCTGTGGAAATCTGCAAGAAATGGGCGCAATGGGACTATCATCGCAGCTTGCTCTGGGGTAATGGCACCTTCAACCCCATCCTGAACTATACTGTGAAGGGTATTATCTACTATCAGGGTTGTTCGAACGTTGGTGATCCTGGCGACCAATACTCTCAGCGCATGAAACTGCTCGTGGAGCAATGGCGCTCGCAGTTCGGACTCGGCGAGATTCCTTTCTACTTCGTACAGATTGCCCCCTACAGGTATGATGACAACGACAATGCCATCAGCGGTGCCCTGTTGCGCGAACAACAATGGAAGGCATCCCAGATTATCCCGAATAGTTCCCTCGTATGTATCAACGACCTCGTCTATCCTTACGAGACCACCCAGATTCACCCTGCCCAGAAGCAGCCTGTAGGCGAGCGTTTGGCCTTTACTGCCCTGAACCGCGACTACGGCTATGAGACCATCCAATACAAGAGTTCATCGTATAAAGACATGACAATTAAGAATGATACTGTCTTCATCCACACTCAGGACAACTACTGGTGCGACGCCCCCTTCGAGCAGATGGAAGGCTTCGAGATCGCTGGCGCTGACAAGGTGTTCTATCCTGCTACCGCCAGACACTTCTGGCAATCTGGTGGCGGCTATTGGGACGAAGCCATCATCGTTACCTCACCAAAGGTAAAACAACCTGTCGCCGTACGCTACTGTTTCAAGAACTTCCAGATTGGCAATGTCAAAAACGGCGGTAATCTGCCTCTCTTCCCCTTCCGCACTGATAATTGGTAAACGTATGAAACATCATCCATTAGAACTTTTCCACTTCTGTCCGAAGTGTGGAAGTAGCGATTTTGAGATTCACAACGCCCTGAGCAGGCATTGTAGCAACTGTGGGTTTACCTACTACCAGAACCCAAGAGCCTCAACGGCAGCCTTTATCATCAATGGGAAAGGTGAGTTGTTAGTGGCTCGTCGAGCCAAAGACCCAGCCAAAGACACACTCGATTTGCCTGGCGGTTTTGTCGATAATGAGGAGAATGCCGAACAGGGAATGGTGCGTGAGATTTTCGAAGAAACAGGTCTCCATATCAGTGCCGATAGTGTGGAGTATCTTTTTTCCATCCCCAACGTCTATCGCTACTCAGGTATGGACATCCATACACTCGATCTGTTCTTTCTCTGTCATATTGACGAAGACGATGTCGCAGTTAAAGCAGCCGACGATGCAGGAGAACTGGCTTGGGTTCCTTTGCGGGAGGTATATGTAGAACGATTCGGATTGCGTTCTATTCGTCAGGCGGTACACCGATTCTTGGTGGAGAAACGTTAATAAAACTAAAATTCCTCTATATAAATAAGGTGTGAGCAACTTTTTTGCTTACTTTTGCAGCCCTAAAGAAATAAAACAAATCAAAGTATGCAAAAAAACTTAGTGATTGTAGAGTCTCCTGCCAAAGCAAAGACAATCGAGAAGTTTCTCGGAAAAGACTTCAAAGTCATGTCGAGCTACGGGCATATCCGTGACTTGAAAAAGAAAGAACTGAGTATCGACGATAAGACGCTCGAACCAGAATATGAAATTCCTGCCGAGAAGGCAAAGTTGGTAGCTGACCTCAAGTCGAAGGCAGAGAAAGCCGAGAAGGTTTGGCTCGCATCCGATGAAGACCGCGAGGGAGAGGCTATCTCATGGCATCTTTGTGAGGTACTGGGCCTTGATGAGGAGAAGACCAACCGTATTGTCTTCCATGAAATCACGAAACCCGCCATTCTGGAGGCTATCGAGCATCCACGCCGTTTGGATATGAATCTGGTGAATGCGCAACAGGCCCGTCGAGTCTTAGACCGTTTGGTTGGTTTCAAACTATCACCCGTTCTTTGGCGTAAGGTAAAGCCGGCTCTTTCAGCTGGTCGTGTTCAAAGTGTGGCAGTCCGTCTCATCGTGGAGCGCGAGCGTGAGATTCAGAATTTCAAAAGCGAGACTTTCTATAGTGTCAATGGTATCTTTGCCATCACCAATCCAGACGGCTCTGCAACAGAGGTAAAGGCTGTTTTGGGCAGTCGTTTCAAGACACGTCAAGAGGTCGTCGCCTTCCTAGAGAAATGCAAGGAAGCGACCTTTACGGTTGAGAGTATCAGCAAGAAGCCGTTGAAGCGCACTCCCGCTCCTCCCTTTACAACCTCAACCCTTCAGCAGGAGGCTGCACGTAAACTGGGCTTTACCGTCAGTCAGACAATGATGTTGGCTCAGCACCTTTACGAAAACGGACGTATCACCTATATGCGTACTGACTCTGTCAACCTGTCAACCCTCTGTCTGGGTGCCAGCAAGGAGGAAATCATCAAACTCTATGGCCCAGAATACAGTAAGACTCGTCAATATCATACCAGCTCTAAGGGTGCCCAAGAGGCTCACGAGGCCATCCGTCCTACCTATATGGATCAGACGGATGTAGAAGGAACACCACAAGAGAAACGTCTCTACGATCTTATCTGGAAGCGCACGGCAGCCAGTCAGATGGCCGATGCAGAGATTGAGAAAACCACCGTTAACATTACTGTCAGCGGAACTGATGAACTGTTCGTTGCTCAAGGCGAAGTGGTTAAGTTCGATGGTTTTATCAAAGTCTATCGCGAGTCTGTCGACGATGAAGAAATGCAGGACGAATTCTCACATATACTCCCACCTTTGAACGAGGGACAAGAACTGACCCGTCGTGAGATTCTGGCTACGGAAAGATTCACCCAGGGTCCCCAGCGATATACGGAGGCCAGCCTTGTACACAAATTGGAAGAACTTGGCATTGGCCGTCCTTCAACCTATGCACCTACCATCTCTACAATCCAACAGCGCGAGTATGTACAGAAAGGTGACAAGAAGGGTGAAGAGCGTCAGTATACCGTTGACATTCTGAAAGGCAAGCAAATTACGGAGAAAACCCGTAAGGAGTTAGTTGGCTCAGAAAAAGGGAAACTCCTGCCTACTGATATCGGTATGGTCGTCAATGACTTCCTGATGGATCACTTCCAGGAGATTATGGATTACAATTTCACCGCCAAGGTGGAGCAAGACTTCGATAAGATTGCAGAAGGTGAAGAAGAGTGGACAGATATGATGACCACCTTCTACAAAGGTTTTGAACCTATTGTGGAAAAGACGATGAACAGCCGTCAGGAACACAAGGCCGGTGAACGAGAATTAGGTATTGACCCCAGAAGCGGACGTCCTGTATTTGTGAAGATCGGACGTTTCGGACCTGTTGTTCAGATTGGTGTTGCTGAAGATAAGACCAAACCCCAGTTCGCTCAACTTCGTAAAGATCAGGGTATGGAAACGATTACCTTGGAAGAAGCTTTGGAACTGTTCAAGTTGCCTCGTATCTTAGGCGAATATGAAGGTTCTCCCGTCACCATCGGTGCCGGACGTTTCGGGCCATACGTACTGCACAACAGAGTCTACACTTCCTTACCCAAGGACGAAGACCCGATGACCATCACGATTGAAACCGCTATTGAGCTCATCAACGAAAAACGTAAGGAGGAGACACAGAAGCATCTGCGCGTCTTTACAGAAGATCCGAACCTCGAAGTCCTTAACGGTCGTTATGGTCCCTATCTCTCCTACGACGGCAAGAACTACCGTCTGCCCAAGAGCATGCACGAGAAAGCAGCCAATCTGACCTACGAGGAGTGCATGAAGGTAATTGAAGCAACACCCGCCAAGAAGAGCTGATGATACGCATTATCCTCATAGGATACATGGGAGCCGGCAAGACCACCATCGGCAAGGCTCTGGCAAAGGAACTGAACGTTCCGTTCTATGACCTTGACTGGTACATCACCAGCCGCATGCGCAAAACCATTGCACAAATTTTCGAGGAGCGCGGTGAAGAAGGCTTTAGGGAGATAGAAAAAAATATGCTCCATGAAGTCGCTGAGTTTGAAGATGTCATTATTAGTTGTGGTGGAGGAACACCCTGTTTCTTCGACAACATCGACTATATGAACCAGCAGGCACCGGTTGTCTATCTGAAAGTGGAGCCTGAGACTCTCTACATGCACTTGAAGATGAGCAAGAACGACCGTCCGCTGCTGAGAGGCAAGTCTCAGGAGGAACTGATTACGTTTATCCGTGAGCAGCTGGAACAGCGCGAACCCTTTTATACGAAAGCCCGCTATACACTCGATGTCACCTTGATGGACGACTACGAGAAAATCAAGATCAGCGTAGCGAAAATCCGTGAACTATTAAATATTTAATCTGAGCACAAGACTATTCCGCTTATGAAGAAATGGACTATTGACGACTCCAAGGAACTCTACAACATCAATGGTTGGGGAACTTCCTATTTCGGCATCAACGACAAAGGCGATGTCTATGTCACTCCCTGTAAGAACGGCACGCAGATTGATTTGCGTGAGGTGATGGACGAGTTGGCACTGCGTGATGTCACGCCACCTGTGCTGCTCCGTTTCCCAGATATCCTCGACAACCGTATCGAAAAGACATGGAGTTGTTTTAAGAAAGCCTCTGAGGAATATGAATACAAAGGCGAGAACTACGTGGTCTACCCCATCAAGGTCAACCAAATGCAGCCTGTCGTTGAGGAAATCATCTCCCACGGTCGTAAGTTCAATCTCGGTTTGGAAGCAGGTTCGAAGCCCGAGCTCCATGCTGTGATTGCCATGCAGTGTCAGAGTGACTCTATCATTGTCTGTAACGGTTATAAGGATCAGAGCTATATTGAACTGGCCCTGTTGGCACAGAAGATGGGCAAGCAGATCTTCATCGTCGTAGAGAAGATGAACGAACTGGAGATCATCGCCCGCGAGGCCAAGAAGATGAATATCCGTCCGAATATCGGCATCCGCATCAAACTGGCTTCTTCCGGTTCTGGCAAATGGGAAGAGAGCGGTGGCGACGCCTCGAAGTTCGGACTGACGAGTGCAGAGCTTCTAGAGGCTTTGGAGTTATTGGATAAGAAAGGTATGCGCGACTGTCTGCGCCTGATTCATTTCCATATCGGCTCACAGATTACCAAGATACGCCGTATCCAGACGGCCTTGCGCGAAGCCTCACAGTTCTATATCCAACTGCATAAGATGGGATATAATGTCGACTTTGTCGACTGTGGTGGTGGTCTTGGTGTCGACTACGATGGCACACGCTCTCCTTCGAGCGAGAGTTCTGTGAACTACTCCATCCAGGAATATGTCAACGACTGTATCTACACCTTTGTGGATGCTGCCAATAAGAACGACCTGCCCCATCCCAATATCATCACGGAGAGCGGACGCTCACTGGCTGCCCATCACTCTGTGCTTGTCATCGATGTGCTGGAAACGGCCTCGCTGCCTGAGATGCCAGAGGAGTTTGAGCCCGACGAGAACTCTCATCAGCTGGTGAAGGATCTTTATGAAATCTGGGACAATCTCTCTCCTCGTAATGTGCTTGAAGACTGGCATGATGCCGAACAGATCCGTGAAGAAGTGCTCGATTTGTTCTCGCATGGTATCGTGGATCTGAAGACACGTGCTGAAGTAGAGGCGATGTATTGGAGCGTCTGTCATGAGATTCATGCCCTCGCTAAGAGCCTGAAGCATATCCCTGAGGAGTTGATGAAGATTGACAAGCTCTTGGCAGACAAGTACTTCTGCAATTTCTCACTCTTCCAGAGCCTCAGCGACTCATGGGCCATCGACCAGGTTTTCCCCATCATGCCTATTCAGCGTCTTGACGAGCGTCCCACCCGCAACGCCACCATTCAGGATATCACCTGCGACAGTGACGGTAAGATTGCTAATTTCACTACCAATCGCCATAATACCCACTCTCTGCCTGTTCACGCTCTGAAAAAGAATGAACCTTATTATCTGGGTGTATTCCTTGTTGGTGCATATCAGGAGATCTTAGGTGATATGCACAATCTCTTTGGTGACACAAATGCCGTACATATCTCTGAAAAGGACGGCACTTATCACATCGACCAGATTATCGACGGTGAGACGGTAGAGGAAGTGCTCGAATACGTGCAGTATAATCCCAAGAAACTGGTCCGCCAACTTGAAGTATGGGTGGCCAAAAGCGTGAAGCAGGGTAAAATCACCCTTGATGAGGGTAAGGAATTCCTCTCGAACTATCGCTCAGGTCTCTATGGCTATACCTATCTGGAGTGAATAGTGAATAATTTGCTACCGCATGAAAGAGAAATTGACAATAGTAAAGGTTGGTGGGGCGGTCGTTGAGGACGAGGCCCAGCTTTCACAATTGCTTAAGGACTTCAGTGCCATTGAAGGCAAGAAGGTCTTGGTTCATGGTGGAGGCCGTAAAGCAACGAAAGTGGCTGAAGCCCTTGGCATCGAATCAAAGATGGTGGGCGGTCGTCGCATCACCGATGCCGACATGCTCAGTGTGGTCACGATGGTCTATGGCGGCTTGGTCAACAAGAATCTCGTAGCCCGTCTTCAAGCAAACGGTGTCAATGCCTTAGGTCTTACAGGTGCAGATATGGATGTGATCCGTTCGCACAAGCGTCCCCCTGTAAAACTAACAACTCCCCTCCTTCCAAAGGAGGGGCAAGGGGTGGTTGATTTCGGCTTTGTAGGCGACGTGGATAAGGCGAATGGTCAGATGCTCAGCAAACTCATCGAAGAAGGCATTACCCCCGTAATGGCACCCTTGACCCATGATGGGCTGGGCAATATCCTCAATACCAATGCCGACACCATCGCCAGTGAGACAGCCAAGGCACTCGCTCCCTATTACGACGTCACGCTGATATTCAGTTTCGAGAAGAAGGGCGTCTTGCGCAATCCTGACGATGACAACTCCGTCATCCCTATTATTACGCGCGCGGACTATATTAAATATAAGGCCGACGGCACCATCAGCGGTGGTATGCTCCCTAAGATAGAAAATGCCTTGGCTGCTATCGACAGTGGTGTCTCACGCGTCATCATCACCCTTGCCACTGCCCTCGATGGACAAAGCGGTACTATCATTCAAAAATAAGGCGAAAATTTTTCGCCTTATTTTGTAACTTTCGCATTTCTCAATCGTCATTACTATTAGAGAGGATGAAAAAGATCAGTTTCCGGAACGACGTGTTGCCACTGAAGAACGAACTCTTCCGGCTCGCCCTCCGTATCACTCTCAACCGAGCGGAGGCAGAAGACGTTGTGCAGGAAACGATGATTAAGGTCTGGAACAAGCGTGACCATTGGGACGAGATCGAGAGTATCGAAGCCTTCTGCCTCACCATCTGCCGCAACATCTCGCTCGACAAGATGAAGAAAGCGGAAAACCAGAACCAAAGCTTAGAAGATAGTCATGATGCACCAGATTCAAGCTACACATCCAATCCTGAGGAGCAGGCCATGCAGCGCGATCGCATCCAACTGATACGCCGCCTCATCGATCACCTGCCAGAGAAACAACGCAGTTGTATGCAGTTGCGTGACTTCGAAGGCAAAAGTTATAAAGAGATAGCACAGGTGTTAGGCATCAGCGAGGAACAGGTAAAAATCAACATCTTCCGAGCCCGCCAGACCATCAAGCAAAAATTCATAGAAACAGAGGATTATGGATTATAAGTACATCGAACAGCTCTTAGAGCGTTATTGGCAAGGTGAGACAACCCTGCAGGAAGAGGCCATCCTTCGTGCTTTTTTCAGTCAGGATGATGTGCCTGCCAGTCTGATGAAATACAAGTCGCTCTTCGACTGCGGACTGCAGGAGGAGACATTAGGCGATGACTTCGATGCCCGTATCCTCGACAGCATCGGCGAAGACGAGAAAGTGCCAAAGGCCAAGGTCGTTTCATGGAGCTCTCGCCTGATGCCGCTCTTCAAAGCAGCTGCTATTGTGGCCATCCTCCTAACGATTGGCAACGCAGCACAGGCTCCTTGGAACTACGGATGGGACAATCCTCAAGACGAATATGCCAAATATCGTCAGCAGCAGGTGGATACCGTCAATATCCTGAGTCCCGTACAGGCAGAGAATATCACTGACAGCGTCGTAGCACCCAAGCCTGAAGAGTCATCTTACATCGAATAATTATTCTATGCTTTCTCTATAATAATCTAAACACATTATTAAAACATTAAGGAAACTGTGAAGTTTCCGTTCTCTCAAATTTTCATAACATACTAACGAAGAGAGGGTTGCGATGAGCAACCCTCTTCTATTTTATTTCCGCATCCGAAGATTCAGCTGTATGAGCGATGGAATCAGGATACACAATGAGAAGCCCACTGCCATCAGCACATGTTGCTGGCTACCAAACAAATCGACGAGTTTAAGGTCAGGATTGGGGTAGAAGTTGTATAGCACATAGGCCACTGTATTGTTTACCCAATGGAACACCACTCCTGGCACAATGCTGTCGGTACGGTAATAAAGCCAACCCAACAACAGGCCTATCAACAACGTATGGGGAATCTGAGCTGGGTTCATATGGGCAGCACTGAACAAGACGGCAGAAATAAGAATAGCTACCCAAGGTCGGCTGTTCCATTTGAGCAGCGAACGAAGGATTGCCCCACGGAACACCAATTCCTCAGCCAACGGCACCAGCAATCCAACGACGAAATAGCCATAACGATCACGCAGAATCATGTCGAACTCCTCCTCTACGAGATTCGGCAGTTCAGGCATCTGCTCCTGAAGCCATCCGGAGGGGATAATTGTTCCCAAGGCAGCCAACACACACCATATGAGTACCACCCAGGGACGCGTCTGTATCCAATGACGAGCCACTACAGCCCACTTCTGCCAGAGAAACAAAGCCATCGTCGCCACACTGAACAACACCATCGTCAAGATGGTTCCTGTGGCATCCAATACTGCACCAGGACCTTTCCACAAGAGATATACACCCTGAATAATGCCTCCTGCCAACACCTGAAGGGCTAAAAACACGAACCAGTAAATAATAGCATTCTTCATATCATCGTTGTCTTAGTTGTCATTCATCAAAACATCTTCCGTTATCTTCTTGTCGCATTCCAACTGAGCCACCAACTCATCTCGCGAGCCAAAACGTTGCTCAGCCCGCAAACGTCTAACAAACTCCACTGTCATTTTCTGACCATAAAGATTTCCCACATCTTTTAATATATGTACCTCCAGTGTCTGCTGCTTACCTTCGAAAGTAGGACGCGTGCCGATATTCATCATCGCAGGCATCCTTTGTCCATCCACCATCGCCCAGACGGCATAGGCTCCGCTAGCTGGAATCAGTTTCTCCTGACTGTCAGGTTCCAGATTCGCTGTGGGGAAACCCAGCTCGTGGCCAATATGTTCTCCTGAAACCACACGTCCTGATAAAGTATAACGACGCGTCAACACTTCAGGCATCACCTCCACACGCCCTTCTTCTGCCAACAGTTGTCGAATCACCGTAGAACTGACAGCCATCTGGTCGTCCATCATCGCCACATCGCCACGAACCACATCGATGTCAAGATGCTGACCATAACGCACATAGTCATCGAAGCCCTCGCTCCTATCATGTCCAAAACGGTGGTCATAACCTGTCACCAACAGTTCCACAGACAATTGGTCACGCAGTATCTCCCGCATAAAAGCCTCAGCAGAAAGAGCCGCCAACTGATGGGTGAATGGCAATACGATCACCTCTTCAACCCCCAGTTCCTTTAAGCAGGCCTCTTTCTCTTCAAGAGTAGAGAGCACCTGTGGCTGAAAATTCGGATCGAAGAGCTGGCGAGGCAGACGGTCAAAGGTCACAGCAATGGGCTTCAATCCCCGCTTCTGGGCCTCACACACCATCATCTTCACAAGCATCTGATGCCCGCGATGCACCCCGTCGAAACAGCCTATCGTCGCTGCTGAGGGTGTGGAAAGATGAATCTCTGGCGATAAAATCATCATTATTGGGTGCAAAGTTACAAAAATATTTGGAGATTTGACGTTTTTAATGTAACTTTGCAGCCGAAAACGACAGAAATGCCGATTTCACCGGACTTGTAGCTCAGTTGGTTAGAGCAACAGACTCATAATCTGGAGGTCCCAGGTTCAAGCCCTGGCTGGTCCACAAATAAGAAGAAGGGGCGTACCGTTTGGTGCGCCCCTTGTGTGTTAGAATACCTGATTGTACGTAGGACTCGTATACCAGTCCAAACATTTTGTACGGTCCAAAGCCCATTCGCCAAATGAACAACCTTTGGTCATGTAGGCACCAAAGAGAGCGCCATCCTTGTAAAAGCCAATATTCACACCCTCCAAAGGATAACGGAACGAGGCATAAGGAATCATCAGCACCCAAGGCAGGTGCTTGGTTTTCGTACCTGAAAGGGTATACTCTCGTGTTACCTGTGCCTCGCAATCACGAAAACAATGTTGTTCCCAGACAAAGCCACGATTGGGACTTAACACAAAGGGATCAAACATACCTGGCGTAAAGCCTGTAACGGTCTGGCCTTGCTTGAAATAAACGTGATATACTTCTGTACGAGTGGGAACAATCATATAGTCGTTTCCATACAATTTTGACACATTATATTTCTTTCGCTGGAATATCCCATTCACCACATCCAGATCATCGCCAATAGCCCAATGGGCATCCTCAAACAAATAAAGGAAAGCCTCGCCATTGCGACCAGCTTGCAACAAACTGCTGCTACTAAACAAAGGTGAAGCCATTTTCTGCAGAGGCACATTGTGGTGAGAACCGCCCATATCGAATGAGTTTCCACTCTCGATGGTCACACTGTCAATATCTTCAGCCTGATAACCCACCAATCGCAAACCCGCTGCCAACTGTTTCGAGCCACCAACGGCAGCCAGCTCCACTTCAATCTTCAAGTGGCGGCTATCCACCACTTCACGTGAAAGGCGCAAAACCACATCATTATAATCATAATCGCCCGGCTCAGGCATCTCCTCCTCAAAACCATACACCAGTTTCTGCTGGGTAAGACGAGCCTTCAATGATTTTTGCTTATTATTTGACTTGACATTGCTGAAACTCAGTGCCGTCGTTTCTACAGGGAAACTTACCACCGTATACAATCCATTGGCATCTACTAAAGCCGCATATAGCTCTGACACCCTTGTGGCAACGGTAGCAGCCACTATTGCGCGTCCGCCATCCTCAATGGAACTTTGAGCCATTATCTCTGCATTGAGTGCTGTCAACGGATTATCAGACAGGATAAGGACAGACTTAGCACCCACACTCACATCAGCATCCACCACATAAATATGATCCTGTGTCAACTCCCAGGTGTGTTTGGCATCCACACTGTCTACAGGCGAAGAATTGTCGAGGATTTCTTCGTATTTATCTTCATCGTACACTTCTTTACTGCATGAAGTCAGCATCAAACCACCAACCATGCCCAATGCCATCAAGAATTTCCCACTGTACTTCATCATTATCATGATTTATCCGTTAATTTGCGCCAAAATTACAAAAATATTCGATAAAACGTGCAAAAAAAAGGGCATTTTACAGAATTTAACGATTAAAGTGTTGGATTTTCCCGAAAAATATACTAATTTTGTGCCCGAAGAATCGATTCAAAGGAAAATTTAAGTTACGTAACAATTTTAAAATCTTATGAAAATGAAAAAGTATTTGTTAGCAGCCGTTATGGCTGTAGCAGTCACTGGAGCCTTCGTCAGCTGTAGCGACGATGTTGTTTCTGGCTCTTTGATTGAACAGAAGGCCAAAGCTTTCGAGAATGCATACATCGAGGCTTACGGTACACCCGCACCCAACCACACCTGGGGATTCAAGACGAACAACATCGCTGAGACTGAGGCTCGTGGTGTAACCCGTACCGCAAGAACCGAGAGTAATTTATGGTATGTAGACAAACCCACTGGTTATGGTCTTCAACAACCAGACCCTCTTTTTGATGAGGAAATAGAGTACGTTATGGATTGGTTCTCTAAGAAAAGACAAGGTCATGGTGAAGTTCTTGATGTGAAGAATTATTTTGTTCAGCAGGTTGCTTATGGTAACAAATATGACCAAGGTGTTAAATACCCTGTAAGTGGACAAGTGTTTGAAGCATATGAGAATGGAAAACCAAAATACCGTACAGAGAATTATGAAGTTCAATCCAAAGAACATATGGATTGGATAGCTGCCAATATGACAGCAAATGTTGAAAGTGAACAAGATTGTGACCATGTTAACAACTTTAATACCGGAAGTGGTAGCCTGATGTACATGGAGGATAGCGAAACAAAATATGGTTTTGCATTCAAAGACAGCTGGGGAACGGTAAACAATTTAGTCAGCACAAATTACTATATGGTTCATCTGGTTGCCGATTATAAGGGAAAGCATATCGATGGATGGTATGTAGGTTTTGATTATCAGACTTCCAAAGTAGAATATAATGCAGACGGAACGCTTAAGTCATCTGTAAAGTTGGATCCTGATGGCAAATATAATGACCGTGTAGTTAAGATTGTTCCTGCAGGGGGTGGAACAAATCCGCCTACCGGAGAGTGGAAGATTGAAGAGATTGAAGAGATTGTTGAAGCTGGACGTGTGTTCTGCGAGGACCTTGGTGCTTCTAAACTCAACGATATTGACTACAATGATGTTGTGTTCGACGCCATCATTGTGCATAAATACCAGAAACTCACCACCACTGTTAAGGAAGATGGAAAGGATCCCGTTGTTACAGAATCCGTAGTTGACAACAGTTCAGAATATTACGCCAAGATCTGTCTGTTGGCAGCAGGTGGAACCGTTCCCGCTAGTGTTGCTGGCTACGAGGTTCATGATGTACTGAGCAATAGTAGCTTAGGAACAAATGTCATGATCAACACCACCAGAAACAAGGAGGATGTTAATGGTGCCCAGATTGACGAGTGTGCTCCCGTTATCATTCAGGAAGCTGTAGAGGGTCAAGAGGAAACGGTAGATAAGAAATTCATGGGTATTACCCTAATTAAAGATATTGAAATCGCAGTGCAATATGGCAATGCTGTAACAATGTTGACAGCTGAAACTGGTAGTACCGTACCTGCCGCACCTTACAAGTTCTGCGTACCCATCGGTACTCCTTGGGCTAAGGAGCGTGTCAGCATTGGAGAAGCCTATAGAGCTTTCCCCGAATATAACCAGACAGGTTCGGGTCAATTCTGGGAAGGAAAAGGTGTTGTAGCAACAAATCTCTGGGACAACTGCCAGACACTCTTTATTGATGAAAAAACTCAAGAATACTACAAAGAAGGAATGATCCTGAGAAGAGAGGTTATTGATAGCGGTACAGGTAGTGGTAGCAATGTCACACCCAGTACACCTAGCACACCTAGTACACCCAGTACTCCTAGTGCTAGTGGCAATGTTGTTTTGACAAAGAATCCCTACACCAACCAAGATCTTATTTCAACAAATGAGTTGGATGGAAAAGTCAGTCCATCAAAGAGTATTATCGTAAACGTTTATGGATCTCAGATATACGATTGGGGCTGGGGTGAAATTGGTGTAATGGATAGCAACTATCAAACTATTGTCAATGCAAAGTCTGATTCAACTCCCACATGGGCTCACTTTGACAGTAACAATTCTGGCTATATAAGCATTCCTGTTTCGGCAGCACAATTAAGCCAGCTTATTTCTTCTGGTGGCCTAAGGCTTAATATCAACAATTTCTCACATACGAAAGTAGAATTCGTGCAATAACAATTCAAATACCAAACATAAGATTTTAATCCCGTTGGAGGGCGTCTGCGTGAGTAGACGCCCTCCTTTTGTTTTTGTAAGAAACAGCATTTCGAGAAAGGTGCCACTTTAGTCCATAAAACTTCCCTGGTTTCACCCACTTTCATCCCTAGTTTCTTCTACTCTCATGCCAAGTTTCATCGGCTTTCATGCCTGGTTTCTAAGAATAGGCCTAACCTTTAAGTTACTTCCGTTGAAAGAATCCATATGCGTACATATTATTATATATAGAGAACTGTGTCGGATTATTGTTTCGACTATTGGAACTTTTTTCTCGATATACTTGTAGATTTCGATATTTATTTGTATCTTTGCAAAAAGATAAGGAAACTGTCGCGAAAGCCTAATAAAATAAGGCGAAGACAAAGGCAAAAGCCTCGAACAATTAAAGACTTTTTGTCGACCAAACCAAACAAAATTACCACAATTAGCATTAATTAACAAAATTCTTTGCGGTTTTTCCATATAAAATATCTATCTTTGCACCGCAGTTCCGAAAATCGGGACAAAGAAACGGAAATAGTTACAAATTATCTATAACCAATTATTAAAATTTTTGAATTTATGAAAAAGTATTTGATGACAGGAATCGCAGCCATTGCAATGTGCGCTGCATTCACGAGTTGCTCAAAGGATCCTGGTTTTGAGCAGACAACTCCAGAGCAAATCGCTCAGGCTCAGTATGATGCTGCCTTTATCAAGGCATTCGGCCAACCTGCGGCTAATCAGGATTGGGGGTTCGGCTCACGCTCTATCACACGTTCAGCTGGAGATCCTGAAGTTGTCAAAAAAGACGTTTGGGAGAATTTCCCAGATAAGCTTGACGGCAATGCTGTACCCGCTGACGTAACAACAGCAGAGGCTGCTTATGTCTATGCGTGGTTCCAGAAAGAAGAGAATAAGGGTTTAACTGAGGAAGGACAGCCTTGGACAAATTTCTTTCTCCAGCAGGTATATGGAACTATGGACAAGCAGAAAAAAGGTATTTGGCATCGCTATGACCAGAATCGTGTCAACAATGGATATGATTCCAATTATTATGATGAAGAATTCACAGATAAAGGCGGCATGGACTATCTGACTGTTGGCGATGGTACCACAATGACCCATGTCCTTGACTTTAATGCAGAAGAGGGTGGCCCATGGGGTATTGTTTACATGAAGAACAGTTCTGCTATGCAGTTTGGTTATCATGGCTCATGGGACAGCAGCGATCGTCAGTTGTTCAAACTTGCTCAGATTACAGTACCCGGCGAATGTTTCGGTGAAGGCGAGGCAGATCGCACAGCTTGGTACGTTGGTTTATCACTATTAGCAGAAAAAGATGATAATGGCAAAAAGGTTTTAGGTGAGCAACGTAAGGATTGGGGAGACGACTGGATTTTAAAGGTTGTTCCAGGTGTTTCCAAACCCAATTATCGTGTCATTGCAGAGGACTTGAATGCAAGTGAGAAAACTGACTTCGATTTCAATGATGTAGTGTTCGACGTTATTCCTAACGAGGCTAAAACAGCTGCGAAGATTGTATTGCGCGCTGCTGGCGGTATCTACAAACTGACTGTTGCAGGTAGTGAAGTACATGAAGCATTTGCTGCAGCATATCCTGATGCTGGATATGGTGTAGGTGCAAATGGATTATATCCGATGATTAATACAAATCCTTGGAATCCTGAAATAAAAGTGACTTTGTTTGAAAATTATGAAGGTGATTTCTCGGATGCAAGTATTAGAAACACTATCAGGAATATTGAAATCAGGGTTTACAAGCCCGGATTTGAGGATAGTGGCGTGGAGTTGACTGCAACAACTGGCAAACCTGCATGTAAGATTCTCGTAGATGACACATTTAGTGTTGTAACTGAAAGACAGGATATTTCCAATGAATATGGTAATTTTACCAGCTGGGTACAGGGATATTTTGCTGACGACTTCTGGTGGAAATCTGGAACTGCTGAATAATTCCTGTTAACCAATATAAGAAAAGGGGCGGCTGCGCGAGTAGCCGCCCTTTTCTTGTAGTACTCTCGGAGTATTGAAAAATACTTTCAGAGTATTGCAGAATACTCTCGGAGTAATTGGGGGCATGTCAAATATACCCCCATTTTTTAGAAGGCCTTCCAACACTTTTTCCTTGGCTTTCCAACAAGTGTTAGGAAGCCTTCCCGCAAAAAATGCATAGGCACGTACACTTTCGCAACAGTCCCTATTGTATACGCTCTTTTTGCCGACAAATCCAAACGTTTTTATTTGGATTAACAATTATTAGCATAGACAACGATAACTTTTTCACACTTTTTGTCTATCTTTGCAGCGTTATTATCTTAAGGAACATAATTATTTTGAATATGAAGAAGTTTTTGATGACAGGAATGGCAGCCATTGCTCTGTGCGCTGCATTCACAAGTTGCTCAAAGGATTCAGCTTTTGAGCAGATGAGTCCGGAAGATCAGACCAAGGCAAAGTATGATCGGGCCTTTCTGGAGTACATTGGCGGAGAGATTGCCCCAGACCAGGATTGGGGATTCGGCGAAAGTGTCACCCGTACTGAGAACGCCAATGCCAACGAGTGGGCAGATCCCAACAAGTCCTATGGTGGTTTGCTGGTACCCCCTCCCCTCACTGCAGCCCAGAAATCTGTGGTTAAGAAGTATTTCCAGACTGTTCCCGATATCAAATATGAAGATCCCCATTGGACGAACTACTTCATGCAGCAGGTGTATAAGGGACATACAAGTGTGCCAGTAGGTTGTGCTACGCCTGAGGCTTACATGGCTGCTGACGGGCATACCTATATCATTGCCTCTGACCACATGGACCACCTCGCTGCCATTGATGGCACATTTGTTGATCACATCAACAATTTCAATCATGGCGATTGCAGTGTAAATGGCACTGTATGCGACAATGGTGGCAATGCCAATACCGGCCCCTTCCACTCAGACCAAATCATGTATATGAAGGAGTCTACCACCAAATCTTTTGGTTATTATAATAGTAATGGTAGTGTACGCCACACAGAGTATACTGGTCTGGTAAGCTATCAGACTATCATCGATGCCCTTGGCGCTGAGGCCAATTGCCTCAATGATGGTTGGAATCGCTCATTCATGGGCTTCGACTTCGAGCAGATGGTCGATGATGATGTTTATGCAAAGAATGGTAATGATTGGAAATATTATACATACAACGGTCAGCAGTATCACTATCTCAGCTCTAATCTGAATATGTACTGTGGTGATCTTCAGGAATATAACAATGTGCCCAGCTCAAGTGAAATAGCAAATCTGTTGGCTGATGGCTATCTGCCTGTTGACGGTAGTGCCGATAAGAAGTGGGTAAAGGTTGGCGGTTGTGCTGATGGCTACTACAGCGACTGGATTGTTTGCTTGACAGAAGCTAATGTGCCTGATACGGAGGAGTACAGCATGAAGATTATCGCTGAGGACTTGAGCGCAAAGGAATCTTCTGACTTCGATTTCAACGATATCGTTCTCGAGGTGAAGTTTGGCAGCCCTGCAAAGGTGAAGTTGACTCACGCTGGTGGTACTCTGCCCCTCCGCATCAACGGCAACGACAATTTTGAGGTTCATAAGTTGTTCGGTGTTCAGGTCAATGAGATGGTTAACACCGGTATGGGTCCCAACAAGAGCCCTGTGCTTCTCCACAAGAAGGGACTCAATGTAAATATTGAAAATGCCGCTCAGGCCAACACCCAACTGGAGCTGAGTGTTTACAAGAATGGCAGTTGGCAGGTGTTGACAGCAGTAAAGGGTGAACCCGCTTGTAAACTGGCTGTTGGCATGAGCTATGTCGTATTGGGTGAGCGTGTCAGCATCAAGGATGCGTATGAAGACTTTGTTCCTTGGGCTACAAGAACAGGCTTCAGATCAAATTGGTGGGAATAAGTATTCATCAAAAATTACTTCGATAATAACTTAGTTGGAGGGTGCCTGCAAGAGCAGGCACTCTTTTTTTACACATTAGGGACGGTTCCTATTGTGTAATTCGAAAATAATGTGTAACTTTGCCCGCTGATATGGTACTGAATTGGATTTGGATAGCATTTTTCATCATCGCGTTTGTGATTGCGCTGGTGAAACTGGTGTTTTTCGGAGACTTCGAGGTGTTTCCTGCGATGATGGACTCGACGTTCTCCTCGTCAAAAACGGCCTTTGAGATTTCTCTGGGTCTGACGGGTGTTTTGGCCCTCTGGCTCGGCATCATGAAGATTGGCGAGAAGGGCGGCGTGGTGAATGTCCTGGCCAAGATGCTGAGTCCGCTCTTTACCAAACTGTTTCCAGACATCCCCAAGGGCCATCCCGTCACAGGTTCCATCTTCATGAATATCGCAGCCAATATGCTGGGTTTGGACAATGCTGCTACGCCCCTTGGTCTGAAAGCGATGGAACAAATGCAAGAATTGAAGAATGGAAAAATTGAAGAATTGAAGAATAGGGGACAGCTGGCAGAGGCTGAGGATCTGAAAGTGACCGCGACCAACCCGATGATCATGTTCCTGGTGTTGAACACCAGCGGTCTGACGCTGATACCTATTTCTATTATGGTGTATCGCGCCCAGATGGGTGCCGCCCAGCCTACCGACATCTTCATCCCCATCCTGCTAGCCACGTTTTTCTCGACTCTGGCAGGCGTCATCATCACGAGCCTTTTCCAGAAGATCAATCTGCTGAACCGCACGATTTTGCTCTTCTTAGGTGGTGCAGCCCTCGTAGTGGCAGGTGTCATCTGGGGCTTCGGACAGTTGGACTCCGTGCTGATGAACAAGGTGAGCACCTCGACAGCAAATATCCTGCTGATGACAATCATCATCGCCTTTATCCTGGCAGGCATCAGAAAGAAGGTCAATGTCTACGACGCCTTTATCGAAGGCGCAAAAGACGGTTTTACGACAGCCGTCCGCATCATCCCCTATCTGGTGGCCATTCTTGTGGGCATTGGTGTGTTCCGTGCTTCTGGCGCAATGGATATGCTGATCGACGGTATCAAGTGGAGCGTAGAAGCCTGCGGTGGTAACAGCGATTTCGTAGGCGCCCTGCCCACAGCCCTCATGAAACCGCTGAGCGGAAGTGGTGCACGAGGCATGATGGTGGATGCGATGACCACTTACGGTGCAGATTCGTTTATCGGACGTCTGAGTTGTATCTTCCAAGGCTCCACAGACACCACCTTCTATATCCTCGCCGTCTACTTCGGTAGCGTGGGCATCGTGAAGACCCGTCACGCTGTGACCTGCGGACTCTTGGCAGATTTGGCAGGCATCATCGCAGCCATTGCCATCGCATACTTATTCTTTAATGCATAATTAATAATGCATAATGCATAATATAAATGGGCAAACTTCAGACAATAGCAAAAGACACGGCCATCTACGGGCTCTCGAGTATCATAGGTAGGTTTTTGAATTACCTGCTGGTGCCACTCTATACTGCCCAGCTCTCAGCGGCCTCAGGTGGCTATGGCATCATTACCAATATGTATGCCTACGTGGCGCTGATACTGGTGATTCTTACCTTTGGTATGGAGACCACTTATTTCCGTTTCACCAACAAGACACACACAGACTCACAGGTGGTTTATTCCACCACATTGATCAGCGTGGGTGCCGTTTCCGCACTCTTTGCAGCATTGGTGATTATCTTTATCACGCCTATCAGTACGTTGATGGGCTATGGCGATCATCCGGAATGGGTATGGGTAATGGCGGTAACGGTGGCTATTGATGCCTTCCTCTGCATCCCCTTCGCACACTTGCGACAGCAGAAGAAGGCCATCAAGTTTGCAGCACTCAAACTGTTGAACATCGTGGTGAGCATCCTGTTGAATGTCATCTATTTCGCCTGGATGGACGGTAAGGATGTGGGCTACGCCTTCTATATCAACCTCGTCTGCACAGCCATGCTTGCCGTATGTCTCATTACAGAGTATACAGGCTTCCGCTGGCGACTCGATAAGAAACTGCTGCGCACGATGCTCAGTTATTCGTGGCCCATTCTTATTCTGGGTATTGCTGGTATTCTGAACCAGACCGCTGATAAGATGCTCTTCCCCTATCTCTACGAGGGAGACATCACGGAGATGCGAGAGCAACTCGGCATCTACGGAGCCTGTTCGAAGATTGCGATGATCATGGCGATGATTACCCAGGCCTTCCGCTTTGCCTACGAGCCGATTGTTTTCTCTGGCGTCAAGGAAAAGGGACAGCACGAGATGTACGAGCAGGCGATGAAATACTTCATCATCTTTACACTGTTGGCATTCCTGATTGTGATCGGATGTCTTAACGTACATGACGATTCGGAATACCTGATTGTGAAATACATCGTCAGAAAACCTGACTACTGGGTGGGACTGAAAGTGATACCGATTGTGATGGCGGCAGAGATTATGATGGGTATCTATTTCAACCTGTCGTTCTGGTATAAGATCATCGACAAGACCATCTGGGGTGCGTGGTTCTCTGGCATCGGATGCCTTGTACTTCTGGCAGTAAATTTCTTCTTCGTGCCGAAGTACGGCTATATGGCCTGTGCCTGGGGAGGTGTGGCCGGCTATGGCGTGGCAATGATCACTTCCTACTTCGTGGGACAGAAATACTACCCCCTCAACTATCCGCTGAAAAGCATCGCCATCTATATCATCATGGCTGTACTGTTGACGATGGCGATGTACTATGTGCCAGACGCTTACGGCTTCGGCCCCATCCTGACGCTGGCCTTCAACATCCTCTGTATCTGCTGTTATGTATCATATATCCTCTACAAGGATTTGCCCCTTAGCAAGCTCCCCGTTATCGGAAAATATTTCAAAAAATAAGATATGAAGAAATTACTGTTTTTACTGGTCGCTATCCACTGTTCACTATTCTCTGCAAAGGCAGATGAAGGCATGTGGACGCTGTACAACCTGCCCAATGCCGTCTATGAGACGATGAAAATGGAAAATTACGAACTGCCCTATGGCGCACTCTATGAAGGCGATCAGGCCGTCAAGAACTGCGTAGTGAACTTTGGCGGTTATTGTTCTGGTGTGGTCGTATCGCCTGATGGTCTGGTGTTTACCAATCACCATTGTGGTTTCGAGGCTATCCGCTCGCACTCCACTGTGGAGCACGACTATATGCTTCACGGCTTTATATCCAATTCCTATGAAGAAGAGTTGCCCAACAAAGACCTCTTCGTGAGTTTCATGGTTGAGCAGAAGGATATCACCAGTTTATTAATCGACTCTCTCGGCTATGAGAAACGTGCAGAAAAGGGTCGTGGTGACTATCTCGTAGACTCGCTGGAGAATGCCATCCAGAAGCAGATGAGGGCTAAGGACTCTACCCTGCGTGTGGAGATCAAGCCGTTCTATGAGGGCAACAGATTCTTCCTGACCACCTATCGCGACTACAATGACGTACGTCTGGTGTTCGCGCTGCCCAAGTCGATGGGTAAGTTCGGTGGCGAGACAGACAACTGGATGTGGCCTCGTCAGACCTGCGACTTCTCCGTGTTCCGTATCTATGTAGACCCCAAGACGGGCGGTCCTGCAAAGTATTCTAAGGACAATGTCCCCATGCATCCCAAGAAGTGGGCGCAGGTTTCTCTGCAAGGCTATCAGCCAGGTTCGTTCTCGATGACGCTCGGTTATCCTGGCAGCACCAGTCGTTATCTGTCGAGCTACGGTATCCTGGAGCGTCGCGATGCCCAGAACAAGCCCCGTTATCAGACTCGTGAGATCAAGCAGGACATCATGATCCGCCACATGCGTGCTGATGAGGCCGTGCGCATCAAGTACGACTCGAAGTATGCCAGCAGTTCCAATTACTGGAAGAACTCCATCGGTATGAATAAATGTATCGACAGTATCGGACTCATCCAGCAGAAGGCTGCCTACGAGGCCAAGATCCGTCAGTGGCAGGATTCTACGGGCTTCCTGAAGGATAAGCTCGATTTCAATAAGCTCGAGAACTTCTACAAAAAACGCTTCAACGCCGTTCGTGCAATGATGTATTTCAATGAAACCTTCGGACGCAATGACGAGATGACCAATCGTGCCTTGAGAGTGACGCGTGGCATCCAGGTCAAGGGCGACAAGGACAAACCCAAGAAGCAGTATATCGACTTCAAGGACAACAGCGACACCTGGGACCTGAACCTCGACCGTGAGGTGCTGGCAGCACTGATGAAGTACTACCGTGAACAGGTGGAAGAGAAATACCAGCCCGATTTCTATCAGATCGTTGATAGTAAGTTCGGTGGCGATTACCAGCAATATGTGGACTATCTCTTCAAGAAGTCGCAGTTGATGAAGAACAACAAGAAGATCTATGTGAACAAGAAGAACTATCACAAGGATCCGGGTGTGTCGTATGGTGAGAGCCTGATCTCCGCTTTGGCAGAAATCCGTGCAGACCTGTTGGAAACTTATGACAGCATCGATAATCAGGAGCGTTATCTCTGTGCTGCCAAGCTGCGCATGGAGGAGGACATGCCCAACTACAGCGATGCCAACTTCACCATGCGTCTGAGCTATGGTCAGGTGGGCGAATACCTGTTGGCAGGACAGCCCTCAGGCTATTATACTGAGGCCAGCAGTATCGTGAAGAAGATGGAACAGGGCGAGAAAGGTGTGATCGACTACGAAGCTGAGCCTATCATGAAAGAACTGCTCTCTGCCAAGGACTTTGGTAAGTATACTGACAAGACCACAGGCAAACTGCATCTCTGTTTCCTGTCGAACAACGATATCACGGGCGGAAACTCTGGCTCTCCGATGTTCAATGGCAAGGGAGAACTCATTGGTCTGGCCTTCGATGGTAACTGGGACTCTTTGAGTTCAGACATCTTCTTCGACAAGCAACTGGCTCGTTGTATTGGCGTAGATATCCGCTATGTGCTCTACATGATGGAGAAATGGGGCAAAGCTGACAGACTTATCAAAGAGATCAATGCCAAGTAATCTGCAATAAGTGCCACTTATCGTCAAATAAGGAAGGGTTATTGCGGAATAAGTGCCACTTATTGAAATAGAAAGAGCCTCTCGTTTGCGAGGCTCTTTCTATTTCTTCTTTTTACGGGGCTTTCGCATAGCCCAGCCCTCTTCAGAAAAGTCAGGCTCAGGCCCACGAAGTTCACGGGACGCCTTTTTCTTGCCTTTCGAGCGTCCTACAGACGAATGCATCAAACTGCGCCAGTCTTCTTTCTTCTGATACTTGGGTTTTTCCTTTGGACGATCTGGTATATCATCTGCATCGTTACAACGAACGATGCGTCCCTTATGGCGAATGCCCGTCAACTGAATCATCACCTTCTTGGCATCCTTTTCAGGCACTTCGAAATAGGAAACCGTATCGAGCAAATCGATATGGCCTACTTCCTGACGACCGCCTACAAAACGGTTCAGCGTCTGCATCAATTCACCAGGATAGAAACCATCGCGCTTGCCAAGATTGATAAAGAGTCGTTTGTAGCCCTTCTGCGCCTTGTTCTGCAGTTTCTGTTTGTCGCTCTGAGGCTTCTTCTCCTTTTTATCCGGAACAACGGCATCAATCTCAGGCGCCTCCGCATAATAAGCCAGGAACTTACCAAACTCCAAGGATACAATCTTTTTGATCAGTTCGTCCTTATCGATATACTCGAAATAACGGTTGATATCCTGCATAAAGGGAGCAATCTCCTCATCGTCGACATCCGTCTTCACAATCTGATCCATCACCTTGTAGAGCTGCTTCTTACAGATCTCCTCCGCAGAAGGAATCTGGGCCTCTACAAACTGCTTGCCTATCTCTTTCTCGATATTGCGGATCTTGAACTTCTCACGACTGTGGACAATAGAGATACTTGTGCCTTTCTTACCAGCACGACCCGTACGTCCAGAGCGATGGGTATAGTTCTCGATGTCATCAGGCAATCCGAAGTTAATCACATGCGTAAGGTCATCTACATCAAGGCCACGCGCTGCGACATCCGTCGCCACGAGCAACTGCGTGAGATGCTGACGGAACTTCTGCATCGTCAGGTCACGCTGTGGCTGTGAGAGATCGCCATGCAGCGACTCAGCATTATAGCCGTCCTTAATGAGTTTATCCGCAATCTCCTGCGTCTCTACCTTCGTTCGACAGAAGATAATGGCGAAGATACGGGGATAATAGTCGACGATACGTTTCAACGCAAGGTATTTGTCCTTGGCATTCACCATATAATAGATATGGTTCACGTTCTCTGCACCCTCATTACGACTGCCTACGACAATCTCCTGATAGTCATGCAGGTATTTCTTTGCCACGCGCTCCACCTCACGACTCATCGTGGCAGAGAACATCAGCGTGCTGTGGTTCTCAGCTATCGACTCGAAGATCTCGCTGATATTCTCCGAGAATCCCATGTTCAGCATCTCGTCAGCCTCATCGAGCACGATATTCTGAATGCCACTCAGGTCTGCTACCCCACGGTTCTTCAAATCAACCAAACGACCTGGTGTGGCCACGATAATCTGCACGCCCTTTTTCAGCGCACGCATCTGAGGCTCTATCGAAGCACCGCCATAGACCGCCTCCACATGCACGCCATCCATATATTTGGCAAAGTCGCGGATGTCGTCTGTAATTTGCAAGCACAATTCTCGCGTGGGACTCAGCACCAAAGCCTGCGGACTGCGTCGTGAGGTGTCAATACGCATCAGCAGGGGAATGCCAAAGGCTGCCGTCTTACCCGTACCCGTCTGAGCAAGGGCAATCACATCGTTTTTGTTCTCTAAGAGATAGGGGATCACCGCCTCCTGCACAGGCATTGGCTGCACAAATCCCAACTCCTCAATGGCCTTGCAGATCTCTCCGCTGACGCCTAATTCTTCAAAAGTCTTCATCTTGGGTGCAAAGATACAAAAAAAATTCGTATCTTTGCAGCAGATATGAAGATATGTGTATTTTGTTCTGCGAATCAGCAGATTGATCCTGAGTTCTTTACGTTAACGGAAGAGCTTGGAAAGTGGGCTGCAGAGAAGGGCCATACCATCGTATATGGCGGTGTGAATCAGGGACTGATGGAGTGTGTTGCCAAGGCCACAAAGGAAGCAGGAGGCCATACCATTGGCATCGTCCCGTTGATTGTTGAGGATAGTGGTCGTATCAGCGACTATGTCGATGTGGATATTCCCTGTGATAACCTCAGCGACAGAAAACAGCTGATGATGGACCAGAGCGATGTGTTTATTGCCCTGCCTGGTGGTATTGGCACCATCGATGAAATCTTTACCATTGCCTCTTCTGCCACAATCGGCTATCATCAGAAGAAGGTGATCCTTTATAATATGAAAGGTTTCTGGGATTCGCTCATTGCCCTGCTCAACGATTTGCAGAGCAAAGGTATGATTCGTGGCGATTGGCAGCAATACATAAAAAAGGCTGATTCCATCGAAGAAATCAGCCAGATCATTCAATCCTAAGGAAGCTTATAGGCTTTCTTGCAGATAAGCCTGCATCTCCTGCGCCATCTGCTGACCAAAAGCCTTGTCGACGCTATTATCGATGCTTTTGCAGACATTGGCAGAGAACTTCTGGGCGCAGGCTATCAGCTTGTCCCACAACGCCTCTTTGAAGCCGTTCAGAATCATCTCCCTTGTGATGCCATACTTGATCAGGCCATAGACGAAGCCTGCATTGAAGTTATCGCCCGCACCGATAGTACTCAGCGTTTCCATTTTCTCCACCTCATACTGTTTCTTGATATCGCCCACAGCCCTCAGTTCCACAGGATCGCTGCCCTGCGTAAAGATGAAGTTCTTGGTATAGAAAGCAATCTGTGAACGATAGATGGCATCTGCATCCGTCTTCTTATATAACACGTCGAAATCCTCTGCAGAGCCGCGCACGATATCGGCATATTCCAAGTTCTCCAGGAGATTGGGGGTCAGTTTCATCACCTCATGCTTGTGCGAGGAACGGAAGTTGACATCGTAATAGATAATAGCTCCGTTGTTTTTGGCGTGATCAAGGAAAGCCGCCATCTGCGGACGAATCACGGGATTAACGGCATAGTAAGAGCCGAACATCACGATGTCATCAGGCTGGATGTCAGGATAAACAAAATCCATCTGGTCGTGCGGATGATCTTTATAGAAGATATAGTCTGCATCGTTCTTCTCGTTGAGGAACGCCAGAGACACTGGTGATTTCGATTCCGGATAGACGGCAATATTATCCGCATTCACCCCATTCTCACGCGAGAAAGCGATGATGCGTTCTCCCACACGATCGTTGCCTGTCTCGCTGATAAACGAGGCTGGTACGCCTGAGCGACCCAAAGAGATAACGCCATTGAAAACAGACCCGCCAGGCACAGCGCCAATAGGCTGGTCATTTTTAAAGATGATATCGAGAACTGTCTCGCCAATTCCTATTACTTTTCGCATAATTTATATAAATTGATGGTGCAAAGATACAAATAAAATAAGAATTAAGAATTAAGAATAAGAAAAAATTAGTACCTTTGCGGGCAAAATGGCAAAATACAACACTCATACTCTCCCTAACGGCCTGCGGATCATCCATCTGCCATCTGCTTCGCGGGTAGTCTACTGTGGCTACCAGATAGCTGCAGGAACGCGTGATGAAAGTCCAGGTGAAGAGGGCATGGCTCATTTCTGCGAGCACATGACTTTCAAGGGTACCGAGAAGCGCAATGCCCTTCAGATTATCAACGCCTTGGAAGGCTTGGGCGGTGAACTTAACGCCTTCACCAACAAGGAGGACACCACTTTCTATGCTGCCATCTCGAAAGAACACTTTACTCAAGCTGTGAACGTACTGACGGATATCGTCTTCCACAGTCAATATCCACAGCAGGAGATTGATAAGGAAGTAGAAGTCATCTGCGATGAAATTGAGAGTTATAACGATTCGCCAGCGGAACTCATCTACGACGAATTCGAAAATATCCTCTTTGAGGGCCATCCCTTAGGACACAACATCCTTGGCAAAGCTGAGCAATTGCGCACTTATACGACAGAGGACGCCCTACGTTTCGTACATCGATACTATCGTCCTGATAATGCCATTTTCTTTGCTTATGGTGATGTGGACTTCAAGCATCTATGCAAATCACTGGATCATTCAGGCATTCCGAATCATCCGAAAATTCTGAATCATCCGATAATTCCCAAGCCCCAGACGGAAAGAACCATCACCCGTTCCCTCGGAACGCACCAAGCCCACGTCATGCTTGGCACACGGGCCTACGATATTCATCATCCACTTCGCATACCTCTTTACCTTCTTAATAATATCTTAGGAGGGCCTGGCATGAATGCCCGTCTGAACCTCTCACTACGCGAGCGCAACGGACTGGTCTACACTGTAGAAAGCACGATGGTGAGTTACAGCGACACAGGCATCTGGAGTGTCTATTTCGGCTGCGATCCTCACGACGTAAAGAAATGCCTACACCTGGTACGCCGCGAACTCGACAAGGTGATGCAAAAACCCCTTAGTGCCACTCAATTACACAATGCCAAGCGTCAACTGAAAGGTCAGATTGCCATCGCCTGCGACAACCGCGAACAGTTTGCCCTCGATTTTGGAAAGAGTTTCCTTCATTATGGCTGGGAAAAAGACATCACCCACCTTTACGACAGCATCGACAAAGTCACAGCCGAAGACATACAAAAAGTGGCGAACGAACTGTTCGCCACAGAGAAACTAACCACACTGATTTTCCAGTGATTATTTCTTCAATTCATTAGGTACGATGGGCATAGCACCATTCTGTGTGCAGACAAAAGCACTGACGGCAACAGCAGTCTTGTGAGCCTCCTGTACAGGTTTCCCGTTCAGGATGCAGGCACAGAAACTACCTGTGAAAGAGTCGCCAGCCCCGACTGTATCAGCCACTTCCACCTTCGGTGTATCCTGGAATGAAGTCAGGCCATCGTCAGTAAAGACATACGAACCGTTAGTGCCACAAGTCAGTACCAGCATCTTCAGTCCATAGTCCTGAACCATCTTCTCACAGGTCTGACGCATGTCTAATCCATCATAGCCAAACATACGATTCACGACCACCAGTTCCTCGTCATTAATCTTCAGGATGTTGCAAAGCTTGAAGGAGTCTTCGAGTATTTCCTTCGAATAGAACTGCTGACGCAGGTTGATATCACAGATCTTCAGGCAATCGGCTGGCGTTTCAGCCAGGAATTTGCGAATGTTCTCACGGGAAACACCATTGCGCTGAGCCAGAGAACCGAAACAGACGGCACGGGCATTCTTGGCAATTTCGGCCATTTCATCGGTATAAGGGATATTGTCCCAAGCCACACCTTCCTTGATTTCATACGTAGGGATTCCTCCCTCGGCCAGTGTCACCTGCACCGTACCTGTAGGATAAGGCACCCGAGGCATCAGGTAGTTCAGATTGTGCTCTTTCAGAGCCTCGATGGTTTCTTCTGCCAGATCATCCTCACCTAAGGCACTGATGGCAATGGTATCCAGACCGAACTGGCCTGCGTGATAAGCAAAGTTTGCAGGGGCTCCGCCCAGTTTCTTTCCTTCGGGAAGTACATCCCATAAAGCCTCTCCGAGGCCAACGATATATCTTTTCATTTTAATTTTGGGTTTTAAGTTGTTTGATATAAGTAAACAGATAGACAACACCGATGGCCATGATGATAACGGCTCCTGCCTGTCCCATGGCGTCGCTCATAAAGCCCATCAGCAATGGGAAGATGGTGCCGCCAAAGAGGCCCATAATCATCAGACCGCTCACCTCGTTCTGTTTCTGCGGCATAGCTGTCAGAGCCTGGGCAAAACAGATGGAGAAGATATTCGAGTTGCCGTAGCCTACGAGGGCGATAGCCGTATAGAGCATCCACTTCTCGGTGCCAATGAAGAGGCCGCACATCGAGAGAGCCATCATCACGACACTGATAATAAAGAAACTACGGTTGTTCATCACACGGAGAAAGAATGAGCCTGTCAGACAACCGATAGTACGGAAGATGAAGTAGAGACTTGTGGCAAAGGCAGCGTCATTAAGCGTCATGCCCAGACGCTCCATCAGGATCTTCGGAGCTGTGGTGTTCGTACCCACATCAATGCCTACATGGCACATGATGCCCAAGAATGACAACAACACGATGGGCGTTCCCAAGAGTTTCAGGCACTCTGCGAAAGTAGATGGTTTACCCTCAATCTTCTCCTCTTCAATAGGCGTGACAGACAACAGGGCGGCAGCGAGAATACCCACCACGAAATAGATGGCAAAGAGCACGCGCCAGTCGTAGCCGAACGTGGGAATTACCTGCGTAGCACCCCACATGGCAAGATATGGTGCCAAAAATGAGGCGATGGCCTTGATAAACTGTCCGAAGGTGAGTGTAGAGGCAAGGTTGCCGCCACCCATCACGGTAGAAACCAGCGGGTTGAGTGATGTCTGCATCAGGGCGTTGCCAATGCCTAACAGCGAGAAGGCACAGAGCATAATGCCAAAATTCTCACCGAAGAGCGGCAGCAGCAGCGAGACGATAGTTACCACCAACGAGAGGAGAACAGTGTTCTTACGCCCGATCTTGTTCATCAGCATACCTGTCGGTACACTGAAGATCAGGAACCAGAAGAATACGAGTGACGGAAAGATGTTGGCTGTCGAATCATTCAGCGCGAGGTCTTCCTTCACATAATTGGATGCAATGCCCACCAGGTCAACAAAACCCATGGCGAAGAAGCAGAACATCACAGGGATGAGGGCAAGTTTTGTCTGTTTCATATTGATTTTATTTGTTATTTAATCTCATAGATAGTGGCTTTGCCACCCTTAACTTTGATTATATTATACGGCTCAGAGGGGAAGACGAGGTTGGTCATTGCCATCTTACCATCTGTATCGAACACCTCGATAGAACAGCGATCGATGAATAGGCGCAATTGCTTAATCTGTCCATAGGTAGGAGCCTCCGTCACGCATGGGAAGGCATCACTGAAACTGACATCACCACTCTTCATGCGATCCATGCTGAAAGTCTGTTTCTGACCGTCATAGATCATCACCACCTGCTCGCCTTTCGCATTCGACAGTACGATTTCGGCCTGATTCTTCACATCAACGATGATTTCGCAGGCTTCTGTCGGTTTTTTGATCTTAGCACCACGCACAGCCAACATCTCCTTTGAGGGCACCACACTCACGTAAGTCTCCTCACCACAGGTGAACAGGCCCAAGTCACGAGGAATGGAATTACCCGAGCGATACTGCTTAGTTGGCACCTGGTTGGCATACTGCCAGTTCGACATCCACGCCAGCACCACGTGACGGTTCTCAGGAGCATTATAGAAAGAGACCGTAGCATAGTGGTCCTTACCATAATCAAGCCACTTCGTTACCTTCGGCATCGACTCACAGGTGAACTTCCTACCATCAAAGTCGCCCACAAAGTACTGGGTAGCACTTCCACCAAAAGGACCACCAGGATTGATGTTACAGATCAACACCCACTTGTTGTCTATCTTAAACAGGTCTGGGCACTCCCATACACCACCATGATTGCCGTACTCCTTGCCAAAAGAACTCTCGTACTTCCACGCTTTCAAATCCTTCGAGGAATAGATGCGCATCTCCTGACCTGCTGCCAGGATAAGGTTCCAGGCGCGGATATCCTCGTTCCAGAATGGTCTTGGATCGCGGAAGTCAGCCACATCACTGGTCGTCAGCACTGGGTTGCCATCGTATTTCTGGAACGTGCGTCCACCGTCCTTCGACACAGCCATCGACTGTGTCTGATGATGGCCTGCAGAAGTATAAAGGGCAACAATCTCGTCACCATTTGTTACACACGAACCACTGAAGATACTACCCAGCCAGTCCGGCTCCAAAGCCATTGGCTGATGCTCCCAATGAATCAAGTCGCGTGAGGTTGAGTGACCCCAGTGCATATTCTCCCACTGTGAACCATAGGGGTTATACTGATAGTAGAGGTGCCATACACCATCCTTATAGAACATACCGTTAGGATCGTTCATCCATCCGTAGAGAGGCGTATGATGATAGGCTGGACGGAAGCGCTCACGGTTGGTGGTGTCGAAGGTGTTGGAGAACTTTATATCCTTCCAGCAGACGAACTCGCCCACAGCACCCTTCTGACGTCTGTCTCCACGAAATTCAATATCAAACAGACAGGCACCCTTCAACTCGTAAGGCACATAATAGTCCACGCGATCAACGGCCAACTTCACATTCAATCGCTGCACCATGTCGTTTTGGTTGTTCAATACTGCAATCGAAGCAATGTCCTCTGATTCCTGCACGGGCAGGAGCACATACTTCTTACCTTGTTCCATCTTCAGCATGGCATGACTGTCGCCCAACACCATCGGTGTCACCTGAGCCTTAATCAAAGCCGTCGTCAGCATCGCTGCCAACAATAAAAATACCGTTCTTTTCATTTTGTTATTCATTTGATTATTTTTGAATTTGCTGCAAAGTTACAGCAAATGAGGCTCTCACACTATAATTTATGTTTCATTTTTTAAGAAAAATCGTTCATCGCAACATTTTTCTGAGCAATGAACGATTTTTCTTTAGTGTTTCAGATTGACGATTACCATATTCTACTCAGTGACCGTACCTGGACGCTACACTTCGGATTGGTCATAGAGATATGGTCATAAATCGACTGCGGGAAGACGAGATTGGTCATCGACATGGCACCATCTTGAGTGATGAGTTCGACAGACGATTGGTCGACGAACAAATCAACAACGACCATATCTCCCTCAACATTAAGCGGAGCTTGTATAGACGGAACTGAGAAGCTGCCGTTAAAGCTTGTCTTGCCGGTAGCCGCATTGCGCTTCACGGCAAGCGAACGTGTACTGGCAAAGATGTCGATAACAAACTTCTCATCGTTGCCGTTGCTAAGCGTAATGGTGGAATTCTGGTCCATACTCACGTTCATTCGCAACTGATAGGCCGACTTCTGTGCATCAAGAGGCAGGACATCAGTGCTGACGGCTTGCCATTGGCCTGCAATCTTATCAATCTCACTGACTACGGGAGAACAGAGTAAAGGTTTACCGCCATATTCCGTCAGTTTCAGTTCACGTGGCAGTGTCATAGCTGAACGCCAAGGTGAGCAAGGTACATCGCCTGCATAGTTCCAATTGTTCATCCAGCCAATCATGATTTTACGATCGCCAGTATTGCTCCACGTCACACCCGCATAGTTGTCCATACCGTAGTCGAGCCATAGTGGATAGTCGAGCGCATCGGCCTTGAATGTCTTGCCATCGAAATCGCCTACAAAGTACATCATGCCAGAACCCAGGACAGGACCACCAGGATTGACGCTGACAATCAGCACCCACTTATTGCCAAACTGGATCAGGTCGGGACACTCCCACTGGAAATTAGGACGGCCAGGCAGATCGACAACGAATGTGCTCAGATGATTCCAGTTCTTCAGATCGCTAGAGCCATACAGCTCCACACCCTTCGCCCAACCTTTAGCCAAGGCCATCACCCATTGCTTAGAGTCGGCATGCCAGAACACCTTCGGGTCTCGGAGATTATCATCGTTGTTCTTGATAACAGGATTACCACTATAGCGAGTGAAATTAACGCCTCCATCAGTAGAGTAAGCCACACTTTGCTGCTGGGCTCCGGAAGCCGATGTATAGAGGGCTACCATCGCACCTGCACCAAAGCCTGCGGTATTGTCTTTGTCAATCACGGCAGAGCCTGAGAAGATATCGCCTAATTCATCGCGAGTGAGAGCAACCGCTTGTTCCTTCCAATGGATCAGGTCAGTACTTGTGGCATGACCCCACGACATATTACCCCAGCCGTTGCCTTGTGGGTTATACTGATAGAAGAGGTGATAGGTTCCGTCGACATAAACCATTCCGTTAGGATCGTTCATCCAGTTCTTGGCGGGTGTGAAATGAATCTGCGGACGATACTGCTCATTGTAGCCCGTCTGAGTCGAAGGTTCACTAGGCTTGGTAGGTTCCTCCGTCTTCGGGTCATCGATCAGCGGATTATAATCCTGCTTATGGTCATCGTCCTTCGAGCACCCGATGAAGGTAACCGCCATTGCAGCGGTCACCATCATCATTGAAATTCTTCTTAGCATCATCTCGTCTTCAGATATTCCAGAGAGTTCTTGGCCAGTTTGAGCACGTTGTCCTGATAGATATTGTTCTTCGGATGTGCACTCTTGTCGGGTGAGCCGTCGCGGTTCTTCATTGAGAACTCACAACCACCATTACCGATGCAGAGGAGTGTACCCTTGAACTCTGTGTTACCCTGCTGAGCCTCCCAGACATTCATCTGGCTGACCCACCAGATCTGGCTGTCCCAAGTGCCGAGAGGATAGACACCGTAGATCTGTGTGCACTGTGTGTAGCAGGCCTCTTCCTGATTACCGATACCGGTCCACAGGCTTGGCAGATTGAAGTAGAGACAGTTGTGGTCTTCTGTCCAGCCCGGGCCCTTGAAGGCGATAAGCTTCGTGTCTGCATTAGTCTCCACCTCCAGACCTTTGTAGATAGGATGCGATGAGTGATCCTTTTTGAACTTGTGGTCGGGATTAAGTTCTACAGCCATTCGCCAGGTATCTTCATTGATACCACCCTCACCGAAACCAAAGGCATGGTCGTTGCTCTTCATTTCATCGAGGCTGATGCGACCCAGATGTCCAGCATAGACAGTAGCATGACTCCAAAGCAGCATGCTTCCACCATTCTTATACCATTCCTTAATCGCTGGTGTTGCAGCCTCCACATCGGCAGGGATGTTCCAAACGTCGCTTTCGCTCACACCCTCAAGGTCACGCAACCAGAAGAGCACACGGTAGGGATCTATCACATCGACAGAAGTGACGGTGCTGAAAGGAATGAACTGAGCCGTAGGATAGGTCTCGTGCAGCCACAACCAGGCAGAAGCCTCGTCGTCATCGCCCTTCTCTACCAGTTCCTCTGGCGTAGCATAGATGCTCAGGAAACCGATGGCCGTCTTACCGATACGGAGAGAAGCGGTAGTCGAAAGAGATGTACCCTTCTCATTTTTGGCCACCAACTTAACCTCCCACGTGTCGCCTGTCTCCACATCGCTGATGGTATAACTCTTGGCAGAGCCAGGGAGTGTTTCATTGATCGTACGCTTGCCGTTGGTGGCTGTCAGCAGGATGCTCGAAGCGTCAGCTGCCTGGTTCCACTCTACGAGTGCATCGTAACCACCAGTCTTATCAACCTGACTCATCTGAACGCCTGTGATAGAGGTTGCGCCTTCACGGGTATAAGCCTTGATCACACCTGTAGAGACATTGTTACCATCCGTGACTTTGAATACATACTCAAACGGCACATTGGTAGGAATATTCTTGTGGGTATAGCTATTGCCGCTGACTGTCTCGCTGCCCGAGAGGGTACCGTTGCGATAGATAGTCACTCGCATCTGACCGTTCTGTGACGGCCATGTCCAAACGTAGTCGTCGCCAGAGAGCTGGCCGGTAATTTGGGCAGCATCAGGGGCTGTCAGTTTCATGCCCTCGCGCTCGATGTCCTTATCCTGACAGGCGGTCATGACAAGTGCGAGCATCGCCAATATAATGAATGTTATCTTTTTCATAACTCTTAATTTTCAATTATCAATTTTCAATTTAATTATATCCCTTGTTCTGCACATAGAGTCCTGGCACATAATAGAGCTGGTTATAAGGCAGCGGGAAGTACTCGTTCTTGCCCGGTGTGTAGTGGGCATCCTTATAGTACTGAGCATAGGTCTGACCTTCGTAGACCACATCCTTTTCTTTCTCAAAGAATGCATTAAGTGTCTGAGAGGCGATGCCCCAACGACGCAGGTCGAAGTAGCGACCATTCTCCATAGCGAGTTCCAGACGGCGCTCCCACTGCAAGCACTTGCGGGCCTGCTCCTTTGAACTGAAATAAGATGAAGGATAAAGCGCAATATCACACTGGTCGGCTGCATAGGCAATGTGCTTGGCTACAGAGTTCTTGGCACGCTGACGGATGGCATTGATGATGGTGCGGGCCTCCTCGAGCGCACCAGTCTCAATCAGGGCTTCTGCACGCATCAGCATTACGTCTGTGTAACGCAGAACGTAGTCGTTCATGGCAAATGCCTGCCAGGGATTGTCAAACGTCTCACCCTTTGAGCGTTGTGGCACCTCCTTCATCGAGGCATAGTAGCCATAGGTGTTGGGTGTACGCGAGTTGTCCATAGTCATCATCTTCTTCAATTCGCCCTGGGCATTTACAAATTCTGTCTCATATTTGTAGGGGAAGGTAGGCATGCCGACAGTATGGAACAAACGTGGATCCCACTTCTGCGAATTAGGTATTCCATTGATAGGATAAGCAATCTCCTTGTTATAGTCATCAAACATGGGCAGACCGTCTTTGGTCTTGAAAGCATTCACCAGATTCTGTGTGGGCTTGTGGAAGTCCCATCCGCACGACCAGATACCCCAGCAACCATTCAGCATGTTGCTCCAGTTGCCACGGCCGTAGAGCGTATTGTCGTCCTGATAGTCAGAGTGCTGCACAGCGAAGATGCTCTCCTTGGAGTTTTTGTATTCGGGCAGGAAGATATCGCCGAAGTCCTCCAGATAGCCATACTGTGAGTTCTCCACCACCTTGGTGTACTCCAGCACCTTCTGCATATACTCCTGATTGATATGGTTCACGCCCGTCGTTGCCTCATAGCCGTCACCCCAGGCTCTTGTCAGGTAGCACTTGGCCAAATAAGCGGCAGCGGCGATCTTGTTGGCACGTCCTCCGTCGGCCTGCTTCTCAGGCAGCACGTCGTAGGCCTTCTTAAAGTCATCAATGATTTTCTGCATCAGCTCATCGTGAGTAAACACATCATTACGGGTCTGCTCCTCAGAATGTACGGAATAAACATCTTCGTCGATCCAGGGCACTTGATTCCAGAGCTGCACAAGCTTGAAGTAGAAATGAGCACGGAGGAAACGCACCTCACCCTCACGGATGGTCTTCGTCTGTGCATCCATGTCGTCGCTATTGGCTAATGAAACCAAAGCACGGTTGCAACGGCTGATAGAGCAATAGAGTTGATACCAGAGTTCATCCATGTGGCCACCAGGGGTAGAGGCTGTCAGTGTCGACCACACCTCAACGGGATGGTAGTCGGTATCGGTCGTTCCAGAACCGCCCTTCATAGCATCGTCGGATGACACGTCGCCATAGGGCCAGAGGTTAAACGGATAGGTGTACCAGTCGTCACCAAGTTTGGCGTATGCTGCCGTCACCATCTCCTCAGGCTGGCTCATTGCCAGACCCTCACTGATGACGCCCTTGGGATCAACATCGATGAAATTGTCGCAAGAAGTCAGTGTCCCGCATACGATCAGACCTGCGCAGATTGCTTGATATATTGTCTTCATAATCTATAAACTATAAACTTTAAACTATAAACTCTATAATTACCTTTTTACCTTTAGAAAGAGGTCTGGATACCGAATGAGATGCTGGTGCTGTTAGGATACATCCAACGGGGATTCTCAGGATCAGAGCAGGTCAGGCTGCTTGTCTTCACTGTGAGCAGGTTGTGACCAGAGATATAGACGCGGGCACTCGACATGTTCAGCTTGCTGATCAGGCTCTTCGGCAGGTTATAGCCTATCTGTACCTGACGGAGCTTGCCATAGGATCCATTCTCAACGAAGTAGGTAGAAGTACGGTTCTCATTACCTGTGTTGTTAGTGGTCAGAGCAGGAATATCAGAGCCTGTATTAGCTGTTGTCCATGCATCGAGCATGCGGCTGCCCTTGTTTGAACCGGCATCAGTGATACTGTAGAAGTCGGTCTGGAACTTCTGGTCGTTGTACACGTCCTGACCGGCAACACCCTGCCAGAACATCGAGAAGTCGAAGTCCTTATAACCTAATTCAATATTCAGACCCCAAGAGAAGTTGGGCACGGGCGAGAATATCCAAGTCTGGTCCTGCTCATTGATAACACCATTACCATCGAGGTCGGCATATTTCAGACCACCCACGCGGGCGTTATCCTGACCACTGGCCAGCACCTCTTCACGATTCTGGAAGAGACCGTCGACCACATAACCTACGATTGAACCGTAAGGACGGCCAGACTCCACTAGATTCTCCTTGGCTGTGTGAACATACGAACCAGTCGTCGTCTCAGGCAAGTAAGTCACCTTGGAGCGATAGAAGTCGAGGTTACCGTTGATGTTGTATGACAGACCATATTCAGTGGTATGACGATAGCCGAGAGAGAACTCCATACCCCAGTTCTGAAGGCTAGGACCGTTGAGCCAGCTGGCACCGCCCTCACCCATCGAACCCAGGTAAGCAGGGTTGATCAGCATATCCTTTACCTTTTTAATATATGTATCAAAGGTACCATAGATCGAACTGCCTAGGAAACGGAAGTCGAGACCGAAGTTCCACTGCTCGGTGGTCTCCCACTTCAGGTCGTTGTTCTGAGCCTGTGTGGCACGGAAGCCAGAGGGGAAGATACCGCTGCCTTCCAGTTTGAGGTCATAGGCTGTCGACTCGTTACGGCCACCACCGTATGTGGCTGCATAGAGTCCGTAACGGGCATAGTTTGAAATCGCCTGGTTACCAGTCTGTCCCCAAGAAGCACGTACCTTGATATCGTCGATCCAATCCTGTCCGAGATGCTGCGAAATACGATAACCGAGTGTTGCAGCGGGGAAGGTACCGTAGCGGTTGTTCTCACCGAAGCGGCTGGAACCGTCGTGACGGATAGTGAATGAAGCGAGCAGCAGATCCTTCCAGTTGTAGTCAACCTTACCGAAGAATGATACGAGGTTGTAGCCTTCCTGAATACCGCCTGCACGCTGTGTGCCAGTAGCTGCATCAGGGAACATATAATCGTAGTTCTCAAGTGCAAACATCTGAGCATAGGCATTCGAACGGTCTTCCACGTCTCTGTGGAGTTCGATACCACCCAGCACGATGAATGAATTGTCGATACCAATATTGAAATTATAATTCGCCGTGTTTGACCAGGTCCACTTCACCGAGGTCTTGGCACCCATGTTGGCAGATGGAGTTGAATTGTTAACAACGTCAGAATGCCATGTATAAGTCACACTATGAATGTTCTCTGACCACAAGTCGAGACCAAAGTTTGAACGAAGCAGCAGACCCTTGACAGGCTCGATGTTAATAAATGCATTACCAAAGATACGCCACATCTTCAGGCGGTTGTCGCGGTTGTGATAAAGTTCACGCAGCGGGTTCTGGCGGTCACTCATACCACCCACCGGACCAGAGAAAGTTACGCCGTCCTCTTCATAGACGGGCAGTGTTGGCGCCATCTTCAGCGCATTCTCCAAAGGCTGGCAGTCCACCTGATTCGAATAGGTAATCGTAGCGTTCTCACCCAAGGTAATCAGCTTGTTCACCTTGAAGCTGGTATTGATACGACCTGAGAAACTCTCAAAATCAGTGTATTTCAGAATACCGGTGTTCTTCTTATATCCAAAGGAGAAGAGGGCCGATGACTTCTCTGTAGCATTAGAGATCGAGAGGTCGTAGTTCTGTGAGAAGCCTGTGCGTGAAATCTCCTTCAACCAGTCGGTATCGCTGAAGCGCATGGTCCTTCTGCCCCCATTGTCGTTGAGGTAACCATCGTATCTACCATTCACTACAAAGTCCTCCATCTGCCCGGTAGCCGGGTTGTAGGCCGAGATGGGCACACCAGCCTTGGCGTGCAGTGTCAGACCGTAGTTGTTGGCGTAGGCCTCGGGATCAATACCGTCGTTCATGGCAGCCTGAGCCATCGCCGTAGCATACTCAGCCGTATTGGCCAGTTTCATCTTCGACTGGGCGTTGTAGAACTGAGCAGTCAGGTTGGCAGAGAAATCAACCTTTACCTTGTCGCCTTTCTTACCGCTACGGGTGGTGATGATGATCACACCGTTAGCAGCACGGCTACCATAGATAGAGGCCGAAGCAGCATCCTTCAACACCTGCATCGACTCGATATCGTTCATGTTCAGCGTGTTCAGGTTGGTCGTTGTAGGCACACCGTCGATCACGAACAGAGGATCCTGTGAAGAATTGAATGAGCCGATACCACGGATACGCACGGTGCCCGCACCTACAGGCGAACCGTTGCTGGTAATGGTCATGCCTGGCACCTTACCCTGCAGGGCTCGCATGGGGTCGGTGTCAGCAGAGGTCTTCAGTTCCTTCACCTCTACCACAGATACAGAACCCGTCAAGTCGGCCTTACGCTGGGTCTGATAACCAGTCACCACCACCTCGGCCAGTTCCTTGGCATTGTCCTGCATGGTTACCTGCATACCCTGCTTGGCGGGCAGTTCCTCAGTTTTGAATCCGATAAAGGAGAAAACGAGCGTTGCGCCTTCCTTTACCTTAATCTTGAAGTTACCGTCGAAATCAGTAATCGTACCGTTCGAGGTTCCCTTCTCCATGACTGTGGCTCCGATAACCGTCTCGCCAGTTGGGTCGATCACCGTTCCACTGATCTCTGTCTGCGCGTACATTATAGTACTCGTCAGAAGAGCCAGCAAACTCAGAAAAAGTTTTTTCAGTTGTTTCATTGTTG
>JAEEGG010002509.1_pt1 | contig 47227 bp, 39 predicted proteins | sample 9134161 | NCBI WGS metagenome assembly JAEEGG01 (sample SAMN16246543, study PRJNA631951) | gut metagenome | biome: gut microbiome; feature: rumen; material: CR-attached | host: Bos | place: Iran: Karaj | collected 2018-10
CCCACGCTTTCGTGCCCGAGCGTCAATGCAGGCCTGGCGAGCTGCCTCCGCTATCGGCGTTCTGTGGCATATCTACGCATTTCACCGCTACACGCCACGTTCCGCCCGCCTCGACCGCATTCCAGCCACACAGTATCAACGGCACTTCCGGGGTTGGGCCCCGGGCTTTCACCGCTGACTTGCACGGCCGCCTGCGCACCCTTTAAACCCAATGAATCCGGATAACGCTCGCGTCCTCCGTATTACCGCGGCTGCTGGCACGGAGTTAGCCGACGCTTATTCCTTCGGTACCCTCACGCGGCGTTCACGACGCCGCCGTTGTCCCCGAATAAAAGAGGTTCACGACCCGTAGGGCCTCATTCCCTCACGCGGCATGGCTGGTTCAGGGTTCCCCCCATTGACCAATATCCCTTACTGCTGCCTCCCGCAGGAGTCTGGTCCGTGTCTCAGTACCAGTGTGGGGGACCGTCCTCTCAGATCCCCTAGCCATCGTAGCCTTGGTGGGCCGTCGCCCCGCCAACAAGCTAATGGCACGCATGCCCGTCCCGTCCCGCGTCTCCGCTTCACCCGGAAAGGGATGCCCCCCTCCGGGACCGTGGCGTATTATCCGGCGTTTCCACCGGCTATCCGCCTGGACGGGGCTGGTTGCATACGCGTTACGCACCCGTGCGCCACTCTCGCACCCCCGAAGGGGCGCTTACCGTCCGACTTGCATGTATTAGGCCTGCCGCTAGCGTTCATCCTGAGCCAGGATCAAACTCTTCGTTGTACTATTGTTTTACTCAAATTCTTCTTCTGAATCTCGGGTTCCGCTTTCGTTCTCTTGGTTCCTTATTCCCGTGTCCGACGCTCGCCTCAACGGCGCCTCGGACACTTTATCTTGTGCTGGCCTCAAGCTTTCAAAGAACTTTTCGCTTCCGTATCTCTTCAGTCTAACCCCTCTTTTTTGAGGAAGCGGATTGCAAAGGTACGACCTTTTTAGATACTGGCAATCAAAAATTTCAATTATTTTTGATAAAATATTATATTATTTTGTTAATCAGTAAAATAAAATTTTCAGATCTTAGCATTTTTAGCCAAATAACGATGTTTTTATTCGGTTTTTTCGGGCTCGGAAAGCCGAAAAACGGTGTTTTTGCTGGTCTGAATGAGCTCAATAGTGCCCACAATGATGAAATCGGCGAGGATTTTTTCGGCCCTCCTTTTATTAATATGTGCGATTTCCTGAAATTCTGCCAGGGTGATCTCGCCGTTTTCAGAGAGATGACGGAGAAGCAGCTCCTCGGTGTCGGTGAAGGCAATCTTGGCGGGCCTTGCGAATTTGGCGGATTTCCACACCTTTAATAATACGCTATCGGCGACAAGGTTCTCGTCTTTGACCCTGACGAAGATCTTGTAATTGCCTTGGTTGTCGGGCGCCTTGTGCTTGTTGTGCTTGTCTTTTGGGATGATGACCTCGAGCACGGTCTTCCCGTTGATTTCCCATTCTTCTGTAGAATACTCAACCTTTGGCTGGCAATACATATCGGCAGCCGCCTGTATCATGTGAATCTCCTCGTCGGAACGTACGCCCGCAATGGCGCCATTGTCCTTCACGCCTACCAATAGACGTCCGCCATCGGTGTTGGCGAACGCGGCTAGCGACCGGGCAATGCGTTTGCTGTCCGAAATCTCAAACTTGAAATCGAGCATCTGGTGTTCGCCCTCTGAGATGAGGTTCTGGATATGGTTGTCTTTCTTCTTCATCGAGGCGGCAAAGATAGGGCTTTTTTTTTGAAGCTGGGAAAGCACTATATTAATAAGGTGTAAAAATCAAGACAAATAACAGGGAAAGAAAAGCGGCAGTTTTTATGATTGACCGGATAATCTCGGGCGAGGGTAGGAGGGCGTTTTTAGGCCTCTAGAGCGTGTTTGTTTTTGAGATGAACTGCGGGTCATTTTTGGTCGGAAAACGCCAAATACGCGATGTTTTGATTTATGAATCTTTAGCAGTTGTTGAATTTACAATTCTAAACCAAGTTTTATTAAATACCTATAAATCAAATATATACATTGTGATTTACAAATATACAATATATCACTTTACGCAAGTGAATAATTGGTAGAAGTTACATATTTGAAAAATCGTCAAATAGTTGATACAAATAATAAATAATCAGCATATTATACTATATAATTTAAATTAAAATATTAAATAAATGCCGTTTTGTGCAATACTTTTAGTTTTGTTTTATATGTTAATTCAAAATATTGAAAAATAGATAAATAGATTTGTATTATTCAATAAAGACTTCAAAATGTTAGCATTGTTTGATGAGTTTACAGAAATAAAATTCTTCGCTTTGTGTTTTGTAATTAGAAAATGTTTACTTTTGTGAACTGAAACAGATGTAAAAAACTGAATTTTTGAGGAGACACTAAGATGGAAAACACAGAAATGAAAGACAGAATTGCCCACATCATCCGAGCGCAAAATTTGACTGCAGCCGAGTTTGCACTCCGACTTGGTATCCAACCTTCGAATATTTCCCACCTCTTATCGGGACGCAATAACCCGAGTCTCGACTTCGTCAAAAAACTCAAAGAGACGTTTCCTGAGTATACCTTGGATTGGATCATTTTTGGCAGAGGACCTATGACAGTTTCTGAGCCTTTCGCTCCTCTCCGTCCTGTTGATCAACCTGCACCCCTCCCTTCTCAGGAAGAGAAAGATCTTCCTGATGTTGCCGACAAGATCATTTTTAACCAAAATCTATCGCCTGTTTCTGGTGTTTCGTTACCTGTTTCTGGTGAAATTAAACAGATGATCATAGTATATAAGGACAATACTTTCGAGATGCTATCGCCTCGTTGATGCTTTTCCTTATATTAATTAGGTGTGGAATCAGAAAATTGTGTACTTTTGCAAACTTTTATGGAAGTTATGCAACAGAACCTTTTTTATGATCGCTTTGATGCTTTTATTCTAGAGCCCAAGCATTTTGTCTTGGCTTGCCATGTCAATCCTGATGGCGATGCCATAGGGTCGGTATTGGCCATGTCGGAGTTTTTGAGAGCCAAGGGACATGAGGTTAAAATGGTGGTTGCCAATGACTTCCCTGGTTTTTTGCATTGGATGCCAGGTGCCGAGGATTTCTTGGTTTTCGAACAGGATGCTGAAGGCACAAAGGACGCCATAGCGGCAGCGGATTGCATCATGATGTTGGATTTCAACAACCTGTCGCGAGGTGGCATCTTGCACAATGAGATTGGTAAAACCCGTTGTCCCCGTATCTTGGTCGACCATCATCGCGATCCTGAATTGGACCAGTTCTATTGCGCCTATTCAGAGACCTGTGTGTCAAGCGCTTCCGAGATTGTGGCTGAGATTATTTTGCATTATGGCATGGAATATCTTACGGAGTCGATCGCTACCAACCTGCTCGTGGGCATTATGACGGACACTGGTTCTTTTTCCCATTCCATCTATCATCCGCGCACCATGGAGTTGTGCAGCATTCTCGTCGGCAAGTCCATGCCCTACACGATGATACACCAATTGGTCTACGACACCATGTCTGAGAACCGTCTTCGTCTGTTGGGCTTTTCCATCGACCATAGAATGGAGGTGCTGGATGCGTATTCTACTGCTATTATTGCATTGAGTAAGAGCGATTTGGATAAGTTTAACTATCAAGCTGGCGATACCGAGGGCGTGGTGAATTATCCGCTTTCGATGCAGAAAATCAAGATGTCGGTGCTTATCACCGAACGTCAAGACCAGATTAGGTTCTCCTTCAGGTCGAAGGGCTCTTTCTCGGTACACGAATTGGCCAACAAACACTTTAAGGGAGGTGGCCACACTAACGCTGCAGGCGGCACCTTGACGTGCTCGTTTGAGGAAGCGGTGGAAAAGCTGAAATCGGTTTTGCCCGAATACCAAAAAATGTTGAATGAGGCGGAATGAAAAGGTACTGTAAATATCTGATACTATTGCTGTTGGCCTTGACCTTCTCCTGCAATGAGAAGCCGTCGAAACCTGCTGGCTCCGTGTCGAAAACCGATATGAAGAGTAGCATGGAGACGGCCAACCGTTACCTATTGAATGAGGAAGAGGAGGATATTGAGAATTATGTGCGACGTCATGGTTTGGAGATGACCAAGACAGGGACGGGGTTACGCTACCAGATCCTCAAACAGGGTTCGGAGCAACAGATACAGAAAGGCCAGCGAGTCACTTTGGACTATGAACTGCATTCCATTGCTGGCGACCTTATTTATTCGTCAGAGAACGAAGGTCCCAAGGTGTTTGTGGTGGGCGAAGGCGGTGTGGAGTCGGGCCTCGACGAAGCCATGACCTATCTGCACAAGGGCGATGTGGCCAAACTCATCATCCCTTACCATCTCGCTTATGGACTGCACGGTGATGACAATCGCATCCCTGAATATGCAACTTTGGTTTATACGATAAAAATAACAGAAATACAATAAGTTATGAAGAGAAAATCTTTATTTTTCGCTATGGTTTGCCTGTCGGCAATGCTATTGATGACGGCCTGTACCCAGCGTTTTCCGGGTTACAAGAAAACCGCTGATGGCCTGTACTACAAATTCTACAACCAAGATCCCAAGGCCGAACAGCCCAAGCTGACGGACTTCCTCAAAGTGCAGATGGCTTGCTATCTGAACGATTCCTTGTATTTTGACTGGCAGGAGTCGGCCAAAGAGGTGTTCGCCCAACTGCAAGCGCAGTATTTCCCTGGTGACCTTCAGGAAGCCTATGCCATGATGCATGTTGGAGATTCGGCCTCATTCTATATCAAGGCAGATTCCATCGCCATTCATTATTATGACCAGAATCCCGACTCTGTGGGATTGACGGCTGACGATTATTTCCGCTATGAGGTGAAGCTGTTGGGCTATCAGTCGCAGGAGGAGTTCCAAGCCAACATCGAAAAGATGAAGGCAACCATGATGGAGGCTTCGAAAAAGAGTCTAGCAGAATATATTGTCGCGAATGGTATTAATGTAACCCCTACTGAATCAGGTGTCTATATCATTCCTTTGGAGAAGGGAACGGGACGTTGCCCCGTGAAAGGCGAGAAGGTGGAGCTTGATTTCTCGGCTTCGTTGCTCGATGGCACTTCGGTGGGTTCCACTTACGACAGCCCCGACAAGTTCTCTTTCGTTTTGGGAGAAGGCTATACCATCCCTGGTTGGGAAGATATTGTGCCGCGTATGCATCTTGGCGAGCGTGTGAAGGCTATCATTCCTTGTGACATGGCTTACGGCGAACACTCGGTGGGTTCCATCCCGTCTTATTCCAACCTGGTGTACGATATCAAACTGTTGCATATCACCACTGCAGCCGAGCTTCAGGCTGAGAAAGAACGCGCCATGCAGGCTATGAAAGCCGAATCAGAGAAGGCTTTCTTCGAGTATTTAAAGGCTAACAACATCACTGACTATACGGCTTCGGGCCTGTTCTACAACAAGACGGTGACCACGGAAGGCGCTCAGCCCAAGGAAGGTCAGACCGCCCGCATCAAGTTTGTAGCCACCTATCTCGACGGTTCACCTCTGGGTGACTCTGAACAGTTGGGTGATTATTATGAATTTGAATATGGCAAAGGCAAGGTGCTGAAAGGTCTGGAGGAAGGCGTAGGCATGATGAGAGTGGGAGAGAAGGCACGTTTTGTGTTGCCCTACACCTTGGCCTATGGCACTGAAACTTATGGCAATATCCCTCCTTATTCCAACCTCGTTTTCGACGTTGAATTACTGGATGTTATAGACAAACAATAAGAATCATAAACTAAATCTAATACCACTAAAAAATGAAAAAAAGTATCTTGATGATGGCTGTTGTGGCCATGATTGCTGCCGGCATGACTGCCTGTGGCGAGAAGAACCCTTATCCGGGTTATGAAAAGACTCAGAACGGATTGTACTATCAGTTCTACAACCAGAATGCTGGCGAACTTCCTCAACCGCAAGATTTGATGGAAGTGGGCATCAGCTGCACTGTGAACGACACGGCTGTTGTCATTCCTGTTACCGACAATGTGATGCAACTCATGGAATCGCAGTTTGCTGGCGACCTCTTCGAGGGTCTGGCCATGATGCACAAAGGCGACTCCGCCTCCTTCATTGTCAACATCGACTCTACCTTCATGAAGCTGATGGGTCAGCCCACGTTGCCTGAAGGCTTTACCTCGACGGATGTGATGCGTTTCAACGTGCGTTTGGACGACTTCTATCCTGAGAGCGAGTATGCCCAGCATCTGGCTGCCAAGGTGAAGAAGACCACCGATGAGAGAATCGCCAAGATGAAGGAAGAGCACGCTGAAGAGACGGCTGCCGCTGCCCAGCAACTGGCTGAATATCTCGCAAAGAACAAGATTACGGCCGAGCCTACCGAGTCGGGCCTCATCTATGTGATGACCCAGGAAGGCAATGGCGAGAAGCCCGAAGTGGGTAAGATGGTGAAGGTGCACTACACTGGCAAGCTGCTTGACGGTACCGTGTTTGACTCCTCCGTCGAGAGAGGTGAACCCATCAGCATCCCGATCGGTGTCGGTCAGGTTATCCCGGGTTGGGACGAAGGCATCCAGTTGATGTCGAAAGGCGAGAAGGGCGTACTTTATATCCCTTACTATCTCGCTTATGGCGACAGACAGGCTGGTGATAAGATCGTGCCTTTCTCCAACTTGGTCTTTGATGTAGAACTTGTTGACTTTGAATAAGATGAAAAGACTTCTTAAGTCGGTCCTCATCGGCGTTTCGTGCCTGCTCTTCGTTGCCTGTGGCAGCAAGTCCCCCTATCCGGGCTTGAAGCAGATGAAGAACGGCGCCTACATGAAGTTCTATAACAAGAACGACAAAGAGGTCATGCCCCGCTTGAAGGACGAGGTGACTTTCGAGATGGCGCAGTACTTCAACGACACGCTGCTGTTTACCACTGCTGGCACTGAGCCTATGACACTTGTGCTCAGAGAGGCCGATTTCAAAGGCGACGTCGTTGACGGTCTGCTGATGATGCATGTGGGCGACTCAGCCCAACTGGCGGTCTTGTCCGACTCGGTGTTTATGACCATGCTGCAAATGGATGTGCCTGAGGAATATGCGGGCAAGCCCATCTATTACGAGCTGAAGCTGCTCTCCGTGAAGCCTTATGAAATCCTCGAAGCCGAGCGTAAGGTCTTGCTCGACAGTTTGCGACAGGCTGAGCTTGATTTTTTGGCACCGCTTCGTGAAGACGCGAAGAATACGGTGACGGAATCTGGCTTGATCGTTCTTGAGCAATCTGGCAAAGGCAGGACGGCACAAATGGGCGAGTATGTCAATTTCGACTTCACCATGTGCGGTCCCAAGGGCGATACCATCATGCATTCGTTCGGCATTGAGCCTGTCGAGATGCAGTATGGTGAGGAATTCATCAGCGCTGGCTTCAATGAGGCCTTGGGCATGGTGCCCGAAGGCGGTACCATGCGTTTCGTGCTGCCCTCTGAGCTCGCCTTCGATAGCGTGGGCTATGAGAGCCACATCGATCCTTATACCCCTTTGGTTGTGTTGCTGAAGATGAACAGCGTGATGGACAAAGCCACCTACGACAAGAAGATGGAGGCGCTGCAAGCCCAAAAAGAGGCTGAGGCAAAACGTCTCATGTCGCTTGAGCAAAAGACCATGGAGGATTATCTCAAGGCCAATGGCATCACGGAGCAACCTACTGAGTCGGGCCTTGTCATCATTAGGAAAGAGGAAGGTACCGGTCCCGTTGCCCAATGGGGTGATGAGGTGACGGTGCATTACGTGATGAGCAATTTGAAAGGCGAGTTGCTGGAGTCGAGTTATGAGTATGAGCATCCTGTGACCTTTAAGATTGGTAACAACGAGATGTTGCCCGCCATCGAGGAGGCCGTGATGACCATGTCAAAGGGCTCAAAGGTCTCGCTGGTGTCGCCTTCAGCCTTGGCTTTTGGCGACTTCGTCATCGACGAGGACCTCTTGCCTGCCTATTCTCCGCTGAAGATCGATCTTGAACTTGTGGAAATCAAGTAAGCATCAGGTTTTCGGTGAAAACAAAAAACGCCATCCAGATTTGGACGGCGTTTTTTGTTTGTTGTTGATGGCTTTTATTCTTTCACCTCGTCAAACGTTTCCTTGTCGGCATAATACACGTCGATGGCGGCAATCAAAGCGGCGAGACTCCACACGGGGACAGCAAGCTTGTCGGTGTCCATAAAGTTGTTGAGGAGACCGTGGACGAAATAGCTGATGAAGGCGAGGGTGGCGCCCAGCACCAGCGTTTTAGCTTGTCTGTTTTTGCAACGTTTGTAGGCCTTCATGCCATGGTAAACGGTGACGATGACCAGGATCAGCACAAGGATAGAACCCACAATGCCTTGTTCGGCAAGGGGACCGAAGTATTCGGAGTGGGCGTTGCCACCGTCGCCGGCGTTGGTGCTGATGATGGTCTTTTCCTTCGACATCTGGTAGGGGGCGTACACGAACTGGTAGGTGCCGGGACCCCAACCAAACACAGGACGTTCGTTGAACAGGCGGAAGGCCGACTGCCAGCGATTGATGCGTTCCAGGTTGGAGGCATCGGTGGAGATGTTGGTGATGGACTGAACGTTTTCCACAAGGTCGCCAGAGGCGTCTTGGTTGTTCTTCTCCAAAGCGTCGATGATTTGGTTTTGGAAGGCGAGGAAGAGGCCTACTAAGACTACCACTACGGTGGCAATCCAACGGAATTTGATCTTCAGCAACACGCAAATCAAGACTGCCAAGGCTGCAATCACACTCAGCCATGCGGCACGGCAGTTGGAGAATACCAAGGCGACGCTCAGGAGTGCTACAACACCGATGATAATGAGGCGTCGTGAGGTCTTTATGCCCGGCAGGAAGACATAGGTCAACGCCAGGATAAGGTAGATGGCCAAGGCAGCGCCGTAGGCGGTGTGGTCGTTATAGAAAGGCGTCATCACCCAGTGTGCCGAGTCGCCATCGAAGCCAAACTGCGCATGGTGGATGATGGTATAAACACATACGATGCACAGGGCTGCGATATAGAGCCAGATGAACCAATGGATGTTTTTGGGCTTCTTGAAAAGGATGGCACAGAGGAAGAAGGCAGGGACGACAAACCAGAGTCTCGACAATATGAATTTGAGCGACACCACGGGCATCTCGCTGGTAATGGTGGTGACCAGCATCCAGGCGAACATGCAATAGATGACGATGGCGATGGGATGGAGTGAGATGCGTTTGTCGTATTTGCCGTCATATAGCATCTTGGCGAAGAATAGCACCATAATGCCGATCAGCAGAGGCTCGGCGGGCAGGGAGATGGCCAGACCCGCTTCGAGGGCTTTCAGGTTGATCGATAGCGGCACGGTGAATGCCGTAAGCAGAAGAACCTTGTCGAGGGAGAAGATGTAGAGCAGGAGCACGCCCAAAACGACGGGCAAGGCAAAGAAGAGGTAGGTATTCTTCTTCACCACAAGGAACAGCCCCACGGCCAAGAAAAGGGCCGCGACGACATAAAGCCAAGCTATTTTTGCTCTTTTCTCCACGACTTATTTGCTTTCAGCCACGAAACGCTTGCGGTTTTCGATGATGAAGATTACCAGGATGGAAAGCAGCATAGCGCCTAAAGCGGAGAGGGCCACGACAACCCAACGCACCGGGAAGGCTTTCTTGTCGGCCGGGAAAGGCTCGGTGACGATGTTGGAATAGGTAAGATCGGAGTTGAAGAAACGCAGGTTCTGTTCGTAGTCAACCTTGGTGTTGACATACGTGGTGGCTTCGGCTTCGATTTTCGTGCGGAGGTCGAGCACTTCGGCACCGTATTGCTCTAAGTTGCTTTTCAACTCAGTGGCCTTTGCCGAACCACTTAGGTAGCCTTTGGTCACCTCACGTGCCTGGCTGGTATAGTCAGTCACTCCGTATTCCGTACCATAGTCGGTAAGAAGCTGTTTCAGTGAGTCGATGTTGCGTTGCTTCTCGTTCAACTGTCTTTCATACATGGCCACCACTTCGCCGACTTTCTGGGTGTGCAGTTTATGCACCTTTTGGTCGTAGAAGTTGAGGATGTCCTTGGCGATGTCGCAGGCCACAAAGGGGTCCTTGTCCATCACCGTGATGCTGACGGCCTCGTAAGGGGTTTTGCTGATCTTGATCTTACTGCGGTACTCATTGAGCATGTAAGTCTTGGCGAACTTGTAGTTCTTGTCGATTTTGTAGTCCGACCACAGGTCATACTTCTCGATGATGGAGTCCATGATGGACTGCGAGTTGATGATCTGCAGCATCTGTTCGGTCTCGCTCTCATCGGAGTAGGGGCTGATGTTGGCGGGATAGGCCACGGCCTCTGACTTGTAGAGCGGGGTGATGAACAGTGAGCTGGAGAAGATGGCACCTAAGATGGCTGCAGCCACTGTGATGATCAAGATGTGCCATTTCCATTTCAGCACGAGTTGGACAAGTGAAAGATTGTTGAAATTGTTATCCATGATTTGTTTTGTTGTTGTCGGAGTAGTTGATGTTATATTAGGTGCAGTTATAGTCTCATTCTTTTCCAAGATGGTTCTTTTTTTCCTTGGAGGCCGCTTCCTTGTCGGCCTGGCGGCGAAAAAAGCCATTGGAACGGTCGTAGAACACGAGGCAGAAGATGAGCAGCAGCAGCGTGCTCAACACGGTAATCACCACGATGATCCAACGCACGGGATAGCTCTTGCGTTCGGCCTGGAAGGCGGAGGTGACGACGAACTTGTGCGGGATGAACTCGGTGGCGTCGACCTTGGCTTCCTCGTATTTCGACTTGACCAATGAGAGTTGCAAGCGGTCGTTGTCCAAACGCTCGTTGATGGCGTAGGAGGCGCCGCCATATTCTGCCAGCACGTCAAGTTGTTCTTGTATGTTCTTGACGCCTTGCGTGTTGCCTTTGCCCAATTCGACAGCCAGCTGTTGGCTGAGCATCTCCACTTGCGACTCGTAGTCGAACACGCCCAGCTTACGCAAGGTGTTCAACGAGTCTTCCAGCATGTTCATTTCGGCAACGAGGGTGCCATATTCCTGCTCAACGATACGGAAGGCCTCGGTGGCGACTTCCTTTTGCATCTGGTTCATGGTGCTGTCGAAGATTTCGGCGATCTCATTGGCGATACGTGCCGAGAGTGCGGCGTCAGAGTCCAAGACGGTGATCTTCACCGCGTTGTATTCCGTGCGGCGGAACTTGATGCGGGCGTCGTAGAGTTTGTTCAGCCTGGTGATAGGGTATTTGCTGTTGTCTTTGATGTTGTAGTGTTCCATCAGGTTGAAGCGGCTGATGACTTTGTCGCGTACACGATTCGAATTTAACACTTGCAACATCTGTTCGGTCTGCTCGTCCTCGCCGAAGTTCATGATGTCCTTCTCTGACTGATACGTAGTGCTGATGAGAACCTTGGAGATGGAGTTGCTGGAAGTGGGGTAGATGATCGTGGTGGACTTATACAGGGGCGTGATGAAAAAAGGGGCACTGAAAACGATGGCACAAAGGGCGGCCAACGCAAGAATAATGAGGATGGGCTTCCTATATTCCACCAATAGTCTGCATAAGTATTTGGAACTGTAGGTGTTATGTGTCTGTTCGTCCATATTTATGTGTAGAATAAGTTGCCAAAAATAGGGATTTCCCTTGAAATGGCAATGAAAAAAGTCAAATTAGCCCTTTTTTTCCTTAGGAAGGACAAGACTGACGATTTCCTTGAGGCTGACCAGACGGGTAAAGAAAATGGCGCCGCAATTGATGGCAAAAGTGATGAGGAAGGCGACGATCCAGTTGAGGTTCAGCTGCTTGACCAATAGGGTGGTCAGGGCGGTGGTGGCCAAGAAGAGGAGAATGTGCATCCAATAGCGGCCACCCATATTGAACTTGAGGATGCGTCTGGCTAGGAGGTATTGCAAAAATGCCGTCAAGGCTTGTACGCAGAGGCTTGTGGTGGCGGCGCCTACCGACTTGAAACGTGGAATGACGATCAGGTTGAGCAGAATGTTGATGACCACGCCAGCCGCTGCCACGAGGTTGAGCTGCTTGAGGCTACCGTTGGCGGTTAGTAAGGTGCCGAAGACGTAGGTCGTCGACAAGCAGAAGAAACTACCCATCAATAGTGGGAACACCTTGGCATATTGACCGATGCGCAGCAGGTAGGCGGCTTCGGTCTCGGCTTCTTCGGGGCTATACATCATCTGCATGATTTCGCGGTTGTAGAAGACACACATGATCAATACGATACCCGCCATAGCCACGATGACGTTGAACGAAGTCTTGATGAGGTTGTTAAGTTCTGGCTTGTTTTTCAACGTTGCTGTGAACATGGGCAACAGCATGATGGCGAAAAGGTTGGAGATATTGTTGCCCGCGTCGAAGAGGCGGTAGGCACGGCTGTAGATACCGGCTTGTACGCCCTTGTCGTCGAGAAGTCGTTCAAGCAGGACAGGCTCGATGCGGCTGTAGACACTCATCAGGAGGACCAGCAAGGCGAAAGGCAGGCTTTGCTTGAGGATTTCCTTGAAGAACTGGAAGTTGATCTTGAAGCTGATGCTTTCGGCATGGCGAAGCACGACGGTCAGGGCGAAAATCAGTGTGCAGATATACGCTAATGTCTGGGCTTGCAGGTACCAGATGGCGTTGAACTTCTCCCTTGGGAACCAACCGCTCCACAGCACGAGACACATGATGACGATGGCCAGCACGCGGTCGAAGACACTCAGGATGCTGTCTTGCTTAAACAGCAGTAGGCCTTGTATGTTCGACCTGAGGAAGAGGATGAACGACAATAGGATTTGGTTGAGGCCGCACCAGAACAACAGCTTGAGTTTCAAGCCTTCGTTGTAGCCGCAGAAATAGCCGACGACGAAGATGACCACGGCATAGAGCAGTCCGAGCAGGAGCTTGATTTCGGTGAGCCCTCCGAAGTGTTTGGATAGATTCTTCGGGTCTTGTGCCACGGCACGGCTGTTGAAGTTGGTGATGCCGAGGTCGAGTAGGATATAGAAGAGGTAAGAGAAGTTGAACAGGGCCTGGTAGGTGCCGTATGAGGCGTCGCCGAGCAGGTTTTGCACCTCGCGGTCGATGCCGAGAATCCAGAAAGGCTTCACCAACAGGTTGAGAAACAGTAGAAATATGATATTCTTGATGAAACGGTTCTGCATTACGACATCATTGTTCGGAGGGCAAAAGTAGGAAAAAAAACACTAAGGTATCCTTTTTCGGTCACCAATTGGGAAATAATGTGTATTTTTACCCCCGAATTTAGTTTTGAAATGAACAAGGAACAGGAAAACGTTGATGTCCTGGAAGAGGAATTGATAGAGAATGAGAAGAGTCTCCTGCTCATCAACGACGACGTAAACACGTTTGAATATGTCATCGACACCTTGATGAAGGTGTGCCATCATACCCGCGAGCAGGCCGAGACCTGCGCTTGGATTACGCATTACAAAGGCAAATGCGCCGTCATGCATGGCAGTTTCGAGGAGTTGAAACCTTATTACGACATCCTCCTTGGCCATCAACTTACTGTGAAAATAACGGACTAATGGCGGGTTACACTTCTTTGGAGATTTTGGCCATTCAGCAGGCCTATGAGAGCATGCTTGACGACATCCATCCTTTCGTCAACGCGCCCGAGCATTTGGCATTGATTGACAAGGCTTTCCGCTTCTGCTTGGAGAAATACGACGGTCGTTATTTGCTTTCAGGCAAGGCTTATATGTATCACCTCATCGAGATGGGCCGTAGCGCCGTGATCGAGGTGGGCTTGGGCTATATCTCCGTTGTGGCGTCGTTCCTTCACGGCATTGACTACAAAGAGGGGGTGAGTCTCAAGGAACTGGAACAGCAGTTTGGTAAGACCGTGGCCATCATCCTTGAGGATTTCAGTGAGATATCGAGGCTTGATACGGAGAAAGTGGCCTATAACTCCGACAACTTCCAGGTGTTGTTCCTCTCGTTGATCGATGACATGCGGTCGGTGTTGCTGAAGATCGTGCACCGTGTGTATGACGTGCGCAACCAAAACGACGTGGATGCCGACCGGCTTTCGAAGTATTTCCATGAGATCAAATACATCTATATTCCTATCGTTCATCGACTGGGTTTGTATAAGCTGAAGGCAGAGCTCGAAGAGAAGCTGATGCTGTATGAGAACCCTGAGATCTTCCATGAGATTGAGGCCAAGATTGAGGCCAGTAAGGAGGCCCGTAGGCAGACCGCTGAAAAGTTCATCGCCCGTATTTCGGAGGGTATCGATGCTGAGTTGGAGCGCACGAAGAGAAATGGTAAACCTAAGTTTGCCTATACCGTGAAGTGGCGTTTGAAATCCATTCCTTCCATTTATGCCAAGATGCGTGCCCAAAATGTGCCGTTTGAGGAGGTTTACGACCTGATGGCGGCGCGTGTCATCATTCGCTGTGCCTTGAAGGACGAGCAGGAGTGCTGCTGGAGCGTTTATTCGGCCATTACCAATATCTACGACCCAAAGCCGGAACGTCTTCGTGACTGGATCACCAAGCCCAAGGCATCGGGTTATGAGTCGCTGCACACCACGGTGAAATACGACGATAAGTTGTGGTTTGAGGTGCAGATACGCACCACCCGTATGGACGACATCGCTGAGACGGGGCAGGCGGCCCACTATCTCTATAAAGGGGAGAAGCAGACCTCTGAGGAGTGGCTGCTCAACGTGCGCGAGGTGTTGGAGAACCCAGGTCTGGTGTCGTTTGAGAACTCGTACAGAAAGATTTATAAATCTGATAAGATATTCATCTTTACGCCCGAAGGCGACCTGAAGCAGTTGCCCATCGGTTCCACTGTGCTCGATTTTGCATACGAAGTGCATACGAAGGTGGGCGAGACCTGCAATGGCGCTCGTGTCAACGGGCATATGGTCCCCATTCGTCATGTGCTGACCAATGGCGACAAGGTGGAAATCATTACCAGCAAGAAACAGTCGCCGCGTGCCGACTGGCTCAATGTGGTGGTTACCGAGAAGGCCAAAAACAAGATCAGACGCTACCTGAAAGAGGAGGAGTTGAAGGAATCGGAACTGGGCAAGGGCATGTTGCAGCGCCGACTGAAGAACTGGAAGCTGCCGTTCTCCGAGACCGTGATCGACATGCTGGTGAAGGAGTTCAAACTGGAGAACTCGCTGCAGCTCTATCATCAGATCTCCACCGAGAAAATCGATATTGCCGACGTCAAGCGCTTTTTGACCTCAAAGTTTGGGGAGAGTGCCGAAAAGTCGGAAAGACCTGTGCCTGAGCAGATTGAGTCGACAAAGAAAGAGCAGCCTGCCGATGCGGAAGAGTCGCTTTCTATCGGCGAGGACATCGACAATGTGACCTACAAATTGGCCAAATGCTGCAACCCCATTCCTGGTGACCGCGTCTTTGGATTCGTCACCAGCGATGGCACCATCAGCATACACCGCACTAATTGCCCCAACGCCAAGAGCATGCAGCAGCGTTATGGCTACCGCATCATCAATGTGAAATGGAATGGCATCGAGAATCAAGGGTCGCAGGCCACCATTCGTATCTATGGCCGTGATGTGATGGGGTTGCTCGGCAAAATCACCAAGGTCATCTCCGAAGACTTGGAGGTGAATATGAAGAATATCGCCCTCAACTCCGACAAGGAAGGCTTTTTTGAAGGCAGGATTGTGCTTCAAATCTCCGATGTGGAGGCTTTGGAGCAACTCATTGTCAGGCTGAAAGCCATTGAGGGTATTATGGAGGTAGTACGAATTGATTGAATGCTGAATTTTGAATGAAAGAGTCTTTTATACTTTTGGATATTTATATGAAGAAAACATTTTTGATTATTGTTTTGGCGCTATTGACCATGGTGACGTCGGCGCAGACCTACGGCATCGACCATGAGAAGAAGATCGTTGTGGCGACGAGCAGACTGCCTGAGGGCATGAAGCCTTTCAAGGAGATTGTAGAGGTTAGGGGAGAAGAATATACCTATTACCGTAGCGAGATGCCTTTGATTACCATCACCACTGATGGCCCGATTGTCAACTCGCCTGCTGTGCATGGCCTCATCAATGTGGCAGATGCCGATGGCAATGTCATCACGATGCACGCAGGATTCAAGATTCGTGGCACCTCGTCGCAGCAATACGACAAGAAATCCTATCGTGTGGAGCTTTGGGCTGACGAGACGGGTGCCGAGATGGCCGATACCACCTTTCTCGGGCTTCGTAGCGACGACGACTGGAACCTTGAGGCCATGTGGGCACAACCGCTGCGTCTCCGCGACAAGGTGGCCAACGAGTTGTGGATGGAGATGTATCAACTGCCTTATGCCGAGAACGAGCCCGATGCCTTGCCAGGCATTCGTATGGTCTATGCCGATGTGTTCGTCAATGACGAGTACATGGGCGTTTATGCCTTGACGGAGCGTATGGACCGTAAACAACTCGGGCTGCGCAAATACAATGGCGAATTGAGGGGATTGCTCTATAAAGGCAACGGCCCTGGTGCTCCGACGTTCGATAGCCTGCCCGGTTTCGACAATACGCTTGACACTTGGGACAACTACGAATGGGTTTATCCCAACGAGAGCGATACGGCCATCAACTGGAGCCATCTTTACAATTTCACCAACTTTGTGATGAATGCCTCCGACAATGTGTTCTATTCGCAATATTCCGCGCAGTTCGACCAAGCCAATGCCATTGATTACTATCTGTTTATCAATAGCATTATGGCCATGGACAATATGGGCCGTAACCTGTTTTTGGCCCGTTACAAAAAGTCGAGCACCTATATGTATTTGCCTTGGGACTTGGACGCCATCTGGGGTTTGGATACCGATGGTAGTCATACCAACAACACGGCAGGTTTGAAGAGCAATGGCTTCTACGACCGCTTGACGCATGATTGCTATGACAATGGCTTTGTGGCTTTGGCGAAAGACAGATACAACGCCTTGCGTAACGACATCTTGACCACGGAGCATATCATGGAAATGGTTCAAAACCAATATGAAGCCTTGGTGGAATGCGGTGCTTATGAGCGCGAGCATGAGGCATGGCCTACCTTTAGCGTCGACGAAAGCCAGTTGGACTATATGCATGACTGGTTGGACAACCGCTTCAACTATTTGGACGGTGAAATCAATGCAGGCTGTGGCACTTGGGGCGTCAATGAGCCTATCGAAGAGCCGACTCGAATGGTTGAAGTCTTCCCGAACCCTGCCAAAGACCGAATCAACATCCGTCTTGATGAGCCTTGCGAGGCTTCAGTCAAGTTGTATGATATGACGGGTAGACAAGTCTATTCCAATACAGCGACAACCCAAGCTTTTGTCATTGCCACACAAGGTTTGAGCCAAGGCGTTTACACTTTGGTGACCCTAGTAGATGGACGACAGCAGGTGGATAGGGTGGTAGTGGAATAACCTTAGAGTTTCCAAATTGCCTCAACCTTCAAATCCGTCTTGTGATTTCCCTCAATCAGCGTCAAGCCGCTGCCGACCTCGTTGCGATCGCTGTAGATGGTGCGTCCGATGCGGGCGTAAAGCGTCAAGGCGTTGAACAACTTAACCTTTCCTAAGAGATATACCCTCATGCCTTTGCCGTAAAGGGCGGGCACGCTGAATGAGTATAGCACATCGTTTTCGTAAGCGTAGATGCGTGCGTTGTAGTCCTGCGCGTCGAAGATGGCATAGCGGAAGGTGAGGCTGAAGGGCTTGTTTTCGGGCTTGTAGGCGATGTCCTGGCAGAGGAAATAACCGTGTTCGTTGCTGCCGTCCTCATTGCGGTAGTGGGCATATTCAGCCTTGTTGGTGCAATGCAAGTTCCAAGCAATCTGGTAATTGATGTTGAAACGAACGGTGTTTTTAGTGTAGAGGATGGGGTAGTGGCTGAACACCATGCCGTTGGTTGAGTTCTTCATCTTGGTCTTGGAGCGGAACTGCAGATAGGCTTGTGTGCGACGGTTGAAGCTATGGCTGATGCGCAGGTAGTAGTCGTGGCCACGGCTCGGAGCGTTGACTTGTGAGGTCAGCCAGGTAAACTGGAACTGGTCGGCATAGGCGAGGATGTTCCAATAGGGTGCGGGAGCTGCCTCCAGGCCGAGATAGATGCCGCGTTGCCCTTGGTTGCGGCCGCCTTCGCCGAAGGCGTTGCCCAAAAGGTTTTGGTAGGCCTTGCCGTAGTCACGGTACAGGATGGTGAAGTTAAGATATCCTGCGGGTTTTACGGTCAATCCAATTAATCCCGCAAAATCCAACGGTCCCTGAGCCTGTCGAAGGGCCGTGCTATCAAAGTTCATACTCATTGCAACTTCGCCAAAAACTGCATATTTACCTTTCACATATTTGAAGTCAAGGCCTTGGTTGGTGAGGCGTTGTCCTTGAAAATAGAACTGGTTGTAATGGCTGGGTCTGAGTTCGAGGGGCACGCTGAGCCAGGTGTGATGGGCGGTGTAGCCCACTTCAAAATGGGCGATGGCGTAGGCCAGATGTCCGCCGACGACCTGCTGCCGTATGGCATGGCGGTCTTGTAGCTCGCCAAGGGTGCGGTGATAGCCTGTCTCTTGCAGGCTGCTGACGAGTTCGGCTTCGTTATCCAAGGTGTCGGCCGCGCTGACATTGGCGTCGATCATTCGGTTGGAGTAAAACACGGTCCCTTCAAAGGGCCCTTTGCCTAATGTGACGGCTGCACCGCGCATGAAGGCATACTCGCTGGCCGAGGCTTTGGCCGTGATGCCGCGTCCTTGCTTCATCACGCTGCTGCCAGCACCCGCCTTGCCGAAGCTCATGCCCGACCACAGCGTCAAGCCTTGACCGAAGGCAATTTGGTAGTCGCCTAAGGCTGCGGTTTTCACGATGCCCAAGTCCTTGGCATAGAGGTGAAAACCAGCGAAGTCGAAGCCGCGACGGTATTGGCTGCCCAAGAGTTTCTGTAGGGTGTCGCTGACCTTGTCGGTGAAGAACATCTCGCCCGCGTCTTTCTCTAGGACAAATCCCGCCCTGATCTTATTCCTATAGTTATAGGTGTATTTCAGCTGGTATTTCTGAGGGCTGCCGAGGTAGCGCGAATTGGGCTTGGCCAGGAGGGCAGAGTCGTCAATGGGTAGGTAACCTTGTTGCTTTTCGAGGACTTGTTCGTAACGGCCCACCAATTGGTGCTTGCCATAACGTGCCATCTTGTTGAAGGTGATTTTGTCCTTGCTTTGGTCTTTCTCGATGCAAACCACAGGTCGGATGATGGCAAAAGTCTGCTCATCGAAGCCTTCCACCATCTCCAACTCATCGAGAAACATGAAGTCACCATAGAAACGGCGGTATTTCTGTAGCTCTTCGTATTGGAATACGCTGAGCAGGCGCAGCTCCACCAGCCGTATGACCTCGTCGCTGTTGAGGTTGACGGGATTCTCGCTGAGGAAGATGTAGTTTTCCAGGAGGTCTTCGTAATCGGCATCATCATCGCCGTCTTCGGCCAAGCGTTCCACCTGTTCGATGAGGATATTGTTCAAGGCGTCGGCGCTGAGCGTGTCGATGGCGATTTGCGCCTTGGCAAACAAGGTGAACGATAAGGCTAATATGATGAAGACCAAGCGTTTCATATCACTTACCTATGCTGAAGATCATGCCGATTTGTACTGAGGCACCCAATTCGTTGTGCAGCTGCGCCGCCACGTTGATCTGTGCGAAACTGATGGCATAACCCAGCCCGAAGCTGAGGATGCCCGGGTTGGTCTGGACACCAGCACGGATGTAAAAGTTCCTGATGGCCTCATATTCCAAGCCTCCACGCAGGCTGACGCCATCGCGTTCGGTGTCTTTCTCAATCTCGCATTGACCGACGAAGTCTTTGGTGAACTGGTAGGCCAGTCCGAAACGCATCACGATGGGCAGTTTCTCATGGTTGAGGGTCTGCTCAAAACTGAAGCTGACGGGGTTGAAAACGTAGGTGCCCAGGGTCAGTTTGTCGGTGACATGCGACTGTATGCCCAGCTCGAAGGTAAGCGCACTGAATTTGCCGTAATCGTTGCCAATCTTGAGCATGAGGTAGTCAAGTTGGAGCCCGATTTGAAGGTAGCGACCGAAGTCTTTGGCATAGGCGAGGCCCAGCTTGTTCTCGTTGTATTTTGAGGAGCCAAACTGGTTGAAGCTAAGTCCCAAAGTGCCGAACTTGGTGGGGAGGGCGAAGGCGCCGCATTTGTAGGCCGTCTCGGGGAGCAGCCAGCGGTTTTCGTAATACAAGCCGAGGCTGATTTTCTCCAGATTGGCTATGCCGGCAGGGTTGTTCTGCATGGCCCACAACCCTTGTGAGGCCACCGACGAGCCTCCCATGGCGGCGGCGCGACCTCCGATAGGATGGATGAGGTCGTAGGCGAAAAGGGTTGAGGTTGAAAGGATTATGACTATGAGGAGTAGCGTCTTCTTCATGTTAAAGTGTTTTATGGTGCAAATGTAAGGCTGATTTTTCAGAAAACAAAATTTTTACTATCTTCGCAGGCAAATTGACCTTTAAACTCACTAACCATCAACGACGTCATGCTGTATTTTCTCATTGCATTGTCTATTATTCTGGCTCTGATTGGCATTGTTGGCGCGGTGGTCCCTGGCATCGCCGGAACACCGTTTAGTTTTCTTGCCTTGTTGGCTTTGTCGTTTGCCGAAGGCATCAGTTTCTCGCCTAAGTTCTTGATCATTATGGGTGTGATAGGCGCTATCGTCTTTACTGTGGATTATGTCGTCCCCGTGTGGGGTACGAAGCATTTCGGTGGCACCAAGGCAGGCGTTCGGGGCAGTACCATAGGCCTCTTTCTGGGCTTGTTGGTTACCTTGGCCATGCCCATCGGCTTTATCGCCATCTTGTTAGGTCCTTTTATCGGAGCCTATATTGGCGAGAAAAATGCGGGTACTGACGACCATAAGGCTTGGCGTTCGGCCATCGGATCGTTTATCGGGTTCCTTTGCGGCACGGGCATCAAAGTGATTTATGCTTGTGTGTGCATTTATTACATCGTTAAAGAGTTAATAGCCATTTTATGATAGATTTGGAAGCAAAAGCGCGGCATATCCGCGAATTGATATTGACCGCCTTGGCAGAGGCTGGCTCGGGACATACGGGCGGCTCCCTCGATCTGGCGGATATCTTCACCGTATTATATTTCAACCACATGCGTCACGACCCCAAGCACCCCGATTGGGAGGGCCGCGACAAGGTGGTGCTTTCCATAGGGCATACGGCCCCCGTTTTGTACGCCACCTTGGCGGCAGCGGGCTATTTCCCTGAAGAGGAGATGCTGACGCTGCGTAAGTTGGGAAGCCGCTTGCAGGGGCATCCGAGTTATGCGTTCCGCCTGCCTGGCTTGGAGACTTGCTCGGGCAGTCTGGGACAAGGGATTGGCGTGGCGTTGGGCATGGCTTTGTCGGCCAAGATGGACGGCCCTTCGACTCCTTCGACAAGCTCAGGAACCAAGGGCTCAGGGACCGTTAACCGTGTGTTCTGCATCATGGGTGATGGCGAGCAGCAGGAGGGAAGCGTGTGGGAGACCGCTATGGCGGCGGCTCACCATCAGGTTGACAACCTCTGTGTCATCATCGACCGCAACCGTCAGCAGATCGATGGCGGCACTGAGAAGGTGATGGCCATCGACCCCTTGCGCGACAAATGGGCTGCTTTCGGGTGGCATACGATAGAGATTGACGGCCATGACATGGGACAGATCAAGATGGCCTTGGAGATGGCTGACCAAGAGAAAAGCAAGCCTACCGTCATCATCGCTGATACCATCATGGGCAAGGGCGTGAAGAGCATCGAAGACAACAACCAATGGCATGGCAAGGTGCCGAGCAAAGAACAAGTAAAGGAGTTTTTGAATGAACTATACGAATAAAGGCAACAAAGCCACAAAGACAGGCTTCGGCGAGGGCGTTCTCGCTGCGGCGCAAAAAGACAATAGGGTGGTTGGCTTGGGGGCCGACATCACCAACTCGGTGGGGATGAACCTCTTCGCTGACGCTTTCCCGGAGCGTTTCTTCTCTATGGGTATCGCCGAGCAGGATGCCGTGGCTACGGCTGCGGGGCTGGCTCTGAGTGGCAAGATTCCCGTATTTAGCACCTATGGCGTATTTGCTGCGCATCGTGCCAACGATCAGATTCGTATCTCGGTATGCTACAACAATGTCCACGTTGTCATTGGTGGTGCCCATGCAGGCGTTTCTGTGGGTCCCGATGGCGCCACACACCAGGCGTTGGAGGACATCACTACCATGCGGGTGCTGCCCAATATGACGGTCATCTCGCCTTGTGACGCCACGCAGGCCAAGATTGCCACAGAGAATGCCATCCTCGAGTGCGACGGACCTGTCTACATCCGTTTCGGTCGTGAGGCGGTGCCTGATTTCACGGATGAGAACCAAGACTTTGAGATAGGGAAAGCCCAACTGATGCGTGACGGAACTGACATCACGTTGGTGGCCACGGGTCACGAGGTGTGGGAGTCGCTCGAAGCTGCTCATATGCTTGAGCATTTGGGCATCTCGACACGAGTCATCAATATGCATACCATTAAGCCGTTAGATGGCGAGATACTGAAAAAGGCCGCCGACGACACGCGTTTGATTTTCACCGTTGAGGAACATCAGGTGGCTGGCGGCTTGGGTGGAGCAGTGGCCGAGTTTTTCTGTGAGAACCATCCGATCAGGGTGTACCGAATCGGCATGGACGATTGCTTTGGCGAGTCGGGACAGGCATCGGCGCTGATGCACAAGTTCGGGCTTGACGCCGCTGGCATCGTCAATCGCGTCTTGAACGAGGTGGGCAAGGACGATCTTAGCCTTTTCATTCCTAAGCTAGGCAAGCCTTTCTCAACCTACCCCAAGGGCTTATATACTTACAAGGTCCTCTATAAGGGCTATGACTATCATGATGAGTCGACCTATGAGACATGTTATGACACCAAGGTGTATCAGCATTACATCAACCAAGGTAAGCAAGGCCATGCGGTCCGTGAGACCTTGGCGCGCTCATTACACGACCATTTCATCAGTCATGCCTTGTACAATATGTTGAGCCTTTACGACGAGAAGGATGTCATCGGCATCATGGGTGGCCATGCCTTAAGTCGCAAAGAGCCAGGCTATCGGCAGATCGTCTTCTTGAGCAAGAAGCTCACCGAGATGGGGAAACTGATGGTGACGGGCGGCGGTCCAGGAGCTATGGAAGCCACGCATCTCGGGGCTTGGATGGCGGGTAGGAGCGATGCTGAGGTGAACGAAGCTGTGGATATGCTCATGCCTTCGCCTACCTACAAAGATGAAGGTTGGCTGCGTCGTTCCTTCGAGGTGATGGAGCGCTTCCCATTGCAATCCGAATACCGTAGCTTGGCCATCCCGACATGGTATTATGGTCACGAGCCGACGGCACCATTTGCCACCGACATCGCCAAGTATTTCGACAACAGCGTGCGTGAGGATGGCATCGTCACCATCGCCAAGGGCGGCATCATCTATACGCCAGGAAGCGCGGGTACCATGCAGGAAATCTTCCAAGATGCCGGACAGAACCATTATGAGAGCGTAGGCTATGCCAGCCCTATGGTTTTCATGGGCAAGGAGTACTACACACACTATATGCCTGCCTACACGTTGCTTAAAGACTTGAGTGACCGCGGCATCTTCAAGAACATGATTCTCACCATATCTGACGATAACGATGAGATCATTGATGCCATAGTACGTTTCAAGGAAGAAAGGTGATTATTGTACCAGAATCACGTCATCTTCGCCACAAGGCATGAAGATGGAGTCGTTGACCAGGTTCAGGTCGGTTTCGATTTTATAGGCCTTACGTTGTTTCTCTAAAGGAATCATCAGCTTTACCATGCCATTGGTATCGGAGAGCGCTTGCTGTCCTTGGATGCACACCATGGTGGAGTCGACGCTCTCTTCGGTGTTGATGTTCCAGAGTTTGAAATGGATGTCGCCATAGACTGTGGGATCGCGTTTGACCTGCAGCAGTGTGTTCCTCGTCAAGGTGGCAGTGGTGTCGATGTCAAGGAAGTCTTTACAGGTCACGGTGATATGGATGGGCTGGTCGAGATAACGGTGGGGAATGTTCTTGAAGGTCAGGCCAGCGTCGGAAGAGGACAAGGTGTCTTTCTTTGTCTCATTGTCGAGGGTCAGCGTGACTATGGCGTCTTGGATAGGTGGCAGCATAGGGTTGTTGACGGAGGCTTCGCTCAGGCGTATTTCGGCGTCGAAGGGTTGGTTGGCTTTGCGTACGCCGAGCAGGGTGGCAATGACGGCGATGATGCCTATGGTCCATAAAGCCGTTTTCCGGATGAGTTGCCTTTTGTGTCGTTGCCAGATGGCGTCGAACTCCACGCCGAGGAGCTTTGACACGAGTTGAGCATAGGCGCGGTCCCTGTTGAGCCATTGCCAGCGGTAGATCTTCTCGTTGACGTTGGCGCCGAGGATCTCGGGCAACCCCAACTTGTCGATGACGGGGTTGAAGCATTCCGTTTCCGGGTCGCCGCTGTGGGGCGTGCCATCCACGATAAAGAAGTGGATGTTGTTGGGACGTCCGAGGCTATGGAAATACTCTATCTCGCGCCCCACCCATTCCGACTTGGCCGAGTTGGGTGAACAGATGACAATGAGATGCTCTGAGGCTTTCAGCCGCTCTTGAAGCTCGTTGGAGAGGCCTCCTGGCTGGATGTCGGTAGGGGCGAAGAACACAGGCTTGATGGGTTTCCTCGGCCAGTTGTGCTCGTTGCAAAGTTGGGTCGGCAACTTGTAGTGCTCCAGCTTTTTCTGTAGTCTTTTACCCCATGCCGTGTCTTTGGCATTGTAGCTGATAAAGGCGTAGTATTTGAACTGTGGGTTCATCGTTTCTCTTCTTTTAGCTTCTGTTGTATTTGTTCAATGCTTTGCTTGGCGTATTGCGTGTCGCTGTGTTCCTCGCCCAGACCTTTCTTCAACAGCTCATATGCCATGTTGTAATACTCAAGGGCTTCCATATATTTGCCTTGGTTGGCGTAGGCGAAGCCGATGTTGTAATAGGAATAACCCAGGTCGGGATGGTCTTCGCCAAGGGTCTTTTTACGGATCTCGAGCGCCTTTCTGTTGTTTTCCAAGGCTTTGTCGTATTCGCCCATCTTGGTGTACACATTGCCGATGTTGTCGTAGCAAACGGCGGTATGGTCGTTGTCTTCGCCCAATACTTTTTTCCTTGCTTCCAAGGCTTTCTCATAGTATTCGAGCCCTTTCTCGTTTTCGCCGATACGGGTATACAAAAACCCAATGTTGTTGTACATATAGGTCGTAGTAGGATGGCTGCTCCCCAGGACCTCCTCACTGATTCCCAATGACTTTTCAAGGTAATTCAAACCGGTGGTGTAATCGAGAAGCTGAAGATAGCAGTAGCCTATGTTGTTGTAGCTCAACGAAACGTCAGGGTGCTTTGCCCCGTAGGCTTTGACGCGGATGGCCAAGGACTTGAAATAGTATTCCAATGCCTTCTCTATCTCGTCTTTTTCGGAATAGCAGTGGCCCAGGTTGTTGTAGGCGGAGGCCAAGATGGGGTCGCTGGGGTCCAAGGTCTTCTCGTAGATTTCGATGGCGTCGTTGGTATAGTCCAGCGCTTTGTCATAATCGCCCATGGCGGAGCAGTTGGAGCCCAGGTTCAGATAGATGTTGGCCGTTTGGGGGTGGAGGTGTCCCAAGGCGGCTTCTGACATATCCTTGGCTTGGAGGTAGTATTGTGAGGCATTCGCATAGTCACCCAGCTCGGCGTGGATGTAGCCTATGTTATTGAGCGAGGAGATGAGATTCACGGTGTTGATTTCGGGCTGTGCCATGGAGATGCCCAAGATCCTCGTGTAATAGGAGAGGGCTTTGTCGTAGTCGGCGAGGTAGTCGTCGATAAATGTGCCGGCGTCGTTCTGCCATTCTATCCTCGTGGTGTCCAAGGCGGCGCGGAGCTCCAGATAATAGGCCGCGGTGTCGTTCATGTGCTGTGCGGCGAAGGTCTCGTAGAAGCTATAGCAGCGGCGGGCCAGCTCTTCCTGGTCGGCGGCGTGAACGGCCTTGGCTTTGCCCAGTTGTTCTTCTTGCGCCTTGATGGCTTGGCCTTTTTGCAGCTGTTCCTCCACCTGCTTGCTGAGGTCGCCACGGGTGTTGAGGAGTGAGTCGGCCTTCACCAACTCGCCGTTCTCGATGCAGTATGACACCTGGCGGTAGAACTCATCCAGCTGGTCGTAGTCCAGTTCGGAATAGCGTTTAGCCATGTCGGCGATGAGCTGTTCGTTGCTTTCCTGCTCGGCATAGAGCTGCTGCAGCGACTTCTGGTATTCCTCCAGCGTGATTTTGTTCTCTTCCTTAAGGGCTTCTATCTCGTCCTCCTTATCTTGCAACTGTTTCTGTAGGTTGCGGCGTATCTTCTTCTCTGCGTTGAGCTTGTCTTGGAGTTGTTGTTCAGGAGTCTCCATGACGATGTAGAGCGGGTTGCCCGAGCGTTTGTAGGTCTTTGGGCAGGCGTCCATGTCGACCAGTTGGTAGCCTTTCTTCCTTACCGAGTCCAAGCGGAACTGTGGCTCGGCGACGGGGAAGGAGAAGGCTCCGTCGTCGCTATTGACCAGCACGGAGGTACGGCCTTGCACCGACACTGTGGCGCCTTTCAGGCCTTGGCCTGGTACCAGTTTGCCTTTCACCATACGACCTTTGGTCTTCACGTAGCCCTGTTGGGTTTGGGCGGAGGCACAAACGCACATCAGCATGGTTGCTGCGAGCAATAGCAGTTTTTTTATGTCATTCTTTTGTTTCATTCTCCTGCTCATTCATTTTTGCTTGGATTTCAGCGATTCTCTCTTTTTGTCTGACAGTAAACGGATGTCTCTTGCCTGCGACGGACTCATAGATATTCAAGGCCTTGTTAAAGGCTTTCAAAGCATTATCGTAATCACCTTGATTCATGTAAATAGCACCGATGTTATTGTAGCTGGTTGCCACCTCGAGATGGTTCTCGCCATAGACGGATAACTTGTTTTTCAAAGCATTGTTGAGGTATTCCAAAGCCTTCTCTGTGTTGCCTTGTTTATAATAAATAACTCCTACGTTGTTATAATTGGTACCCACCTCGGGATGATTCTCGCCAAAGACCGATAAACTGATTTTCAAGGCTTTGTTATGGTTTTCTAGAGCCTTCTCAAGGTCGCCTTGTTTGCCATATACAAAGCCGAAATTGTTGTAGCTTACAGCCACGTCGGGATGGTTCTCGCCAAGGAGGGACAATCTAATCCTTAAAGCTTTTTCGAAGTACTCTAAAGCCTTCTCATAATCTCCTTTTTTCCCATATATAAACCCGATGTTGTTGTAGCTTACAGCCACGTTGGGGTGGTTCTCGCCAAGGAGGGGCAGTCTAATCCCTAAAGATTTCATATAGTATTCCAGCGCCTTTTCATCTTTACCTTGTTTTGAGTATAACACGCCGATATTGCTATAGCTTGTTGCGACTTCAGGATGATGCTCCCCATAGACAGACTTCCAGATTCCCAATGCCTTTTCAAAGTATGTCAAAGCCTTGTCAAGGTAGCCCCGCTCAGCATACAATGTGCCTAGGTTATTATAACATACGGCAACGTCGGGATGGTTTTCGCCAAGCACGGACAATCTTATTTCCAAAGCCTTGTCGTTGTATTCCATCGCCTTTTCATAGTCACCTAGGTTTTTGTACACATAGCCGATGTTGCTGTAGCTTGTGGCAACGGCAGGATTATTCATGCCAAGAGAAGACAACCTGATTTTCAGAGCTTTGTTGAGGAGTTCTATAGCTTTTCCATAATCGGCAAGAAATCCTGTGGCAAACTCTGCCGTTTCATCAAGCCATTCTGCGTTAGTCGTATCAAGGCTCGTCCTCAGTTCCAAATAATAGGCCGCTGTTTCATTCAAATGCTTCGACCTGAATGATTGATAGTAGCTGTAACACCTTCGAGCGGCTTCCTCGATTTCCGCTTTCTGAAAGGCTTCGGCGGTTTGCAGTAGTTCCTTCTCCTTTTGCAAGGCCTGTTCGCGCCTTTTGATGCTCGCCACTTGTTCTGTAATGTCGCCTCGGGTGTTCAGCAAGGAATCCGCTTTTACCAATTCGCTGTTCTCGATGTAGTAGGACACTTGGCGGTAGAACTCATCCAGCTGGTCATAATCCAATTCTGAATAACGTTTTGCCATATCGGCGATGAGCCGTTCGTTACTTTCTTGGTCCTCATAGAGTTTTTGCAGATTCGTGCGGTATTCCTCTTCGCTAATTATCTGTTGGGCTTTCAACGCTTCGATCTCATCTTCTTTCTCTTGCAGCTGCTTTTGCAGGTTGCGTCTGATTCTTCGCTCTGCCGAGAGCTTGTCCTGAAGCTGCCGTTCGGGCGTTTCCATCACAATGTAGATTGGATTGGAGGATTGTTCGTATTTTCTTGGACAAGAAGTGGCGTCGACCAATTGATAACCTTTTTTGTTCACCGAGTCGATCTGGAACTGTTGGTTCGGTGTGGGGAAAGAGAAGGCTCCATTCTCCGAATTCACCAAAACGGTAGTGCGACCTTGCAATGAGACCCTTGCCCCTTTCAGGCCTTGACCTGGGACTAGCTTGCCGTTCTCCATGCGACCTTTGGTCTTTACGTAGCCCAATTGGGTTTGGGCTGAAACCGAAAGACCAAACATCAATGTGAGGAGTATGGAAAGTAGCGGTCTCTTCATAACGTATGGATGATTTCTTCCTTTTGCTTGTCGATGGTCCAGCCTAGTTTGAGTATGGTCTTCAAGGTGGCGATGGCGGTATTGCGGTCATAGTCCTTATCGGCCTCGGGAAGCTCGTCATATTCGATGAGACAAGGGTGGTGCTTGAGCTCGCCATCGAGGGTTGGTCCCCAAGTCCAACCTTCGTTGAGGCGGCTTTGGGCCCATGTGTCGTGTACATTGTGGGCAATCAACTCGATGAGTTGATTCAATGCTTCCGATAGTTGGATGTCGGAGGTGTCGATGGGATGGGGCGTATAATCAGGACGGATCATTCCTTTAGGTTGTTTATTTGTTCATCTTCAGCCTTTCAAGAATCCCTGGTATGGCCAACATCAAAAAGCTGTCGTATTTCATGTCGAATGGGTTGATGCGGCGCAGATTTGCGAAGGAACAAAGGTCGATATGGGCGGGGTCCTGCGCGTTTTTCTTCAATTGGTTGCGGTATTGAGCCCTCTCCTTGCCAAACATGCATTCAATATTCATGCGTTCTTTTTCGCTGAGGGGCCGGTAACCCATGATGAGTTTTTCGACCACCCACCGTGAGTGTTCGCTTATTGACAAGGCCTCCACGCATTCTGCCCAAGCTTCTTCTTCGGTGATGCCTTGAGCCTTGGCAAATTGAGCCACTCCGGCAGCCCTCGACTCAAAGCAGTCGGCGCAAAACACATTTGACAGCCCGTTTTTGACCGTGGTCAAGTCTGATGTCCATTTCTTATCGTCGACTAATTGGGTCAAAGGCTTTCTCAAGAGGGTGCGTTGAAAGACGTTGAGTGCCGTGGCGTAGCGTTGTGCGTTGTGGATATCTTCTGCGGGTAGGTTGTCAATCCACGACCCCAAAGAATACATCCTATGGGTCATGACGGCTTTTCGGGTGTCGATGCAAAAGATGTCGTCCTCCTTTTTTGTGCCGAGGAAGGAGTTGACGTCGTCTTCCGTCATGATGATGGCGCCCTCAGGAGCGTTTCCGATCCATTCTTCTACCACACAAATCTCAATGTCGGTGTAGGTGTTGGCATTCGTCGGTTCCGAACCGTTGACTGTGAGCTTGCAATAGGAGAGGAGGTTGCAGAGGTATTCCTCTTTCTTCAGCTCTTCAACGATTTCCTTGTTCTGGCTCACGATGGTGATGAGGGTCCCGTTTGGATGCGTCTCGTCGAAATTGGCATAATGAGCCGAAAGCGCTACTTGTCGGGCTACGCACAACATCAACGGGCTGTCGTTGGTTATGACCACTTGAAGCCGTTGCTTCGAACCTTGTCCAATTACGACGTCTTTTAGCTTTTCAAGTACATAGGCTCTAGCGACATACCAATTTTTGATTGTATCGGCCGAAAACTTGTCGCCATTCTTTCGAGTCAGATACTCAAAAGGTTTTTCTTTGCACATAAGATTGCTCATGATAAGGCCTCCTTCCTGTTGGTTGCGTCTATGTTGGATAGGCGGTTGATGCAATTGTTGATGTCATGACTTGTCGGGCTCTGGTATAGACGCAGTCCAAACCAAGCCAAGGCTTCAACGATATGCTCTGAAATCCTTGATTGGTGCCATTCGAAAGCAGAATAGCCGCCCTTCATGACGTGGACATACACTTGCAGGGGCATGCCGGCCTCTTTCTGCTCTTGCCAACTAACCATCAAACGGGGCATCTGTGAGACAACAGGATTGTTCATCAGCCAATGATAAATATACAACCTATAAAGGTTTGCATTGATGGCACCTTCATGAATCTCTTCTGCGGGCAGGAAATGTCGGAGTTCTTCCTTGTTTTTTAGACGTTCCACTTCCTCTGAATCGATGGGGTGGAACTGGCTGGTGTCGAGAAGGAATATCTTCTTCATCAACCTGCCAAAGGTCTTGCCTTCAGCCATTCTCTGTAAATTGATGAAATGGTCGGAATGGAGCACGCTGGTGGGGATGGATGATATGGTAGTGTCCCAGTTGTATACGGTGACCGTCGTCAGCGTGATGCGTTTCACCTCGCCATCCACGTTGTATTTGGGCACTTGGATCCAGTCGTCGATGCTGAGCAAATGGTTCAGTCGCACATGGAGGAAGGCTACCACGCCCTTCAAGGTCTCTTGGAAAATCCAACTGAGCATGGTGCCTACAATTCCAAGGGCCAAAAAATAGCGTGAGTCTTTCTTGATGTCGAAGACGACTAGCATGCCAATGATCCATAACCCGATAACGATGAGAATGGCGATTTGGCACCAGGTTATGCCGCTCTCTTTCCTGCGAAGGCAGAAGATGTCAGTCAGTTTTGTGCATATCGAGACGACAAGGCACATGACCAAGGTCGAGACCAACATTTGGAACCAAGGCTTGACGATAATTGTCGAGAACTCCCCTGTGAACAATGGCACCAGAAGCGCTGCAAGCACAAGGGCGAACAAGATTATCGACTTGAGCCAAATTTTTGGGCTCAAACCTCTCGGTTCGGTGTTTCTACGCTTGTTTCCCATATTTGTTTTTATTCTAGAATTCTTCTCAGCGCCCCAACCATATATTCCTCCATCATGGTGCAATTTTCGTCTGCTTCAATGATGGCGCAAAGGTCGGCGAGGATTTCCAAGCGGTCGCTTTCGCTGGTGACATAAAGGGGCTTGTTTTCACGGATGCACTCGATGACTTCGGCGTCGTTCATCTTGTCAAACATGCTTTCCACTTTGTCCACCGTTTCGAAGTCGGTTTTCTTGAGCATCACCTTCACTTCTTCCGATTGGATGTTACCGTCGATATTTGCTGCATACAGCATCACCATTACTTTAAATTCGTCTTTGCTTAGTGTCATGGTTTTCTTGTTTTTTATTGTTTTCTATTATTGTTGTTTTCAATTATGCATGGGTTTCAACAGGTCGTTCACGGTCTTCACCGGGTTGAAGGTCTCGATGGGCACTTCGACGAAGATGGTGATCCAGTCGGCCATGGCGCCGTTCCAGAGGCCGGGCAGCTCGAGGGCTTTCAGCTCGCGGCCGTCTTTCGACTTGTTGGAGATGAAGCCCGTGTTGGCGTCGACGTAGTCGGTCAGGCAGAAGGCCTCGCCCTTGTAGTTCCAGCAGCCGCACACCAGGTCGACAGGGTTGAAGTGGGTGGAGCCCTGGAAGATGGCCTCTTGGCCCTCGTCTTTATGGTTGATTTGTGAGGACTCGATAATCTGCAGCGACACCTCGTCGTCAAGATTCTTCACCCAGAAAGGACCGCCGCCAGGTTCGCCTTCGTTCTTCACCATGCCGCAGATGCGCATGGGGCGGTTGAGCTTGTTGTAGAGGTAGTCAATCTTTTCGATGTCGTTGTATTCGTTGACGAAGTCGGGGATTTCCATCATCAGGTCGTCCTTTGCGAATCTGAGGGCTTCTTCGAGCTCTTCGGCGCTGACGGCTCCTTGGTCGAGCATCTCGAGGTAGTCGAAAGCGCGCTGCTGCAGGTGGAGGAGGAGACCTGCCAACACCTTTTTATAGGTGATGGTCGTCTGTGACTTGGTCTCAGGCACGATGTTGTCGATATTCTTGATGAAGACGATCTCCTCACCGAGGTCGTTGAGGTTCTCGATGAGCGCACCGTGGCCGCCGGGGCGGAACAGGATCTTGCCGTTAGCCTCGCGGAACAGCTCGCCGTTGGCGTCGATGGCCACCGTGTCGGTGGACGGCTTCTGACAGGAGTAGGTGATGTCGTAGCGCACGCCGTATTTCTTTTCGTAGTCGGCTTTCAGCGCGTTGACAGTCTTCTTGAAAGGCTCCTCGTGCTCGGGCGAGACGGTGAAGTGGAGCTTGGCCACGCCTTCGTTGTCGGTGGCGTAGTGTGCGGCTTCCACGAGGTGTTCTTCAAGTGCCAGGCGGTTGAAGGTGGGGTAGTGGTGGAACTTCAGCAGGGCCTTGGGCAACTTGCCGTAGTTCAGTCCGTCGTCCAAAAGCAGGGCTTTCACGACGTCCACCTTGCGGCCTTCTTTCAGGAGGCTGTCGATGTCGGCGCCATAGAGGCGTTTCGCGGCGGCGTTGAGGTCGTCGAAGAAGGCGAAGCTATGGATGTGGGCGAAGAAGATCTCCGTGAATTTGCTGTCCTCACCGGTCTCGATGAAGGCGAACAGGTCCTTGAACATTCGTGAGGCGGCGCCTGAGGCGGGGACGAACTTCGTGAATTGGTAGAACTCCTTATCGGCGTCGAAGACGGCGGTCATCATGTTCACCTGTTCTTCGTCCATGCGCAGGATGCCGTCGCCGAGGGTGGCGGGGCGCATCAGTTGGACATATTGTGTGCCTCTTTTCAGCTGGGCGACTTGGTTTATTACTTGATTTTCAGCGATGTTTCTTTCTGAAAGCTGTTGAAGGTCTTTTTCTGTAAGCATAATTGTGGTTTTTAAACGCTTCAAAAATAAGAAATTAAGTAATGCAAAGAAAAAAAATATCAAAAAAGTTCTCAAAGTGGTTACAGCATTGAAAAAAGTTGTATCTTTGCAGCCGATTTCGAGCCCAGGTGGTGAAATTGGTAGACACGCCACTTTGAGGGGGTGGTGCCGATTACGGCATGCAAGTTCGACTCTTGTCCTGGGCACAATCACCAAGCCCCGATGGCGGAATTGGTAGACGCGTACGTTTCAGGTGCGTATATCGAGAGGTGTGCAGGTTCGACTCCTGTTCGGGGCACCCAAAAAACAAAAGCCGACTTTTGGTCGGCTTTTTTCGTTTTATTCTCTATTCATTCTCGGGAACGGCCTTGCAAAGACCTTAGGAAACGGCGTCTCAAACTCCATGTCTTCGTTTTTGACGGGATGATGGAAGCAGAGTTTGTAGGCGTGAAGGCACAAGCGGCCCAGAGAGTTGTCGTAGGCATCGGATTCGGGCGAACGGCCGTATTTCGGGTCGCCTACCACGGGGTGCCCGATGTCGGCCATGTGGACGCGGATCTGGTTCTTGCGGCCCGTCTCTAGCTGTAACTCGACCAACGAATACCTTGAGTTGGAATACAAGGTCTCATAGTAGGTCTCCGCGTATTTGCCCCCGTTGTCGGTGGGACTCGAGTAGGTGATGAAGGCCTTGTTGTCCTTCAGCCACGACTTCACCACGCCTTCCTTTTTCTCCATACAGCCGCATACCACGGCCACATAACGGCGGTCGTAGACGGTGTTTTTCCAGTCTTCCTCAAACATCAATGCCACCTCCTTGCTCTTGGCGAAGAGCATCAGGCCGCTGGTGTCGCGGTCGAGGCGGTGTATGGTATGGGCGCGGCAGCGTTGCTGGGTGTAGATGAAATAGTCGTTCAGAATGCCTTGCGCCGTGTCTTTCTCCTTGGTGGGGCTGTTGGTGAGCAGACCTTCCTTCTTGTCGATGACGAGGAGGTATTTGTCCTCGTATACGATGCTCAGCCATGGGCTACGGAAGCGCTCCCTTGCCGTGGGCTTGCCTATCTCGACGACCATGCCAGGCTCAAGGGCGAAGTCGAATTGGGTGGTGCGCTTCCCGTCGACCGAAACGACCTTGTTGGCCAGCATGCGCTTGGCCTTGTTGCGGCTGATGCCATCCATCTTACGCATCAGGAAATCCATCAACTGAGTAGGCTCTGTGACGGTGAATTTCAGTGGGTTGCTCTTGGAATGAGGGACTTTCTTTTCGTCTTTTTTCATCGAAATAACTATTCTGTGGTAAGGGTGATGGTCTGCATAAGGGTAACGGTGATACCGGCAGTGGAGATGGTGGTGGGCATGTCCATTGTGGCACTAATAGGGAAACCCTTCTCGTTGTTGATGAGCATCGTGCTGGTGATGTCGCCATTTATGTTCTCCGCCGTGATGGTTCCGGTGAAATCGAGTTCGGTGGTTTTGGCAGTGATTCTTTTCACCGTATATGTCCCTTTGGAATGAGCCGCCATGCCGTTGATCTGGCTGTCGGTCTCTCTGCTCCATTGGCTTCCTACGTAGACCATTTCTTTTGGGAAGACGGCAGTAATGCCTTGCTCTTGTGGATAGTCTTCAGGCACGCTGACAATGTTGCCATAGATGTCATAGACGATGTCGAAGGTCTTGTCAAGAATGCCTTGGAAATTGGCGGCCACTGAGGGGTCGGCATCTTCCATGTGATTGGAGTCAAAGGATATGGTCTCTCCCATGATGCTGGTCTTGAATGTCATTTCTTTCAACCGTGACTGTGTGTACACAAGACTATCGGTCCTGTCGGTGGTGGTCATTTCCATCTTCATGGTGATGAGAGCCGACATCCCTTGCCCTTCGAGGTCTGAGCTTTGGGTGATGGTTGTGTTGAGGGTTATGGTTTCACCCACTTTGGTGTTGTATCTCAGCAAGACGCCTTTCGTCTTGTTGTTACAGGAGGTAAGTGCCAGTCCAACGAAGATAAGGATGACGGGCAATGTGTGTTTGATAAGTCTTTTCATGGTATTGAATCTTGATTTGTTTTAGAAGGGATCAGGTTGGTCGGAGGTGATGGAGGGATAAGCGCTCAGGCCGTCGTCGTTGTTCATCTTGGAGCTGTAAACCTGTGGCTGGTCGAACTGGCTGTTGGGGCTGACTCCGCTATAATAGTTGCTTTCGGAACCATGTTCCAACTCTTCGAAACGGGTATATTGGCCAACAAATCTAAGCTCCACCTCGCCCAGTTTACCGTTACGGTGCTTGGCTATGTCGATGATGGTGTAACCTGGGACCTTGTTTTCCTCATCCACTCCCTCTTTGTAGTATTCGGGACGATAGATGAACATCACCATGTCGGCATCCTGTTCGATGGCACCCGACTCACGCAAGTCGGAGAGGATGGGCTTCTTGGAGCCGGGACGTTGCTCCACGCTACGGCTCAATTGGGAGAGTGCCAACACGGGAATCTCCAACTCCTTGGCCAGGCTCTTCAGCGAACGCGAAATGGTGCTGATTTCCTGCTCACGGTTGAGGCCCTTGTCGCCTTTGGCGGTCATGAGTTGCAGGTAGTCGATGAAGACCATCTGAATGTCATGCTGTTGTTTCAGGCGTCGGCATTTGGCGCGCAACTCGAACACGGAGAGCTGAGGTGTGTCGTCGATGTAGATAGGCGCGTTGGTCAACGGGGTGACCTTGGTGTTCAGCTGTTGCCACTCGTATTCGGCTAGGTCGCCTTTACGCAACTTTCCGGAGGTAATTGAAGTCTCGGTTGAGATCAGACGGGTAACCAGCTGCACTGACGACATCTCCAATGAGAAGAAAGCGATGGGCTTGTCGAATTGGACGGCGGCGTTGCGGGCCAGGTTCAGGGCGAAGGCGGTCTTACCCATACTGGGGCGGGCTGCCAGGATGATGAGGTCCGACTTCTGCCAGCCTTGGGTGATCTCGTCGAGGGCGGTGTAGCCCGAAGGCACGCCGCGCAGTTTGTTGTCGGCATCCTTGGCGTTTTGTATCTCCTGGATGGCCTTGCTCACCAGGTCCTGCATCGAGTCGTAGCTGCGGCGCAGGTTGTTCTCGCTGATCTGGAAGAGGTTGTTCTCGGCCTTGTCCAACAGGTCGAACACGTCAGAGGTGTCTTCAAACGCATCGTGGATCATCTCGGATGAAAGCAGGATCAGCTGACGCTGGATGTGCTTCTGCATGATGATACGGGCGTGGTATTCGATGTTGGCCGCCGACACGACGCGGTTGGTGAGCTTCGAGATGTAATAGGCTCCTCCAACCATCTCCAACTCGCCACGTTGCTTGAGCTCGTTTGTGACGGTAAGGATATCGACGGGTTCTGATTTTCCAAATAAGGCTTTGATGGCTGCGAAGATCTTCTGGTGCTTGTCGAGATAGAAGGCTTCGGGCGTCAAAATATCGATCACTTCATTGACGGCATCTTTTTCCAGCATGAGGGCACCGAGCACGACTTCTTCGAGGTCGATGGCCTGTGGAGGGATGCGGCCTTGGTTGGCAAAAACTTGTTCGGCGGTCATCAAATTGCGCTTGGCAGTGTCGCCAAAAGGACGGCGTGTAGTAATATCGTTAGGCATAAAAAAGGATTTCTTTGTTCGTTTTGACTTCGTCTAATCTACGATTTCAAAGGGCAAAAATACGGATTATTCCGCGACCCCATTTGAAGTAGCAAAGGAAGTTATCAACTACTTGAAAAGATGTTGATAAGTATTTGCAACGACTTCATTCTCAGCGATTAAGTCTTCGCGTGCCTGTTGATAACCTATGAGGTCGTTGCTGGTGGCTTCGAGGAGAATTCGGCTGTGTTCGAAGAGCTTAGCCTCGTCAAAAAGTGCTGTCTCAAGACGTTGCAATGTGAGCCCCCGTTTGATGGCCGGATGGTAAAAATGGGCCTCTTGCAGCACCTCGTAGAGGTTGAAGATTTTGTAGCCTACATTTTGGTTCTGGATGATCTCGTGACGGAGCAGGGTGGTGGTGAGGTTTTGGGGCGTGAAGCAGACGATGAGCTCGTAACGCGAGAGTTTCTCGATGAGCAAACCGATGGCTTCTTTCCAGCGGCTGTGGTCGTCGAAGCAGTCCCAAACGAAACAATTGGTTGTTACCATAGGCGAAGGAGATTGCGGATCTGCGTCCGCAATGACGGTCCTGAGTGAAAGGTCAGTCTCTGGCTCATGTTCTCCTTGCAAAGCAAAAGCCAGAATCATCTCTTCGTAAGGCCGAGTGCCGTCGAGTTCGGGCACGGCGGGGCGGTTGAGCAGCAGGTTCAAGAAAGCCACCGACTTGGGCTTGGGTTGTGGCGCTAATGCGTAAAGTGTTTTATAATCAATGTAATACGAGTTGGTCTCCAAGGCCTCGATCTGATGGGCTTCCTCGGAATCAGGCTCCAACGTTTGGAGCATCTTGGCGTTGGTGTTCATCCCACTGAAATAGTTTTGGAACAAGGCTTCGTCGTCCATCGCGGTGGTGAAGAGGAAGCTGTTTTTCGGGATGAGCTTCCAGCAATGTCCCTGGAAGTCACAAGGGTAGGGGTTGTGGCATTGCGTCCCGATGTTGACGACGGGGGAATGGGGTAGCGCCACCACGGCTTTCAATCGTTCCACATTCTGTGCCACAAAGGCCTCTCGCTCAACGACATAATTCATGACCGATTCCATCTTGAACAGCTGCTTCACGTCGATGGGGCCGTCTTTCACGTAGTCGCCGTTGAGGTACATGAGGCGGAAGTCGCTGAGTGGCACCCCGCAACCGTGCAACACATAATACTGCAGCGCGGCATCATTATAATAGGTGTCGCTGAGTCGCAGGGAGCTCTTCACTTCCACCGCCAACCAACGGTCACCATCGCGGACCAGTATGTCGAGCATGATGAGCGTGTCGTTATGCTGAAACACAGCCTCATACATCACATTGACTTCTGGGTTGCTGAGGTTTTCCATCGTCTCTTGTGCCTTCTTGGGGAACTGCGAGGGCGAGTTGGGCGACATGTCGATGCCGCCAGGGAAGACCTCATGGGCTAGCACGCCGACATCGGTGCCGCGTTGGAACTTTGCCCTTTGCTCGATGCTGAGTTTGTCGCGCAGATAAGGGTGTTTCTTCTGCATGTACAATGCCTTCTCGCATTGTAAGCCCTTGATATAGGTGGATTTGGAGAGGATGTGCATGCTTAGTTGGTGTAGTCCACGCAGTCGTCGGTGATGAGGGGCAGGTAGTTGAAGCGGCGCATGAGTTGGGCGATGGCCAGCACGTCCTTCTGGCAGTAGGTCTTGATGCGTTCGAGGTCGTTATCTTGCCAGTAGACGCGTCCCACTTCGCTGCCGTTGATGTCGTCTTTCGGGGTGGGGATGTCGAGGATGGCGCAGAGCAGGTCCAAGGAGGTGTAGTTCTTAAAGTCGCCGAACTTCCAAAGCTCCATGGTGTCGATGAAGTTGGTCTCCCAAGGCTTCTTGCCTGCCACTTGCAGTACTTTGGGGATCTGTATGCCGTTGACGAGCATCCTGCGGGCGATGTAGGGGAAGTCGAATTCCTTCCCGTTGTGGGCGCAGAGCTGGGCATCGGGGTAGTCGTAGTAACGGTTCAGCATATAGGCGAAGTCGTCGAGCAGGGCTTTCTCGTCGTGGCCGTAGAACGACTTCAGACGGAAACGGTTGCCGTTGAAGAATCCCACCGAGATGCATACGATCTTGCCGAATTCAGCGTAGATGGCGGCACGGTCATAGATGTCGGAAGGCTTGAGTTCGGGATTGTCGCGGTTGAGTTGCTCTGCCTTCTTGTCCCATAGTTTCTGCATCCGTTCGTTGAGTTGGTCGTATGCCTTCTCTTGCGAGGTGGTCTCGATGTCGAGGAAGAGGATTTTGGAGAAGTCTATCATATCAGTTGTCAGTTTTTAGTTGTTCAGTTGTTCAGTTGTTCGGTGGAGGTCCCTGAGCTTGTCGAAGGGCCGGCTATTAAATTAAGTTATCTAATTTCTTGAAAATCATCATATTTCCCCGTCGGCGCCACCGCCTCGATCTTCATGTCGGTGATAAATGAATAAGGTGTGCCTTCGCCGCAGAGCAGGGCGAAACGGTCGAGGTCTTTTTCATCGCCTTCGGCTTCGATGTGGACACAGTCGTCGGCATGGTCGTTCTCCACATAGCCCGTCACGTTGCATTGCAACCCGTAGCGGTGTACGTAACGCCGAAACCCAACGTTGAACACCCGACCGTAGATTCTTATGGAATAAGCTTTTGTCATAGGGCGAATTTGAGTCCAGGTATGGTCCTGAGCAGGGCATAGGTGCGCTCGAGGTGCTCCTTGCTTTCGATGTCGATGTTGTAGCAATAGCTGATGTAGTTGCCTTTGCCACTGCTTCTCACGTTGACGAAGCTGTGCACGGTCTGGCTCTCGCTTAGGGCCCTGCTGATGTTGCGCTTGGCCTCTTCCATGGCGATCTCAGCGGCGATGATCAGCTTAATGTCGAAGTTCTGTGGATAGTCGACTTTTTCTTCTGTCATGATCTATGTTTATGGATGCAAAGATAAGAATTTTACAATGAAATGGCACCATTTTGACTAGAATCATGAAATCTTCCTATGGTTACAATTTTTGTCGTATTTTTGTGTTTTGAAATAAAATGCATTGGCGATGCTTGAAATGTGGCTTTCTATAAAGGATTTCATCAAAGGCATGATCATGGGAGCCGTAAATGTGTTTCCCGTGTCGAGTGGTACGGCTTCGCTGATACTTGGCGTATTCGAGCGCTTTGTCAATGCTATTAAGGCGTTGAATCACAAGAACTTCAAGTTTTTGAACAAAGGGCAATTCGGCGAGTTTGCTCGCCGTACTGATTTCAAGTTCTTGGTGACCATTGTGTTGGGGCTTTTGGTGGGAATGGTGCTGACGTCTATCTTTTTAAAGAAAACCCTTATTTCTTATGAAGTATACACTTGGTCGTTTTTCATCGGGTTGATTATTGCGTCGGTGGTGTATGTGATGAAGCGCATCGAGAAGGTGAATGCCAAGAATATTGTGTTGCTTTTGTTGGGCTTTGCGGTTTCGTTTGTCATGTCCATCAAGTCGAATCCTTATTCAAACGATAATTTCTTCTACCTTTTCCTTTGTGGTATCGTCGGAGCTACGGGCATGGTGGTGCCTGGGGTTTCGGGCTCTCATCTCATGTTGCTTATGGGCAATTACGAACTGATTGTCACTGAGGCTATTCCAGCTTTGACTAAGGCGTCTACATTTATGCATGGAGCAAGAATTCTTTTCCCGTTCGTATTGGGCGCGATAGTGAGTATCATTTCGTTCTCGCACTTGCTTTCTTGGCTGATGCGCGACTACCGCGATTCCACCTTGTCGGTGTTGGCAGGTTTTATGCTGGGCAGTCTGCCCGTGGTCTATCCGTGGAAGGAACCCACTGCCGACATGATGGATTATGTGTTTCACCTCCCGAATTGGAACACAGAGTTGCTCATTGCTGTTGTGATGGCGGTTTTGGGTGGCCTGTCGGTGTATCTGTTGGAACTGATGGCAAGGCATACCGAGAGGAAGCAGGCTGAACGATTGCAAATCCCTAAATCAAATTGATATGGCAAAAAAGCTCAACAGAATCCTTTTCACGCTTCGTGAAGGTGAGGACTTCATCCCATTGATTTCGTTGCTGAAGGCCTGCGATGTGGTGTATTCGGGCGCTGAGGCCCAAGAGGTCGTCACGGCGGGCATGGTGCTCCGCAACGGCGAGGTGGAGACCCGCAAGAGGGCGAAGATCACCCCGGGGGAAGTCATCATCTTTGAGAATTACGAAATCCTCGTCGAAGGATGGAATGATTGAAACAAAAATGAAACAAAAAAAATCGCAACCCGAAGGCTGCGATTTTTTTTTCATTTGGCGCGTTCTGCGTGAACCCAATTATTCAGCAGAGAACTTGCAAACCAAGTTACGATCGCCATAGGCATCGTCGACGCGGGTGACGTGCGGGAAGTACTTGTCCTGCACATCGCTCTTCATCGGGAAGCCAGCCTCTTCGCGGGTGAAGGGGAAGTTCCACTCGTTGGCCATCAGCATCTCGGCAGTGTAAGGAGCGTGGCTGATGATGTTGTTGCCCTTCTCGGCCTTACCGTCCTCAATGTCCTTGATCTCCTTGCGGATCTGGATCATGGCTTCGACGAAGCGGTCGAGCTCGGCGATAGGCTCACTCTCGGTGGGTTCCACCATCAGGGTCTCGTGCACCGGGAAGGCCACGGTAGGAGCGTGGAAGCCGAAGTCCATCAAACGCTTGGCGATGTCGATGGCGGCCACACCAACAGTCTTATTGATGCCGTTGATGTCGAGGATCATCTCGTGAGCCACGTGGCCGTGGTTGCCGGTATACAGGATCGGGTAGTAGTCCTTCAGTCTTTCCTTCAGGTAGTTGGCGTTCATGATGGCGCCCATAGTAGCTTTCTTCAGGCCTTCACCGCCCAGCATTTTGATGTAGCAGTAGGTGATGGTGAGGATCTGAGCGCTACCGAACGGAGCGGCTGAAACAGCGCCTTCCTGCTTGTCGCCACCGCAGTGGAACAGGATGTGTGAAGGCAGGTAGGGCTTCAGGTGTTCGGCCACGCCGATGGGGCCTACGCCAGGACCGCCACCGCCGTGCGGGATGGCGAAGGTCTTGTGCAGGTTGAGGTGGCAGACGTCAGCACCGATGTAACCGGGGCTGGTCAGACCGACTTGGGCGTTCATGTTGGCGCCGTCCATGTAGACTTGGCCGCCGTTGTCATGGACGATCTTCACGAGGGTGCGGATGCCGTCCTCGTAGATGCCGTGGGTCGAAGGATAGGTGACCATGAAGGCAGCCAGGTTGTCCTTATATTGCTCGGCCTTGGCCTTGGCGTCTTCGAGGTTGATGTTGCCGTGCTCGTCGCAGGCCACCACGACCACCTGCATGCCAGCCATGGCGGCAGAGGCGGGGTTGGTGCCGTGGGCAGAGGCAGGGATCAAGCAGATGTTGCGGTGACCCTGACCATTGGCCTCTTGGTAACGACGGATGGTGAGCAGACCGGCATATTCGCCGCTGGCACCCGAGTTAGGCATGAAGCTCATGCCCTTGAAACCCGTGATCTCGCAGAGGTCTTTCTCCATCTCGGCGATGAGCTCGAGGTAGCCTTCCGCTTGGTCGGCGGGGACGAAGGGGTGGATGTTGCCGAACTCAGGCCAGCTGAGGGCATACATCGAGGTGGCGGGGTTCAGCTTCATGGTGCAGGAGCCCAGCGGGATCATGCAGCGGTTGAGGCTGAGGTCGCGGTTTTCGAGTTTCTTCATGTAACGCATCATGTCGGTCTCGCTGCGGTACTTGAAGAACATCGGGGCCTGCATGAACTTGGAGGTACGCTGCATCTCGGCAGGGATGCCGCTGAACTTCTGGCAGTTCGGGTCGCAGACGAGCTCCTCGTGCTGCTTGCCGAGGGCTTCGGCGACGACCTGACCAATCTCGTTGATGTCTTCACGAGCGGTGGTCTCGTCGAGGCTGATGCCGAAGTGTTGCTTGTCGATGATGCGGAAGTTCATGCCGTGTTTCTCAGTGGCTTCCTTCACCTTGCAGGTGCAAGCGCCTTCGGGCAGTTCGAACAACAGCGTGTCGAAGAAGTATTTGTTGAGTTGCTTCACGCCGAGCTTGGCCAGTTCGGAGGTCAGCTTGCCGGCGAGGCAGTTGATGTGATGTGCGATTTCGATCAAGCCCTCCGGACCATGATACAAGGCGTAGAAGCCCGACATGATGGCGAGCAAGGCTTGTGCAGTGCAGATGTTGGACGTGGCTTTTTCGCGCTTGATGTGCTGCTCGCGGGTCTGCAGGGCCAGACGGAAAGCAGGATTGCCAAGAGCATCCACGCTGATGCCGATGATACGGCCAGGCATCTCACGCTTGTAGGCCTCGGTGGTGGCGAAGTAACCGGCATGAGGACCGCCGAATCCCATCGGCAGACCGAAACGCTGGTTGGAACCGAGTACTACATCGGCACCCCATTCACCGGGAGGCGTGATGAGGGTGAGGCTGAGCAAGTCGGCGGCGACGGCCACTTGCATGCCTTTCTCTTTCCATGCGGCGACCTTGGCGCGGTTGTCGACGATCTCACCGAATTGGTTGGGGCACTGGATCAGCACACCGAAATATTCCTCGCTGCAATCGAACTTGTTGATGTCGTCGATCACGACCTCGATGCCTTGGAAGTGGGCGCGGGTCTTGATGACTTCGATGCTCTGCGGGAACACGTCATTGGCGACGAAGAACTTCTTCACGCCGGCCTTCACCTGGGCGCGGCTGCGGGAGTGCCAGAACATCAGCATGGCCTCGGCGGCGGCAGTGCCTTCGTCGAGTAGGCTGGCGTTGGCCAACGGCAGGGCGGTGAGGTCGCTGATGACGGTCTGGTAGTTCACGAGGGCTTCGAGACGGCCTTGCGAGATCTCAGCTTGGTAGGGTGTATAAGAGGTGTACCAGCCCGGGTTCTCAAGGATGTTGCGCATGATGACGCCAGGGGTGATGGTGTTGTAGTAGCCCAAGCCGATGTAGCTGCGGAACTGCTTGTTCTTGGCACCCAAGGCCTTGAGGTGGCTGATGACTTCGTACTCGCTCATGCCTTCGCCAATGTTGAGGTCTTTCGGTAGACGGATCTCGGGAGCGATGATTTCGTCGACAAGTTGTTCTTGTGATTTAACGCCGATGACCTTGAGCATCTTTTCAGCATCCGATGCGGTGGGGCCGTTGTGGCGTTTGATGAAGTTGTTTCTGATCATATTTGATTTGTTTAAGTTGTTGTATTCTTGTATTTGTTTTCAGCTATCAGCGGTTAGCTTGAGTTTACTAAGCTGATAACCAAACAATTATTTTATCTCATTCAGTTTGTTCTTCAGATCTTTGATGGTGTTGATGGATTCCAAATCGGAGACAGGTATCTTATGTAGTTTGCTTGACCATTCCTTGAATGAATTGAAATCCTTTAAGATAGTATACCGCAGATAGTCAAACTCTTCTCCTTCTACCTTGCTTTTATTATCTTTGTAAAGCATATCATAAGGATCCATCATAATGGTGCGCTGATGAATCAGCGTCCAGAATGCTTGTCTGAATTGCACATTAGGGTCTTCTGTTACGGGTTGTGGTGATGCCACTACCGTGTCTTTGTCTTTCTTGACGTTCAAGTTGACCTCATCATTGTTGCCGACAGGTTTGACAGAGTCAATGTTGAGTGCAACTGGGTCTTTTTTCTCAGTAGGTTGATTGATTTCCGATTTTTTCTCTTTTGTGGTATCGTTCACAACCACAGTTGATTCTGGCTTTTTTGTAGGTTTGTCGGTTTTGGGTTTGTTGAACACATTGACCGCCAAAATGACTACTATTGTGATGACGGCAATGATGACTAGAGCGAGGATAAATTTCCAAAGATTTGATTTGATGATGTCGTTGAAAGGCTCCTTTTCATACTCCGCGATGAGTCTGCCATCGTAAATCTGGTTGCTGGCATCAGGGTCGAAGCGGAAACCTTTAAAAACATAACCTTTTGGTGGAATGATATAGTCTTTCACGTCCTGTCCATCCTCGTATACCGAATAAGGGCAACCGTCCATTTTTTTCCCTTTTCCAGGGTCGATACTGAAGCGTCTTTCCTTAAAATCCGCCATTTTATGTTTGTTTTCAGGTATTAGTTCAACACTTTGTTCATGGAAATGAAGTCAGGGTAGGAGAGTTGTTGGTCCTTAATAGTGATGTATGGCTTCACCTTAATTCCCACGTTGACGGGTTCGCTGCTGGCACCAGCCAACTTAAAGGCCAAGTTGACGATCGCATCGGCTGATTCACCGCTGAACAGTTGGAACAAGTCGGTGGTGATAGGAATGGAGACCACGCTACTTGAGTTGGGACCTACATTGATACTTTTATTCAAAGTGGAGCTAATGACTTCTTTTCCGTTGAGGCTGACGATATAGTCCATTTTAGACATGGCGGCAGCGATAGAATTGGGGTTGTTGACGCCAACATTGACGTTGAAAGTCACAGGAAGCTTTTTGCTCATGATAGCATTGGCCAAACTGAGTAGTTGAGTGGTGTTGAGGTCTTCTTTTTGCATACCTTTGCTTAGGTTGACACCGAGCATCTGAATTTGGTCAACGCTGTTAAAGTTAAAATTGCAGTTGGCAAAATTAGCCATTTGGGCTACTTGGGTGAGCAAGTCACACGATGCCAATCCCATTGTAACGAACAGGATGATAAGGGTTTTCTTGAATGTTGACATATTGCTTATAGTTTTGATTTTCAAATTTTTGAAAAAAGAAATAAAAGATTTAACCGAGCCTGCTCGTTATAGGCTCTACAAACGTGCAATAATACAAAAAAAGTCGGACATGTTGCCCGACTTTTAGGAATTAATTTTCAAGGATCATTCCTCTCCACGACGCGAGGCGCGTTTGCGCTCCAACTCGTCAAGGATGATCTTGCGCAGACGCAGGCTCTTGGGCGTCACCTCGAGGTACTCGTCGTCGCGGATGTACTCCATGTATTCCTCCAACGAGAAACGTACGGGCGGGATGAGGCGGATGGCCTCGTCGCTGCCAGATGCACGCACGTTGGTGAGGTGCTTGGTCTTGCAAACGTTGATGACGATGTCGTTCGAGCGCGTGTTCTCGCCGATGACTTCGCCGGCATAAACATCCTCGTTCGGGTTGACGAAGAAGATGCCACGATCCTGCAGCTTCCAGATGGCATAGGGGATGGCTTGTCCCGTTTCCATCGAGATCAAGGCGCCGGTGTTGCGTGTCGGCATCTCGCCCTTCCAAGGCTCGTAGTCCTTGAAGCGGTGCGAGACGATGGCCTCGCCTTCGGTGACGGTCAACAGGGTGTTTCTCAAGCCGATGAGACCGCGCGACGGGATGTCGAAGTCGAGGCACATGCGGTCGCCTTTGGGCTCCATCTGGGTCATCTCACCCTTGCGGGCGCTGACCTGCTCGATGACGCGGCCCGAGAAGTCTTCAGGAACGAGGACGGTAAGGCATTCGATAGGCTCACACTTCACGTCGTCGATGTATTTCAGGATGACCTTGGGTTGGCCCAGCTGGAACTCATAGCCCTCGCGACGCATGGTCTCGACGAGGATGCTGAGGTGCAGGATGCCACGGCCGTAGACCATCAGTGAATCAGGAGAATCGGTGTCTTCCACCTTCAAAGCGAGATTCTTCTCGGTCTCTTTGTAGAGGCGTTCGCGCAGGTGGCGTGAGGTGACGTATTTGCCTTCCTTGCCGAAGAACGGTGAGTTGTTGATGGTGAACAGCATGCTCATCGTGGGCTCATCCACATGGATAGGTGGCAGTGGCTCGGGGTTCTCGTAGTCGGCAACCGTGTCGCCAATCTCGAAATCATCGATGCCCATCAGTGCGATGATGTCGCCAGCCTCGACGGGCTTTTTGGTGCGTTCCTTGCCCAGACCTTCAAAGGTATAGAGTTCCTTGATGGTAGAACGGGTGACGGAGCCGTCGCGTTTCACCAACGAGACATTCTGTCCAGCCTGCAAGGTGCCGCGTTTCAGACGACCCACAGCGATACGGCCCACATAGGAGCTGTAGTCCAACGAAGTGATCAGCATCTGGGGTGTGCCTTCCTCGAACTTCGCGGGCGGGATGGTGTCGATGATGACGTCCAAGAGGTAAGAGACGTTGTCGGTGACATTCTCCCAGTGGTCTGACATCCAGCCTTGTTTGGATGAACCATAGACGGTGGGGAAGTCCAGCTGGTCTTCGGTGGCGCCGAGGTTGAACATCAGGTCGAAGACGGCCTCTTGCACCTCATCGGGACGACAGTTGGGCTTGTCCACCTTGTTGATGACCACGATGGGCTTCAGGCCCAGCTCGATGGCCTTCTGCAGCACGAAACGGGTCTGCGGCATAGGACCTTCGAAGGCATCAACCAAAAGCAAAACGCCGTCAGCCATGTTGAGCACGCGCTCCACCTCGCCGCCAAAGTCGGCGTGGCCAGGAGTGTCGATGATATTGATTTTGACATCTTTATAGCGAACGGACACATTCTTCGAGAGGATGGTGATGCCGCGTTCGC
>JAEEGG010002510.1_pt1 | contig 47222 bp, 41 predicted proteins | sample 9134161 | NCBI WGS metagenome assembly JAEEGG01 (sample SAMN16246543, study PRJNA631951) | gut metagenome | biome: gut microbiome; feature: rumen; material: CR-attached | host: Bos | place: Iran: Karaj | collected 2018-10
AGTCAACAAAGCGAAAGCCATCAAAAGGAGCATGTTCAACAGGGCCAAGCCGGAGGTGCTAAGGGCTAAGATGATTTACGGTGGGCTGAAATGGGACTGGAATCACCACCCAAATTGACGCTGAACCGCATACTGTAATAACTGTAATTGTAATGGAAGGTCAGTAATAAATCATCTAAAAAGCTGAAAATCAATGAAGTACGACATTACAAAAACAACAGCACCAAAGATGCCGAACCTCGGAAGGGGCACAGAATGCATCAAACTCTTGATCTCACAGGCGTCAGAAGACATCCAAGAACCCCTGGTTCCGATGTTCTTCCCCCCTCTTGGCGCACATGTGAGCGGCGCGGAATTTATGTATCCTGACAACAGTTGGAAGGAGTTATGCGGCTTGATGGCCAACTTGGTTGGCGATTCGGGAGGTAACAAGGGCCAGTTGTCACCACTTGTGGAAGCTATTTGCCGTGATTTCCGTCAGCACGACAAGGCTGTAACGGATCAGCTTGTGGACTGGCAGAGACAGTCGAATGTCAATGGAGGCAAGGACAGTGCCGCCCGGCCAGACGTTGGACTCTTTTTCCCACCAGTGGATACAACGGCTGCAGGTTTTCTCCTGAACAGCATGGCGCTGGAGCCTGAACGCCGCACGCAATACTTCAATCTGCCTGAGGTAGAGATGGCCGACGGTCTCTGCGGCGGTCACAAGAAGTTTTCTCACATGATCAGGAACATCTATGACATGGCTCGTTCCGGCGCTCTCAGGGCAACCAAAGACGGCGTCACGGGTAACCCGATACTGAGAGCCAGCATGACATTCTCTGCCAATCCCTACTCGGCACGCGACTTTTACAAGAACGAGCTGTTCAACGGCACCTTCGGGCGCATGGTGTTCTCCTTTAAGCCACGCACGAGCCGCGAAGGGGTCATACCCCGTCAGGGCAAGTACAGCGATGAGTTCTACCGCAAGTTGGACGTGTATCTGGCACGTCTGGGCGACTGTAAGGTATAATCCGCAAAACGATTTTTCTGGCCATCCAAAAACGAAACGAGCAAATTTCCGAGCCAAAAAGAAAAACGAATCGGTATTGGAAACGTCAAACACACAAGCCAAAATCAAGCATTAAAAAGCCTCGAAAAAATTACATTTTCCGAGTTTTTTTTTGCTCTAAAAATTTGCTCAATTCAAAAAAAATTCGTACCTTTGCAAACAGTTAGATTGGCTTACTTTACCCTAAAATTTCAGGGTGATTTATCATGCTCTCTTGTCAAACGTTGCATACATTTCAACTTGAGGAACTCGACGTTGGAAACCGTTTGCAATGCCATTCAAACAGCGTTCTAATGTCCTTAACATTGCCGGAATGATATGCTGTTCGTAGAAGTCTCGAGGTCGCAAATCATAGTCAATCTTCACTATTTCCTGCTCACATATATCACCTGTGTCATATCCGTTATCTGCCCAGAACCATGTCGCTGCTGTGATTGGTTCGTGTCGTTTGTATGCCCATTTGATGGACGATGCTCCACGACCGTATGGCAAAGGTGAAGGGTGAAAGATGAGCGTGCCGAAAAGAGGCACCTTTAGTTCATCCTCTGGAATCTTCTCCGTGAGCAAAGGAGCAACGGCCAAATGATAGCAGTAATTATTCTCACCGCATAGTTGATGGCCATGTGACAGAATGACCGACCGTGCTGCCTGATATGCAGCCGTGTCCTTATTTCCCAATATCTTGATAACCATTTTCTCCGATATATTTGAATGCCTGGACTGCCCGGAAGTGGCCGCCGTAGCCGTTGGTGGCTGCGTGCTTCTTTCCCCTTCGGTCTGCGGATCGTTTTAATGAGGCCATACTACGGGCCTTATTATCACCATAGAGGTGTGCGCCTGTCTGGATCCATTTCTTTGAGTGCCTGAGTGCGCCGCATAGTTGCGGGTGTGACGTATGAAAGAACACAGGAAACTTGTGGCCACAGCGTCCCCGTCCTTGCAAGTGATACTCACAGACAGCATTCAGGAACCGTGTGCCGACACCGATGCCCTGCCACTCAGGCATAACCACAAGCCGTGTGGCTCTGTAGGCTTTGGCCGTGAACAGAGGCGCAACGGCCAAATGGCACACAGGCTCACCGTTGATAAAGCCCACAAAGCACTCAACGGCCACCGGCATCGCCAGGTCTAAATAGTAATGCTGCTTAAACAGTCTTGGGAACACAGTTCCCCGGACTTTATAAATTTGAAGTTCGAGCTTCGGACGCTGCCGAAGACAGTCACGCTCATAGAAGCGTGCCTCCGCAGTATCATAGACCCAATCGGGCTGGAGCCATTCAATAATGTCGTAGTGGCAGGACAGCAGCACAATCTGGCCCTTCCCGCGCCGCCACGTCTTGGCAAAGGCAGCGGCTCCCACCTTGGCAATCTGGCGGTCGATGACCGACGTGAACTCATCCACGACGGCGTGCTCAGGACGCTCACAGGCCAGACGTGCCAGCCCTGCCCGGAACTTCTCGCCGTTGCTGAGCACGTTGAACGGACGCAACCAGGCAGGAACGTCGCCAAGCCCGACGGCAGACAGCATGCCCGTGACGGTGTTGAAGTCGCCCTCAGGATCGATGCAATCCACGATGGGTTTGCTGTTGTCCCATCCCGAATAGAGGTCATAGATAGGCTCACCCTCAAAGATCTTGCTCCCGATGCTCGTTTTCCCGCTTCCAGACGGGCCGACGATGAGGCCGATTTGCCACTCCTTGCCCTCGATGGGCAGTTCTACGGTCTTTTCCCAATCACAGCCTTTCTCAGCGTTGAAAAGGCTCTTCACACGTGCAGCGCGATAACTGTTGAAGTCGCTGCAATGATGACTAACCTCTATCCTCATACGTTTACGATTTTAAGGGTTAGACCTTCGCTCTGTAGGCGGTCATAGACAGCCTTTTGTTCTCTCTCGTCGGCGCAAATGACAATAACGCCGAATTGTGGTTTGTAAGTGTACTTTCCCATGACTTGATGAATTAAAAAACCTGGTGCAAAGGTAGTCAGGGAAAGCGAGAGCGAAGAATGTTTCTCCTTTATTACACTGCACACTTCGTGCAGTCGGTTTCAAAGTGCTTGATTACATTGTATATTTTTCTTTCACTCACGCCATACCTTTCAGACAATGACGAAACGATATAGGTCACTTTGTCACCCATACCCAGCATACGTCTGTAATCTGCATAAAGTTCTATATATCGGCAGTCATCCGTCTTGAATCCCAACGAAACAAGCCTATTTAATAGCTCTTTATTAAAGTTTAATATCTCAAATAGTGTCATTTTAAAAATAAATGCTTACCTTTGCACCGTCTCACTTTATTTATCACGTAAAAAAACGCGTATCACCGCGACGGAGGAATATGCCCCCGGTCGTGCGGTGATACGCATTACGTGTTATAAGAAAGTGAGACGTCTTATCAACAGGCCGGGGGTTTTTTAGCCTCCCCCGAAGGCTTCAGAGTCTATGTCTCGTAGAGAGACAAGTCCAGAGCATCCTTCTTTTCCCATCCAACGGCCAGCACGCCCTGAATATACTGCATGGCCTGTCTGTAGAACTCAGTGAGTTCCCCCAGGTTGTTGAACTTCCTATAGACTGGATGCTCGTCGGTTCCCAGCTTGAACGTCACCGGCAGCGTTGCGCCGCCGGTCTGAACGGCCAGATCGTGCGCTGCCTTATAGTTGAACTGGTTCTCGCTTGACAGCCATACCATATTGCCCTCGTACTCGAAGCCGGACAGGATGGCCTCGTCGGTCTGCTGGTTGTAGTAGCCTATGATGGTCTGCCGTATCTCGTCAGCGGTCGGTCTGTGCAGGAACTCAGCCTCCATGTAGGTGGCCGTCCCGTCCTCATTTTCCTGCACGTCCCACCGTATGCGCCATTTGTCCCTAATGGGATTCACGCACTCAATGAGCCGCACGTCGCTTGTTCCTTCTATCCTTCTCATCAGCTGAATACATATTTGGTTCTACCCTTGCCGAAGGTTTCCGTCTTGATGGTAGTCTCGAAGGGGAAACCGTCGGGCATTTCCCTAATCTGCGCGAGGATATTCTTCATTTCCTCGCTGTTGGTGAAGAACTTCTTCGCCTCGCCGTTCTGCTCGATGGCCACGATGCAGCGGTCTTCACCCTGTTCTGTCTTGATGCCCGTCTCGAAGTCCTTGACCACGATGGGCAGGTTTACCAGTTCCCTGATGCTCACTACGGCACCGGGGAAGCGCTTCTTGCCGTCCTCCGGCTTGTAAGCGACTTTCAGATCCTTGAATGATTTCATTGTCTTGCCTGTTAATTTATTAAACAACTTGTTACAGTCGGCGTGCTTGGCCATGCCGTAGAAGCTGGCCGTCAGCACTGCCCGTCTTTTTCTGCTTTTCACCTCGTGCATCTTCCGGGCCATCCTCTGCTTGATGCGCTTGCGGAGTTCCACATGCTCATCGTTGTATATGACATAGCCCAGGAAGTCGATGCCCTCGCTTGTGGGGAACACGCGCTCGTTGGCCTTCACCTCCAGCCCGATTTTCCCCACGTACTCATGCACCGCGTCACGAATCATCCATAATTCCGCTTTCGATTTACCAAGTACGACACCGTCATCACAATATCTGTAGAAATGCCGGATTCCGCACTCATCCTTCAAACAGTGGTCTAAGTAAACAGACAGCAGGAGATTTCCCAACCCCTGCGAGCTTCTGAGGCCGATGCTGATTCCCTCCGGCATCATCGTAATGAAGCCGTCGAGCATCTGAATGAGCCTCCCGTCCTTGAACACCCTGCGGACACACTGCTTCAACACATCCTGGTCTACGCTCTCGTAGAACTTCCTGATGTCAAACTTGTAGCAGAACTGCGTCCCTTCCGGGTCATCCTTCAAGTCGCGCCGTATGTACTCCAGAAGGTCGTGCATCCCGCGCTCCTTGATGCTGGCCGAGGTGGTGCGTATGAAACGCTTCCTGATGTGCTTGTCCACGACGGCCATAATGGCGTGAACGCCTATGCGGTCGTACATTGTCAGCACCTGGATCTTGCGCAGCTTGCCGCCCTCCATGATTTTCCGTTCACGGTAGTTCCTGATATGGAACTCACCGGCCTCAATCCGTCGGGACAGTTCTGCAATCACCTCGTCCCTATGCGCAAGCAGCCAGCGGCCCTGGCGGCTTTTCTTCCGCTTCGTGCCGCGCAGCACCTGGTCGAAGGAGTCCGACATGTTGCCGTACTCCACGATCTCCTCGATGACATGTCCTTCTCTGCGCATAGTTGCAATTTTGTTTGTTACAGTGGCCTTGCGGCCTTCAGCCTTCGGGTCTGACTTCTTCGAGACGTTGCCGCCCTACCAAACTCTACCCGTTCACGTGATCTTTCAGCTTTCCAGTCATTGACTGCTGTTGCTGTGGCTCCCCTCCCTCGGCACCACGGAGGGAACACGTTCCCATTGTTGTACGCCGATTTGTTTTTATTTCGGTTGTAGTTCAGGCGCGACCCGACATTCGTGTTCGAGTTCGACGAATCGTTATTCGCATTCGCGTACGACACGCCGCCATTCGCGTTCGCGTTGTTGTTGCCGCGATAGACCACACGGCCTATGAGAGGTTCTGCCGCTTTCGGGGTGCAAAGGTACTGATTTTTGACCATATTCCACTCAAAATTTTCAAAATCCGACGGGCTTACGCCCGTATCTTGATGTCCTCGTACCTCGGACATAACGCTTTGTCGCTTCGCTCCCGCTTTGCGCTTACGCTGCCGCTACAATCGCCTTGAACGCTTCCACGCTCGACGCTTTCACGATCTGCCCTCTGAAGGCCAGGCGCGACCCGACATTCGTGCTCGAGTTCGACGAACCGGTATCCGCACTCGCGCACGACACGCCGCCATTCGCGCTCGCGTGGCTGCTGCCGCGATAGACCACACGGCCTGCGGAACTGGACACATAGTAGATATCGCAATAATGTGTCGAACTGCTGCCGGTCATCGTGCCGACAGGCACCAAATCCATATAAAGGCCGTGTGCCACGCCGCAAATCCACAAGCCGCTTGTTGGCGAGCCCTTGACCCAGCGTTCCGTGCCGTCCGGCATCATGAAGTGCAATTTGTAGGTATTGCCGCTGCTGTTGGGCATGTCCACGAAGTCCATCATGTCGTATTTGTGGCCGTAGATATTCTCATAGCCCAGGCAGTTCGTGCTGTTGATGCGCGTGAACCTGGCACCGAACTCATCCTCCGTCTTATAGAAGGCAAGGCCGTCATCGGCCACGCCACCGACGGTCGTACCGTCCGTGTTCACAGTGTCCTGCATGCCCAGCTTCGCCGTCAGGCCAGTCGTGCGGTTGTTCGTGTGCTGGCCCGCGCCGCACTGCATCTGGCTGTCCCTCCTGCCGTACTTCGCAAAGAACAGGTTGCCGATGTCATTATGCATCATGCCGTCAATCTGCTGCATACCGCGCTGCACACTGTAATAATGGAAGTCAGACCAGGAGAGGCTTGCAGCGGTGGAGCCGCCGCCGATGCAGGCACGCAGCTTGTCACCCACCGCCGTGCTGCCTACCACGCCGCAAAGATATTCCTCTGTCTCTACCCACTCCGGCTCCATATCTTCTATCTTTGTAGAATTGCTCAGCACGACCTTATCAAACGATGCTGACTTGAGAATGGTGAAACTGATATTCACGGCTCCTGAAGGAATATCGGCTATCAGGTACATGCCAGCCTCGAAGCGGGAATTGAGCGTTGGCACTACAATGCTTTGCAATATTGTCCCCTCAGAATCCGAGAACACCGCGCCCATCAGGCTCGTTCCAGGTACGCTTGGAAAACGGACACGCCGGTAGCCGGACACGTCCACACGGCATACGGCGTAGCTGCTGTCTGCCGTGTACGACTCAGGAAGGGTCTCTTTTCCCGTCATTACCTTGTAACTGTTGCGGTACCCGCCCGATGCCTGGATGTCCGCAAGCGTCAAGACCGTCGCCTCAGGAGTGGATGGACGTGACCTCTGACTGCTGTAGCAGCTGTAGTGCTTGTTGTTCAGGTAGTCATTCACGCCTTTTGTCCAGCGGTGAGGCTCCAGCATCATCCAGTCGCCCTCACTGCCGTCAAGCATGGCCTCCGAGCACTGCGCCACGTCCTGTGCGTCGGCATAGTAGTTGGAGTTGCTGTCATGCAGGGGGTATATGGTCATCTCACCGTCACCGTTATTGACAGTAACCTCCTGTCCCGCATGGATTATCCTCCGCTGGCTTGGCAGCCTTGTAAGCTTGGCCAGCACGCGGTGACGCTGTTTCAGGAGTGCCAGGATATGCCCGTTTGGCACGTAGTCGTTGCCGAACTTATAGCCCGTCCTGTTGTCAAGGTTGCTCACGTTGGCATCGTCACTCACTGAGTCATCAAACTCTATCATCGTGTACTCCGGCTGCCTGATGGTCAGTTCCTGAAAGATCTGCTGGTATTCAGCGTAGAGGTCATCGTCTATGTACTGCGAGGCTTCCACATTACCCACCAGACCGCAGTAGTCATTCGTCACAGTGCCGTCGGCCTTCACCGCGCCAAGGTTCCTGAAACGCTCCAGCGTCGCCACGTCCACCGTCCCGCTGATGCCTTCCACGCGGATATAGCGCACGTTGGTCAGCCTGCCCAGCAGAGTCGGCCAGTCCAGGCCGGGACATTCCGCAAATTCAAAGCGCGTGATGCTGCCGTAGCCCTGGATTGTCAGACCGCCGTCGGTCAGCAGGGGAAGGTAGCGGAGGCGCAGGCGGGTCAGCGTCGAGGGCAGAACCAGCGTTGTCACCGGCGCACCTTCGGCCAGTGTCACCGTGCTCAGGCCGGTGCCTCCGGCACGCAGCACCTTCAGCTTAGTCTGTGCGCTCAGGTCGAGGCCGCCACCGCCACTGCTCACGCCCTGCTGCCCGGTCAGTATCAGCTGCTCGATCTGGATGCAGGTGCTCAATCCCGCCAATACCAGGCTCGTCTGCATCTGAGTGCCGTGCTCGTTGCTCATATTCAGCACACGGAGCATACGGCACGCCTGAAGCTCGAAGTTGCCGCCGCACGACGGGCCGTCCCGCCAGTCCAGTTCTGTGATACGGCTCGCGCCGCACAGGTTCAGCGGGTCATTCAGCGCAAGCGTCCCCTCAAACGTCAGGCTCGCCGTCTCTCCTTTGTCGGCACGCACGGGGCCGTCCAGGAAGTCGCCGTTGTTTGTCCTGTAGCCATAATAGTACAGGTCGCCGCTCTTGATATTCACCGTGTCGGCTGCGTCACCGGCCCTGCGTGATGCATAGAACGTGATGCGGTCGCTTTGGTATGTGGTCGTGCCGTACCTTGCATCCAGCAGTGCGCCACGCTGCGTCAGGAACGCCGTGCGGTGGCTCTCGCGGTTGCCCGTCAGGCCATACAGGTAGTTGTATTTCTTCACCTGACCGTTCTCAACCACACCCTCCAGCAACGGCTGCACATACTTGAACCAGCCGCTCTCGTTGTAGAGACGTTCGCACCAGTTTCCCATCTGCTCGCCGTTGAACATCTCCAACTGCCGCAGGTCGGTCATCTGAGCACGCAGCCTGCTTGCAGCCTCCCTCAGTTCATCCTCGAGGTTCGCCAGAACCAGACACCACAGGCGCGAGTCGTGGCCCTCGAAGGCCCACTTGCTCGCCTCGGCATCCCATGTGTCACGGGTGATGTTATACAGGTATGCCAGGAAGGAGTCGTTACGCATGGCCTGGGCCGTGTCGCCGTCGTAGTACGTCGCCCACCATTTCAGGCCGTCCCACGTGCGCCAGATAATATTCTTCGCACGCTGGTCAACCGAGGCCCAGTAGTCCGTAAACAGATAGTAGGTCAGGAGGTGGCTCACATCAAAATACTGGCTGATCTCATCCTTGAAACGCTGACTCACCCACTTCGACGCATCCCAGCCGCTGGCCGTACCGTAGTCGGGATTCGTCTGCATCGCTGCAGGGGTCACGTCGTACAGCCAGCCAAGCAGACGCTTCACCGCCGTACGCTGGGCCGACGTGGCAAGGTGCTTCGCCGCATCATACTTCGTACCCATCTTCTTCCTCGCCACCGTCTCGTTGTAATATACGTCTTCGGGGTAGTTGAACTCAAAGCCGTCATCAAACTTCGCCTGTAGCTGTGCCTCCAGTTCCGCACTGTTTGCACTGCCCGCACCCTGGAACAGGCAGATCTCGCTGCCGTTGTTCAGTGCCTCGAAGCACAAAGGACATGTCGGCTCGAAGCCGTCCACACCCTCCATGCCGAACAGCTTGCCGCTCTTCGACTTCTCATTGTTCAGGTTATACTGTCCGTAGTAGGTCAGTTCCCCGCCGTCGCGGTCGGCCACGAAGAGGTCGCACGGTATGCCGTCGATGGACTGTCTCACGGTTATCGTGCCGCCGTGCTCTTTCTGCCACCGCTGCGGGGGTGTCAGCAGGTCGAGGTCAAGCATCACCTGGTTGAACAGTTTCGCGCCGCCGGTGTTCATCGTCATTGACGAGTCGGAATAGTCGGCCTTCATGCAGAAAAGGTTCATGGCGATGCTGTCAGGACGCAGCTTGTATTTCCTGCCGCTGTTCAACTCACCGCCCACGTAGAGCCGTGTGTTCGCGCCGTCCTCGGGGCCTTTCGCCAGATAGATGCGCCAGTTCTTACGCGGGTATTTCGTGCTCGACGTTCCCTGAAGCCTGAAATAGCAGTTCTCGGCCACAAAGTCGTATGTGTCGCCGTAGGGGGAATACCAGTAAACCTTCGAGGCCGTGAAGTCGGCCTTCTTGTCATTGGCGGCAACGGCGTTCAGCACTGCGCTCTCAGGCACAATCACCATCACACCCTTGCTCCTGCGTGTCAGTATGTCGGCACTCACCTTGCCGTCCACGCCCAGCACGGCGTTCTGCTCGTATTTCGCCTCCATTGCCTGGGCTGTCTCGCGGTCTACAATATAGTTGCCCAGCTCCTCGTCGCTGCTCAGCGCACGTCCGTATATACGCATCGTCCGCACCTCCACGTCGGCCCACGTCGAGTCGATGGTGATGGGAAGGGCCGTCTCCTGCATGAAGTCGCCCGTGTACTGGTCAACCTTCGACAGCACGCCGTTGATGTAAAGGCACATCAGACTGTTGCCCGACGTGGTGTTCTCCGTCGAGCGCGTATGGATCACGAAGGCAACCTTCAGCCACTCGTCGCTTGCCACCTCCATAGCCACGCCGATGGGGCGTTCACGCTGTATAATGTTTCCGAACTCATCCTCGTCAGGCGTGTCCACCATCTTCGTATCGCCCGTGTAAAGCTGAACCTGTCCGGCCTTGATGCTGAAGCCCTTGCCGTAGTCGCTCCCGGCCTGGGCCTCCATGCAGTGTATCACGTCGGCTGCCCTGTCCATTACGTTCGTCAGGCGGTACTCGAACTCCACTGTCAGGCCGTTGCCCGTCGCATCCTGCTCAAAGGGCTTCACGTTGATGGTCGCTCCCGCGCCGTTCCGGCACAGGAAGGCATTGTTGAACCAGCCGCTCGACCTGAAGTCCACACCGTGCATCGTCGTGACACCTCCCCAGTCTGCCGGGTTCGTCTCGCTGTTGCTCCGTCCGCTGGCCGTCAGCTTTGTCTGGAGGCTCTGCGTCGCCTCGCCCACGTCAAGGCTGCTCGCCGTCACGTCCAGGAAGAACTGGTACGTGGTCAATCCGCACGTCAGCAGCACCGTTTTCCTGCCGCCGCTCATCAGGCGCATAGTCCACTGCTGCACCTGGCGGTTCACGGTCATGCTGCTGACAGGCTGGCCGTCAAGTGTCACAGCTACCGCGCTCGTCGTGCTGTCGGGGTTCCATGCCGCGAAGTCCTGGGTGAACTGGCCGTATTGCTCCGCATCAACCACCGGCATGTAGTTCCCCCGGTAGATGCGACCGTCCTTGAACGTGATTCGAAGGCCGATGAAAGGATCCTCGCTACCGGCTACCATGAAGTCCATCCACAGGCTGTCGCTCAGCAGGCCGTCACGCTCGGCCACCATCTGAATGTTGTGCCGTCCGGCTGTCATCCCGGTGGTGTCTATCGTGAAGGCGTCATTCGTAGTGCCGCTCCTCGTCACACTCTTGCTCGACCTTTGCACGCCATCCACATAAAGCGTTACCGTCTTGCTGCCGCTGCCGGTGATGGCAAAGGGAACCTCCACCGTCTCGTTCCTGTAGCCGCCGCGTGCCAGGGCCGCCGATATGTCGAAGGTGGAGGTCAGGTTCAGCGTCACCACCTGTACCGTCGTATATGCCTGTTTCGCCTGGGGAGTACCGCTGGCGTTCACGCAGTTTGCACGCACGTAGATGTCCACCGTTCCCGCCTGCAGGTAGTCCGTCAGGTCGAGGGTGTCAGTCGTGCCGGGAGCCACGTTCTGCATGGAGGCGTAGTAGGTCTGCGTCGTGCCCCGGCGCACGGTAATCTCCACCGTCGCCTTCACGCCGTCGCTCACGCCCTCGCCGTCCACATGGTCATAGTGCCACGTAAGAACCGCACGGCCTCCCTCCTTCACCTGAGACTGGTCAACGGCTGCCGTCACCACAATCTTCGACACGGTGCCGTCACCGCCGCCGCTGCCGCTGCCCATCGGGATCTCGACCTCGCTCAGCGAATGGCCGCTCTTGTCGGTAAGCTTCAGCGTCACCGTCCCGGCATCCTGGTCAACGTCCGCGTCGAGACCGCTGCCAAAACCGCTTTGCAGTTCATTGATGGCCTGTGTGGCCGCAGCGTTGCTTATGGCGTTGGTGCTCGTCGGGTCGAGACTTTCGTCTACGTCAATGGTGTCAATGGGGATATTCACCACGCCCTCGGCATTTGGTGTCTGTGCCACGCCGTTGATGGTGATGCCTTTCACCTCTCCGGCATTGCTGATATCCTCCTGCAACTGGCTTATAGCCCTGGCCACCGCACGGTTCCCAATGGCGTTGTTGCTGTTTTCTGAGAGAGTGGAGTCAACCAGGGGGACGCTGATCTCAGCCACGCCGCCGTTGTCCTTCTGTGCGTCCGTGCCGTTCACACGGACACCGCTAAGCTTGCGTCCTGTCTCTGCCGCCTGTTCGCTGAAACTGGTCTTGATGCGCTCCTCCACGCGTCGTTTGTCGTAGCCCCACTCGCCGTTGTTGTCAGTCCCTGCCCACGGGGTCTGTAGGCTGGGAATGGCTTCGTCTATGATTCTCGGTTTCCTTGCCATAATCGTTATATATTAGTTACCATGCCTCGCCGTGCCGCCACGCCTCGCCGTGCCGCCAGCAGCCTATATATTCAAGGACGGACATCGCCGCCATCATCAGTCTTCTGCGAAACGTGCTCATTGGCCCTGGGCCTCCCAACCCGCACTCACGGCCAGACCGTTCTCAATGCTCACCTGATACGTCCAGCCTTCCGTCCACTCCGGCTCATTCACCCAGCGCACCGTACTACTCAGCGTCAGCGTGAAGTTGCTGCCAGCCGTGAACTGTAGTTTATATTCGTTCTCCAGTCCTGCCGTGCCGGGGGATAGCGTCAGGTTAAGACCGGCCACGCTGCCCCACACATATAGTTTGCCCGGATCAACGGCAGCCGTCGTGTTTGTCATCTGAACCATCAGCTGTTTCGTTTCCTCCCTCAGGCCGGACAATCCCTGGCTGAGGCTCGTCACACTCTGGCTGATACCGCTAACGCTTTGGGAGAGTGTGGCCAGTTCGTCGGCGTTGTGGTTCATCACAGCCTTCACCTCGTTGGCGTTGGAGGTTGTGAAAAGGTCGCCGCGCACCTTGTTCGCATATTCAATCTTCTGTACTGCCATTGGTATGTCGTTTTAATGTCATTCAAGTACGAAACCCCACACGTCGGGATCATCGGTCGCCACGCCGAACACGTAGGGTAGCCCTTTCTCTTCACCAAGCACGAAGCCACCGCCATTAGCGTCACCCGCCACGGCCTCACTGAAAAGGTAGTCGAAGCCGATGCGCTCTGCCACACGCTCACCGCCGACGCTCAGCGCATGGGTCAGCAGCAGGGGGACGTTCCTCATGCCCTTGCCGTCGGCCAGTTCCGGCACGTCGGTATCGGCCACCTTTATGCGAACCGTCTTCCTGCGACCGCTGGCGTCGGCTTCCTGCCGCGTCACGTGGAGGGTGATGTGCTTCAGTGCCATTATTTCACGCTGTCAAGTAATGGGATCAGATCACGTCTCACAACGGCCACAAAGCCTTCCTCGACATAAGCCTTCACGATTTGGGCCTGTTCCCTGTTCAGATCCACCTCTCCCTTGTGGTAGATTTCGTGACCGAGGTCGGCGACCGCGATGTCTTTGTCACCAAAGTACATCATGTTTCCCAAATCCTTCGAGACGTCTGCCGTTACGGCCTTGCCCTCGATGTCCTTAATCTGGACTTTTGTAAAATCAATCTTCATAACAACTAATCTTTATTGGTTATTAAATAATGAATCCATGCGAATCCCCTGCGCTCAGACAGATAGCCGGTATTTCCCTGATTGGCGTATGCCTCGCGTTCGAATGATATATTGCGGTATGCCTTATCCCAGTTCCTGTATTGGGCCAGCCTGAAAAGGAACTCAAGCCCATACCAGAGGAAGAAGAACACGACCAGCAATTCCCTCTGCTGACGGCTGTGTATCTCTTCGTGGATCAACAGCCGGGGCGTTATCTGGTAGCCCTCCTTGACGAGAAGCCACCAGACAAGCATCATCGCGTCATATCCCTTTGGCGGGAATCTCTTGCACATAATTATCTTCATGTGTTAATCTCTATGTGATATAATGAATGCAATATACTCTGTGCCGTCCCACGTCAATACAAGATGAAGAATATCACCCTGTGCCATGTTTATTCCATTCACAACATCCTGGTACTCGTCATTGTTACGAATATGCGGACAATTCGCCCCGGTGGTCGAATTCCTATAGCCAAATACGGTGAATGAGGATCCTACTGCACCAATGATTATCAGGTCAAGTGCAAAGTGTGTACTGTCACCTATACCGAGAGTGCTCCTGCAGTCTGCCAAATAGGGAAGATAAAGCGTTCCGTAAGTGCCGCTTACGAGGACTCTGTTTCCATTATAGATGGACAGCACATTATTGCCTGATGACGGTGCGAACTCATTCAGGGAATTGCCAAGCGGCTTGTTAAGCATTACTCCCCTATTGAGCTGGATACCGCTTGTTCTTAGGGTGGTGCATTCTATAGAGCCGTCAGAGGCATCCAGAATGATGTTCACGTCTGCCGTGGCTGATGAAGATGTTCCCGAAGGACGTTTTACCAGCGCAATACGTCCGTAGTCGTTGCCTCCCGCATTGATTCTCGCGCCGATGGTCGCAAGGTCGCCAGACGTGAAGCCGTTGTTGGAAACGGCAAAGCCTCTCCACGTATATGATAATCCCCATCCTTCGACACCAGTAGAAGTAAGCAACACTTTATTGTCGTTTGAGGTTAAGGAGCCTGAGAATGTACCAGTTGCACCCTGTAATTCGCCCTTGAAGTAACCCGAATCAGCATTTATGGTTCCGCTTACCGTCACATTACCAGACGATGTGATTTTGAATGTATCTTTTGTTCCGTTATTGATTACGAAACTTCCCGACTTGAAGTTTATCTGCTCTGCATTCATCAGGATCCTGGCACCAGTGAAACTGATGGTTCCCTTTGTCTGGCCATCTTCTACGGCTCCGCTGGTGAATGTCAGTGTCTTGTTGGCGGCAATCGTGATGGTTTTGCCACCAAACGTTATCTGATTGGCGTTGAGGCTGACAACAGCCGCAGTGAGGTCAACCGTTTTTGCTGCGAACGTGATGCTGTCTGCACTGATTGTTGCATTATCAGCCGTCAGGTTTATCTTGCCGGTAAAAGAGCCGTTCTTCTTCACCAAGGCAAGTGATATGGTGGCTAAGGTAGTCCAGCTGTCGTTCTGGCTGTCGTACGACTCGATATAGAGGCTGCCGGTTGATGAATCAAGGTGCAGTCCGCTCTTTGTATGCTGTTTCCTGTTATTCACCTCAGCCTGGATCTGGTCGCCGAGGTTCTGGATCTTTGCCGTCGTGCCGCTTGCGGCATCGCTCCAGTCATTGATGCTCCTTGCGGCATTGGTGGTTCTGGCAGTCTTACAATAGAGGACATCGCCAGTCCATTTGTAGGTGCGGCTTGTCTCACCGTTCACCGTTGTATCGGTGTACCAGACGGCATTTACCCACAGGTCGCCAACATCGTATGGGGCCGGGGGCAGTACATTGGCCGATGTTGAGAATACACGTTTCTTCGTGTTGGCCGTATTCTGTGCATTGTCGGCGGCATTCTTCGCTGCGTCGGCCTTATCCTTGGCATCCTCCGAGAGAGCAGTCAATAAGGCGGTACGGGCTGCGTAGAATGCAGACCATAAGCTGCGCCAGGTGTCACCGTTGATGGCTTCTGTAATATCCTTTCTCGTGGTATGGAGCCAGAGGGGAATCTTGTCTGCCGCGTTGGCCGAAGAATAGTCCGGGTCGCTCGTCTCCTGTGTCGTGGGGTCGGTGTACCAAGTGCCGTTAGAGCCGTTAAGGTAGGTGCCGACGGCCTTGAAGGCATTCCTGTATGGGGTTACAAAGGAACTCCCGATGGTCTCATTGACGTATGTGTTGCCCTCCATGCAGCGGGCAATGATTTCCGCACGCTCGCGCCATGCTGCCAGGAACTCACGCTTCACCGTCAGTTTCTCCGACGGGTCGAGCTTTGCGTCACTACCCATGTCGCCAATCTTGTCGAGGGCGTTGGTGGCATCGGCCTGGGCGTGCTCTGTCTTTTCACGGGCCGCTACCTCGATGGCCTTCAGCAATGTTGCCCGGCTGTCGAAATAGTTCTTCCATGTGTCGCGGTAGTTGGCGGCTGTCAGGCTGTAGTCTGAGAGCGTCACGTCAACGTTCAATGAGGCCAGCCATGCGGGGACGGCGCTCCCGGACTTTATGCTGTTGATATTCGTCTGGATGTTACCGTTGAGCATGAGAGCCAGGGCATGATACCTGTTCACATACGCATTATAGGGGGTGTAGATGACAGTCCCGCCCTCGCTGGTGTTCTGTGCATCGTCGAGGTCATAGTCCTGGGCCTGCTCGATAAGCTTGATGTATTCGGCCACGGTATCCTGCCACATGATCAGCAGTTCACTCTTCTCGGTTCCTGCGCTGATGATGCCGTCGTTGCCGAAGTCCTCAACCTTCTGCATGGCCTCATTGGCGGTGGCCACGGCATCGTCCGCAGCCTCCAGTGCCGCAATGGTATCGGCATCTGTGATCTCCACCCACAGGAACCGGCTAAGAACCCGGTCATATATCCACTGCCATGCACGGCCTCCAGTCCTGTTCACGTTGTCACGGCGTATATAGAAGACATCCTCCAGATGCAGTTCCTGCTGCGCTGTATTCCCGGCTGCCGTGTCGGCATCGTGCCAGTCCTTCGCCGGATCGTTCCATTCGTCCAGGTGGCCGGAGGCAGGAAGGGGATTCGTGTCACCGTACCATACTACCAGCTGCTTGTCGCTCTGCTGGCTCACGCTCAGCAGGCTTCCCCGCAGTGCGTCCAGCTGTTCATCCAGATCACCCCCTGCTACGCTCACGAAGTCGCCTGTTATCTTGTTCCTCTTCGGTGAGATATAGGTCAGTGCGTTGTCATAGTTGTCCAACTGAGGGGCTGCGTCGCGCCACGTCCTGAACCCGTCATACACCGCAAAGAAGCCGCCGTTGGGGCCGCTCCCGCCAAGAACCGTCGCACCCTGACGCTCTGCCTTCGTCGTGTTGCCCAGCTGCACCACCACGTCGCCCTCCCTCGGCTCCGAATGACTGGCACTTGACGGCAGCAGGATTATGTAGCCGAACTCATCAGTACCGTCATCGATAGCCGACACCTCACGCCAGAAATAGCGGTTGATACTGCCGTCCAGGGCCTCGTTGTAAACCATCATCAGGGCAAGGTCGCCAACCTCGAACTGATTGTAGATGCGCTGTCCGTTACCGTCCACCCTGCGGAAGTACAGCTTATCCAGCCCGCCGGACAGGTGTTCCACATGGTCAACGATGATATTGGCCTTCGTCACCACCATCATCCCGCCCGTGTGCTTGATGTGGTTCACGTCGATCTCGTTCAGGTGGGTCGTGCCAAGAACCGTGAGCGAGCCGATGGTCATACTTGCATCGCCGTTCTGGTCTATGAATATGCCGTGGCCGGTCGTGCCGAGTATCAGTTCCTTCAGGATGGTCAGCGAGTCCTTCACCACGCTGCCGCTGCCCATCAGCCTGGCCAGCAGGGGAATGCTGCTCTCGCTCACGCCGCCGTGGCCGCTGCCGCCGCCGTCATCGCCCGTCGTGGCACTGCCGCCACCGGCCTGTATCGTGTCTATCTTGTCGCTCAGACGGCCAATCAGGCCCTTGCTGTTCTGGTAGTTCCCGACGGTATATTGCACCTCGCCCGTTATCAGGTCGTGCCGCACGCTCGTAATGCCGCCGCCGAGGGCCGGAGGCGTGTCGTAGGTGACGTATGTGAAGCTGCTCTTGTCCCGCGTGTATGCACTTACGGCATCCTGACCGGCACGCAGCAGTTCGGCCTTCGCCGCTGCCTTGTAAACATCGTCCATTGCCACGTTGGTCAGCGTCACCTTGTTATTCCTCAAGTCCATACCACCGCCATACGGGCAGGCTTTCTCCCCGCTCGTCGAGGGCAGAATCATACCGCCCTCCACCTTGTAGATGATACGGTATTCGCCATGCACGGGCTGGTAGCCCTCACCGATATCGTCATCCTCCTTCTCACGCGCCGGGCTGATTGCATCGAAATAGGTCAGTTCAAACTCCCGCCCGACAAGCGGCTGTGGCAGCGCACCGTCGGCATAGTTAGGCTGGAACACCAGAGAGAGGGGAAGGCCCTCAATGATGAGGCTTGTGTCGAACACATACGGAACCAGCTCAGAGCCGTTCCAGTACGCCAGCTTGAAATACCATTTCGAATACTGTTTGTATGTCGTTTCAACGGCTCCCGTCTCAGGGTTCGTCGTTTGCGAGTCCACTATCTTCTTCCCGTTCTCGTCGGTAAGCCAGCACCTGCGCTCGTGGACGTCATACATCCAGAGCTCCATCTTCGGGTAGATGTCATCAAACACAAGGTCTTTCATGATCCGGGGGCTGCCGCCGCCCAGGATGCTGTTACCGTCAAGCATCAGGCGTTGCGTCACCTGCACGTTCTGTCCCCTGATGGTTTTCTTCGACATGTTCTTCGTGCCGCCGAGGATACGGAAAGTATTGTACTGGATGCCGCCGTCCGTGGCTGATACAAGCACACCGGCATTCTCCGTGCCGTTCTCGCCAATCCGGGCCGTGCCGTAGCCGGGTGTGCTGCCGTCCATGTCGAAGGCACCGAACTGGATGGTACGGCTTGACCAGATAAAGTGATAGTCCACACCGAAGGCATCGGCAATCGCCGCCGCCGCACTTTTCACCGTCGCACCGTCGAAGCGGATGCTCTGGATCACGCTGCTGCTCAGACCACCCGTGTCTGCCGTCCACTGTCCGAGGTCTCCGTGGTCGCTCAGGCACCTGGCCAGGGCTGCCGCTATCGTCTGTATGTTGCCCGTATAGGGATAGGTGGAGAGCACCACGTCCTCATAGGTCACATTTCCCGCACCGTCGCTGCCCGTCACGGCCTCTGTCTTGAAGTAGAAGGGCAGATAGTCCAGCTGCGCCAGGCGGTGCAGGAACTTCGGGGCGTAGCGGTAACTGTACGCCGACTGCTGGCTGGGCCAGTAGGTCGAGAAAAGAAGGTAGTCGCTGTCGATGGGACACGCCGTGCCTGCCGCTATCGGTGCACTCGCCGTGTCGTTCCACTCCATCTGGACGTAGCCGCCGTCGTTGATGTTCTCTTCCTTGATGATGGATTCGTATGTCTCTGGAAATGCCATAGCCTTATGTCCTATTGTTGGGGTTGGGTTCCTCGAGCGAAAGCGTGAACTTCGCCATCTTCATATTGTACTCCGAAAAGGGCTGGCAGTCCACATAGCGGAAGTGATACACCACGCCGCGCTGGTATTTCGTCTTCACGTGAATCCAGCCCGCATCCAGTATCTCGGTGCAGAAAGCGGCATAGCGTGTCAGGAAGTCATTCTTTGTCAGGGCCACAATGTGCATCGGCACGCTCAGCGTCCGCACGTCCTTATAGCCCACGGCACCGACGATGGCAGTGCCGTTCATCGCCAGGTTCTTGTTCTGAACCGGCTCCTTGTGAGGGGCGGGGGTCATCAGCTTGCTCATGCCCTCACTCTCCAGTGACACGCCGTAGGTGACAAAGGCATCCACCCAGTCATTGCCTCTCTTGAAAAACAGTTCTCCTTGCATCGCTATACTATTTTTGTCAGTTTGCTGATAATGTTGTCTATCTTCAACCCGAACTGCTCCAGGATGGCACGGTTCGAGCGTTTGATGTCTAAGAGGTACTCGTTGGTTGTGTTCAGAAGCGACCGTATCTCCTTCACGGTGTCACCTCCGGGGGTGGTGATGCCGGTCAGGCCCCGAAGCGTTGCCAGGATCTGCTCCCTCACGTCATTGCCCTGCAGCGTAGCCATCTGCTGGGCCACGGCAATACCCAGATAGGTTTCAAACTGGTCGTATGTCGCCTTGTCTGCCATGTTCATCGTGGCCGTCTGGTCTTTGGCGTTGCCGGTTCCCATGAGGTCGTGGATGGCCTGTGCCTCCTCCGCGTAGCCCTCCTTGGCTGCCGCAATGGCCTGTTGCAGATGCTTCAGCAGCGAGGCACGCTCATCCTCGGAGTAGTTGCCTTTCATAATGGCGGCATATTGCTCCTGCCACTCGGCCAGGCGTTTGTCGAACTCGTCGCCAAGCACGAACCTGTCAATGAATGCCTCCGTCAGCAGCTTCGATATTTCGTTGGCGAAGTCCTCCGTGTCGTTTTCCATATCCATCAGGGCAGAGCGGAAACTGCTCCGAAGGTCGGCCAGGGGTGAGTTCATCTGATCCACGATGGAACTCCAGCCCGTCAGGTCAAAGATGGCCTGTGTCTGCTCCTGCATCTCCTTGGCCTTCGCCTCCCACTCTGCGGCCAGTCTGTTCATGGCCGCTGCCGTCTGCTCCTCGCTCAAGCCGCCATTAAGGATTTCCATATACCTTTTTTTCAGATCCTCCAGATACTTGTCGAAGTTCTCATTAAGAATGAACTTCTCCACGAGGGACTGAGTAAGATTCTTGATAAGGTCTTTCTGGAAGTCCTCCGCGTCATCCTCCATGTCCATAAGGGTAGAGAGGAACTGTTCTCGCAGATCCTTGAACGGGGAGTCTGAGTCATCCTCCTTTTTACCTATGCCAAGGGCATCACGCATCTTCTGAACCAGTTCAGACGCCTTTCCAAAGGCATCCTCCATTTCTGAAAGAACTCCGTCGATGTTCTGCTGACGCTGTGCATCCGTCAGCGATTCATCGGTTATGTAGCTGAGAAGCTTTGCGCCGTAGGCTTCCATCAGTTCGCCAAGCCCCATGCCTTCAACGATGGTTTTCTCCACCATTTCCTCCAGTAGGGTCTCACGGATCTTCTTTCCCCATGATTCGGCATCGGCATCCATGTCCATGAGCGTGTCGAGCAGAGAGGAACGGATATCACTGAAAGCGTTCCCGGCTTCCTCAGCCAGTTTCTCGTAGCCTATACGGTCGGCAAGCTCCTGGGCTTTTCCTGCAAGTTCCTCACGCTTCTGGATCTGCTCCTCAAGGAGCTGTGTCAGACGCTCCTCGTCGCCAGCCTCCAATGCTGCCTTATATGCCTCTTTCCATTTTTCCAGCCATGTGTCAAAATCGGCGGTAAGAATAAACTCATTCACCAAGTCCTCGAACATCACACGCTGGATTTCCCGCTTCCATGCCTCGCCGTCTGCCTCCATATCCGTCAGCGTGTCGAGCCAGCTGTCACGAAGGCTGCTGAAATATTCCTTAGCGGCTTCCTCTACTGCGTCATCGATGGGCTTGATGATGCCCCATTCCGTAAACTGCCCAATCTGATCTTCTGCATCCGTCAGATAGCCTAAATAAGTGTTCTTCAAGGCTTCAAGCCTGCTTTTGTATGTCCCTTCGCCGATGTAGCCGTTGTTGTAGTCCGACTGCAATTTGCCAAGCTCCGCATACCAGCTTTCAAGTTTCTGCTGGAAGTCCTTTGCAATAAGGTTGTTGATGACCATGCGGTTCACCATCTTCTGCCAGTTATCGGCTATATTGTCAAAGACATCTTCTGAACCGTCGGCCAGTTCGTACAGAGAATTGAGGAAGTCATCAAATACATCTTCCTTGGTCGTGGTAGTCAGCTGCTCATTAAGGGCTGCAATGGTCTCCTCTGCGGCCTTTCCTGCCTCGATGTACTGATCAAGGTAATTCTGGGCGTCGCTATGTAGTGAGTTCCAGAACTGAGGGGCCTCGTTCTTCAGCTTTTCCAACTCCTGCCATGTGAGGTCGAATAGCCTGGAAACGTCACCTCCCGCATAATATGTTTTGCCGAATAATTCATAGGGTGAAACACCCATCTTCCTGGCGAGGTCTTGATCATATTGCCAAAGGAAATTCCAGTTGGTATCACTATTGACATTGTAGCCATTTGAATGCGAGAACCACCCGGCACCGCTTCCGGCCCAGCCGCGATATATCTCTGCGGCTGCCTTCTGGGTGTTCTCAAGGACTTTCAGGGCTTTCTCGCTGACATCGATAGCATCCTTTCCGTAGGCTTTCTCCATCAGTTCGCGCTCGTATTTCAAGTTGCTTTCCCACGAATCCAGAAGGTAGCCCCACTTATCCATTGCCTCCTCGTAGGCTGACCAGTCCTCACCGCCGCCAAAGAGACCTGCGACCATTCCCCCAAGTCCCGTAAAGATACCGCCTATTATATTGCCCACGCCCTTGATGGCGGAGGCAATAATCTCCGGGAGTTGTGAGAGGACAGCCTCCAGAACGTCGGCTATCTTCCCTAAAAGGTCATCGATGAACTTTGCAGGCTCGGTTCCGAGAATGTCTATAATCTGAAGAATGGCACCGATAAGACCGCCGATCTGCTTTCCTGCCTCGCCGAACAATGCACCGAAGTCGGTTGCAAGATCGTCTTCGCTACCTGAAATCTTCTTGATCAAGTTACCGACGGCAAGGGCAAACCCGGAAAGCGTGCCGGACGTTATCTGTCCGAGAATGGTATTGAAGTCGCCAAAACCCTTCGTCACGGCCTCTGTCTTAACACGCAGGTCACTTTGTGAGTCTCCTACATTGGCCCTGGCATTCTCAACCTCTCTGCTTACCGATTCAAACTCCTTTTTCAGTCCGTCAACCACAAGCTGGAATCTCAGATCGGCAGGATTGGCGGCTGCTTCTTTCTCTGCGGCATTGAGTCGGAGTCTGACTTCCTCCGCGTGTTCGTTTGCGTCATTGAGCACATTGATGGAATTGCGGTATCTCTCTGCGGCCTGTGCGATATCATCCCATGTCTGCTTGCTGAAAGGGTTGCTTGCGCTGATGCCGCCAGCATCAATAAGCTGGTTCCGCAGGTCGGAATATGCCTGTTTGTCCTGTGCGCTCAGGGCCTTGAACTCCGGGGACTTCATGTATTTCTCGACCTTCTTCAAGGTATCTTTGGCAATGTCCTCGAGGACGTTTCCAATGCCGCTAAACGTCTGATGCCAGTCTATATTCTGAGCGATATCCTGAGCGTCCATTTGAGAGAGCCTTGACTGTTTCTCTGCCTCAAGCTGCTTCTTTCGCCATTCGTCCTGTTCCTTGGCAATCTTCTCGTTATATTCCTTCTCAATGGCATATTTCTGCTGTGCCAGACTGCCATATTCCTTCAGGTAGTCAATCATGGCTTGGGCCTCCATCTTCTGTCTTTCCTGCATGGCACGGCGATAGGCGGCATTGTTAGCTTTCATAAGGGCCTCATAATTTGCCTTTTCCTCGGCAGTATATGACGTATCGACGGTGGTGGCATCAAACTGTTTGTTCTTGTTGACGGGGTTGGCATCCCAAAGCCTTTTAGCCTCTTCAATTTTTGCCTGTTTCAAGTCCTGGTAGCCACGCTTGATCTCTTCCTTCTGCTTCTCGAAATTAAGGCGGAGCTGACGGAGTGTCTTTTCGGTACCATCTTCCAAAGCGTCGATGGTCGCCTGTTCGGTGGAGAATTCCATATCCTTCACAGCACGCTCACGCTCTGTCTTCTGTTTTTCCATCAGTGCTGACAGCATGGCCTCCTCCTTGGCTTTCTGTGCCAGTTTCTTGGCGGCTGCGTCATCCTTACGCTGCTGTTTCCCGTCCGGGTCGCCGCCAACCTTTACGTATGCCTCTTTGGCCTTTTTCAAGGCATCCTGTGCTTCTTCCCATTCTTTTGTTGTATAGTTGGCACGGGCCTGCTTCATCTTTTCAATTTTCTGGAAGGCAGTCTCATATTGCTCTCTTGCATCGGCATAGACCTTGCCTAAGTTCTTGGCCTTGTCCGCTTCGTTATCAATGCCCCTATCCTCCTGTTTGAAAAGCTCGTTAGTGCGTTCAATCGCATCTTGCAGTTCTTTTTCGTTATTACGTAAAGTAGTAAACCATGCCCCGGAGCTGCCATAGTCGAAGCTGCCGCTTAACAACTTGCGGACGCGGGCTTCAGTCTGGCTGCTGATGGATCCAGTCTCCCTTAACTCCTTCTGTATCTGTTTTAATGCGTTTGCGGCCTCTCGTTTTCCGGCCTTGTCGGTAAGGGCTTTCTGCAGTTTGCCCATATTGTCTGCATAGGTCTTACCGTATGCCGCGTTCGCTTCGCCAAGGGCTGCCTCACGGCCACGCGCCAGAGCCGCTTCCCTGGCTGCACGTGCCACCGCTTTGTATGCAACTTCCACGTTACCAAGAGTCTCGACCTCCTTGCCAAGTCCTTTCAGGTAGTCACCATATTGGCCGAGAATGGCATCCTTTGCCGCCTTGTATTCCCTGGTGCCTTTTTCAGCCTTACGCAGTTTGTCAAACAGCCGGTCTATCTCTTTCTGTTCAGCAGCTATCTCGGCCTGGGTATTATCGAAACTTTCCTTTAGTCGTTTTTGGGACTCCGTTGCTTCGTCAGCCCTACTACTAAATATCGCCAGTGCGCTGACAACGGACATTAAAGCCGTACCTACAGCCACGTAGGGGTTGGCAAGCATGGTTTTGTTCAACAGCTGCTGCACGACAACGGCTGCACGCAGAAGACGTATTTTCAACGTATATGTCCCGTTTAGCACGGCTTCGGCTGCGGTCACGGCCATCACTGCCACCTTATAGCTGCCGTAGGTGGCAACAAGCTGGAGCAGCACACGTCCGACTGTCTCATAGTTCTTAGCAAGCAGGGTGGCCACGTCAATGGCTCCTTTCATAATACCCTCCGTATTCTGGCCTATGCCGTTCAGCATATCATCGATGACTCTTTGCAGCTCGTTGTATGAACCTGCCATCGTTTTGCTCTGTGCCTCCAACATACCATTGAACTTGCCGCCCTCGCTGGTGGCATCAATGAACGCCTGGCGCATCATTTCGGCACTGATGGCACCCTCGCTCATTTCTTTCTTTAATGTGGCCATGTCCTTACCCGTGGTCTTGGCTATCTGGTCGAGCGGGTTGAACCCAGCGTTCACCATTTGCAGGAAATCTTGTCCCATCAGCTTTCCTGTGGACGATGCCTGAGAGAAGGCAAGGGAAAGGCTCTGGAACCTCTGGCTATCCCCCCTCGCTATGTTGCCGATGGCCTCCAAGTCCTCTGCAACTTCATTGGTGGCTACTCCAAAGCCCATCATTGTTTCTGCTGCCCCGGAAAGATCTTTTATAGACATCGGGATTTTTCGAATCGATGCAATTAGCGCATCAGCTTCGGCCTTGTTGCCCACGAAGGTGGTGAGTGAGGTTTCCAGTTTCTCTATCTCCGAGCGAACTTCATAGACCGTACTGATGAACTCCTTTGCCTTCTGAACGGTGAAGAAGCCGATGGCGGCTTTCTCCAGGCGACCGAAACCAGCCACGCCCTTCTCGGTTGTCTCGTCAAGGTCACGGCCCAGCTGTTTCGCCGCCCGGCTGTCCTGGCCGATGGCGGCAGTGTTCTCATGCACCGCTGCCGTCAGTTTGTCGAAACGGCGGTACACTTCCTGCATGTGCTTGGCGAAATCGTCCACGCTCATGCCGGTTTTCTTCACTTCCCGCTGGGTGTCCTCCATGCGGTCAAGGATGCGCTTCGCACCGTTCTCGAAGCCGCCATCTTCAAGGGATATGGGTATCTTTACTTCTTCCATAGTGGTCAGTTGTTTTGGGGTTTCTTCGCGCCGCCACTCTTGATCATTGCTGCCAGGGTGTCCAGGTCGCCGTCACTCTCGCCGTCAAGCAGCGTGCCACCGGCACTCTGAGGCAGCAGTTCCAGTTCCTCGTCGCTCATATAGAGGCTCGTCACCTTGTCGGCCAGCATCAGGCGGAGGTAACTGTAACTGCGCTCAAAAAGTATCTCACTGTCGCCGTAGCCCATTTCCTTCAGCTGGCCGATGAACGTCCCGAAGATGCTCTTGCCGCCGAAAGAGAGATTGTTCCTGTCGTGGTCACGCTTCACCGAAAGGGCTTCCTGGAGCCGATCACGTTCTGCGCTTATGCCCAGATGCTCGCAAAGCTGCTCGGTCTTGTCAGCGGTCAGCACCGCCATCAGCAGTCCAGCCAGGTGCTCGGTCTTGACTGTCAGCAACAGGTTCCGGCGCATCACCATTCCACGGCGGTCGTGCAAGTCCTTCTCGGTGTTGGGGGCTGAGTGGATGGCAAGGATATGTGCCACCACGTCCGGCTGGGTCTCAGCCAGGCGAAGGCATTCAATAAAGGGGTTGGCTTTCAGAAGGGCAGCGTCAATCTCCAGCGCATCCATCCAACGGCGAAGCACAAAGGTCTTCGCAAGGGTCACCGGGTAGAGGCGCAGCGTCTTGCGGCCAATCCTGATCTCCGTCGGCTGGGCCGTGATAATGTCCGCAAGGGCATGCTCAAGTTCTTTCTTTTCATTCTGCTCATCCATATTGTGGAGAAGGCGGGACTCGAACCCGCACCGTGCAGACGTATGACGCTGCGCTCTAACCATTAAGCTACATCCCCGGTCGCGGGGCGGGGGGGGTGCCCCCGTCCTCGCGAAAATGGTTAACCGCCTACTTGGGCCGGTACGGTTCCGATGGTGATGTCGGTCAGGTTGCCGTCATCGTCAACGGCTCCCTTGGTCTTCCAGGTCTTCACGACTACGGCTCCGTTGCCAGAGTCGTACTCAACAGAGGTGTCCTCGCTCACGCCAGTCAGCTGCACCGTGCGGGCTCCTGCCTTCTTCGGGCGAACCTCGACACTGCCGACGTTGTCCTTGAAGCCGGGGGTCACGGTCTCGTTGGGGGCTATGCGACGCTTGATCTGGAGGATGTACTTGTCAGGGGCCTTGTAGGTTCCCTCACTCTCACCGCTCTCAATGGGGGCCTCCTCCACCTGGCCCTCTTCACGGCTCAGGCTGGTGGTACCCTGCATGATGTCATCATAGATGGTGTCGCCCTGCTCAACCTCGCAGTCCTTCCATCCCATGATTTTCGTTACCTTCGTTCTTGTCTTTGACATAGTTCTTCTAATGGGGTTAAATTGTTATTTGAATAGTCTTTTAATCACGATAATTGTGCCGATGGTGCCTACTATGCCAACAAGCACCCATATTGCCCAGCCGTTATTAGGGGGCTTTGCCTTCGTGCTCGTTTCGCTGTAGGACGTGGTTCCGACACGCTGACTCAGACTGTCACGCGCCTTGCGTTCATAGCGGCTCACCGTCTGCCCGATGCTGTCCGTCTCGGCCTCGGCCACCACAGCCTCGCCCTTGCGTTTCAGACTCACCCGTGTACGGCCCTGCTTCTTGGTGAAAGCTGCACCTTCAGGGAGGCTCCGTATCACTTCCATCGGAATCGACAGGCTTACGCTGTCTCCGCTGACGGCCTGAGTCACGGTTTCCTGTGTCTCGTATTCGGTGTGGCCCTGACTGAGGGAGTCGGCCCGGATGGTCGATCGTTCTACTGTTCTTTGTGTCCGGCAACTCACTGCGGATAGGGCAGTCAGGCCAATAACGGCAAGCAGTAGCACGTGACACAGCACGCTCCAGCCGGGTAATTGCCTTGTAAAGTTTCTCATTCTCCTTGCGCATTTCTTGCAGCGACAGGCTAACGTCAGAATACATTTCCTTGTAAGTGTCGTGTATCTCCTTGGCCTCCCTGGCACTGCGCACTCGTCGGCTCAGTAGCCATACCACAGTGGCCCCGAGACCGCCGGGGATGGCCCACTGAAGGTACTGAAGGATGGTATCTAACATTGTCCGTTTGCTGCCTGGTTAATACTACTTGATTCCTATCTCTCTCAGCCACCGCTTCACGTCGAAGCAGGGACACTCCTTCGCCACGCCGGGAAGGTCGCGGTGGCCCACGATCTCAGCCTGGGGGTGCTGGCGGTGGAAACTGCGAACATACTTTTCCATTGCCTTGCGCTGCTCGGCAGTCCGGGTGTCGCAGTGTTCATTGGCCATATTACGCCCGCCGACATACACCACGTGGCGGCTGGTGGAGTTGTAGCCCGCAGCACCGTTTGTCACCTCCCAAGGGTCAACCCTCTGGTCTTCATTGTACGGTACCAGATTCTCCACACCGCCGTTTAGGTGTATCAGGTCTGAGTAGCCCACCTGTTTCCAGCCACGACCGCCCTTCGACTTGGGCGAGGTGTGCCAGAGCCGGATTTCGGCCCCGCTCACCTCACGCCCCTGTCGCGTGTCCGTGCAGTGGATGACAAGTCGCTTCAGCTCTGCCATAATCAGCCCTCAGGGTTGGGTTCAGGGTTCACGATGTTCTCGGCCATCGCCGTGGTCAGAGACAGTTCGGCGGTCACGCTCGGATCGCTGTCGAGAGCCAGCGTCACAGTACCCTCCACGTCACTGGTGCCACGGTTGGGCTTGGCAGTCACCTTCAGCTTGCCGCCCATGTCCTTCACGGAGAAGCCCTTCGGGGTCTTGCCCACGAGGTGGTAGTCGCCGGTGGCCGTGATGGTCACTTCCTCAGTGCCGCCCTCAGCGGTGAACTCCACGCTGTCATCGCTCAGAGTCAGCGTCTTCGACACGACGGGGAACTGCTTCGTGGCACGGGTGTCAAGCACAATCACCTCCTCGCCAAAGGCGATGTTGGTGTCAACCTGGATCTTCATCTTGAAGAAGTAGCGCTCACCGGCATTGGTCAGCTTGTCAATCTGGATCACGTCCTCGTCAGAGGGGAGGTTCACACCGGCGAAGAGGTTGCCGGTCTCGTCGGGAGCGCACAGGGTGGCGATGATGAGGCCGGAGGGCCAGCCTGCCAGCGTCTCGATCTTCACGCCCTTGAACATCTTGCGGTTCAGGGCGGTCTCGTCACTGTTCTTGTGCTCACGATCGGTCAGTTCCTGATCGTACTGCTCCCAATCTTCCATGCTCATGATGTAGCGGAGGTTGGGGTTCTCCTTGATGGTCTCGGGAACAGCGGCCTTGATGGCATAGAGCTTGCCAATCATGGTGGTGGCGGCAGTGGAGATACGCTTCACGTCGCCGTCCTGCTCCATGCGGTAGAGGATGCCGTTGAACAGGTGGTCGTCATCGTCGCCGAACTCACCGTTGATGTAGTGCCAGCCCAGCTCGAACTGCACCTGCTTCGACAGCGCGTCGAGCAGCGCGTTCTGGACGTTGGGAGGGAGCTCGGTGAACACGAGGTTGCCCGTCGGCTGGTACGGACGCCAGATATTGTACAGGGTGTTGGGGTTGAACGTGGTGAAAGCCATGAACTCCTCAGGATCCAGACAGTGCTCCGAATAGTTAAAGCCACCCTTTGAGTCGCGGTCATCGGGCATCTCCTTGTTCTTCTGGAGCATCTTGCCGGTCTTCAGACGCGGGATGCTCAGCTTCTTGGTCACATTGGGGATGACGCAGATGAGACCCTTGTCCACGATCTGGCACCCCAGCACGGCGAGGGTAAAAAGTCTTTCAAGTACCTCGCCATTGTAGTTGGTGTTTTTAATTATGATTCCCATAAATCCTTTTTTGATTTGATTGTTACTTGTTTACAGTTCTGTTTGTCGCTGTGGCACAACGACCGAAGGGCTGCGGTGCAATGTCACCGTAGTACGAGCCGCCACGCTTACCGCCGTGGCTGTACTCTTCAGGCGTAGCGGTTCTGTTCATAGCGGTTCTGGATCTGTGACTTGCGCTTGTCCCATGCGCTCTCCTGAGTGGCGGGCTCGTGCAGGTCGGTCATCACACGTTTCGTCGGTGTCAGCTCCTCGAGGGCTTTCTTGCCTTTCTCGAAGTCGCTTTCCAAGAGGGCCTCGAAGGCAGGACGGGTCACGGCATTGATCTTGCCGCACTTCTCAGCGTCATCGAGCATCTTCTGCTTCTCGGCAACGAAGGCGGCTGCCTCCTTGTCCTTGAACGCCTGGTTCTCCTTCTTCAGCGTTGCGTTCTCTGCGGCCAGTGCCTCAGCACCGCCCGCCGTCTGAGACAGCTGCGCTACGACGCGCAGAGCCTCCTCCTCCGAAGCACAGTCCTTGAACTTCGGGTTCTTTTTCAGTTCGTCTAATAATCCCATTGTTTTTTGATTTTGTGGCTCCATCTGAAGCCGGTTATTAAATGTTGCGTAAATCTCCTCTACTGTCGATTTCTCACTCAGCATGGCAAGTGCGCCCGTCTTGTCCCCGGCGGGTTCCACGTCGTAGATGCCGTCGATGAATCCCTGGGCCAGTGCCTCCTGGGCACTCAGCCAGTGGTCTTCACCGTCGAAATACTGGCTCCGTATCTCCTCCTCGCTCTTGCCAATCTTCTCGGCATACATGGAGCAAAGCGTTCCCTCCAGGGCATCCAACTGCTGGATGCATTCGGCCATGTCCTTCTTCGTTCCCCAGCAGCCGCCTCGAACCGTGTGAATCATCAGTCTCGCATACCGGCTCATTTCCACCGGCTTGCCGCAAAGGGCAATGGCCGAGGCCATGCTGGCGGCTATACCGTCTATATAAATATGTATGTCGGCCTTACTCTGACGCAGGGCATTGAAGATGGCTATGCCGGTATAGACCTCGCCGCCCACACTGTTAATCCTCACGTCTATGCGTCCGTAGGTGCGCTCTGCCTCCAACAGTTCACGCATCACGTCACCGCTGCTTACCTCGCCCCCGATCTCGCCGTAAAGCAACAGGCAGCAGCCGCCGTTCCCTGGGATAATGTTGAAAAACTTATTCATTCTAAAATCGTATAATTCGTTGTCGTTGCTTGAATTTTTGTGCAAAGTAAATGTTTTTCCATCACCCTTGCAAATCGGCTTTTTACCATAACGTTTTATACTGTTATCATGCCGCCATAAAACGTTATCATGCGGAGCCGATTTGTCTAACTCCCAATTTATTGCCAACTTTGCACAAAATTTTTAAATGTTATGGCAGATTTGACTAACCAGCAAAAGAAAGATTGGGCCAAGACGCTCTATCTGCGCGAGAACCTCACACAGCAGGAAATAGCCGACCGTGTGGGCGTGTCCCGTGTCAGCGTCAGCAACTGGATCCGTACAGGTAAATGGGAGGAGCAGCGCACGGCACTCACCCTCACACGTGAAGAACAGGTTCGCTCCCTCTACCGTCAGGTGGCGGCCATCAACAAGGCCATCGAGGAACGCCCGGAGGGTGAGCGTTTCGCCAACACCACCGAGGCAGACATTATCGGCAAGCTATCCAAGTCCATCAAGCAGATGGAGACGGAGGTGGGCATTGCCGACGTTATCTCCGTACTAACCAAGTTCATCGAGTTCCTGCGGCCCGTTGACCTCGAAAAGGCAAAGGACGTGACGCGACTGGCAGATGCTTTCATCAAAACACTATTGTAATATGGGCAACTTCATCAATATCGAGGACTACGACGCAAGCATCCACCGCGACATACTGGATGCACTGACACGAGAGGACGCTTCCCTCGTGGAGATTTGTGAAGACCGTGCCATCGCCGAAATGCGGTGCTACCTCTCCGGGCGTTATGACTGTGACGCGATCTTTTCGGCTTCAGGATCGGAACGCCACCAGCTGGTACTGATGATGGCACTCGACATCGCCATCTATCACATCTTCTCCATTCACAATCCCGTGAAACTCTCACAACTCAGAAAAGACCGCTACGAGCGTGCCACTGAGTGGCTGAAGGCTGTGGCCGCCGGTACCATCTCCATCGACGGCGCACCGCTTGCTGCTGAGGAAAGGCAGATAGCAGCGCAGCCGTTCCGCATCGTTTCTAACCCCAAACGACATAATCATTTTTAAGATATGAGCAGAAAGAAGAATAATGCCAAGCGCATAACCACAGGCGGCCTGCGTCCGCTTCCCGGACAGAAGGGGCCGTCAACCATCTTGCTGTCGCCGCCAAAAAGGTTCGGCATTGACATCAGTACGTTCATTGACGCTGTACACGCAGCCGACAACATCGACTACTACCGGCGCACGCGCCTCCTTGACCTTTACGAGGACATTTGTATAGACACCCACCTCTCATCGGTGATGGCACGCCGACGCGATGCCGTGAACGCCGCCCAAATCTCATTCCAGCGCAACGGCAACCCCGACGAGGCCGTGAACGAGCAGTTGCGCTCACCGTGGTTTGACAGCCTTGTCGGCGACATCGTGGAGGCGAAGTTCTACGGCTTCTCGCTCTTCCAGTTCTACCGCGACGAGCACGGATGGATAACCTACGACCTCATACCGCGCAAGCACGTGGATCCCGTGCGCCGTACGCTCATGCGTCGGCAGGGTGAAATCTCCGGCCCGTCGTGGGATGAGTACCCCAACATGCTTTTCGTGGGTAAGAAGCGCGATCTCGGAATCCTCCTGAAAGCTGCACCGTGGGTTATATACAAGCGTAATGACGTGGCCGACTGGGCACAGTTCGCGGAGATCTTCGGAATGCCTATCGAGGATTACACCTACGACACCGGCGACGAAGAGGCACGCCGCCGCGTCATTCAGGATGCACAGCAGGCAGGAGCACTGAAAAAGTACATCCATGCCCGCGACGTGGAACTACAGCTTATCGAATCGGGCAACAAGACTGGCTCCAGCGACCTCTACGACAGACTGTGTGAGCGGTGCAACAAGGAACTGTCTAAACTGTTCCTGGGCAACACCCTCACTACGGAGGCACAGGCCACAGGCAGTGAGGCCCTGGGCAACGTACACAAGAAAGAGGAAGACCAGATATTGAAGGCCGACCAGAAGTTTGTCCTCAACGTGCTCAACTACGACATGGCGGACATCTTCGCAGCAATGGGCATCGATACCAGGGGCGGTGAGTTCACCTTCCCGGAACCGAAGTACATCGACCTCACGGCAAAGTCGAATATCCTGGTGCAGTTGCAGACAAACTTCCGTCTGCCTATCAGTGACGATTATCTCTATGAGACATTCGGAATTGAGAAACCGCAGAACTACAACGAAATGAAAAAGCAGATCGAGGAAGACCACCTCCTTCAGCAGATGCTTTCGTCGCCGGGCATGCAGTTCCATGAGGGCGAGGAAGACCAGGGTGAGGATCCTGACGATCCAAAGCCGCAGAAAAAGCCTGGTGAACAGCCGGGGCAGAAGAAAAAGCGTACCATCAAAGGCTTCCTCGGCGGTTTTTTCGCACGCGCCCCTCGAAACAGGGGGGCAGCTTTAGAGTGGTAGTCAACGAACTCTACTACGGCCAACAGGAGGTCAGTACGCGACGTGCTTTCCCCACGTCGGTCGTGGCCGAGGCATCCGGCGTTTCCATCGACGATGACATCATTGCCGCTGCCCTGCGTAACATCTATCGCCGTGACTTCAATCCGCATACCGACATCGAGCCGAACCTGTTTAACGCCATAGCCCACACGCTGGGAGAGGCTGTCAGTACCGCCGCACCATCACTCGGCGATGATCCGTTTACGCACGCCCTGCGGCACTCCACGGACGTTTTCTCGGCCTTCAAGGTACACCGCGCACAGAATGACATGGCGGCACGCCTCCTTGATTCTAACGGCAATCTAAAGCCATTCAATCAGTGGCGCGACGAAGTGCTGCCCATAGCAGACCATCAGTGCCACAACTGGCTCGAGACGGAATACAACACAGCCGTACTACGCGCACGTCAGGCGGCTAACTGGCAGCAGTTCCAGGCAGAAAAGGACATACTGCCAAACCTCAAATGGCTGCCGTCAACGTCACCCAATCCGGGTGCAGACCACCGCCCGTTCTGGAACACCGTCCTGCCCGTTGACCACCCGTTCTGGAATGAGCACCGGCCAGGCGACCGCTGGAACTGCAAGTGTGACCTCACCTCCACCGACGAACCGGCTACAGGTGTACCCGGCGGTTCCCCCGCAGGGAATAATCCCCAGCCCGGCCTGAAGGATAACCCCGGAAAGAGTCAGGCAGTCTTTTCTGATGACCACCCCTATTTCCCCTCAGACTGCAATCATTGCGCATTCTATAACCCAACGCTGAAGGCCCGACTTTCAACTGTCATCACGGCCCGCGTAAAGGACTGCTACAACTGCCCGTATATTGATGGCTGTATAGACGGTGTGACAACTGTAAACCAAAGGGTAGCAGAACACATCAAGGAACTAAAGAGGCAAATAGACCAATATCAGGGTGCAAAGATTGAAGATGAATGTTTCCTAACAGGACAAATGCGTGTCTTACGTCGCTCACTAAGCGATATAATAGAACATGATAGGGAAGATGCGAGGCTGATGCAGTGGCTTTCTGATTTAACTCTTGAAGATTTCAAAGGATGGAATTATGAGGGATGGGCGCATAACAGGCCATACGAATCTGGACATCCTAAATACGACCCTAAGAATCCTAATAAGCCCAAGCACCCGGAAACAGACTATTTCCTTTATTACTCAAAAACAATAAACGGAAAGAAGTATTGGGCTAACGTCAAGATGCACAAGGATTATAACGGCGAGGTTCTCTACACTATAGAGCCAAAGGAACCAGAAGATTTAATCAAGGGAACACCATAAAAAAAGAAAAACGGTGGAATGCGTTAACCCGGGTCTAAGCCCATTGGGCGCGTGAAACCTCCATCGTTTTCGGTGCAAAGATAAGCATTATTTTTGAAACAACAAACAAAATCGCAGAAAAAATGAAGCAAATTGATAAAAATGCCCTCGTTGATTGGGAAAAATACAAAGAGGACGTGATGCGATCCACCCCGGTTGACCAAAATATGAGCCATGCCGAGCGTGAACGCCACCGCATCTATCTGGAGGCGCACCCCATCGAGTGGATCAAGTTCTTCTACCCAGGCTATGCCAAGTATGAGTTTGCCGACTTCCAGAAAAAGGCCATACGACGCATACTGGCACACGATGAATGGTACGAGGTACTTTCCTGGTCGCGTGAGCTGGCCAAGTCCACCATCACCATGTTCATCGTCTCTTTCCTCACACTCACGGGAAAGAAGCGCAACGTGCTGCTCACCTCCAACAGTAAGGACAATGCCATACGCTTGCTTGCCCCATATCGGGCCAACCTCGAGGCCAACGGGCGCATCATTGCCTACTACGGCAAACAGCAGTCTATCGGCGCATGGACGGAGGATGAGTTCATAACAAAGGGCGGTGTGGCTTTCCGGGCCATCGGTGCAGGACAGTCGCCCCGTGGCTCCCGTAACGAGGCCATACGTCCTGACGTGCTGCTCGTGGATGACTTCGACACAGACGAGGACACCAAGAACCCGGACATCATCCAGAAGCGGTGGGAATGGTGGGAGCAAGCCCTATATCCCACGCGCTCTACGTCGGAACCCACGCTCATCATCTTCTGCGGTAACATCATCGCCAAGGACTGCTGCATCACCCGTGCCGGTGAGATTGCCGACAATTGGGATATCGTCAACATACGCGACAGGAACGGCAAAAGCACATGGCCGGAAAAGAACACGGAGGAGCACATCGACCGCACACTCTCCAAAATATCCACCCTTTCGCAGCAGCATGAGTATTTCAACAACCCTATCAGCGAGGGCGAGATTTTCAAGGAGGTGGTTTACGGCAAGGTGCCGCCGCTGTCGAAGTTCCGCGCACTGGTCATCTACGGCGACCCTGCACCGGGTGAATCGAAAGGAAAGAAGGGTGTCTCGTTCAAGGCGGTCATGCTCATGGGGAAGATGGCCGACAAACTCTACGTCATCAAGGCACGTCTCGCACACGCCCTGAACGCTGAGTTCATCGACTGGTATGTGCAGCTGCTACAGTTCGTCGGAGGGAAGTCCAACGTCTATTGCTATATGGAGAACAATAAACTTCAGGATCCGTTCTTTCAGCAGGTCTTTAAACCCTTGGTGCAGAGAGTCAGGAAGGAAAAGGGCATCGACCTCTATATCCGGGGTGACGAAGAAAAGAAGACAGACAAGGCCACCCGTATCGAAGCGAACCTGGAACCCGTCAACAGGGAAGGCAACCTCATCCTTAATCAGGACGAACGCGACAACCCGCACATGAAGGAACTCGAAGACCAGTTCAAACTGTTCACCCTCAACCTCAAATATCCAGCTGACGGCCCCGATGCCGTCGAGGGTGGTCTGCGCAAGTTGAATGAACTCCAAGCCTCACTCGAGCCGCCGGTGAAGATCATGGCAAAGCAACTCCGCTCTAAAAACAAATACCGCCTATGACCATACAACAGTTTGAGGCTCTCGTTAAGGCCAAACAGCGCGAGATACGTGATGCCATACACCGCCGTCTCCCGGTTAAGATAGGACGCATGGCTACCGACCATTTCCAAGACAACTTCCGACGGGGCGGCTATGTCGATGGCGGCCTCCATCCCTGGCCCGTCACACGGCGGCAACAGTCAGGCGGCAAGTCTGCCAACTCACAGTATGGCCCGCTCATGTCGGCGCGAAAGAATCTATACGGATCCATCCGCTATGTCCCCGGCGACGCTCAGGTGGTTGTCGGTACCAGCGTCCCATACGCTGCCGTCCACAATCAGGGAGCCACCATCACCACTCACCCTCGCGTCACGCCGAAGATGCGGAAATTCGCATGGAGGCAGTTCTTTGCTGCCGGTGGTAAGGAAGCACCCGCTGACTCTGAGGCCGGTTTCTGGAAGGGGCTTGCACTCACCAAAAAGGACAAACTCACTGTCACGGCAAAGATTCCCCAGCGCAAGTTCCTCGGCCCCTCGCAGGAACTCAAAGAGAAAGTCAGCCAGACAGTCGAAAGCGAAATCAAGAACATTCTAAACTCATAACTCATGGAACAGTTAATTCTTCTACTCCTACAGCACATTGCAAACGAGTTCCCTAACCTCTCATTCGTGGCCGAAGACTGCGGCCAACTGGAAACGCAGGAGGACGGTTATCCCGTCACTTTCCCCTGTGTCCTGATAGGCAATACAGACATAGACTGGAAAGATCTCGACGAAGGCGGCAACTCACAACGTGGAACGGCCACCATATCTGTCCGGCTTGCCATCGACTGCTACGATGACGTTCACGTCGGATCCATGCAGGAGGCATCCATTGCGGAACGCCTACAGACGGCCAAGGACATACACAAGGCCGTTCAGGGCATCGAATTTGAAGAGTGCGAAAACGTCTGGCCGCTCTCGCGCATAAAGTCGCGTGACTATACACTGCCGGGCAATATAAAGGTCTATGAGTCAATCTACGGTTTCACCGTCCTCGACGAATAGTTCCAGCTGCCGTGCCGTCAGCTTCGGCATCCTGACCTTTGGAACGGCTCGAAGGGCTATTCCCTCCAACTCGCCGACCTTCCTCCTGATAATGGCCATGATGCGCTCCTCGCTGATGAAGAACTCCTGGTTGGAAAGTATCTTCAGGGCATCGTCGAAACGCAGACGCTGTTTCTCCGTCAGTTGATAGTACCGACGGCACAAAGCCTCATCCCGCAGACGAACCAAATCTTTGTCTCGACCTTTGCCCATTGCACAATTTAACCTGTGCAAAGGTAGTAAAAAACTTTTGATTTAAATCAAAATGGGCCGCAAAATCAATGTCTTGCAGCCCATTACGTTAAGGGTATTAGTCTTTTTCAGTGTGCAAAGCGGTTTTCCCGCATCGTTTTACGCAACTTCCTCGTTCTTTGGCTCAACGAAGAACGTCTCGTCCTGCACCACCTGAATGCCACACTTTGCCATTGCCTGGCTCATGGGGATCTCATTCAGAATGAGCCCGTTATCGGTCACGCCGACCTTATCCAGGTCGCGGTCAGCCAGAAGACGGTCTTTCGCAATCTCCTCTGTCTGGCGCAGGTAGCTGGGCAGGAAAGTCCTCACCAGCTCCAGCGCACTCGCCCATGTGAAGCCCTTCAGGGTCTTCAGCTTCGGGGTGCCGGTGCGGAAACCAATCACGCCATGAGCCATCTCCAGACTCTTTTTCTTCGCAAAGAGTTCTGCCTGGTTCTCGGTGGCGAAACTCTGGAGGGTCTCAAAGGCTGCATCCCTCTCAGCCGTCAGGCGGGTCAGGTCTGCCTGGCGCTTCTCGCGGATCTTCGCACATTGCAGCTCAATCTCTGCCTGGATCTTGTTAATACTTGCATCGGCCTTTGCAAAGGTGGCAAATGCTACGTCGGCGGCCTCACGGGTCACGCCGCTAATCACGGTCTTTTTTTGTCTTGTTGCCATTGTTTAAAAAAATTAAAGGGGTTATTATTACTGTTCTTTATCTCGCTTGCGGATAATTACCCGCATCTTCTTTGTCAATGCCTCCAGTTCCTCGCAGTCCAGATCCTTGAACTCTTTGCCCGCGATCCTCGGCTGCTTGCAGAACTCATTCACCTTGTTCCAGTCCGTCGTGTCAACACCGTAGAGCTGAAGTTGGTGCAGCGCAGAACTGCGCCATTTCTTCCGCTCCCTGATGAACACGTCCCGAGCGTCCGGGGCCAACATCTTTTCTAATCCGGCACAACAGTCGTTATATTCCCGCTCAGTCATATTGTGCAGATGATCCGTGCGGTTCTGCGTGTACTGCAGCACCACGCTCTTCTTGAACTCATCACGGTCGCCCTTATAAGGCAGCCGGTTAAAGATGGCATAAAATCTACTGTAGTTCTCCATCGCCGCTGAGTGTTACATTGTTTCCTTCGTCATCGAGAACATCGGCACTATCGATGCGCGTAGCATCAACTTTTGTAGTGAAAGTCACCATAAGACCTTCATTCTTACTTTCAAGTTCCTTAGCCCATGCTGTCGCCTTCTCTTGGGCTTGATATAAAACTTTCTTCTCATCGTATTTCGGACAAAGATAGCACAGACGCGCAGTAACTGTGCCTGGCTTCCATTTTGCCACGCTGGATGAACATGTGTTTCCAGCTTTGAATTTTACCGTGACGATAGCCACATACATACCTTTTTTCATTGTCTTTATTTTTTAGGGTAAAATTGATTACATGCTTTATCAAAAGGGAAAACACGTTTGCGCCAGTAGTCGCATTTGTTGTAGCAATAGATGTTAACCCACATAAACCAGCGGCAGTCCTTACAGAAGTTCTCCATACCGCATTCATACCAAACAGCCAGCCCAAGTTCTTTGGCCCGCGACAGTTCCTTCTTTGCACCAGGACTGTCCGTCCAATCCGTCAGCAAGTAGATGGCATCGCACTGCTCCAGTTCTGCCAGGTCTAACTTCATTATCTCCGTATAGAAGTCTGTGCCGTTCTCTCTGGCCAGTTCCTCGGCACGCAGGCCAAGCCCGCTCGTCGTGGGGTTGAACACCTCGAAATCCCAACCTCGCAGATACTCCTCAGCCTTGGCAAACTTCTCGCGAGTGGCATCACTCAATACCTCCTCGCCAATCTTCCCGCTGATGTAAACCTTCATGGCTCCACCTCCTTTCCTCTCCAGCGCACAGTCACCTCTGCACTCACTACCTTAGTTCCACCGCACACCGGGCAAACCTTACGCACCCAGCCGCGACGGTCTGCATCTTCATCGTCGGGGTCACTATACAGTCCCCAGCCGTTGCCGTGGCACTCAGGACACGTAAACCCCGACATCGTGAATTTCTCCGGCCTCGCCTCCCTGAACACCGCAGGGGGCGTCAGTTCAATCATTTGTCTCGTTCTGCTCATACTGTTATTGTTTTACGATGTTTACTTTCTCGGCTGCTTGCAGCCACTTGATAATTCTCGCCGCATAGAGCGGGTCTGTAAGCTCTACCACCCGGCAGCCGTCCGTCTTGGCATTGCGGATGCGAAGGTCGCACTCACTGTGCTGTAACCAGTCCTCGACTATCATGCCAAGCCTCCCTTTCTTCACTAATATCTGGTACTTATCCATACGCCTAACTGATGTAGTATTGAACATTAAACCGATATTCCCTCCGTAGCCTCACTACTTGGATAATCTCATTCGGATCTCTGCCGTAGGGCAATTCTATCGTTCTGCTCCTCAAGTCAACCATAACACCCTTCTTCCGAAGTTTATATATGATATTACTCCTGCGTTTTTTCTCATTCATAACGGAAAGCATGTGGTGATCACGAAGAATATGAATAAGAAGAAATACCCAACGAGAGTAATTAAGAAAAGCAGGATCAGGCATCCTAAAACACAGCCTGGATAACCATGATTATGATTCATATTACACTTTTTTAATGTTTTCAGAATTGTAATTTTCAAACATCGCCTGACACTTCCTTTCCATTATCTGGCTCACCAAGGGCATACTTGATGGCTCCTTCTTCCCAGATGATGAACGGTACGCCAGGTCTGTCCATGAAACGGCTTTTGCAACTCGCCTTGAAACCTTCCACAAAGATCTTGATGTCAGCATCATACTCAACCTTCTTGGCCGCACGACCCTCTGGCCTCGATCCGTCGGCATGGCTGATGAAGATAAACAGTTTACCCGGATGCTCCTCTTTCAGCTGCTTGTAGCCCGCATAACTCAGACCGCTGTACTGGAAGGAGTCAACAATCACCACAGAAGGGCTTTTCTTTCGCTTCAGACGCTCCGAAAGAACGTTCATGGGTTCTCTATCAAGAATGACAAAACGACGCGCCACGTCGGCCATTCCGTGCCTCCTAAGCGATTTCTGAACACTCAGCCCGGTACTCTCCTCCAGACTGTCATAAAGCACCTTCTCAAACTTGCACAGATACTTGGCCAGCTGCATCACAAACGAGGTCTTGCCGTTGCCGCTATGACCCCACACGAGCCACGTGCCGCTTCTGGCCGGTCGCCCCAATGAAGCCTCCCACGCTCCCGTAAAGGGAAACGAGGGAATCTTCATTGCAAGAACCTCCGTCGGACTATATGCTCTCCTCAGCTTCATGGTCACACGGCTTTCTTTAGTTTCTCAATCTCGGTATAGACTCGGCGCAGGCCGCCACCGCTGCCGTGGACGATCTGCATCACGTCGGCACCGGCAGGAGCATTCACCTTCGCCACAATGGCGGCCTGGGCCTTCAGGAACTTCGAGCGTTCTTTCTCGTCCTCAGGCGTGACCCGGCTGTAAGTGTCACCGAAGCGGCTCAGCATCTCGGCATAGCCCACTTTCATGCCCTCCACGTTGCGGGCTATCTTTGCCCTCAGGCCGTCGGCTCCCATCATATACCAGCCGCAGCAACGCTCCGTGGCGTTCCAGAGGGCTTTCAGCTCCAGAAAAGCTTCATATTGCAGGTCGCCAGCCTCGTCGAGCACCACCAACGGCGTGTCGAGGGTCTTCATATACGCCACCAGATCTTCATACACGTCATAGTAACTGCCGATGCTCGTAACACCGAACTCCTTGGCTATCTTCCTCACCAGCTTGCGCTTCGTCTTGACCTGCGAGCAGTCAATATAAACGGCGTTCTTGTGGGCCTTCACGTAAGACCGCGCAGTAAAAGTCTTGCCGATGTTGGGGATATCACACAGGATGGCACTCACACCGCTCTCCTGGCACAAACCCAACTGTGCCATAATGAAACGGAAAGTCGGGGTCTCGGCGGCCCTCCACTCCATTTCCTCACGCAGCACCACGCCAAGCCGACGGGCTATGCCCACCCAACCGGCATCACTGACCTGGCGGTCGTAGTTGCCTTTCTTGATGGCGTTATACACTGAGGGCGAAATGCCCAGGGCCACAGCGTGCTTGTTATCGCTGGGGTAGTTCTCGCGGTCGGCAGCAACAGCAGCCGCAATCCGCTCCTTAATCTCCTTGGTTATTTCCATATTCTAATACTTTTTGAATGGGTTTCTAATTACATGCTTGCAACGCCAGCCGCCGCATAGCGGTCAGCGTCCATATACTCCGAGAAATCCTCCTCGTCTTTTTCGTCATGCCGCACCAGTGGCGCAGCCTCAGCCTCCAGTGCCGCTGCCTCAATGGCCGTCTTTTCATCCTGCCTGACAACCACAACGGGCTGGATCTTCCCGTCCTTCATCATCTTGTCAAACCGGCTCACATACTTGGCCTGCTCCACGTAAGCCGCCTTGTCGGCCTCCGTCTGCTCTGCCGTGGCCTCGTTGTACTTCGCCACCGGCTTGCAAACACAGATGAATTCGTCGCCCTGCCAAAGATAGACCTCAGTAACATTGCCGTCTGCGTCGGGCAGCCAGTAGGCATCCACCTTCAGGTTCCTCGGCTCCAGTTTCTCGATCACGTCGGGAGAGGGAAGGCCGAACTGCTCATACTGCACCGTTACATACATATTCTGCCTGATCGTGGTCGAGGTCTTCTCACCGATGTAGCGGTACAGGTAGCTCTTATCCCACGGGCGCAGTTCCGGGTTCTGTCTTGCACAAAGCACGTCCCAACGGGTCATGCCGGGATACATCTTCTGGTTGGGGTGCAGTTCGTGGTTGTACTCCTCAATGGCCCTGATATCGTCGGCAACCAGTTCCTCGTAGGTGTAGCTCTTTTCCTTATAGGTGTTGTTCAGTTCGTCATACACCTTATCCACCTTCGGACGATTGGCCTCCAGCTTTGAATACCAGCGGCCAATGCCCACCTGTAGTTTCTTCTCAGTGCCGTACTTCTTCGCACGGTTGAAGTGCTCGGCGCGTTTCTCACGAGAGTTGCCGGGGTTACACCAGCGAACCATCGGGAACACAACACCGGCCTTCATCAGTCCGTCGCTGAACGATTCCACAAGGTGGTGCTCCACCTCCAGCTCCATCGGGGTATAGAAGCCGTTGAGGTCGAGCATTCTGAACATATCCCTCATGCAGTCCACAAACAGGTCGCGGGTCTTCAGGCGGTTGTACGCACGGCCAACCACCGCACCGCTCACCACGTCGTAGGCGTAGTAGGCTTTCACCCTCTGGCCGTTGTGCATGGGCCTTGGAAGGTCGCGGTCATCGAGAGACACCTTGCTCAGCGCATAGACGGCGTGCGCTCTCAGGTGATAGGGCCGGTACTGATTGTTGAAGTCCCACTGCGTGTCGTGCAGCTTCGCCCTCAGTGCCTTGTTCTTCGGGGTGTTCAGATAGTTGGCTATCGTCGCATCACTCAGCACAAGAGGATTACCCTTCTTATCCACAAACTGGCTCGGCTCAAACAGTTCGCCGGTCTCTGGATCCGCAACAGTCACCTCGCCCTTCACAAACATGTTGTAAAGCTCGGCAACGGTCGTGTTGTAGGGACGCTCCGGCAGGCTGTCAAGGCTCAGGATAAGACGCTCGATGTTGTAACTCACCTTACGCGTGTTCTGGTTCCTGAACTTCTTCGAGATAAGCACCTCGTAACCCTCCGTCTGGAACTGCTTCACCGTGTCACGGAACCTGTGGGCACTCTTGGGCAGCGTGTGGCCCGTCTCAGCCTGATAGAAACTGATAACGCCCACTATCTCACCCCAATTCACCGTCGGCCCGTGCATGGCCCTCCGCATAATGTTCGTGTCGCTTACCACAGCCACAACAGCCTGTAGCACGCTCGCGTTCACCGTGTACTCGTTGATCTTCTCAGGAGGCAAGGCCCCACCGTCACCGAAGCGGAAACGGGTGTAGAACTCACGGGCCTTGGCATCCATCCTGTAGTGCTGGCCAAACCAGTCCTTCAAAACGTTCTGCTCCATATCGCCGTATTTCTCCCTGATGCGCTCCTTGAAACGCAAAGGCAATGTGGCAACTTCTATCAAGGCATAGTTGCCAAGACCCTTACCGGCACGCACCACGTTTATCTGCCCGCGCTTCTTCAGCTGCTTATAGTTGGGTTCACTCATTATTGGGGCAAGTATCTCCTTCGGCAGGTCAAACGGCGCAACACCGTTCAACACACGGCTATGGCTGTAGTCCGCCTTACCGTTCACCACCAGCGGCCTGTCATCATAGGTCAGGTCGCCAGCCGAAATGCACAATATCTTGCCGTAATACTCCATAACTACGTATTACAGTGTCATCGCCTTTAGTTCAACCTCTTGCTGCAACACCAGGAAGTCGTGGTAACTGATGTCCTTTACCTCCTTCTCCTTCTTCCCGTCGATGAACAGGATCACGTCGCCGGTGTCCTTATATGTCACCAGCTTCACGCGGTCGCCCCACGTCTGAGTCATCGTGCGCTCAACCTCCTCATGCGAGGTCTCGCACTCCGGGAACCACTTCGACGGCGTGCCGCCCAGCTGCTTCAGGGCCACGTAGCGGATCTTCTCCGCCAACGCGCTCTCGGTCTTGTACGTCAGAGCCTTCCAAACGGTCACGTGGCTCACATTGAAGATCTGGCGCAGCTGCGCCATACCGCTCTCACTCAGATAAATTCGCTTGTCATTCATTGTCTGTCCTCCTTATTTCGTTAAGTTCTTGATAATAGTCTCTCTGTCCTTCTCGTCCAGTGTATAACCGTTCTTAACCCTACGGCGCGTTACCTCCTTCTGGCCAACCAGCCACCAGGCTTTCCGTGTCAGTTCCTCGAAGGCATAGTCCTCTGGAGTCTTGTGTTCGACGGTTTCCCCGTCGAGAAGCACGTCACTACCATGAAGCAAAGTGTCTGCAATCTCCAGCATAGCGTCCGCAGCGTCACTAAGCATCTCCTGTGTCTCGTTCAGCATAAGCTTATGCTCCTGTAGTGCCTGGTTCAGATTGTATGACGTCTCAAACAGGCCCTTCACCAAAGGACTCTCGCCGATCTGCTTCCACTCACGGCAGAACACGTCCTTGTCAATTTCACCGGCGGCCATATACATGGCGTTGGCCTCGATGAACTCTTCTTCACTCACTGAGCGGCCTATGCGCTCTTCAAATTCCTTCTGTAACATAACTTTTATTTTTTTTGGTGAAACATTCTTCTTTCTCGCTAATTATTTGTACCTTTGTGCGCTGTTAATATCATTAACGCGCTGCAAAGATAGTGATTTCTCACGATACTGCCAAATAAAAATCGAAAAAAGTTACGAATTATGGAAGAAAATTTTGAAAATCTCGCAACTATTCACGAAAGAATAGCCTTTTGCGTCCAAAAATACGGTGAAGGAAAGAACACTGTATTTGCTGAAAGACTGGGCATTAGCGAGGGAAATATACGCGGCTATATAAAAGGTGTGGTACCAAAGGCTGATGTATTAGAAAAAATCGTGAGAACTTACGATGTTTCTCCTGAATGGCTACTTACAGGAAGGGGCGAAATGCACAAAGATGATTTCTCACGAAACCACCAAGCAAAATCGCAAGAAAATGAGGATCCGAGCGAAATTTCCACTCTGGAGCCAAGAATTTCAATGGAAGTAGGGCAGGGAACACCATATTTTGACGTAGATTTCATCGGAGGCTTCAGTGAGATCTTCAACAACCAGACAACAGTACCGGCCTGCAACATCATCGTGCCCGGTTTCGAGAAAGCAACTGCCTGGTGCAACGTCACAGGCCACTCGATGGAGCCGCGCATCAACCACGGCGACATTATCGCCCTGCGCCAGTGTTCCGTCCAAGACATCCAGTATGGAGAGATCTATGCTGTTGTGCTCGACACCATCCGCACCATCAAGATACTGCGCAAGGGCAGCACTCCAGACGTTCTCCGTTATGTCCCCATCAACACCAACGGCTTCGACGAACAGGAATTCCAAATTTCCCGCATCATCAATGTCTTCGAAGTCCTCGGATCCGTCGCCCGCTTCTTCTGACATAACCAACGGGCCCTGCGGTTCGCCGCAGGGTTCCACCTATACGGCGCACACACACATTTTTGCACCATTCCGCATCACCCAAAATCGCTAAAACCCTGATAAACAGGCACGCGCACGCGATATATAAATAATGTGTATTCTCAAAAAATAGGGTATTTTCCCCCCTCTAATAATTCAAAACACGCCATTTGAAAGCGGTAGCCACGCAGTTTCCTATCAGATACCCCCCCCGAAAATTTTAAAAATGTAACCCTAAATGTAACCCTAAACTCGCTAAAAATGTAACCCTAACTTGTAACCCTAATTGTAACCCTAAACTAAAAAACGCCCACTTTTTGCCAAAAAAAATAGGGGAGCAGATCACTCCCCCGTCAGTTTCTCAGTAGGCCGTGGTTCTGCCACGGCTTTCCTCTCTCTATGTCATAACTCCGTTGTATCCCTCTAATGCCCTCAGAAAGCCGTTCTAACGCCGTTTCAGGCCATAAATAATGGCCACCTCCAGGCAGCCTCAACAATAGCCTTAAATTGCCTCAAAATTCAACGATCTGCAAACCCCGATGTAAAGAACACCCCTCTAAAAGCCCTCTTTTCAGGCTCCTGATGTAAAGCCGTTGTAAAGCAATGTAAACGTTTCGTTTTTCTGGCCTCTCATCTCTCAATCTCCCGAATCCCCTATAAATAAAGGCTTTCCCGCTCTTTCCGGCTCTCTCTCATCCTATCCATTTCGTTTTATGCCCCATAAAGGGCCGTTTCATCATCCGTCCGCTGAACAAGCTGGCTGACAAGCTGGCCGCAGACATGGCCTCGCTGGCCGACCTGGTTGATGACGACATCCTTTGGGACCTCCGCAAGCGCGCCTTGCATAGTGCTTGGAAGGATGGCTGCATCCTGTGGATACTCAATAACCAGACCTGGACGAAGTCCATGAGTGAACTGGTGGAGTGGCTGGTCTATCACGACATTTGGAGTAAGATGCAGACCTTCTCGGATATGCTGAAATGTAAGGACGCCGATCTGGTGAGTGAGGCTCAGCGCCGTGGCCCGAAGAACATGCTCGACGGCCTGCCCGAGACGTTCAACGAGGCGCAGCTGAAGGCGCTCCGCGTCAGCCTCGGAAAGAGCGAAGAGGGAGCCAAAGGACAGCTGAGTCAATGGGTGTTCCGAAAGTTCATCACGTACTCGGATCTGACGGGGCTCTACACCAAGACGGAGGAGTACCTGAAAGGATAAGATTATGGATAAGTTTGAACTTCAAAAGCTTCGCGATCTCCCGATAGAGGGGGTCGCGGAGCGGCTTGGACTGAGTGTGAGCAGGCACAAGTGTCTGTGTCCGTTTCACGACGATCACCACGCGAGTTTGTCGTTCAGCGTGCGTAAGAACACGTGCCGGTGTTTTGTGTGTATGACGGAGTCGATGGGGACGATAGATCTGGTGATGAGGTATATGAACAAGGACTTCAGGGAGGCGTGCAGGTGGCTGGCAGATGAGGCGGGAGTAGTGCTGATCAGACCACCCCTGGCCCCTCCTACTCAGGAGGGGAAAGAAGTTACCTTTGAGGCGGCGAGGTATGAGCGCTTCTTCGAGCGGCCGTGGCTGAACGAGGCGGCGAGAAAGTTTCTATACGAGGAGCGCAGGATCGACCCAAGGGTAGTAAGATGGAGTAGGGTGACCACATGGAAAGACCGGGATGGCGTCAGCTGGCTGCAGATACCTTACTTCAATCAGGAAGGCAAGCTGGTGGGGGTGCAGAACCGCAATCTCGTGAAGGGCGGGCGGCCCAGATTCAAATTCGCCATGGGTTTTGCTCCCCCCATCTACAACCTGCCCGTACTGGAAATGCTCACGCCCGGCGACGTGCTCTGGATTGCCGAAGGCTGCTCAGACGCCTGGTCGATGCTCTCGGCAGGGCACAAGGCGATAGCCATCCCGTCGGCCACGCTGTTGAATAGGCAGGATGTGGAGCTGCTTCAGGCTCTCAGATCCGAACGCTCTGTTCGCTTCGAGATGTGGCCTGACAACGACATGCCTGGCGAACGGCTCTTCCTCCAGTTGCAGAAAGTCTTGCCTGATCTGGTACATCATC
>JAEEGG010002511.1_pt1 | contig 47215 bp, 33 predicted proteins | sample 9134161 | NCBI WGS metagenome assembly JAEEGG01 (sample SAMN16246543, study PRJNA631951) | gut metagenome | biome: gut microbiome; feature: rumen; material: CR-attached | host: Bos | place: Iran: Karaj | collected 2018-10
ACATCCACATATTTGTTCATATTGTCCTGCAATTTGTTGTGATAATTAGCCGCCGACAAAACCTCCATCGCCATACTTATCAGGCGTGTGGAATCGAGCGAACGGGCGTGAGAGGCGAGTTGTGCGAGGAATTTTTCGCGGTCGTTGCCGTGCGGAGTCTCATTGGCGATGGACCAAATGATGACGTTGGCGCGGTTTTGGTCGCGGAGAATCATATCTGTGAGTTGACGCTTGGCGTTGATAAGCGTGCCGGGGTTGCGCCAATCAATCGTCCAATACACCGGAATCTCCGACCATACCAAAATGCCCATTTTTTCAGCCTCGCGCACCATATATTCGTTGTGGGGATAATGCGCCAACCGCACAAAATTGCAGCCCAATTCTTTCGCCATCGAGAGCAATTTTTTTGCGTCTTCGGGACTGTTTGCACGACCGCCGCCATTGGTCTTTTCCTCGTGGATAGAGATGCCGCGCAGGAAAATCGGCTTGCCGTTCAGGAGGATTTTTTTGCCTTGGGTTTCGATTGTGCGGAATCCGATTTGGTCTTTCAGGATTGATGCGCCGAGTTTGAGTTCCACGTTGTAGAGTTTGGGATTTTCGGGCGACCAAAGTGTCAGGTTTTTGACGTTAATTGCGCCCTCTATCACGCCGTTCCTGTTGGACGTAAACGACTGACGGATTTTGAGTTCGGGGATTGAGATTTCCACCGTTTTTCCGGCGGATTTCGTGTTGAGGTTTACGCTGAAAAACACTTGGTTTTTGTTGGATTTGTCGAGGTCAAAATTGTAATTTTGGATGTAAACCTCGTCGGTCTCCACGAGAAAAACATCGCGTGTAATGCCGCCATAATTCCACCAATCGAAAATTTGCGTCGGCACGTTTTCCTTTTTGCGCTTGTTGTCAACTTTCACAATTACAACGTTTTCGCCGTCCTTGATTAAGTCGGTAACGTCATAATTGAACGCCGTAAAACCGCCTTCGTGAATGCCGAGAATTTTGCCATTAAGATAAGCAATAGCCTCATAATTCACCGCGCCAAAATAGAGTAGGGCGCGTTTGCCGGGCTTTTGGGTGTAGTTGAACGACTTCTTGAACCACACCGTGCCCTCATAGAAAAACAGGCGGTCGTTCTTGGTGTTCCAATCGGACGGAATCTGCATTGTTGCAGCCTTGTCGAAGTCGTATTCAATCAAATCTTCGGGGCGTTGCGGCTTGGCGTTGAGGAAGAAACCCCACGGCGTCGGGTTCATTCGGTAGTCATAATAACCCTCCTCCTGAACGTCCACGATGTAGTGCCAATCGCCGTTGAGCGAGATTCTGTCGCGGTTAAGGACATTGCCAATCTGCGGGATTTCCTGAGCGACAACTGACGAAATGACCGACGCGCATATAAGGCACGACGATAAAAGTTGTTTTATCATAAAAATAAAATTTATAATTAATTAGTAATCAATAAAATCAAAACAAACTCAACTGTTCGCCACTACCTTTGGGTGGAACGGGCGGCTTTGTGTCGGCAGATTTTTCTTCTTGTAGTTCTGTAGTTTTCGGCGCGTTGTCACCATCATCAGCAATCATCTGCAGGAACTCCGCCTCGGTGATGATTGGAATGCCCAACTCGCGCGCCTTAGCAAGTTTGTTGGGGCCAATATTCTCACCAGCAATTAAATAATCGGTTTTCGATGACACCGATGTAACAGGCTTGCCGCCGTGTTCTTCAATCGCCTTGTTAATCTCGTCGCGGCTGAAATGCTCGAGTTTGCCGCTTGCAATAATGGTCAGCCCCGCAAGTTTGGCGCTTTTGGCTTCCTGACGCTTCATCTCGAACTGCAGTCCGTAGCCAATCAACCGATTGACAAACAGACGGTTGCCGTCTTCTGCAAAATAGTCGATAATGCTTTGCGCAATTTTGTCGCCAATCTCGTCGGTGGTTTTCAGTTCGTCGAACGAAGCCTGCATCAGGTTTTGGATTGAGCCGAACTGACGCGCCAGAATCTTGGCCACTGTGGCGCCCACAAAGCGGATTCCGATGGCGAACAGCACCTGCTCAAACGGTATCTGCTTCGACTGCTCAATGCCGTTCACAATGTTGGTTGCCCACACTCGGCCGTCTTTTTTGAGCGGCAGCAAACGGCTGACAGTCAAATCGTAAAGGTCGGCGGCATTGGTTATCAGGCCGTTCGATACAAGCATATCAATGGTTTCCTCGCCCAACGTGTCGATATTCATTGCCTTGCGGCTGACAAAGTGCGTGATGCGGCCGCGCACCTGCGGCGGGCAAGCCGAATCGTTGGGGCAATACCAGGCGGCCTCGCCCTCGTTGCGAACAAGCCGTGTGCCGCACTCGGGGCAGCATTCGATGAACTCGACGGGCGCGGCATCGGATTGGCGCAAATCGGTGTTCACACCAACAATCTTGGGAATGATCTCGCCGCCCTTCTCCACCATCACGGTGTCACCGACGTGCAAGTCGTGTTGTTTGATGATGTCGGCATTGTGCAGCGTTGCACGCTTGACGGTGGTTCCTGCAAGTTGCACAGGCTCAAGGTTGGCCACAGGCGTGACGGCACCCGTGCGCCCCACTTGGAACGACACCGACAGAAGTTTGGTCTGCACCTGCTCAGCCTTGAACTTGTAGGCGATGGCCCAACGCGGCGTCTTGGCGGTGTTGCCCAACTCAAGTTGGTCGCTGATGCTGTCAACTTTGATTACGATTCCATCGATATCGAACGGCAGATTGTGACGCTCTGTGTCCCAATGGTTTATGAAGGCGAGAATGTCGTCAATCGACGAGCATTCCGCAACAAAAGTCGGCACTTTGAAGCCCCAACTGCGGCAGCACTCCATATTCTGAAGGTGTGAATTTGTGGGCAGTTGGGCGGCAAACAGGAAATAGAGCCAACAATCGAGTTGGCGTTTGGCGGCCTGCGCCGAATTCTGCATTTTGAGCGAGCCTGCAGCCGCATTGCGCGGATTAGCAAACGGTGGTTCGCCCGAAGCCTCGCGCTCCTCGTTCAGTTTGTCGAACACGGCACGCGGCATCAGCACTTCGCCACGGATTTCGAATAAGTCGGGATAGTTGCCTTCGGGCAGCCGCAGCGGCACCGATTTGATGGTTCGTACGTTGGCCGTCACATCGTCGCCTTTCTCGCCATCGCCGCGCGTTACGGCGTGTACAAGCCGTCCGTGCTCGTAGGTCAGACTGATTGAAGCACCATCGTATTTCAGTTCGCAGATGTATTTCACACTGTGGCCCAATGCTTTACGCACCCGTTCATCGAACTCAATGATTTCCTCTTTGTTATAAGTGTTGCCCAACGAGAGCATCGGAAATCGGTGATAAACCTGCTGAAAATTCTGATTGATGTCATTACCCACGCGCTGACTTGGGCTGTCGGGGTCGAAGCGGTCAGGATTGGCCTTCTCGAGCGCCATCAGTTCGTTCATCATCTGGTCGTACTGATAATCGTCGATTTCAGGCTCGGCCTTTACGTAGTATAAATAGTTGTGCCGATTCAGTTCGGCGCGCAAAAAATCCAATCTGTCCATAAAACTTGTTTGGTGAATCGGTGAACTGGCTAATCGGTTAATCGACTGTCTTTCAATTATCCGATTCACCGATTCAACAGTTCAACATAAAAATCAATCCATCAATTCATTATCATTCGCAGCGTGTTTGTGATGCATGTATTTGTCGCACTCGGCAAGCAGTTCGCCTTGGTCGATTGGCTTCTCGAGCAGGCGGTGAATACCGATTTTCTTGCAGCGCTCGGCCACCTCAGGAATGGCGTAAGCCGTTTGTGCAATGATGTCAGCGTTGCGGTCGTACTCAAGAATCTGCTCCGAAGCGTCGAGACCGTTCATCTCGGGCATCCGCACGTCCATCAGCACCATATCAATGTCGGGGTTGTCCTTGTATTGCTGAATGGCCTCAATTCCGTTCTTGGCGCGAATCACCTTCACCTTGGTGCGCAGCATCAAACCTTGAAGCAGAATGAAGTTAAGTTCTTCATCTTCAGCAATAAGAATGGTGTGTCCACTCCAGTCGGGAATCTCGTGAATGTTGTTTTTCGAGTCGTAAATGATTGTCGACATGCTTTCGTCGTGTTCGTAAGGAATGTAGAAGATGAAGTTCGGATGGCCCGAGTTGATATTCTCAACCCACATTTTTCCGCCCATCATGGTAATCACCCTCTGCGCGATGATGATTGAAATGCCGTACGACTCCTCAATCTGCGACAGCGAAACATCGCTGCCTTCGTGCTCGTTGGCGTATGCCTCAAGTTCCTCGTGCGTGATGTCGCCCGTATCGGTATTGACAAAGAAGAACACCTTGTCGGCGGCTGTTCGGTAGCCGAAGTAAATGCAGTCAGTATCAGCAAATTTGATGAATGTTGTGAGCATGTTTTTCAGAATCTGCTTCAGACGGAACGAGTCGGAGTGGACAATGATGTCATCTTCAATGGTGTCGATGAGCAGCGAGATAATCATGTTGTCCTTGTTGAGTTGCATCTTCTTGCTGTTGGCCAGATTATAGACATCGGCAACCACCGAGTTGAGGTTGAAGTCGGAGTATTTAATCTGAATGAATCCGCCCTCAATCTTCGAGTAGTCAACCATATCGTTCACAAGGTCAATGAGTTGGTTGCCGTTCGACTGAATCATCTCGATAATCTCAATGCGCTGGTCGTAGGTCAGGTCACTGTCGGCCAGGAGGTCGCTGTATTCGATGATTGTTTTAATAGGTATACGGATGTCGTGTCCGAGGTTGGCCATGAACGACGATTTGAGGCGGTCCGACTCCTGAAGTTTGTCGTTGGCGTTCTTCACCTGTTTCATGAATCGCTCAATGTCGGTGATGTCGCGTGTGTAGCCCAAAATGCCGAATATCCGCCCGTCGGTGGTTGCGAGTGGCATCTTGATGTTGTCGAATTTATGGTCGACGCACTGCGAGTCGGTGTGCCAACTCTGCTCAGTCCACAATTCGCCCGATTTAAGCACATAGTTGTCCGTGGCAATATGGTATTCCGACATTTTTTTGCCGAACAGTTCGATGTCGTTTTTCCCGACGATATTCTCTCTCGGCATCTGGGTGTAGTCGCAGAAAGCCTTGTTCACTTGCAGATATGTGCCTTCAATCGATTTTAGATAGATGATGTCGGACGAAGCGTCGATGATTTCCTGAACCATGGCCTCGGGCAACATGTTGTGATAGAACAGATTGGTGTTGAACACTGGCGAAATCACTGCCGTGATGACAAACACTTCGGGCTGGTTGTCGTACTTGAACGGGTGCTTGATGGTCCAGCACGAGGCGTTGAAATACTTCGATTTGTATTCAATGGTGTTCAGAACCGCGTTGACTTGACCTTCAAAAATCTGCTTCTCAGTGTTCAGAATCGTTTCCGTTGTCTGCTCGTCGAAAATGTCAGCCCATTTTATGCCGTCTTTCGGAAGTTCGTCAATCTGTGCCACACCATGCAGGAAGGCGCGGCTTGCCCGTACAATTATTCCGTCCTTGTTGCTGATGGCGAACCAGAATGGTGCGCTCTCCATTAATGTCTGCAAAAGCGCGTTGCCCGATGGCATTACGAGCGGCGACAGCGGATTGTGAATCATTGTGTCAATCTGCTCACGTGCCGAAACCTCCACCTCGTCATAGAGTGTGCGAATCCATAAATACATGCACAAAACGGTCACGATCAGAAGGATGACGAAAAACAAAATCCACCTTGGCACCATATAGTGAATGCGTGAAGTGTCGTGCAGCCATCGCTCGCTTATCGATTCAAATTTGCCATCCTTGAGCATGTTCTGCAGCGTCACGCTCACCGTGCTGTCAAGTTTTTTTGACTCTTTTTTGACGGCAAAAGCCAAGGGTTTGACAATATAAGGTGTCGGCAGAAAATCGATGTTGTTGTATCGGTTTTCTGACAGCACAGGCATGACCGCCGAAAGGGGCAGCACGGCGCAGTCGTTGTAACCATTGGAGAGTATGCTCAGAGCCTCCTCAACTGAAGTTACGTTCAGAATGTGTGAGGTGCGGTGGCGGTATAGTGCCTCAAACGGATAGTCGTTGCGCACAATGATGACCTTCTTGTCCGACAGGCTGAAAATGGATTCAATGGGTTCGCCGCGGCGGAAGCAGACCACATAGTTTATCTGCAAAGGCAATTCGTATTTGGCGTATCCTTCGGGAGCGGGTTCGTCGGCTGGGCAGCAGATGATGTCGGGCGCGAAGTTGTCGTCGCACGATTCGCAAGTGAGCGTGTAGTAACTCATTTCGTATTTGCCGCCCAGCATGTTGGTCAGCACTTCGGGTAGCACGCCAGTGTTGCCATCTTCCGAATCGAAATAGTATGGATATACGTTTATCTGAGAATATACAACAAGACTGTCGGCTGCAGAGGCTGACATGAAGCACAGCATTGACAGCATAGTGAATAACTTACGTAGATTCATATCAATCGACATTTAGTAAAACCTATCACGGTTGGCCCGAAGGCAAACCAATTTCAAATTTAACATAAATTCTGTAAAGGTTGAACAGTGGAATGCGGATTTTGCTTTCAACAAAGGCGAATCCGCAAGTTTTTGAAACTATTGCCGCCATTCGCATTGCGCGGAATGAAAAGTGTGTGTGAAAAATAAATCATTGGTGAATTTTTTATGGCAAAAACCTTTGAGACTGCAATTTTTTTTAACTTCGCGCTGTTAAAAATATCATAGTTTTGAAGTACACACATTTTACCTCGGATTTATATAATGCAGACGCTTTAGTGGCTCGTTTCGCGCTAAACGGCAAACCCACAGAATATCATGTCATGTTTCAGGTCACACGCCGTAATATGTCGTTTGCAGAGCAGTTAAATCATATTCAGGGAGCATTCAAAGAGTTCAACACCACGCGCATAACATCGGCCAAGCCTGTTTTTGTGCGTTATTTCCTCAGCGACGCTCATAATCAGATTGAATTGCTGCAGAAATCGCTAAACAACACGCCTTGTGCGGTATCCATTGTGGAGCAGGCGCCGCTCAACGGGGCAAAGGTCGCAATATGGTGTATTTTCCAGACTGATGTCGAGATTGAATCGTCGCACGACGCATTCATTGTCAAGCACAACGGATATTCACATATCTGGAACACTTATCTTCACAGTTCGCAAGGAACAACTGAGGAGCAGACCCGAAAACTGTTCTCCGACTATATTGAGGTGTTGCGGAAACACAATGTGTCGCTTGCCGATAATTGCATGCGCACATGGTTGTTTGTTCAAAACATCGACACCAATTACGGCGGAGTTGTGAAAGCCCGTCGTGAATTCTTTGAGAAAGAAGGACTTAAGAGCGATACTCACTATATTGCAAGCACAGGTATCGGTGGCCGTCATGCCGACCCGAAATGCACGGTCATTCTTGACGCATACGCGCTTAAAGGTTTTAAACCTGAGCAGATACAGTATTTGATGGCCAAAGACAACTTGAATCGTACATCAGAATACGGCGTTACATTCGAGCGTGGCACAACCGTTCATTATGGCGATCGTAATCATGTGATTATCAGCGGAACGGCAAGCATCAATAACAAGGGAGAAGTGGTTTATCAGGGAGATGTCAACAAGCAGGCCGACCGCATGCTCGAGAATGTTGAGGCATTGCTGACTGAGGGTGGCGCCACGTTGTCCGACTTGGCATCGGTAGTCATCTATCTGCGCGACTATGCTGATTATGCCACCATTAAGGCCTGGGCTGATTACCGTCTGCCCGATGTTCCAAAAATCTTTGTGCAGGCAGCCGTTTGCCGCCACGATTGGCTCATCGAGATGGAGTGCACGGCGATAGTGGAAAGCAACAACAGCGATTTTTCAGATTTTTAAGTTAATGATAGCGATCAGGAAGAAAGGCTTGAGAGTGATTCTTGAGCCTTTTTATTTTTTATTCCTTTTTTCGCTATTATTTTGATGCTCCTATTCAAAAGACTTTTCTTTGCAGCCTGAATGATTACATGGCACAACATAAAGAGTTATCTGTGCTGGCAGTTACGGGCACGCGACCGTCAGGGGCACAGGGTTCATTCGCCGTTTCTTTTTTCGCTCATAACCAACGGGTTGCATAGTCCGTTGGAAGCGGAGTGGGTCCAGACGGTTGAGCAGCGCCGCCGTCAGTTGCTGACCGATAGGAGCGAGGTGGCCGTAACCGATTATGGTTCGGGGAGCAGTTTCGGTAATGGCCGCCGCCGTGTGTGCGACATTGCACGCCACAGTTCCACATCGCCCCGCGATGGGCGTCTGCTCTGCAATCTGGCTTCAGCCGTGCACAGCGCCAATATTCTGGAGTTGGGCACAAATTTAGGCATCGGTTCGCTCTATCTGGTACATTCAGCCAATTGTAGCAGGCTTGTAACCATTGAGGGTTGTCCAAATCTGTCGAAAATGGCCGCCGATGGGTTTAATTTGCTTGGAGTCAATAATATAACGCTTATAAATGCTGAATTTTCCGATGCTCTGCCTAAAGCGCTGGAGAGTTTGCCGTCGCTCGATTTTGTATTTATCGATGGCAACCACCGTGGCGAGCCTACTCTCAACTATTTCAGCCAATGTCTGCCGTTTGTGACAAACGATTCCGTGATCGTAATCGACGACATCCATAAAAACGCTGATATGGAGCGTGCTTGGAGCGAAATTGTTGAAAATGAGCAGGTAACGCTATCGCTCGATTTTTATACAATGGGAGCCGTCTTTTTCCGCCGCCAATTGTCGCGTCAAACCATCGCTCTGCGCTATTAAGGCTCCAATGCGGCCGTTTTGTTAGTGTTAAAATATTGGCAATCATTCGATTGTGTTGTGAATACATTTTTTTTGCGCATAACGACACACAATGAAATTTTTTTTCATATTTGCGCAAATTTTTAAAAACCTATAATTATGTACTGGACACTTGAATTGGCATCGAAACTGGAGGACGCTCCATGGCCTGCAACAAAGGAAGAATTGATTGATTACGCAATCCGTTCTGGTGCTCCAATGGAAGTTGTTGAGAACTTGCAAGAGATGGAAGATGATGGCGATGTTTATGACAGCATCGAGGACATCTGGCCCGACTATCCAAGCAAGGAGGACTTCTTCTTCAATGAAGACGAATATTGATTATCAGTTTGTTGCGAGCATAACAAACTTGTAAGAGACAAGCAACATGGCTAATCATTCCCGATTCCCTTGTTGCTTTTTTTATTGCTAAAACCATCCAACACCCAACACCTAATCTCTAATGTCCAGTGCCTAATGCCTAGTGCCTAGTGCCTTAAACTAACCACCATTCTATGCTCTTTCCGTCCGTTGCTGTCAGTAACACAGACAATGTGAATGCCGCTCTTTAACAGGTTTGCGTCTATGGTTGCGGTGTTGCCCGAGCAAGCGGTTTGCATTTCCAGAATGCCCGAGGCACTGTAGATGCTGACATTGGCAATACCGTTTGCACTTTCGATGTATAGTGTTGATTCAAAGGCTGTTGGATATACTTTAAGCCACTGCGCGGCAGCGTCGGTGATGGAAACTTCAGGCTGTTTTTCAACCCGATACAGTTCAATGGCCTTGTCAGCGGCTTTGTTGAGTTCATGCATGTTTTCGCCCGCCAGAATTGCAAACCGCAGGCTGATGGTGTCGTTTGGTTTGAGTACCTGATTGTTGCATGTCAGCATTAGAGCCAGATCGGTGTTGCTGCTGGTCGAGGAGGGGCGTGACGAGTTCATGGCCTCCCATTTCTGATCGTTGCTGAAGCCATCTTTTATGTCGATGCTGTTGCTGTGCTGATTGTCGATTTCAAAAACGTAGGGCACGGCGTTTCCGCTGTCAAGCAGGCAGATGGCGCCATAAAGGCCAATATCGCCGGTGTTGTAGATATAGAGCATTTTACGCTCCGGGTCGTAGTCGGCGCAGTTTGTCAGGCTGTTCACAACGTCCCAGTCGAAATAAAGTCCGGCGCAGACATTGTCGAATTCTTCGCTTCGCGAATTGATGATTTTGTAGTCGCAGATAAAGCCTGTTGGCAGGTTGCGGCTGTCGAAGATGAAGTCCTGCTCAACGCTTATTCCGCTGATTGCCTTTGGTTTGATTGTTGAACGGATATGGCTCGTGCTGCCGTTGGTTGTGATTTCTGGTTTGCTGACGGCTGCAAATTCGTTGTCGGTCTGGAACGCGCTTGCTATTTTCGATTTGTCTAGAGCCATAATCAGCGCGCCGTCGCTAACTAAATTGTAGCAGTTCTGATAGATGAATCCGTTGCCCCATTGAGCGTCGTAGTCATAGATTCCGATTTTTCCGTTGTCGGCGATTGTGGTTTGCATTTCGCCCCATGCAATGTCTTTAAATGTCGGATTGACAATGAGTTCGACGTTCTGCCATGCTGAATATCCGTCGGATTCGAATTGGAATCTGAAAACCACAAGGCGGTTCTCGGAAACGGTGTCGGACAAAGTGGCGGTAAACAGCAGGTTGCTGACGTCGCCCATTGGCCCAATGGAGTCGGTTTGCCAAACGCCGTTGCCAATGGTTGCGTTGCCGTCGGGCGATTCGAGCCTGATGGTGACATTGCGGGCTGTTTGCAGATAGTTCCGCACGTCAATGCCCACCGTTATTTTTGCTCCAGGTGTAAAATCGCCGCCTTCGGCTGTGAATTTGCAGTTGGTTATCCGCAACGACGGCGATGTGCTGTCAGTCAATGCTTTAAGAATGTTTATGCGGCCCGAGCCCAGCTGTCCTGCGTAAGGCACGTTTTCGGGAATGGTGTCGATGTTGTCGGCGGTAACACGCAGCAGTTCACCAATTTGAGTGGCTGTCATATCTTTATGGACTGCCCACACAAGAGCGGCGGCTCCAGCCACCAACGGAGCGGCGAACGATGTGCCGTTGGCGTATTGGTATTTGTCGCCGTACCATGTTGTGTAGTCGCTTTGTCCAGGTGCCGACAGGTCAACGCGGCTGTTGTAGGTTGAGTTGTTCCACTTCACATCGGCCGAGTTGGTGGCGGCAACGCTTATCACTCCGTCGCTTGAAGCAGGGTAGTAGCGCACGTTGGTGCCAGTGTTCCCTGCGGCGCCAATTACCAGACAGCCACGGCTTTGCGCGTATTTAATCACATCGTCGCAAAGCAGATTCTTCGACGGGCTGCCCCATGAGCAGTTGATTATTTTGCAGCCATGGTCGGCAGCATAAACAATGCCCTCGTAGCAGGCAATTAGGGAGCCTTTCTCGTCGTCGGCCACCTTGATAGGCAGAAATTTGGTGTTGTAACCCACGCCAGCCACGCCGATGCCATTGTTGGTGACGGCGGCGGCAATTCCCGCCACAGCCGTTCCGTGGTGGCTGACCGAACTGACGGGGTTGTTGTCGTTGCAGGCCAAATCCCAGCCTCGGTAGTTGTCCACATAGCCGTCCATGTCGTCGTCAATGCCGTTGATTGGGTCGGCATAGTTTATTTTTATATTGTCGGCCAGGTCGGCATGATAGATGTCAACGCCAGTGTCGATGATTCCAATGACGATGTTGGTGTCGCCGTGAGTCAGATCAAAAGCCTCGAGCGCGTGCGTTATCTCCAGAAAATATTGTGAAGCAAGCGACGGATCGTTCGGTGATTCAAGCAGTTCGGGAATCCAGTATGGTTGCGCGTATTCAACGTTTTCGCTTTGCGCCAGTTTGCGCGCCATCTCCATCGGGTTGGCATCGCCATCGTATTCAATGCGGAAAATTCTGCTCAATTCGGCCGACGGGCTGTCGGTTTTTCTCACGCTGAACATCCGCGTGTTTTTCCTGACTTGAGTTTTACATAAATATTCAAATTCGGAATTTCGGTCGGGTGCGGCTTTCGAGTTTTTGTATTTCACAATCACCGTATTTGGCACACACTGAGCCTTTTGCGCCAACAATTGCGCCACTGGCAGTATCAAGCAGAATAGAATTGCGGCAAGCCGTTTCATATTTGTACACGTTTAGAATCCAATTCAGATTGCAAGGTATTAAAACAATTGCAAATGAGTCATCACAGAGGGCAAACTGCACTTTTTTGTTGATTAAAGTTGATTTTCGTTGGTTGGATGATTGTTTTTATTGTAATTGCTATATATTTGTGTGACTAAAAATAAACATAATTACATGAATTGTATAATTATTGACGACGATTTACTGAGCCGTAAAGTGCTTGAAGGTTTGGTTGAAAAGGTTGATTCTCTGAACCTTGTGGGTTCGTATGAAGGGCCTGTTGAGGCATTCAAAGCCTTTGACCTTCCTGACCCAATTGATTTGATTTTCCTTGATATGGAGATGCCCGAGATGAATGGTCTCGATTTCATCAACACTCTTGATGAGCCTCCTATGATTATAATTGTCTCAGGACAAGAGAAATACGCCATCGAGTCGTATGAGTACGATGTGGTTGACTATCTGCTCAAACCAGTTGCACTCCAGCGATTCTTTAAGGCTGTGAACAAGGCGCAGGCTCATTATCAGGAGCGCGACAGCGTTTCGAAATATCCCGATGAAATCTTCATCAAGAAGAAAAACGCCACTCTGGTGCGTATCCGCTACGACGATATTCTTTGGGTTGAGGCTCTTGAAAACTACGTGACGGTGAACACCTTCAACGATAAGTTTACAATCCACTGCACAATGAAGACCATCGAAAACAAACTATCGATGTCGAAATTCAAACGCGTGCATCGCTCTTATATAGTGAATATCAGTCAGATAGATTATATTGAGGAAGGCAACGTTGTGGTGCGCACCGAGTCAGGGCCGAAGGTGATTCCAATCGGCAAATCGTATCGCGACATGCTCATGGACGATTTGAACATGATATCGAAATAAGATTCCAAACTTAAAAAAAGCCTGCTCTTGTAGGCTTTTTTTGTGCAATGTTTGCAGGCGTTTTGCGTTATGATTGTGCAATTATAAAATCGGAAGATGCGTCGGTTGGGGGTTATCGTTTTTCTTTTGGCGTCGGCAGTTGCGGCACGGGCGTCGGCAGTTGCTGACAGCACATTTTTCAGGCTTGAGGCGCAAATGGTTGATGTGGCTGCGGAGTTGGCGGCCACCCGCTATAAAGACGCCCTGCAGGATTCGCTCGAGGCGAAGTTAGGCGCGATGCTCGGCTCGGCCTTGAAAATGGAAAAATCATTCGAATATCCTTTCGACAGCCTTAAATCCAACGTCAGCATTGTGACTTCCAACGATGGCCGACTGCGCATTTTCACTTGGTTTTCGGTGGGCGATGCAGGCAACTATCACTATTCGGGTTTCATCCAGTACAACGACAAGTCGGCTCACCAGGTGCGTCTTTTCGAACTGAACGATTGCAGCGATAAGATGGAAAATATTGACAACCTGACTCTTACACCGCAGAATTGGTTTGGCATGATGTATTATGGCATTGTTGATGTCAAGTGCCGCGACGGAGTGGTTTACACCTTACTCGGGTGGGACGGTTGCGGGTTATACACAACTAAAAAGGCCATTGAGCCGCTCACATTCAACGACAAAGGCCAGCCTCGGTTTGGAAAAATGATGGTGAAAGTGGGGCGGAAGAAGAGCAAACGCCTTGTGTTTGAGTATAATAAGCGCGCCACGATGATGATTCAGTACGACAGCCAACTCGATATGATTGTGATGGACCATCTCAGCGTCTTGGGCGAACAGGATACTGACAATCCCATGTTTTTCAGCCCCGACATGTCGTACGACGGAATGAAATTTGAGGACGATATGTGGATTTATGTTCCGAAAATTGAATACAAACGGCCAAAACCGAAAAAAAACGGGGCGGCAAAGTCGAAGAATTAGTTTTTTCGCTGACATTTGCCAGCGATTTGTCTGTTGATGAAATAATTGAATACTAATGAAATACCGTTACCAAACCATTGGCACTTGCAGCCAGCAGATTGATTTTGAGATTGACGACAACAATGTTTTGAGCAACGTGCAGTTCTACGGCGGCTGCAACGGCAACCTGAAGGGCATAGGCCGTCTGGTTGAGGGAATGCCTGTGGCTGATGTTATCGGCCGACTTGAGGGCGTTCAGTGCGGAATGAAAAGCACCTCGTGCCCCGACCAACTGGCCACAGCGCTAAAGAAAGTGATGGCAAAACGCAACGCAAACGCCTGATTACAAGCGCTATGGATACACCGATGAGCAAAAACAGATTCCTGCTGTTCAATCTGCTCGCCTTTGCCATTGTCTGCGTATGGGGTACAACTTTTGTGTCAAGCAAGGTGCTTATTATCAATGGTTTGCGCCCAATCGACGCTTTTTTCTACCGTTTTTTGATAGCCTACATCTGCATCTGGGCAATTGCGCCGCGTAAGTTGTTATGCGACAACCTAAAAGATGAGTTGCTGGCAGTTGCGCTGGGTGTTACGGGCGGCTCGGCATATTTTATGGCCGAGAACACAGCCTTGCAGATTTCAACCGTCACCAATGTGTCGCTAATTGTTTGTACCACACCAATTCTGACGGCATTGCTTTTGAGCATAGGCAACCGCGACGAGCGGATGAACCGTCGGCAGATAATCGGTTCTCTGGTGGCGTTTGCAGGAATGGTGCTTGTGGTTCTGAATGGCAAATTTGCGCTGAAACTCTCGCCCGTGGGCGATTTGCTTGCATTTGTGGCCGCATGGGCATGGGCATTCTACTCACTCATTACCAAATTGTTAGCACCAAAATACAGCAATCTGTTTATAATCCGCAAGGTGTTTTTCTACGGCTTGCTCACGCTGGTGCCAGTGCTGCTTTTTTCTGGTCTGACTACCGACATTGCCATTTTCCGCAAGCCAGCAGTTTGGCTTAATCTGCTTTTTCTCGGCCTTGTGGCCTCATTGGTCTGCTATGTGCTTTGGAACCTTGTGATGAAGCGCATTGGGGTGGTAAAGGCATCTAACTATATATATTTCAATCCAGTTGTAGCCATAATCACCGCCTCAATTGTAATCGGCGAACGCATCACGCCGTTTGCTATGCTCGGCACGGCCATGATTCTGATTGGAATGTATCAGGTGGAAAAGATGCGTAAGTGACAAGTGGGGATATGACGCTGATAGATAGCGCTTTTTCAATAATGCCGAAGTTTATCTCTATCTACGTATATCTCTTAACAAGAATTTTGCTGATAAAAAATGGCGGTGTTTATCGTTTTTTTGTCAGTCATTGAATATATTTGAGAAAAATAGATTTCTATGGAATCCGAAAACACAGTGAAACTTCTGATGGGCGACGAGATGAAGTTGTCGTTCATTGAGAAAGAATATCTTCCCGAAGGTCAGGACGAATATTATTTGCGAAATCAACAGGTCACAAAGCCTGCTGGCGGCTGGCGCAATCTGCGTTCCGACGAGATTGAGCGCCTTGTGAAGAACAACAACAGTTGCGAGAACTGGGATAATTTCCTGGTTACCGACGAGTTCAACCCCAGGCAGATAAAAAACAACAAATTCTACGGCTTGGTGCGCATTGGCGAGGTTCGCGATGCCATGCTGCAATACCACGATTTGCGTCTGCGAGTGGGTATAACCAACAGTGTGATAACATCTTGCGATATAGGCAACAACGTGGCAATCCACGATGTTCACTATCTGTCGCATTATATTATAGGTGACAACTGCATCATCTTCAACATTCAGGAGATGTGCTGCACCAACCACGCAAAATTCGGCAATGGAATTGTGAAAGACGGTGAGCCTGAGGAAGTTCGCATCTGTCTCGACCTGATGAACGAGACTGGCTGCCGCAAGGTTTATCCGTTCGACGGAATGATAGCCGCCGATGCCTATTTGAGCGCTAAATTCATCGATGACAAGCCGTTGCAGGCCAAACTATCTTATCTGACACAGAACCGTTTCGACTCGCACCGCGGTTACTACGGAACCATCGGAACTGATTGTGTGATAAAGAATTCGGCCATCATCAAGGATGTGAAAGTGGGCGACAGTTGCTACATAAAAGGTGCAAGCAAACTGAAAAACGTGACCATCAACTCATCGCTCGAGGAGCCGTCGCAGATAGGCGAGGGCGTTGTTCTGGTGAACGGAATTGTGGGCTACGGATGCCACATTTTCTATTCGTGCATTGCTGTGCGTTTTGTGCTGGGCAACAACTCCAATCTGAAATACGGAGCACGTCTAATTCATTCATTCTTAGGCGATAACAGTACAATTTCGTGCTGCGAGGTGCTGAACAACCTCATCTTCCCAGCCCACGAGCAGCACCACAACAACTCGTTTCTGGTGGCCGCAGTGCTCAAAGGTCAGACCAACATCGCCGCTGGCGCCACAATGGGGTCGAACCACAACAGCCGCACCAACGACAACGAGATTGAGGCAGGCCGCGGATTCTGGCCAGGCTTGTGCTCGAGCGTCAAGCACTCGTGCAAGTTCGCATCGTTCACGTTGCTGAGCAAGGCCGACTATCCGACAGAAATGAATATTCCTCTGCCATTCTCACTCGTTAATAACAATGTGAGTCACAATGAGTTGGAGGTGATGCCCGCCTTCTGGTGGATGTATAATATGTATGCTTTGGCGCGCAACGCTTGGAAGTATCAGAAGCGCGACCTTCGCAAGCGCAAATTCCAGCATATCGAGTTCGACGCATACGCGCCCGACAGTATGGAGGAGGTCATTGCGGGTCGCAAACTGCTCGAGGTTTGGACCGCCAAAGCCTGGCTGCGCACGCAAAACAAGAACATCGACGGTCAGAGCGAGAAGGCTTTGCGCGAGGTGGGCAAAGGATTGCTTCGCGGCGACCGCAAAGAGGTTGATAATCTGCAGGTTTTCGGTGAGAATATGGAGAAGGGAAAACGCCGCGTCAGGATTTTGAAGGTGTACGATGCCTACAAATCATACGGCGATATGCTTGTGTATTACGCAGTTAAGAACGTGATGAAATATTTGCAGGACAATCCGCAGGCAACGTTCAGCACCATTGGCGGACTGATTCAGGGCCGTCGCGAGAAAGCCTGGTCGAACCTGGGCGGACAACTGATGCAGACATCTGATTTGGACCAACTGCGCGCCGACATCCGCAACGGAAAACTCGACTCGTGGGAGGCCATCCACAACCGCTACGATGAGATTTGGGAGCGCTACACTGTCGACAAACTGCGTCACGCTTACCAATCGCTTTGCTATCTGCTTGAAACAGAGACAATTACCGACGATATGTGGCGCGATGTGCTGAAACGCGCTGTCGGCATTCAGCAATACATCTGCGACCAGGTATATGTGACCCGCAAGAAAGACTACGACAACATCTACCGCAAGCAGACCTATCGCAACAGCGAGGAGATGATTGCCGCCATCGGACCGCTTGAGGAGAACAGTTTCATCAAGCAGGTTCGCAACGAAACTGATGATTTCAACAACAAAATAAATGAATTGTATAATCGATTTTAAATAAACCAGTTATGAACTTAACTAATAAAAAGTACGCCGACTACGCGTTGGTGCAAGAGATGATGGGTACGATTGACACCGTCAAGAAATTCGACCCGTCGGTAACAAAAAAACTGGCTGAGGAGGTGAAGAAATCGCAGCGCTTGTATCTGACAGGCGAGGGGTCGAGCCGCATTTTCCCAGCCAAAAACGCTATGCGCAAGGCCAAACGCTGGGGTATGGACATCAATGTTCAAACCGATGGTTCGCGCCAATCATACGAGTACGATTTGTCGAAATATACTGTTTGCTGCGCTTCGAACTCGGGCCGCACCAAAGAGGTGATTCTGTTGGCCAAAAAACTCACAGAATCAGGCAAAAAGGACGTTTTCGGCTTGACCGCCTGCCCCGACACAATGATTGAGAAGGCGTGCGTCAGCACTCATATTCTGAACTGCGGATGGGAACAGGCGGTGGCTGCCACAAAGAGCGTGGTTGAACAGGCATTGTATTATGAATCAATACTTTGGAACCTTAAAGGCGAAGACAAGACGGCTGAGTTGAAAAAACTGCCAGAATTGCTTGAGAAGGCTCTCACACTGCCAATTCCTGCCGGTGTGATTAACGCTGTGCGGCAAGCCGAAACAATCTATTTCTCGGGTTACAACGATGGCGTGGCAGAGGAGTTGACTCTGAAAACCAATGAGATAACCCGCCGCAAGTCGGATTTCCTTGAAGGAACATACGCTGTTCACGGCATTGAGGAGGTGATGAACCCGAACGATGTTGTGTTTGTGATTGACCCGATTGAGGAGGAGATTGAGAAATTCCATGAGGTTCTTCAGAAGGGTGTTGGCCTTAAGGTGATTGCCATTGCCGACCACGACACACCGTTCGAGACTATCAAAGTTCCTGCTGCTGGCGATTTTAAGCCTTACGTGATGCTGTGCGCTGGCTGGAATCTGTTGGTTGAGATTGGCATTGCCACAGGCATCAACCTTGACAAGCCTGAGCGCGCCCGCAAGGTTGGTAACGAGTTGATTGTTTGATAAATAATTTGTAATAATGATTGAAGCCTGCGGTTTTTAATCGCGGGCTTTTTTTTGTGAACGTGTGTTCTGAAAATGCCTTTTTGTCAGCCTGCGGCAGCGCTGTGTGCCAAAGTTGCCGAAAGTTGCGCGTGGCACAGTGTTTGACAACCTGAATGCGCGTAAAATTGAAATTCATAACTAAAAAACATAAAACTATGCAAACAGGTAAAATTGGTGTTACAAGTGAGAACATCTTCCCAGTAATCAAGAAGTTCCTTTATTCCGACCACGAGATTTTCCTTCGTGAGATTGTGGCAAACGCCGTCGATGCCACGCAGAAAATGACAGCCGTGGCCGCAAAGGGCGACTACAAGGGCGAACTGACTGACAAAACCGTCCGCGTGACAGTGAACAAAGGCAACAAGACGATTGTGGTTTCCGACCACGGCATTGGTATGACCGAAGAAGAAATCGATAAGTATATCAATCAGATAGCCTTCTCGAGTGCTGGCGAATTTCTCGATAAGTACAAAGACAATATCGGTGCCATCATCGGCCATTTCGGCTTGGGATTCTACAGCGCCTTTATGGTTTCGGAGCGCGTCGACATCATCACAAAATCGTACAAGGAAGGCTCGAAAGCCGTGAAATGGAGTTGCGACGGCAGTCCTGAGTTTACGCTCGAAGATGCTGAAAAACAAGATTTTGGTACCGACATTGTGATGCATATCGATGCCGACAGCGAAGAGTTTCTTGACGAGAGCCGCATCAACCAATTGCTGACCAAATACTGCAAGTTCCTGCCCGTTCAGATTGCGTTTGGCAAGGAGCAGGAGTGGAGCGACAAAGAGAAGAAAATGGTTGATACTGACAAAGATAAGATTATCAACAACACCACGCCCGCGTGGACTCGCAAGCCTGCCGACCTGAAGGATGAAGACTATATGAATTTCTATCACGAACTTTATCCTGGCCACGAAGACCCGCTGTTCTACATCCACCTGAACGTCGATTATCCGTTCAATCTGACTGGTATTCTGTATTTTCCGAAAATCAAGAACAACATCGAGATTCAGAAGAACAAAATCCAACTCTACTGCAATCAGGTGTTCGTAACCGACAGTGTGGAAGGCATTGTGCCTGAGTTCCTTACGTTGCTGCACGGCGTCATCGACTCGCCCGACATTCCGCTGAACGTGTCGCGTAGTTACCTGCAGGCCGACTCGAATGTGAAGAAGATTTCGAGCCATATCACCAAAAAAGTGGCCGACCGTCTGGAAGAAATCTTCAAAAACGACCGCCCGCAGTTCGAGAGCAAGTGGGACAATCTGAAACTCTTTATCGAGTACGGAATCCTGACCGACGAGAAATTCTACGAGCGCGCAAAGAACTTTGTGCTGCTGAAAAATATTGAAGGTAAATACTTTACGCTCGACGAGTACGAAACACTTGTCAAGCCGAACCAAACCGACAAGAACGACACAAAAGTCTATCTCTACGCCACCGACAAGGATGCGCAGTACACCTACATTGAGAGCGCAAAAGCCAAAGGTTACGACGTGCTGATGCTTGACGGTCAGTTAGATATGCACTTTATCGGCTCGCTTGAGCAGAAGTTGGAGAAGACACGTTTCGCCCGCGTCGATGCCGATGTAATCAGCCGTCTGATTCAGAAGGACGACCAACCGCAAGCCAAAATCGAGGAGGCCGACCGCAACAATCTGATTCAGGTTTTCAACGCTGTAACACCCGATAAAGGCTACTATATTATTGAGTTTGAAGATCTTGGCGCTGACGCCAAACCGCTGATGATTACGCAGAACGAGTTTATGCGCCGTATGAAGGACACTGCCGCTTTGAGCGGAATGAACTACTACGCCGATATGCCCGACAACTTCAACCTGGTTGTGAACACGGCTCACCCGTTGATTACGAAAGTGCTTGACGCAGAGAAAGATGCGTTGGGCTCGGCTCTGGCTGAAATCGACACAAAGATTGAGCCTTTGAACAAGCAGAAAGCCGACCTTGAGGCTCAGAAGAAAGACAAGAAAGAGGAAGAAATACCGCAGGCTCTGAAAGACCAGATTGCCGACCTTGGCAAACAGATTGACACTCTGCGCGATGAGAAGGACGCAAAACTCAAAGAGTTCGGCAAATCGACACCGCTTGTAAAACAACTTGTCGATTTGGCACTGTTGGCCAACAATATGCTGAAAGGCGAGGACTTGAACGTGTTTGTGAACCGCAGCGTAGAGTTACTTCAAGGCAAGTAATTGAGTCCCGAAAGTTTAGGATGATTATGTTGAACAAGAGGATATGGCTGATGGCTGTATCCTCTTTTTTTATGCCTCTATTTTTTCAAAAACAATCTTACAAAGTCTTTTGCCTGCCATAAAACAATCTTGTAGAGTCTTTCGTTTGGCAATCATTTGTGTGTTGTCCGGCTAAAAACTAGTACAATACGCTATTATTCAGATGCCACAGTCGTATTTATCGTCTTAGTTTGCAATTTGATTGTCAGAAATTGCGTAGCCGAAGAGAGCATGGTGAAATCAAAGGAATAGCCGAGGCAGCGAAGTATGTTGTAGTGACTGGACATATATGGCTGTTTCTACTATCTGTGCGATGCACTTAAGCCTTTGCTAGATTAATACCAGGCCGGTAGAGTAGGACACAAAAAAAGAAGGCTACCATTAAGGTAGCCTTCGAATCCAGCAATTGCTAAAGATTAAATTTATTTCACAAACTTAATTGTTGCATTACCAACCTTAGCAATGTACAAGCCAGCCTTCAGGTCAGCTACGCTCAGTTTGGTTACGTTCTTAGCAGATTTAACAGCAACACCGTTGATGTTGTAAACTACTACGTCAGCAGCCTCAGAAGCGTTGATTACGTTGTTAGCAACATAAGCCTTGATAGCAGCTGTCTCTGCGATAGCAACAGGAGCTGCACTCATGAAGTACTGTGCAAATGGCTCACCCTTAACAATGAATTGGAAGTTCTTAACTGAGTAAGTACCAGGAACTCTACCAAATTCAAACTCGAGGTCAACTGAGTCAGCAGCGTGACGGCCAAGTGTACCAGTCATTGAGAAGTGCTGCCATTCTGCAGTTGGGAAGAATGTTACGTTACGAGTCAATCTGCCACCAGCGAAATCTTCAGCAGCGCCAGTGTAAGTTTCAACGATCAACTGATCAACTTCGTTCTGGATTTTCCAAGCAGCATCCTGCTCTGCAATACCCAGTGCGGTGCACAATTCAGCTAAACTGCCAGCAAAACCACCAAATTGACGGCCTTGGATGAAGGTAATATTACCAGTGTTAGGTTGGTCAGTAGTACCTTCACCTACATACATTGCGTCGAAGCAAATTTCAAAAGCCTCGCTTCTACCCTTGCTAGGTTTAATCCAGGTTGGAGGGTTGAACTGAGCACTCCATGGATCACCAGCATCGTTTACTTTGAAAGTAGCGCAATTTGAAACTTGATCAAAAACCATATCCTTCACTGAAGAATTTGAAGCCTTGAAAAGATCAAGATCAGAATTGCCGTCTGCTTTTGCGTTGAATGCAACTAAGCAAGCAACTGCACTCAAAAGATAAATCTTTTTCATTTTCTAAAATTTTTTAAGTTAATTATTAAATAGCTTTCGCCGGATTTTTCATTTTTAATTCACTACTCTTTTTGTCATTTCGTTTCATTCTCGTCAGAATTTCACTACTCAAACGTTGCAATATTACGAATTATTTTCTTACCGACGTACTCTTTTCGGCAAAAAAAATCGTTTTAGGCCGATTTTAATTGGCGTTTGTCGGTTTTTCTTACATAAACGGAGAAAACGAACACCAAAAACAGCAATCAATCTTCAGTTTTCTTTGTCATATAATAAGGTGCGCCGTCAGAATTTATCTTTCCGCCCTTTCCGCCCGAATCACGTCTTTAATCTTGCCGATGCTCAGCAGTAGCGCGTCGAGTTGGGCGGTGCTGCCCACAAAGACTGATATGTAGGCCTTGAAGATGCCGTCCTTCGAGTTCACTTTGAGTGAGCGCAGGCTCGATGTCTCGCTTTTGGCAATCACTTCGGTGATGTGGTTCACAACGCCCAGTTTGTCGATGCCCGTGACAATGATGTCGGCGTTGAAAACCGACTGCCGCTCGGTGTCGTTCCAGCGCGCCTTGATGATTCGGTACGGGTATCGCGCAAGCAGGTCTTTGGCGTTGGGGCAGCCCAGGCGGTGAATCTGTATGCCGCGGTCCACAGTCACAAAGCCGAAGATGCGGTCGCCCTGGATGGGGTGGCAGCACTGCGCCAGTTTGTAATCGACGTTCACAAGGTCGCGGCCGATGATGAGCGCGTCGTCCGAGTCGTCGAACGTGGCGGTGTACTCGCCGTTGCTGTCGGGCGTCTCGGTCGGGTGGCTGTCGGGTTCGGCCTTCAGCGTCAGCAGGAAATCGCGCACAGCGTGCAGGTCAACTTTCTCGTCGGCAATATCCTGATAAAAGTCGAGAGCGTGCTTGTACTTGAACCGCGTAATCATTTGAAGGATAACCTGGTCGTTCAGGTCGATTTTGAGTTGCGCCACCTTGCGTTCGAGCATTTCACGACCCATTTCGGCGTGCTTGAACGTCTCTTCGTTGATGGCGCGGCGTATGCGGGCTTTGATGCGCGGGCTGACGGCGATGTTCAGCCACTCAAGGTTAGGCTTCTGCGATTTCGATGTCAGCACTTCAACCGTGTCGCCATTGCTAATCTGATAGCGTATCGGCACAATTTTCCCGTTGATGCGCGCGCCCGTGCAGGTGTTGCCCAGGTTGCTGTGGATAGAGTAGGCGAAGTCGAGAATTGTGGCGCCCTGCCGCAGTTTGATGATGTCGCCCTGTGGTGTGAAGGCGAAGATGTTGGCGGCTTTCGGCTGCAGGCTCTTGTCGCCAATTTCGCTGTCGAACGAGCCGCTGTCTTTGCGCTCGAGCACGTCGCGGATGCTTCCGAGCCACTTGTCGTGCGACTCGTCCTTGCCCGATTCCTTGTATTTCCAGTGCGCCGCGTTGCCTTTTTCGGCCACTTCGTCCATTCGGCGCGTGCGAATCTGCACTTCAACCCAGTGCCTGTCGGGGCCCATAACCGTTGTGTGCAGCGATTCGTAGCCGCTTGCGCGCGGTGTCGAAATCCAGTCGCGCAGACGGGTGGGGTTGGGCTGGTAAATGTTTGTTATTATGCTATATACGTTCCAGCAGGCTTCCTTTTCCTTCTCAGGCGGCACGCCGTCGAGAATGATGCGGATGGCAAACAAGTCGTAAATCTCTGATATATCGACATTTTGCTTCTTGATTTTGCCATAAATCGAGTTCACCGATTTGGGCCGCCCTTTTATTTCGTAAGTGTATCCGTGGCCGCTCAACGATTCGTTAAGTGCTTCAGTAACAGTTTGTTTGAACCGACTGATATACTCTTCGCGGCGGATTTTGGTCTCGTTCAGCGTGCGCGCGATGTTGTAGTACGTCTCTGGCTCGATGATTTTCAGCGATATGTCTTCCAGTTCGGTTTTGATGTGGTAGAGCCCCAAACGGTGGGCGATGGGTGCGTACAGAATGCGTGCCGTCTGCGCGATTTTCATTTGGCGTTCGGGCCCGTAGAGTTTTATCTGGCGGATTTTGTCGAGCGTGTCGGCTAGTTTGAGCAGAATCACGCGCACGTCTTTGGTGATGGTGAGCACGAGCGAGATGTAGTTCTCGCTGTTGAGTTGCAGTTTCTCTTTTTGCAGACGGCTGATTTTCAGCATTTCGCTGATGATGAACAGCACCTGCGGCCCGAACTCGCTCTCAATCTGGCGGCTCACCTTCTCGTCGTTGATTGCTGTTTCGTGCAGCAGTGCGGCGATAATCGATATGTTGCTCTGGCTGATTTCTTCGGCAACAATCAGCGCCACCCGCAGAGCGTGGGTGTAGGCCTGTTCGCCCGTCTCGCGCACCGTGCCCGACAGCCATTCGCGGGCAAACTCGCACGCTTGGCGCACCTTCCGCGCGTCGCTGCCCCGTTGGTCAATCAGTCCAAATAATTGTTGCTCAAGTTCTTCCATAAATCAACACAAACTAAAAACGCAAACACAAACCAAAGTCGTGTTTTTAGTGCGTTTCGTGGTTATCAAAACTAAACAAAAAAAGCACCGAAGCCGCAACCTTGGTGCTTTTGTGAGAGTTTTTACGTTTATCGCTTATTATCACCCGAAAAAACTACATTTGTAGTGCTTTAATTCAAACATTATTTAAAACTAATCTGATTATGAAGAATAAACTATTTCTAACAATGACATTTCTCGCAGCGGCGGCAACAATGTTTGTGGCTTGCGAAAAAGATGATGACAACGAGCCTGAAGTGGTTGATTTGGGTCTTCCAAGCGGAACCCTATGGGGCAAAATGAATATAGGTGCTAAAAAAGTTTGGGATATAGGTGATTGTTATGCGTGGGGTGAAACCTTGCCCAAAACCGATTATAGTATGGAAACCTATAAATATTGCAATGGTACTGACAGTTCGCTTACAAAATACTGTAACGATTCAAATTGTGGCAAAGATGGCTTCGCAGATGCACTTACCACACTTGAACCCGCCGACGATGCCGCCAACGCCGCGTTAGGTGCAAGCTACTCAATGCCAACCAATGCGGATTGGGACGAACTCATCGCCAATGTTGTTTGGAAGTGGACATCAAACTACAAGGAACATAATGTAAGCGGTTTTATTGCCTACAAGGCAAAAAGCAGTGACCACAAGGGGCTGAAGATTATTGATGATGGTCCGTTATCGTCATTGTATTCTCTATCTGATGTTCATATTTTCTTTCCTTCAACTATAGAAGAAAGCGTATGGAAGGATGATATTAAAGCCGAAGGCCGTTATTGGTCGAGTTCAATCCAAGGACACAATCCGCTTATGGCAACGTTTTGCTACTTCGAGTACAATAGTTACGCTTTTTCATCTTACGGGCCAGGTTGTGGCGGTATTTCTCGTTATGCGGGTTGCTCAGTCCGCCCAGTTAAGCGGCCGTAGAGCACACCAAACGGTATCAATGTTATAGCCATAGGTCACAAGCCTGTGGCTTTTTTTGTTTTAGGCTAATTTGTATAAGAGGTTTTAATGCGGATATATTCGCCCCGACGGGGCTATAATAAGCCATTAAATGGCATCTTGGGCATCGTTTCTGTATTCAGTGTGAATCAAACATAAAAAAAGCACCGCAGCCATAGCCGCGGTGCTTTTTATAATTCTTAACGTCAAGCGCTTACAAGGCTTGGAACGGAAAAATCTTTGTCAGCCAGAAGTAACCCAGCACGAATGCTACAATACCCACAATGGCGCCGATTTTGGCCATATCCTTCGTCTCAACCAAACCAGTCGAAGAAGCGATTGCGTTCGGTGGTGTTGAAATTGGGAAGAGCATTGCAATTGATGCGCAGACGGCGATGAACGAAATCATTGCCTGAGTGCCGCCCAGAGCCATAAAGGTGTCGTGGCTTGCGGCTTCGGGCATACTCATTGCTTCGGCAATCACAATCAGAATCGGGATGAGCAGCGCAGCGGTGGCCGAGTTGCTGATGAAGTTCGAAAGGAAGTAGCAGACAAGGCCCGCGATGATGAACACTGCAACAACGCCCATTGTGCCGAACGGAATGGCTTCAATCAGCACTTTGGCAAGGCCTGTGCCCTGAAGGTCGGTGCCAAGGGCGAAACCGCCAGCAACCAGCCAGAGCACTGTCCAGTTGATTTCCTTGATGTCTTCTTTGGTGAAGATTCCGCAGCAGGTGAGCACGGCCAACGGGATGAGAGCCACCACGTTAGAGTTGATGCCAGTGAGTTTCTCGGTTGCCCACAAAAGGATTGTGCCGATGAATGTGCACCAAACCACAATGGTCTTCCAGTCGCTCTTGCGGTCGCTCTTTTTGATGTCGAGCACCACTTCCTTCGACTTGAACGGGAACAGAACCTGCAGCATAACCCAGGCAAACAGAATCATAATAATCACGAACGGAATCATACGCAGCGCCCACTCGCCGAACGAAACGTCGAGACCTGCGTCACCAAGGAACTTCACGGCAGTGGCGTTAGGCGGTGTGCCGATAGGTGTGCCGATGCCGCCAAGGTTTGCAGCCACAGGAATAGCCAGCGAAAGGCCGATTTTTCCTTTGTCGTCAGATGGCAGAACAGCAAGCACAGGAGCCAGGAAAGCCAGCATCATAGCGGCGGTGGCGGTGTTGCTCATAAACATTGAGAAGACGGCGATTACAACCAGGAAGCCCAGCAGCACCCATTTCGGTTTTGTGCCGAAAGGTTTCAGCATTATGCGGGCGAGTGTAACGTCGAGTCCGTATTTCGATGCCATAATTGCCAGCACGAATCCGCCGAGGAACAGCATAACAACCGGGTCAGCGAATGCCGACATAATTTTGGTGTAAACCACCAATTCGCCTGCTTCGGGTGTGCAGAAGTAGCCGATGCCTTTGTTCGAGACGGTCAGCAGCGACAGCACAATCACCAGCACTGATGTTGTCCAGTTCGGAATTGGTTCGAAAATCCACAGAAGTGCTGCAAGAATGAACATTGCAATCACGCGTTGTTGAACCAGAGTCAGAGCATCAATTCCGTAGAACGATGTCGGGACGCACCAGGCAATCAGGAACAAAGCAAACGGAATCAATAACTTAATTAACTTTTTTGTGTCCATTTTAAAGTTGTTTTTTTTGTTATTAATAATGCATTCGCAAAATGAGCCGCAAAGGTAAAATTTTAGCCGACAACGCGAACCGATTTTTCGTGGCCGATTTTAAATAAGTGGAATACTTATGTGGACGAGGGACGGGATTGGTGAATCGTTTAAAGGTTTAGAAGTTTAGCACTATACCAACACCCAACAACTAACACCATTTTCACCAAACATATTAGAATAATTCTAATTTTGTCAAGAACATAAAAACGATAAGTATATGGAAAAGAATGTAATAGAAGACGGCGAGGAGTTGATTTCGCGCCGTGAGGCATTGAAGAAAATGGGTGCGTTGGCTGCTACGGCAGCCATAAGCGCGTCGGGAGTGAGTGCCTTGGCTTCCTGCGCACCGGCTGCGGCTGGCGTTGATAAAAAACTCAAAGTGCTGTTAATCAATGGTAGTGCAAGACGCAACGGCAACACCTTCACGTTGCTTTCCGAAATTGCCAATCAGTTGAAAAAGAATTCGATAGATAGCGAGATTGTTGGTATAGGCAATCGCCCTGTGCGCGGTTGCATCGCTTGCGGACAATGCCATGCAAAGCAACTTGGCAAATGCACTTTCGACGATGATGTCTGCAACGAGATTATCGATAAAATGGCTGAGTGTGACGCTGTTATAGTTGGTGCACCAGTGTACTACGGCCAGCCGGCAGGTCAGTTGCTTGCGGTTATGCAGCGGATGTGCTACTCGGCCGGGAACAAACTTCAAGGCAAGCCAGCATCAGCCGTTGCCGTTTGCCGTCGCGGTGGTGCCTCCGCATCGTACCAAACTTTGCTGATGCCGTTTCAAATGCTTAATATGCCGATAGTTACATCGCAATATTGGAACATTGGCTATGGGGCAAGCGAAGGTGAGGTGTCTCAAGATGCCGAAGGTCTTCAGACAATGCGCACACTGGCCGACAATATGGCCTATATGCTCAAGCAATTTGCCACAGGTACAGCCAAATTCCCCAAGCGCGAGCGCGGAAAATTCACCAATTTTATAAGATAGGAGAGACGTATAATTCTATTACGATATAAAAAATGCGGAGACAATGTTTCCGCATTTTTTTTGTTCGTGAAATATTAAAGTTATTACTACATCACTGTGAAAATCAGTAATTTCTGTGTAATCAGTACGATGTTATTGACACCGCTTTGTAAACGAAAACTTATTCTCTTCGTGATGTATCAGCCTGACAATGTTCTTTCTATGTGTGATGATGAGCAGCACGCTCTCAGCAATTGCGAACACCATAAGCGATACGATGTGAATCTTGAAAACACCAATAATCATAATAGGGAAGGTGAGTCCGCCGAGCATTGAGCCGAGCGACACGTATTTGCTTATGAGCAGCACAACAACAAACACCGCGAAGCACGCAAGCGCCGACAGAGGACTGAGTGCTATGGCGATGCCAAGAAGCGTGGCCACGCCCTTGCCGCCCTTGAAGTGCGCGTAGAGCGGGAAGATGTGCCCCAGAACGGCGCAGACGCCAAGCAGCAGTTGCAGGTTGACAAACGGCTCAGTGCCGCACTCGTAACTTGCAAAATGTGCCAGACACACCGCCAAAAAGCCCTTCAGCATATCGATGGCGAAGACAATCAGTCCCGGGCGCGTTCCCAAAACCCTGATGGTGTTGGTTGTTCCGGCGTTGCCGCTTCCGTGCTCGCGCACGTCGATTCCGTAGATGCCTTTGCCAAGCCACACGGCCGTCGGGATTGAGCCTATCAGATAGGCCGCAAGGCATAAAATTCCACACAAAATATATTCGTTCATTTTAAAGTTTAAAGTTTAGAAGTTTAGAGTTTAGAAGTTTAGTTTAGAGGGTTTTGCGCTTTGCTGTTCAGATTTCTCAACTTTCTAATCCTTCTCAACCAACTCAACTTTACTCATTACTCTTTACACATTTCCCCTTTATTGAACAATCCATAAACAAAAACCCCGCCAAACGGCAGGGTTTCTGAATAAATATTTTTGTAATATGAATTACAATTTCGGACCAGCGGCAACCAGAGCCTTGCCTGCTTCGTTGGTTGTGTACTTCTCGAAGTTCTTGATGAAGCGGCCAGCCAGGTCTTTTGCCTTAGTTTCCCATTCCGATGCGTTGGCGTAAGTGTCGCGCGGATCGAGGATGGCAGGATTAACTTTCGGCAGAGCGGTCGGAACTTCAAAGTCGAAGAACGGAATCTTCTTGGTCTCAGCCTTCAGGATTGAACCGTCGAGGATGGCGTCGATGATACCACGGGTGTCAGGAATCGAGATACGTTTGCCAGTACCGTTCCAGCCAGTGTTAACCAAGTAAGCCTTGGCGCCCGATTTCTTCATTTTCTTAACCAACTCTTCAGCGTATTTTGTCGGGTGCAACTCGAGGAATGCCTGACCGAAGCAAGCCGAGAATGTCGGAGTCGGCTCGGTGATACCACGCTCAGTACCAGCCAGTTTAGCGGTGAAGCCGCTCAGGAAGTAGTATTGGGTCTGTTCAGGAGTCAGGATTGAAACAGGAGGCAGAACGCCGAATGCGTCAGCCGAAAGGAAGATGACGTTCTTAGCAGCAGGACCTGCGCTCTTGCCAGCCACTTTCTTAACAATGTTCTTGATGTGGTCGATTGGGTAAGAAACGCGGGTGTTCTCGGTTACGCTCTTGTCAGCGAAATCGATTTTGCCGTTCTTGTCAACAGTAACGTTCTCAAGCAGAGCGTCGCGTTTGATGGCGCCGTAGATGTCAGGCTCGTTCTCTTTCGAAAGGTTGATAACCTTAGCGTAGCAGCCGCCTTCGAGGTTGAACACGCCTTCGTCGTCCCAGCCGTGCTCGTCGTCGCCGATGAGCAGACGTTTCGGGTCGGTTGAAAGAGTGGTCTTGCCAGTGCCAGACAAACCGAAGAAGATAGCGGTGTTCTTGCCTTCCATATCGGTGTTGGCCGAGCAGTGCATTGATGCGATGCCCTTCAAAGGCAGGTAGTAGTTCTGCATTGAGAACATACCCTTCTTCATTTCACCACCGTACCAAGTGTTGATGATGACCTGCTCGCGGCTCTTGGTGTTGAAAGCAACGCAAGTCTCAGAGTTCAGGCCGAGTTCTTTGAAGTTGTCAACTTTAGCCTTCGATGCGTTGTAGATAACGAAGTTAGGCTCGAAATTCTTCAACTCTTCTTCAGTCGGGCGGATGAACATATTCTCAACAAAGTGAGCCTGCCAAGCAACTTCAACAATGAAGCGGACAGCAAGACGGGTTGCTTCGTTGGCGCCGCAGAAAGCGTCGACAACATAAAGTTTCTTATTTGAAAGTTCTTTCTTTGCGATTTCCTTAACCTTGTTCCAAACGTCTTCGCTCATTGGGTGGTTGTCGTTCTTGTAGGCGTCCGATGTCCACCAAACGTTGTTGTGGCTCTCGTCGTTGTCAACAATGTATTTGTCCTTCGGCGAGCGGCCAGTAAAGATGCCAGTCATAACGTTAACTGCGCCAAGTTCAGTTTCCTGACCTTTTTCGTAACCTTCAAGAGCAGGATTGATTTCTGCCTTGTAGAGTTCGTCATAAGAAGGATTGTGTGCGATTACAGTTGAGCCTGTAATGCCGTACTTCGTTAAATCTAAATTACTCATAATTAATATTTTAAAAAGTTATAACTATATTTTGCCTTTTTGCCGCAAATATAAGCCGAAATAAACAAAAAGCGAACCGTATTATTCCAAATAAATTCTTTTAAGTGATTTTCGTAGAAAATATTTTCCTGACGATGGGAATGTGCTGGAAATGAGGGTTTTGCGTGGGAGTGGGGTTGAGAATGTGCGGCGCACCATATATATTATGGTAATACTCACGACCGCGGATGGAACCGCATAATCGTATCGCGCAGATACTCGCGGTCGAGGTGGGTGTAGAGTTCGGTGGTGGTGATTGACTCGTGGCCGAGCATTTCCTGAATGGCGCGCAGGTCGGCGCCGCCTTCGAGCAGTTGCGTGGCAAACGAGTGGCGGAAAGTGTGCGGGCTGATGGTCTTTTTCAGTCCGATTTTGGCGGCAAGGTCTTTGATGATGGTGAAAATCATTACGCGCGTCATTTTCTTGCCGCGGCGGTTCAGGAACAGAATATTCTCGTCTTTGCGATTGATATCCAATGTGTTGCGGTAGTTGTGAATGTAGAGCGTGATGGCGTCTTTCACGCAGCGCCCCACGGGAACCAAACGCTCTTTGCTGCCCTTGCCTTTGATTTTTACATAACTCTCGTCGAAATGCAAGTCGGTGATTCTCAGATTGATAAGTTCCGAAACACGCATTCCGCAGCCGTAGAGCGTCTCAAGAATGGCGCGGTTGCGGTAGCCCGTTTCGCTGTCAAGGTCCACGGCTTCAATCAACTGGTCAATCTCTTCGGGTGAGAGCACGGTCGGCAACTTGCGGCTAAGTTTCGGTGTCTCAATCAGTTCCGACGGGTCGGAGTCGATGATGTCGTGAATCAGCAGGTATTTGAAAAACGATTTGATGCCCGACAGAATCCGAGCCTGCGAGTGCGCGCTCATACCGTCGTCGGCGTCGAGTTCGTCAATGAAGGCGCGGATTTCGATTGGCTTGACGTCGGCTGGCGACGGTGCTTTCGAGAAGTTGATAAACCGCTGAATATCCGCCATATAGGCTTCGATGGTGTTTGCCGAAAGCGATTTTTCCAACTTCAGAAAGTTCTTGTAACTCGTCAGGTAGTCAGCCCAAATCATATCCGATTGATAATTAGTGAATAAACATATTTTCGTTATCCGAATAACAAAAATACTCTAAAATTGGTATGTTTGTCGGCATTGAACGTAATTTTTAAACATAACAATATGAATCTTTTAGAGCAAATCAAAGAGAACGCCAAGCGGCAGAAGCAGACAATTGTTCTGCCCGAAGGCTACGAGGAGCGCACCATTAAGGCCGCCGACGCAGTTATCGAACAGGGCATTGCCGACATTATTCTGATTGGCAACAAGGCCGAACTGGAGAAGAAAGCCGCCGATTTCGGGTTGAAGAATATCGCGAAAGCGCAGATTGTTGACCCTGAGGACCACCCGCGCAAGCAGGAGTTTATCGACAAACTGGTTGAACTGCGCAAGAACAAGGGAATGACGCCCGAAGAGGCCGCCCGTCTGCTCAAGAATCCGCTCTACCTGGGCGCGATGATGGTGAAGGTGGGTATGGCCAAAGGCGAGGTTGCTGGTGCCGATAACGCTACTGGCGATGTGCTTCGTCCTGCTTTTCAGATAGTTAAGACAAAACCTGGCATTTCGTGCGTTTCAGGCGCGTTTGTGATGGTACTGAAAGACAAAACGTATGGTCAGGACGGCATTATGGTATTTGCCGACTGCGCTGTGCTTCCGGTTCCCACAGCGCCCGAGTTGGCGCAGATTGCCGTTGAGTCGGCCAAGACCGCCAAGGCAATCGCCTGCATTGACGACCCGAAAGTGGCTATTTTGAGTTTCTCGACCAAAGGCAGCGCAAAGCACGAGGTTGTTGACAAGGTGATTGAGGCTACCAAAATCGCCAAAGAGATGGCACCCGAACTGGATATCGACGGCGAACTGCAGGCCGACGCTGCCATTGTGCCTGGCGTGGCAGCAAAGAAGGCCCCTGGAAGCGACATTGCAGGAAAGGCCAACGTGCTGGTGTTCCCGTCGCTCGAAACGGGCAATATCTGCTACAAACTGGTTCAGCGTCTGGGCAACGCCGAGGCTTACGGCCCGATTCTGCAAGGTATGGCCGCCCCAATCAACGACCTTTCACGCGGCTGCTCGGTTGAGGATGTGGTCAATGTTATCGCAATCACCTGCAATCAGGCAATCGCTTTGCAGGAATAAAAAGTTTAGAAGGTTTAGAAGGTTTAGAAGGTTTAGGAAGTTGAGGTAGAGAAGGTTAAAAGGTTAACGGGTTTAACAGATTTAATGAATCAAAAATCAAAATTCCTAAATCATAAATCCTAAATGATAAAAGTAAGATTATGAATGTATTAGTTTTGAATTGCGGCAGTTCGTCGCTCAAATATCAACTCATTGATATGAACACCCGCAGTGTCCTGGCGAAGGGCATTTGCGAGAAAATCGGAATTGACGGCTCGTCGCTCACGCACAAGCCGACAGGGAAGGAGCAACTGGTTGTCAATCAGCCGATGCCCGACCACAAGGCAGCCGTCAAACTGGTGATGGACGCTCTGCTTGACGCGAAATACGGCGTGGTGACAAGTATGGACGAGATTCAGGCCGTTGGCCACCGCGTGCTGCACGGCGGCAAGTATTACAGTGGCTCGATTCTGATTAACGACGATGTGAAACGCGTTATCCGCGAGTGCTTCGACCTTGGCCCGCTTCACAACCCTGCCAATCTGATTGGCATTGAGGCTTGCGAGGCTCTGATGGGCAACACCCCGCAGGTGGCCGTGTTCGACACAGCCTTCCACCAAACAATGCCCGTGAAGGCTTATCTCTACTCGCTTCCGTATGAGTATTACGAGAAATACGCCATTCGCAAGTACGGCTTCCACGGAACAAGCCACTGGTACGTTTCGGGCCGCGCCATTGAGTTCGGCAAACTCGACCCCGACAAGTCGAAGGTGATTGTGGCTCACTTGGGCAACGGCGCGAGCATTTCGGCTGTTGTTGGCGGCAAGTGCGTCGACACAAGTATGGGCCTGACACCGCTCGAAGGCCTTGTGATGGGCACCCGCTGCGGCGATGTTGACCCTGCTGTGGTTCAGTATATTGCCAACAAGGAGAATCGCTCGGTTGACGATGTTCTGAACATTCTGAACAAGAAATCGGGCGTGCTGGGCGTGTCGGGCGTGTCGAGCGATTTCCGCGACCTTGAGGCCGCCGCCAAGGCTGGCAACGAGCGCGCCAAAATAGCCTTCGACTGCTTTGTTTACCGCGTGGCCAAATACATTGGCAGTTACGTTGCCGCAATGAACGGCGTCGATGCAATCGCCTTCACCGCAGGTCTGGGCGAGAACAACGGTGCCGCCCGCAAGGCAATCTGCGACTATCTGACCTATCTTGGCATTGAACTCGATGCCGAGAAGAACCAAATCCGCGGCGAGGAGGTTGTTATCTCAACGCCCGATTCGAAAGTCAAAGTGCTGGTAATCCCGACAAACGAGGAACTGGCCATTGCGCTGGAGACGGTGAGAATTGCGAACTTTTAAGAACTAATAGAATAGGGGAAAAGACGGGACTCTGATGGGCTCCGTCTTTTTTTTTGTTTGCATCAAACGGAATTGTGTCAGTCGGTAGATTCGAGCAAGGCGACACCTATAGAATAATACTATTCAGATAAAATCGGATTCGTGTGCAAAGCAATGTTGTTGTTCACATTTTCTGCAAATAATATATTTATATGTTTATTTCCCAAAACGCAATTTCGTGCCAAAAAACTTTTACTTTTGCCGTATTTGCAAAAAATGTGTATTTGATAATTAATCATTTGATAAACAAATAATTACAACAATATATGGGAATAATTGACGGCTTCCTGACGAAGATTTTCGGGAACAAATCCGACCGAGACATCAAAGAGATAATGCCATACGTTATCGCAGCCAATGAGGAATATGCCAAACTGGCAAACCTCTCTAATGATGAGTTGCGTCAGCAAAGTATTGAACTTCAACAGATTATACAAGACCGCATCAGCGATGAGAACAAACAGATTGCCGATTTGCGCCAGCAGGTTGAGCAAGAAGAGGATATCGAAAAGAAGGAAGGTATTTATAATCAAATAGATAAACTTGAAGAAGTAATCGACGAGAAGATTACTGATGTGCTCGATGAACTTCTGCCTCGTGCCTTTGCCATTATGAAGGACACCGCGCGCAGGTTCAAAGAGAACAAGGAAGTCGAGGTCACAGCCACCCAGTTCGATCGCGACATTGCTGCACGTCGCGACAGCGTTGAAATCCGCGGTGACCGAGCCATTTGGTTCAACACCTGGACAGCCGGCGGCTCGCCAATCACATGGGATATGGTGCACTACGATGTGCAACTTATTGGTGGTGTGGCACTGCACAAAGGCAAGATTGCTGAGATGGCTACCGGCGAAGGAAAAACACTCGTTGCAACTCTGCCAGTATTCCTTAACGCACTGACACACAGAGGTGTGCACATGGTTACAGTGAACGACTATCTGGCAAAACGTGACGCCGAATGGATGGGCACACTCTATGAATTCCACGGATTGAGCGTTGATTGCATCGACAAGCACGAACCCAACAGTGAGCCGCGCCGCAAGGCTTATCAGGCGGATGTCACCTTCGGAACCAACAACGAATTCGGTTTCGACTATCTGCGCGACAATATGGCTGGCAGCCCAGACGACCTTGTGCAGCGTCGCCACAACTACGCCATTGTCGATGAGGTGGACTCTGTGTTGATTGACGACGCCCGTACACCACTTATTATATCAGGCCCCGTACCAAAGGGCGACAACCAACTGTTCGACCAATTCAAGCCGCAGGTGATGAAACTCTATCAGGCTCAGCGCGATCTGGTTACGAAACTTTTGGCCGACGCTAAGAAACTCATCGCCGAAGGCAACGAGGAAGAGGGCGGAAAACTGTTACTGCGTGCGCAGAAAGGATTGCCGAAGCACAAGCCGCTCATACGCTATCTGAGCGAGCCGGGCGTGAAGGTGATGGTGCAGAAGACAGAGAACTTATATATGCAGGACAACAGCAAGAATATGTACTTGATTACTGATGACCTGTATTTCATTATCGAAGAGAAGCAGAACGCCATCGAACTTACCGATAAGGGTATTGATTTGATTTCGAGTGATTTGGAAGATAAGAATTTCTTTGTGATGCCCGATGTCGGCGCCGAGATTGCTGAACTTGAGCACAAGAATCTGCCGACAGCCGAACTCGTTGAGCAGAAGGACAAACTGCTGCAGGACTACTCAATAAAGACCGAACGTATCCACACTATAAATCAGTTGCTTAAGGCTTACGCGATGTTTGAGCGCGACGTTGAGTATGTGGTTGTGGACAACAAGGTTAAGATTGTCGATGAGCAGACGGGTCGTATTATGGAAGGCCGCCGCTATTCCGACGGTTTGCATCAAGCCATCGAGGCAAAGGAAAACGTGAAGGTTGAGGCTGCAACTCAGACCTACGCAACTATCACTCTTCAGAACTATTTCCGTATGTATCACAAACTTGCGGGTATGACCGGTACTGCCGAGACAGAGGCCGGTGAGTTCTGGAACATCTACAAACTCGACGTGGTTGTCATCCCGACCAACCGCCCAGTTCAGCGTATCGACTACGATGATTTGGTTTACAAGACCGCCCGCGAGAAGTACAATGCCGTCATCAACGAGATTGTGAAACTCAACGAGGCAGGGCGTCCGGTGCTTGTAGGTACAACATCGGTCGAGATTTCAGAACTTTTGAGCCGAATGCTGAAAATGCGCGGCATCAAGCATAACGTGCTGAATGCCAAGCAGCACCAACGTGAGGCCGAGATTGTGGCCGAGGCTGGTAAACGCGGCACAGTGACCATCGCCACCAATATGGCGGGCCGTGGTACCGACATCAAACTGACGCCTGAAGTGCGTGAGGCGGGCGGTTTGGCCATTCTGGGCACCGAGCGCCACGAGTCACGCCGCGTCGACCGTCAGTTGCGTGGCCGTGCAGGTCGTCAAGGCGACCCTGGTTCATCGCAGTTCTTCGTTTCGCTCGAGGACAATCTGATGCGACTCTTCGGCTCTGACCGCATTGCTGGCCTGATGGACAAGATGGGACTTGAGGAAGGCGAGGTGATTCAGCACTCAATGATTTCGAAATCAATCGAACGCGCGCAGAAGAAGGTGGAAGAGAACAACTTCGGCATCCGTAAGCGCCTGCTCGAGTACGACGACGTGATGAACAACCAACGCGAGGTTATCTACAAGCGCCGCCGCCACGCTCTGTTCGGCGACCGCCTGCAGGTGGACATCGTGAACAACATCTACGATGTGTGCGAGCAGATGGCCAACGAGTACAAGGACGCCAACGACTACGAGGAACTGAAACTCTCGAACGTGCGCACGCTCTCAATCGACACGCCGTTTGACGAGGAAACCTTCAACCGCGAGAGTGCCGCCGAACTGGCCAACCAACTCTATCAGGCTGCCATCGACGCATACAAACGCAAATCGCAGCAGATACAGCAGCGCGTTTGGCCTGTCATCAAGAACGTGTATGAGACTCAAGGTCAGACATATACCAACATTGTGATTCCGATTACCGACGGCCGCAAGACCTACAACATCGTAACCAATCTGAAACGCGCCTACGAGTCGGAAGGCAAGGATTTGGTAACGTCTATCGAAAAGAGTATCAGCCTTTTGACTATTGATGACGCTTGGCGCGAGCACTTGCGTGAGATGGACGACCTGAAGCAATCGGTTCAGAACGCCACCTACGAGCAGAAAGACCCGCTTTTGATTTACAAATTCGAGTCGTTCAACCTGTTCAAGGCGATGATTGAGAAGATAAATTCCGAACTTGTTTCGATAATTATGAAGGGCAATCTGCCAATTCAGGACCCCGAGCAGGTTCGTCAGGTTGAGCAGCGCCGCCAACTCGATATGAGCCGATTCAACACAGGCCGCACCGAACAAGGTCAGCAGCAACGCCCCGAGGACCGCAAAGTGCAGCCCGTGAGAGTGGATAAGAAGGTTGGCCGCAACGACCCGTGCCCGTGCGGCAGCGGCAAGAAGTTCAAGAACTGCCACGGAATGAATCTGCCTGAATAACAGCACAATGCAGAAACGGTACAATCCCATTCGGCTGAAATTGAGCCAACTCATTGTTGGTGAGCACGATGCGCCCAATCGCGTGGCCGTGCCGTGCCCGCTCGAGAAAGCCGCAAGAGTGGGGCTGTTGTTTGCCGTTTCGTCAGATTCCGACCTTGCCGACGCCAACAACGTCTACAGCCAACTCACAGGCTTCAAGGCAGGTGTGACGGCTTTGGGCTACGTGCCGAACCGCAAGGAACTGTCGGCCTATCAGCAGCAGTGCCATTTCAACCTGTTCACCGATGCCGACCTTGACTTCCTTTATCGCCCTAAAAGCGGTTTGGTGGCCGATTTTGAGGCAACAGCGTTCGACATTCTCATCGACCTGAATTCGGCCGATTACTATCCGACAAGGCTGATGCTGCACCGTACGGCTGCCCGATTCCGCATCGGCCGCTTTGCCGAGCGTCAGCCGTTCGACCTGATGTTGAGCATCGACGACACAAAAGACGCGAAATACTATTTTGAACAGATACAGTTTTATCTAAAGAAATTTAATTGATTATCAATATGATGCAACAATTGCGAGGTGTGGGCGTGGCAATGGTAACGCCATTCAGCACCGATGGAAAAATTGATTATCAGGCACTTGAAAACATTATTGAGTCGCAAGTGGCCAACGGCACCGATTACATTGTGGCGTTGGGCACCACGGGCGAACCCGCAACTCTTTCAAAATCAGAGAAAGACGAGTTGCTCGACTTCATTATCGGCAAGGTTGCGGGCCGCATCCCGATTGTGGTGGGCTGTGGCGGCAACAACACCGCCGATGTGATTGCGCAGGCCAAGGAATATGCCAAAAACGACAAAATCGCGGCACTGCTTTCGGTTGCGCCGTTCTACAACAAGCCCAACCAACGCGGCGTGTACGCCCACTTCAAGGCTTTGGCCGACAATGTTGACAAACCGATAATTCTATATAACGTGCCAGGCCGCACGGGCATCAACATCTCGCCCGACGTGGTTGTGAGCCTTGCCAACGACTGCCGCAACATTGTGGGCGTGAAAGAGGCGTCGGGCAATGTGGCACAGTGTATGCAACTTGCCAGCCGCTGCCCGAAGGATTTCATCTTGATTTCGGGCGACGACGCACTGACTCTGCCGCTCATTGCCTGCGGATTCTCAGGCGTGATTTCGGTGCTTCAGAACGCGTTCCCAGCACAGTTCAGCAAGATTGTGCACCTTGCTCTCGATGGCCGTTTCAGCGAAGCCCGCGAGCAGCATCTGAAGTTCCTGCCAGTTATCGACAGCCTGTTTGCCGAGGGCAGTCCGTCGGGTGTAAAAGCCTATCTTGAACTGCAAGGTAAAGCAAAAAATGTCGTTCGTTTGCCGCTTGCAACGGTGAGCGACACGCTCTATGAGAAAATCAAGACATTAAATGCCAGTGTTAAGTGATTGAAATTTATATTGTTGCAGCGGCAAATCTTTTTATTTAAAAAAAACAATTGCCAAGTTGCAACAATTCAAAAAACATCTATATTTGCAACCGCTTTAGGGCCCCGTAGCTCAACTGTATAGAGCATTTGACTACGGATCAAAAGGTTGTGGGTTAGAATCCCGCCGGGGTCACAAGTTTTTTAAACCTCTGTCAGACAATTGTTTGCAGGGGTTTTGCTATTTTTATGAGGTAGATATCCTCATTTTCCTCACGCCAAACAACAACATTCCCCCCATTACACTATTGTTTTTCTGTTGGCTTTCAATAAATTTGTTGTGTGTTTACAATCAACAAATAACATAAACAATCAAAAACTTTCAATTATGAGGAACAAACTCACCTTTACCGCCATTGCGCTGGCGGCTCTTATGACCGCCTGCAACAACCAAAACGAAACAAACAACCGCGTGGAACTCCCAGGAATCGTTGACAACGAGGCTTTTGCCGCAAACGTGGAGTCAATCTCGGTGATGAACTTGCAAATGGACGACAGTTGGACTATTACCGATTACCCCAAATTGGCTTTTGCCGACAATTACATATACATATCTGAAGAAACACGGTTTCGGTTGGCTTGTTTTGACAGACAAACGGGCGAGAAACTATCGGACCGAATAATTAAAGGTCGCGGCCCAGGAGAAATAACATTTTTAAGTACAACATTTTGTATTGGCGACACCATCTGCGTATGTACTGGCAAAAATATTAAACAATACGACCACAACTTAAATTACTTGGGCGATTTGTACGAATTCGATATGGATATGCAAGGTTATCAACCTGTTCGACTGAATAACGGGAATTATGCACTGTTGAATTCGCCTTTTACAATAACTTTGGATGCGGCACCTGGTATATTCTTGACTGACAAATCGTTTAATATCATATCGGAGCATTTAATTGTACAGCCGTTTTTTATGAACAGAACACCAACTTACTATGTTAAAGGCGATACAGTTCGGTGCTTTTTGTCATTCGACAATTACATTTACTCACTCTGCGGTGACACTGAACAAAACATTGAACTTATTGTTCCAAATCCGTTGACACTTGAAGCAATTAATGATGCACAAAACGCTTTTGCCAATGCTTTTGAGTATGACGGGATGTTCGGCTGTTTGTGCGAATCGGGGCAGTTTATCGTTTTCGCGTATCGCTGCAACCAATACGAATACACAGCGATGCTCAACAAACGTACAAACAGCGTTGTATCAATAGTTGATAACAAAGAACCATCCGTCAGCACTACCGACTTTGTGGTTGACTTTTTCAAGAAAACTAACATCATCCAAACCAACGATAATTACATTTATACGAAGTGCAATATCCGCAATATGAACAAAATGCTCGAAGGCCACGACGACCTTTTGGACGCACGCCTTCGCCAAACCCAAGCCCAGTACCGCACCTATCTGGAGCGTAACGCTGAATACCTTAAAGGCCTTGAACCCGAGGAACGCGATGAGGCCAAAGTGATATTGAAAATTAAATTGAAGGATTGAACTAAAAACATAAACCGATGAGCCACAAACTTTTATCAATCGCCGCCATCTGCGCTACAATGATGGCCTGCAATAGCAACAAAACAGAAACCGCAGTTTCTACCAGTATTGAACTTCCCGGAACAGTTGACAATGAATCATTTGCCGCAAATGTTGAATCTATCTCTGTTATGAACCTACAAATGGACGACAAATGGTCGCTTGGCGGTTATCAAAGATTAGCCCTTGCTGATAACTATACTTATATGCTGGAGCCCAGAAACTTAGATTTGTTGTGCTTCGAGAACAAAACAGGAGATATAGTATCGCGCCGAACAATCAAAGGCAATGGCCCTGGCGAAATAAACTATTTAAACTCAATGTATTGCATTGGTGATACGCTCTGCATTTACGACCAAGACCGCATAGTCCGCCAATACAACCAGAAAGGCACTTTCTTGGGCAAAATGTGTGAACTCGACGAATCGTTTATGAATTATAACTTACTAAGATTAAGCAACGGAGATTATGCAATGATTGTCCCGTTCAGTTTTTCATCGGACACGACCCCAGCCTTATTGCTGACTGACAATCAATTCAATGTCAAGTCGAAGCATTTTACGGTTCCGCAGTGTAATGTTTTTATTTCATTTGGTTATGCACCAACCTATTATGCCAACAATGACACCGTTCATTTCTTTGTTTTGTACGACAACCATTTCTACACGGTCAGTGGCGATACAGAGCAAAGCATTGATTTTGTGTTGCCTAATCCGCTGACAATCAAAAACGTTAAAGATTTGATAGGAAACAACAATTTCAATCCATATGATTACGATGGAAATTATACCGGTTTGGGCGAGTCGGGAAAGTTTGTGTCTTTCATCTACAACTATGACAAGACTCGCTACAGATTGTTACTCGACAAGCGCACCAACAACGTTGTGTCAGTTAATTTAGACGAAGATTTGGAAGATTCTGCCACAGGTTTTGTAATCAATCTTATCAAGAAGTCCGAAGTTTTCCAAACTGATGGAAAATATCTCTACGCATTAAGCAAAAATAGCCAGATGGCAGAGATTCTTGAAGGCCACGATGACATTTTGGATGCCCGTTTACAGAAAACCCAAGCCGAATACCGCGCATATTTGGAGCGCAACGCAGATTATATGAAAGATTTGGAGCCCGAGGAACGCGATGCTGTAACAGTGCTGTTGAAAATCAAATTGAAGGATTAAGGATTTGATTCTCAATTGGTAATCGCCAATTGCATTGACAATGCATTTTTTCCCGCGCAAATTGGCAATGGTATCGATAATTGACTACATTTGCACCGCTTTTGAGGGAAAGGAAAGATGCCGGAGTGGTCGATCGGGCCGCACTCGAAATGCGGTGAACGGGTAACTGTTCCTAGGGTTCGAATCCCTATCTTTCCGCAAAGTGAAAATGATAAAAAACTAAAACCTTGACTCCTAACGAGTTGAGGTTTTTGCTTTTTTAGGAGAATGACCCAAAATTGCCTTTTTTCGTTCGAAATTTGCGACTGGTTGATTTTGTAATTTGCGACCAATTGCAAAATTAATAATCCAATCAATGATTTTTCTCGCACGGGCAGGGCGCGTAGCCTTTGTAGCGCTTCTTCTGTGTGGCGCACGATGTGGCCAGCAGGCACAGAATCAGCAGAAAGCAGGTTACTATTGACAGTTTCGGCAGGCGGCGTTTCATCACTTTTTGTTTTCGTTTTCAAAATAGGCGCAACAGTCTGACAATCCGCAACTTTCGCACTTTGGCTTGCGAGCGGTGCAGACGTAGCGTCCGTGCAAAATTAGCCAATGATGCGCAATCGGCAATAGTTCGGGCGCGATGTTTTCAACCAATTGTCGTTCTGTGTCGATGGGGCGTTTGGCATTTACCGTCAGGCCGATGCGTGCCGAGACGCGGAACACGTGCGTATCGACTGCCAGCGCGGGCTTGTTGTAGATGACAGCCAGAATCACGTTGGCGGTCTTTCGGCCCACGCCAGGCAACTGCTGCAACTGCTCAATATTGTCGGGAACCTTGCCGTCGAATCTGTAGGTCAGCATCTGCGCCATTCCGAGCAGGTGCGCGGCCTTGTTGTTGGGGAACGAGCAACTTTTTATCAACTCAAAAATTTCGTCAACCGTGCTTTGAGCCATTGCTTTGGCGTCGGGAAAGCGGCGGAAAAGGGCAGGGGTGACCTGATTCACGCGCTTGTCGGTGCACTGTGCTGACAGAATCACCGCCACCAGCAACTCGTAGGCGTTCGAGTAGTGCAGTTCAGTCTGCGCTGTCGGCATATTCAGGCTGAACCAGTCAATCACTTTTCGGTAGCGTTCGGCGAGAGTCATAATCTTTTCAAAAATTGGATTCGTATTTGCGCGAAAGAATTGTTGTCAAGTTTGCACCACATTCGGCCATAATGTTCAGAAAATGACCGTAGTTCTGCTTCAGGTTGGTCTCGACGGTTTGCAGAAAATCGTCTTTGGTGTTGCGGGCGGCCGTGTACAGCAGATTTTTGCGCAAGGGTGACTCTTCGCTTTCGCTGATTTTGCAGGCACATTGCTTGTAATCGTTGCCACATTCTGTCAGCAGGCGGTTGGCGGCGTTCCAAATCTGTTCAAACCGATATTGCTGATTGTCAACCACATCCTTCATCAGCATCACGCGCCAGCGCTGCTCGCCTTCGGGCAGGTCGTCGAAACTGCCGTCGGCCCAAATGTGCCAGAGTTGCCGAAGCGAGTTGGCATCGTTGCCGAACTTTTTGTTGATGTAGTCTTCGCACTTGATTTTCAAGCGTTTGAAATCCTTATCACATGCCACCACGCCTTCCTGCGAGTAACTCTGCCAACTGCCGATGGCGGCCTGAACTTCTTCAAGCGAGTGGAACGGATACTGCCGCGGAACGTCGAACGGAATGCCGAATTGCTCTTTGGCCGCTTCAGGCGTCATTTCGTCGCCGTTGTTGTCGCGGATGCCGTGAAACCAAAGTTTGGTCTCGTTGTAGAAGCAGATGATGCGGCTAAACGGGCTAACCATCTCAAACATAAGCGTATAGCCATCGGGAACACGGTCAATCCATTGGCGGTCAGCAGCGTCGAGAAGCGAATTGAGCATCTCTTCAGCATTATTGAAAGGTGTTCCCGTAAGGTCGATGTGGCAGATGTCCCAACCGCCGTTCGAGAGCCAGTAGGCGCGGCCTTCGTGCTTGAACATCTTGATTAGCACGCCGTCGATTTTTTCGCGCACAATGGCTGATTGCCAGTCGATTGCGTCGGCGTGTTCATCATCGAAATTGAAAAATTTGGTGTATGGGGCGCAGATGATGTTGCCATCGTCGTCGACCACCGTGCCGCGGCACTCACGCACCACATCCAGACTAAAATCGCAGTGGTGCATATTGTACATCAGCAAGTTCCACCTGTTGTTGAACGGGCAGGGCGATATTCGCACGCAGTAAGGCTTGTGGTGAATCACATCCTTCCAGTTTTCTGTGGTGCGGATAAACTCTTGCAGATGAGTGAAATGGTTCATTTTTTTTTGTGAGTTTTTTTGGGGACTTCAGACTACGGACAACAGACTACAGAATTTTGATAATCGGTGAATTGGTTAATCGTAATTCATAATTCGTAATTCGTAATTTTCTAATGCCTGATGCCTAGTGCCTAACACCTAATTCCTAACTCTCAATCTCGCTCAACTCAATCCACCTGTCACTCTTCTCATCGAGAAGGCGGCTCACTTCGTCGAAGCGGGTTGAGAGTTCAGTGATTTTCTTTGCGTCGCTCTCGCCGCCCGACAGTGCCGCTTCAATCTGACTTTTTTCGGTTTCGAGTTGCTCAATCTCGGCTTCAAGTTGCTCAAACTCTTTGCGTTCCTTGAATGTCATACGGCGTTTGGATTCGGTGCGCTCGCGCGGCTTCTGCTGCGATTGCTCGGGCTTGGCGGCCGCCGTTTCGGCTTTTGCCTGACTGTTTTTCCAGTCGCGGTATTGAGTGTAGTTGCCAGGATAGTCCTTAATCTTTCCATCGCCTTCAAACACAAACAGATGGTCAACCACCTTGTCCATAAAAAAGCGGTCGTGCGACACAATCAGCACGCAGCCGTCGTACTTCGATAGATAATCTTCCAGCACGTTAAGTGTCACAATATCAAGGTCGTTCGTCGGCTCGTCGAGAATCAGGAAATTGGGGTTGCGCATCAGCACCGTCATCAGGTAAAGGCGCTTGCGCTCGCCGCCGCTCAACTTGCTCACGTAGGCGTAGTGCATCTGATGCGGAAACAGAAAATAGTTCAGAAACTGCGTGGGCGACAGCCTTGTGCCTTCGCCAACGGCAATGTCTTCGGCAACATCCTGAATCACTTCAATCACGCGCTTGTTCTCGTCGAACGACACTTCTTCCTGCTTGTAGTAGCCGATTTTGATGGTTGTGCCGATTTCAATTCGGCCGCGGTCGTATGGCTCGTTGCCAGTGATGATGTTCAGCAGCGTGGTCTTGCCAGCGCCGTTCGCGCCCACCACGCCGATTTTCTCGCCGCGGCGGAACTGATAGGTGAAATCGTCGAGCAGCACCTTGTCGCCAAAGCGCTTGTCGATGCTGAAAAGGTCGATGATTTTCGTACCCAGCCGCGAACTTTTTATGTCGATTTGCATCGATTCGCTTCGGGTGTTCTTGAAGGCCGTGGCCTTGATGTCTTCAAACGCGTCGATGCGGTATTTGGCCTTTGTTCCGCGCGCTTGCGGCATCCGCCGAATCCAGTCCAGTTCCTTTTTGTAGAGTTGTCGTGCTTTCTCTATCTCGCTGTTTTGGTTGTAGATACGTTCTTCGCGCTTGGCCAGGAAGTAAGAGTAGTTGCCGCGGTATTTGAAAATCTGATGGTCGTCAATCTCGTAGATGATGTCACACACGCGGTCCAGAAAATAGCGGTCGTGAGTGACCATTATCAGCGTCGATTTCGATGAGTTCAGGAACCCTTCGAGCCACTCTATCATATTAAGGTCCAAGTGGTTGGTGGGCTCGTCAAGAATCAGGATGTCGGGGTCGTCGATGAGCGTTTTTGCCAGCGCCAGACGTTTCTTCTGTCCGCCCGACAGTTGGCCCACTTTCTGCTCGAAGTTGTTGATATTCAGTTGCGAGAGAATCTGCTTTATGCGTGCTTCGTAGTTCCACGCTTTGGCGGCGTCCATTGCGCTTGTGGCGTTGGCCAGCCGTTCGGTGTTGCTGTCGCGGCAGGCCATCTCATACTCTTTGATGGTTTGCTGCGTCACATCCGACGACTCAAAAACTTCTTCAATAACAGTGAGTTCGGGGTTCAGTTTTGGGCTTTGCTCAAGATAGCCCAGCCGCAGGTCGTTGCGTATGGTAACGCTTCCGCTGTCGGGGGTGTCGGCGCCCGCCAGAATGCGCAGCAGCGATGTCTTTCCCGCGCCGTTGTTGGCAATGATGGCCACGCGCTGCTCTTTCTCAACGCTCAGACTGATGCCGTTGTAAAGCACCAGGTCGCCATACGATTTTGTAATGCCTTCGGCCTGCAGGTAGTTCATTGCTTTGCTGCTGTATTGAGAGTGAGAATGTTATGCGAGAGCGCCTTTCACTTTCTCAACAATCTCGTTCAGTTGCAGCGGCTTCTCAAAGTAATATTCGGCACCCAGTTCAAGGGCTTTGTCGGCGTCGGCGCGTTCGCTGTCGGCGCTCACAATCATTACCGGGATATTTTTCGTCTCGGGATTTTCCTTAATTGCAGTCAGCACTTCGAACCCCGACATGCCAGGCATCATAAGATCGAGCAACACAATGTCGATGTGTTTGCGTTTCAGAATTTTCAGCGCATCCTTACCAGAGAACGCCACTTCAACCGCAAAATCGTTTTGCTCAAAAACCACTTGCAGCAACAGATTGTTAGTGGCCGAATCGTCGACCAGCAATACCGTGTTTTTACTTTGTTTCATATTGTTATTGTTCGTTTTACAAGCGTCACAAGCAATTGTTGGCATCAACATGAAATAATGATTGCAAAGATCCCCCCAATTTTCAGTTGCAAAAATATGTAAACTTATTTTTTGGAAAATATAAAACTATGACTAATTTCACACAAAATTATATAAACATCCAATTATGCATGAAATAAATCTTATATCTGAATGGTCGAAGTTGCTGACTGCCGAACAGATGGATATGGTTCAGGCAAATAGCGTGGCGTTGAATTACAACAAGGCGGAAATGATTTGCAAGCAAGGAGCGTTCGCTTCGAATGTTTATTTCGTCGAAAAAGGATTGATGAAAGCCTACAAAGAGT
>JAEEGG010002512.1_pt1 | contig 47193 bp, 40 predicted proteins | sample 9134161 | NCBI WGS metagenome assembly JAEEGG01 (sample SAMN16246543, study PRJNA631951) | gut metagenome | biome: gut microbiome; feature: rumen; material: CR-attached | host: Bos | place: Iran: Karaj | collected 2018-10
AAGTCGAACTTCCCCTCTACAGGTTCCATCAGTTGACCTTCGGTCGACTTCTGTCGCCTCTCGGCATAGCTCAAACTAGTTTGGCTCTGCTCTCGCGGCTCCATCAGTTCCCAGTAAGCGGGTACGAGTACCGTGTTCAATCCCAATGCCCGCATTCGTGGCATCACCTCGTCGATGTCGGCCACCGATGTAACGGCAGAATTACTCAACTCGCCACCAAGAATAGGAAAAGGCAACGAAGAAAGTCTGTCAGCAGCAAAGGCACTCTGCATCGTGACTAGTGCAATAAGCGATATAACAAGTCTTCTCATATTTTGTAGTTTGTATTTGTGGACAAAGATACAAATAAAATCCCAAAGTGATGTGTTTTTACTTTGGGATTTATGATAATTTTGGAATCAATGCCAGCCGCCAGGGCCTCCATCACCTCCTGGGAATCCTCCGCCACCGCCTGTGTAGGAAGAGAAGGTGACGTTGGAACCGCCAGTGAAAGAGGCACCGATATAGGCTACACCGTCGAAGATGCTGGTACCGCTCTCCCAACGACGTCCATCACTTATAGAACCTGTTGAGGCGTTTGATGGCAGCATCGAAGGCCTTGGGATTGATGTGGTAGTTGGAGACGGGATTGAGATGAGCATCGGTGACCTCCATATAGCCGGCACCTTCCTTGGTGAGGATGGTGTCGCCCTCAACGATGAAGGCGTAACGCAGTTCGTTGCCTACATAATGCCACAGACGGGGCGTGGTATCGTTGAGGAGATATCCGTTGGAGTAGTCATCGATGGGATTGGTAACCCCCAGATAGTCATGCATCAGCGTAGGCACGAAGTCCAGATGGGTGGTACGATGCTTGAAGACGGCTGATGGATGATGGGGGATGGAAGATGTGTCGGGCTCGTGAACGATGAGGGGCACACCAATCTGGTACTGTGAGAAGTTGGAGTTGTGGCCCCAGTAGTTCTTGTGGTTCTCGTTATACTCCTGGGCGTGGTCGCCAGTGATGTATATCAGGGTGTTGTCGTACATACCCAATGCTTTCATGCTATTGATAATCTCACCTACCATCCTGTCGGTCTGGTAGGCCGAGTTACGATAGAGGTTCCAGAAGGGCGTAGGATCCATCTCGTTGTGGAGTTCGTCGAAGCGGCCATACTCCCACGACGGTTTGAAACGGAGCAGGTATTCCTTGGGCAGGCTGTATGCATGTAGCAGGTCGAAGAAGATGAAGGCAAAGAAGGGTTTACCGTTTTCCTTCAGCGTGGGCAGGTCGGTGATGAGGTTGTCCTTGATATTCGTGTCGCGCTCGAAAGACGAGTTGCCTGCCGTGCGTATCGTAAGGTTGGGCACGTGTCCGAAGAGCATACGGGCAAAGGGCGGATCTACCAGCGAGGCACTGGGATAAGTACGGACGTCGTAGCCTTCTTTCAGCAGTTGGTCGATGAGTACGGGACTCTTGCGGTTAGTGTCCCAGGTAGTCCAATAGTAAGGCTGCAGTCCTGTGAACATGCCAAAGACAGAGAATGACGTACCATTGCCACAACTGACGTGGTTCTGGTACCACTGTTCCTGATGCGCCAACTGCCAGAGGTTAGGCATACAGTCCTCTGTCAGTGCCCGACGACTCCACGAGTCGATGAGGATAATGAGGATGTTGGGACGCTTGGTGCGTGTGGTATCCGTCTTGATGGCATGCAGCGGATAAATAAAGTCTCCATCGATAATCTCGTCGGCCTGTAGAACATGGCGCTCAAAGCCCATATCCTCCAACAAATCACCGGTCGACAGCGGGAAATAGTAAGGTACCAGCTTGACCACCTTAAGAACTGTCGGTTTGGCGACGAACGAGCCATAGACATGGATACCATTGGCAATGAGCAGCGTGCCGACAAGCGACAGAATAGAGATGATGGTATAGCGTTTCTGCCAATACTGGAGAAGACGTCCACTAAGCCACCAGCCACCAATGCACAGGGCCACAATAACAGCCAACATAAGTCCTTCAGTGACATAGATTTGCCAACTGATGTCGAAGATGTCGCCAGCAGCAGGACCTGTCAACATATTCAGGATGAAGCCATTCAGGTGGAAACGGTAGATCTTGTACACCTGCATATTGATGAAGCCAGCCATCATCAGCAGACTGGTAGCCGTCACCAATAGTGTGATAGCCCATCGACGTAGTTTCAGCAAGGCCCACGGCAGGAAGAATACGAGCCACACAGCCAATAACAAGATGGCTGCATGCGAGAAACACGAGGTCAGGAAAAACAGCCATCCTACCTTGTCGAGCGTGGATGCCACGCTAACGCCTTGTATGTAGAAAAGAAGCAGCAAACCACCCAGAATGGTAGCCAGCAGATAATATATAAATCCTTGCTTAATGAGTTTCATGGGTGCAAAGATATAAAATAATTGAGAATTACGAATTACGATTTACGATTTTTTTGTACCTTTGCAGCATGAAAATGAAAACGGTATTGAAATACCTATCGCCACTGGCCAGTATGTTGACGAATCTGCTACTGGCTTACGTGGTGTATTTTATAGCGCGCATGGCGTTCCTGGCAGAGAACTGGAACCTCTATGCTGACAACCTGACATGGGCACACCTATGGGAGATGCTCCGTGGCGGTGTGATGTTTGACACCACAGCCATCCTTTATACCAATGCCTTATGGATTGTCATGGTGCTGTTTCCGCTGCACTGGAAAGAGAACAAGACCTATCATGACATCTGTCGCTGGGTATTCGTAGTCATCAACATCCTGACGCTGGCCGTCAATCTTGTGGATACCGTCTATTTCCGTTATAGCATGCGCCGCACCACGACGACCATCTTCCAGGAGTTCCAGAACGAGAACAACCTGGGCGGCATCTTCTGGACGGAGATGGTGAGCCACTGGTACTTCTTCGTATTGGCAGGCTTAGTAGCGTGGGGGTTGTGGAAACTGTATAGGAAGCCTGATATCAGAGGGCTGAGAGAAGAAGGACGACTCGCCATTTACTATCCTGTCATGTTGGTGTCGCTGCTGGGCTTTGTGCCGTTCTGCGTAGCCGGTATGCGTGGCGGTTGGACACGTGACATCCGTCCCATCACCGTGTCGAATGCCAACAACTACTGCGACCGTCCTACAGAAACCGGTCTGGTGCTGAACACCCCGTTCTCGCTGATACGTACCATTGGCAAGAACAACTTCGAGGTGATAACCTACTTCGATGCCCAGCAGTTGGAGCAGATATACACGCCGATACACCAACCACAGTGTCGTCATCCATTTATGAAGAAGAATGTGGTGGTCATCATCATCGAGAGCTTCGGCAGAGAATATATCGGTACGTATAACAAGGATGCCGGTTATCCATCACAGACCCCCTTTACCGACTCGCTGCTGGCAAATGGAGCGCTAACCTACCGCTACTCGTATTGCAATGGTCGCAAGTCTATCGACGGCATGCCGTCGATACTCTCGTCGATACCGATGTTTGTGGAGCCCTTCTTCCTGTCGCCTTACAGCGTCAACGATGTCTCAGGACTGGCCGACTGTCTGAACGGCAAGGGTTATGAGACTGCTTTCTTCCATGGTGCCGAGCGCGGTTCGATGGGTTTCATGGCCTTTGCACGCGCTACGAAGTTTAAGGAGTACTATGGTCGTGAGGACTTTGTCGCTGATCCGCGTACCAATGGTGATAAGGAGTTTGATGGTTGGTGGGGCATCTCTGACGAGCCCTTCATGCAGTATATGTGCAAGAAGCTAACCGATATGAAGGAACCCTTCATGACGGCCTTGTTCACGTTGTCCAGTCACCATCCGTTCCGTGTGCCCGATGCCTATAAGGATGTCTTCAAGAATGAAGACCCTGAGATGGAAATATACCCCGTGATACGCTATACCGATATGGCCCTGCAGCACTTCTTCGAGAGTGCCAGGAAGCAGCCGTGGTTTGAGAACACCATCTTTGCCATCACCAGCGACCATACCAATATGACGAAATACCAGCACTACCGTACTGATATTGGAGGCTTCTGCTCTCCCGTCATCTTCTATGACCCCAGTGGTGAGATGGGGGCGGGGATGGTCGATGCCATTGCCCAGCAGACCGACATCATGCCCACCATTCTGGAGCACCTGGGTTATGACAAGCCCTACCTGTCGTTTGGTGTGGACCTGCTGACGACACCTGCCGACAGCACGTGGGCCGTGAACTATCTGAACGGTATCTACCAGTATGTCAAGCATGGCCATATATTGCAGTTCGACGGACAGAAGACACGTGGACTGTATGCACTCAGCGACTCGCTGATGCAGCATAATCTGATGGGAGATGGAAGATGGAAGAAGGAAGAAGGAAAAGTCCTCCAGCCACAGATGGAGCGTGAGCTGAAAGCCATTATCCAGCAGTATATGGAGCGTATGACACAAAACAGATTGAAAATTAAGAATTAAGAGATAAGATATGCTGAAACAATTTTTCTCCGTCATGGCACGCTACCTCCGTCCATACCGCAAATATCTGGGATGGTCGGTAGTGCTGAACTTCCTGTCACAGTGGATGAACGTGTTCTCCTTTGCCGTGCTGATACCCATTTTGAATATCCTATTCAAGATAGATACACAGGTATATACCTATAAGCCCTGGTCATGGGATTCGCTGGACAAGGAGCTCATCGTCAACAATGCCTATGCCTGGGTGCAGGAACTAATCAGCATTCATGGTGCTTTCCTGACATTGGTCTATATGGGACTGGCACTTGTCATCATGACAGGTATCAAGACACTGGGCTACTTCGCCTCATCGGCCGTGATGATACCACTGAGAACAGGTGTTGTTCGCGACATCCGCATCGAAGTCTATGAGAAGGTGTTGCGCCTGCCGCTGAGTTTCTTCTCTGACGAGCGCAAGGGTGACATCATTGCCCGTATGTCGTCAGACGTAGGTGCCGTAGAGAACTCCATCACCAGCAGTATCGATATGTTGATACGTCAGCCCATCGCCATCATCGTATGTTTCTCGACAATGATATGGGTCAGCTGGCAACTGACACTCTTCGTACTCATCATTGCTCCTATTGCCGGTTGGATAATGGGTACGGTGAGCCGTAAGTTGAAGTCACAGTCGGCAACGGTACAGAACCAGTGGGGCGACCTGCTGGCACAGTTGGACGAGACACTGGGTGGTCTGCGCATCATCAAGGCATTCATTGCTGAGCACAAGATGTTGCAGCGCTTCATCAACATCAATGACCAATACCGTTCGAACGTCAATGCCATGGCTATCCGTCAGAGTGCCGCGCACCCCATGTCGGAATTCCTGGGCACGGTTATTATCGTCGTGGTGCTGTGGTTTGGTGGTTACCTCATCTTGAGTGAGTCGAACCTTATCGACGCCTCAACGTTCATCTTCTACATGGTCATCCTGTATAGTGTCATCAATCCTATCAAGGAACTGTCGAAGGCCACCTACCAGATACCTGTCGGACTGGCATCCATGGACCGTATCGACTTTATCCTTAAGGCCGACAACCCCATCAAGGAACCTGCAGAGCCCCAGCCGATGCCATCGTTCGAGAAGGATATCGAGTTGCGCAACGTTTCGTTCAGCTATGTCGAGGGGCGTCAGGTACTGAAGAACATCAATCTGAAGGTGCCCAAAGGGAAGACCATCGCACTGGTGGGACAGTCGGGTTCGGGTAAATCGACACTGGTGGACCTGATTCCCCGTTACCATGATGTCAACGAGGGTGAGGTGCTCATCGACGGCAAGAATATCAAGGCGGTACGTATCTCTGAGTTGCGTGCGCTGATAGGCAACGTCAATCAGGAGGCTATCCTCTTCAACGACACCTTCTATAATAATATCACGTTCGGTGTGGAGAATGCCACGATGGAACAGGTCATCGAGGCTGCCAAGATTGCCAATGCCCACGACTTTATCATGGAGTCAGAGCATGGCTACGACACGATGATTGGTGATCGTGGCGGCAGACTCTCTGGTGGTCAGCGCCAGCGTGTCAGCATAGCCCGTGCCATCCTGAAGAACCCACCCATCCTCATTCTCGACGAGGCAACGTCAGCCCTCGATACCGAGTCAGAGCGTCTGGTACAGGAGGCATTGGAACGACTGATGAAGAGTCGTACCACTATCGCCATTGCTCACCGTCTCTCGACCATCAAGAACGCCAGCGAAATCTACGTGCTCTATGAGGGCGAGATTGTGGAGTCTGGCCAGCATGATGAACTTATTGCTAAGAACGGCTACTACAAGCGTCTTTATGACATGCAGCAGCTGTAAACATCCTATGTTCACCTAAAAATTGTATTATGAAGTTATTGTATATCAGCGCATGGATACCCTATCCACTGACTAGCGGTGGCAGTCAGGCCTTCTTTATGATGGCCGACAACGTCAGGAAACACCACGACCTGTCAGTATTGTTGTATGTGCACCATCACGAAGACAAGAAACATATAGAGGCGTTGAAGAAGTTGTGGCCAGACGTCACCTTCTATATCTTTGACGATGAGAAAGAACGCGAATTCCTGGTAAATCATCCGGAATTCGATCCCTATAGCAGGATGTCCAAGAAAGACGCTATGCAGTGCAAGAGCTATAACTATGTGTTAAGCTCCATGCAACGCAAGATAGCCCGCAAGAGACGGAAATATGACGCATCACATGATGATTTCGTCAGGAGCAACTCGACACTGTTCATGGAGAATGTCGATTTGACGTCCTCCTTCTGCAGCTATGTCAACGACGTATGTTCGCAAGGCTTCGACATCGTCCAGGTAGAGTTCTATGAGTATCTGCCATTGGTCTATGCCCTACCCCAACAGTGCAAGAAGGTGTTTGTCCACCACGAACTTCGTTTCATACGCAATGAGATAGAGGTGCAGTTATTCAAGAACGTGCAGCTTTCAGACACCATGTTGCTGAAAAAGAAAAAAGCAGAGGAACTGGCAGCGCTTTCAGCCTACGATGCTGTCATCACCCTGACAGACATTGACAAGGATATTCTGAAAGCGTACCTTCCTGAAAACAAGCTGTTCACCTCGCCGGCAATCACCCAGACAGTGGCTTTGGAACATCTACCCTTCAAACCTGTTAAGGACATCGTCTTTGTCGGCAATGGCAACCATTTTCCCAATGTTGACGGAATGGTATGGTTCTGTGGAGAGATTGTACCCTTGCTAAAAGCCCAAGGAGTCCAAGTGCCCACCATCTATGCTACAGGTAACTGGGATGCCAGAAATAAAAAGATACTGACAGACTTATGTCCAGAAGTAGCATTCTCTGGTTTCATCGATGACCTGCAGTCGTTCCTGAACGGCAAGCTGTCTGTCGTTCCCATCAGGATTGGTAGCGGTATGCGCATGAAACTGATAGATACTGCCTGTGCCGGAGCACCGATAGTAACCACCTCCAAGGGTTGTGAGGGACTGCCTTTTGTTGATGGTAAGAACTGTCTGATAGCCGACAGTGCCGAAGATTTTGCAGCAGCTGTTGCCCGTCTATTCACAGACCAGCAGCTACAAGAGCAATTGGCCGTCAATGCACAGGACTCCAAGAGCAACATGCTTGATGAGCAGCAATTGCTCCAGATGCGTCTGAAGGTCTATGAGAACTTAGTGGAATAAAAGTCGCTATTACGCAATAGGTGCAGATATTTCCTTGGTCTGAAATATAAGTGCAGGTGCGGATAACGGTGGGGACGCTCGTCTTTCCACATTTTCTTCACCTGTTTATATATGGCTTTAGACTGGAACCCCTTCTTGGTACTCTTGATGTATTTCAGGAAATAACGAATCACCTCAGCATTGTTGTTAGCATCAATGAAACCATCAACGACGTTCAGGTGGTACAGCCTGTTTTCTTCATTAAAGAGCAGACCACTGGCAATAGAGTTCGTGGTCACCTTAGCTTGATGTATACGGAAGAAGTTTAGCGGTTCACAGACGTATAGAACCTTTCCCTGGATGGCAGCATTCCTCCAGAATAGCTTATCACCACAGGAACGGAAAGACATATACTCCAGTCCAATATCAGCTATGACATCTTTTCTGAAGATGGCCATACTGGCATTATAGATGTAGTTCTCTTTCAGCAGATGCTCACAAACAAACTCTTTTCCATCGTAGATATGCTTCTCCTCGCTGATAGTATAGTCTGAGTTGATGAACTGTCTGTCAGGTGCCACCCAATAAGAGTTCACGAATCCAACTTTGATATCGGCATCCTCGGCCATGTTTTCCATCAGTTTCTCAACGAGTGTAGGGGCTGCGTAGTCGTCAGCCTCAGCAATCCAGATGAAAGAGCCCCGCGCTAATTCAAAACCTTTCTGCCACTGTTTGAAGGTAGAACCACTATTGGTCTCGTTATATAGGATATGCGTTACACGAGGGTCCTCTCGATAGGATTCTATCACACTCCTGCTGTCATCCGTCGATTTATCATCAAGAATGATGACCTCCAGATTCTCGTAGGTTTGTCCCAATACGGAATCAATACGCTGACTCAAAAAGCGAGCGTAATTGTAGTTGGGGATGATGACAGAAACAAGGGGTCTCTCCATGTATTATTCATTTGGACAGTGCAAAGGTACGTATTTTTTTTGGAAATTAGTTTTTTTTATGCCCATTTATTTTGTATAAAGCATAAAATGACCTATCTTTGCATCATTTCAAGACGAAAAGTATCACCGATAAGCAACACTTTCATGACTGTTTCAATTATTCTTCCGATATATAACGTTGAACAATACATAGAAGCCTGTGTACGCTCTATAGCAGCACAGCATTTTACTGACTATGAGCTTATTGCTGTTGACGATTGTGGTCAGGATGTCAGTATGCAGCTATTTGAAGAAACAGTGGAAAATACCGGTATGCCTTCCGAGAAGGTGCATGTCATCCATCACGAATGTAACAAAGGTCTTTCCGGGGCCCGCAACACAGGTATTCAGGCCAGCAGTGGCAAGTATCTGTTCTTCCTGGACAGTGACGACATGCTGACACCTGACTGTTTGGAGAAGCTGGTGGGGCACTCAACCCATGACGGGAAGGATGTGGAGATGGTGGTGGGTAACTTCTGCTATGAGGGCGCGGTAATGAATTCCCAGCGTATTGAGACAAGACAGGAGTACTTGGGACAAAAGGGCTATATCCGTGCTTATTGCAAGAGTCAGATCTACTCGATGGCATGGAACCGCTTGGTATTACGCGAGTTTATTGTCAATAACAAGCTTTATTTTGAGGAGGGACTGATACATGAAGACACGTTATGGAACTTCCAACTGCTCCCATTGATAAAAAGTGTAACCATTGTCCACGATGTCACCTATCGTTATCGCGTCAGAGAGAACTCATTGCAGACAGGCCACGATTTCGAGAAGCACTTCCGTGCAGACTCCTATATTGTGGGACGTATGGCAGAGATTATGTTCGCCTTGCGAACGCTGAAGTACAACAAATACGTCTATAACTTCATTGAACAGGAAAAATGTCGCCATCTCAACGATTGCTATCTGTCAGGCAATATGCACTTGGTACGGCAATTGTATACGATATGTCGAGAGAAGCCACACTATGCTCCGTGGAAGGCCATCCTACTTTTTGGCTATCATGAAGGTATCCTGCGGAAGATTATTAAACGCGACAGACATTATGCAATGTCGTTTGAAAAGGGATTGGCCTATTTCTCCAAACTTCCAGAGTTCTTGTAACGTGTTATGGTACTGTTACGTAAAATTGTCCGTCAAAATTTGGGAATGTCGGAATAAGTTCGTATCTTTGCATCTATCATGGGAGAAGAAGGCCTGATTAGTATCATCATACCCGTTTACAACGTCGCTGATTATCTGGATACGTGTGTGACATCTGTCATCCGCCAGACCTATAGTCAGTGGGAACTGCTGTTGGTCGATGACGAGAGTACTGACGGGTCTTCCACCAAATGTGATGAGTGGGCAGAAAAAGACCACCGTATCACGGTGATTCACAACCAGCATGGTGGACCTGCCGTAGCCCGTAATACTGGTATCGGCGTGGCACACGGCGAATATCTTTACTTCATGGACAGTGACGACTGGATAGAGCCAGACACCCTGGAGTATATGCTGGAACGTATGCGACAGTATGATGTCGACATCGTAGGTTGCGGCGTGTATTTCGACTACCCTACCCGTTCCAAACTCAAAGTGTATGTCAAGAAAGACTGTGTGTTGTCTCGTGAAGAGGCACTACATATGATTATCACTGGGGCACTGCCCAGTTATCTGCCTTTGCTGCTTTGGCGGCGCAGTGTTGTACAGGAGCCTTATGTTGACGTACCATGCTATGAGGACTATGCCACAGGCTATAAGTGGTTTTCCCATGCCCGCAAGGTCGCTATGTTCACAACGGCCAAGTACCACTACATACAACGCCAGGGCAGCATCCTTCATACCAGCCGTCGCGACAAGTTCCTGATAGACATCTATCGTGAGCGCCACAGCTACATTGTCGAACACGGGCTGATGGCTGAGGACGAAAGCAGGGCAGTAACGGTCAGGAACCTCATCAAGTTGGCTAAAGACTTTGCCCGCAAGCCTCTTGACAAGGAGGAACGCATAGAATTTATGTATCTCGTAAGAGAAAACATGGAGAAGTATATGCCTGTGGGCATCAAACAGCTGGGACTGAAACGCTGGTGGCGACTCCAGCTGCTGAAAGCATCGCCAGCATTATTTGTACGTATTGTTTAATCGCTTCTAACAACAGAGACATGACGCCAATAGTAAGTGTTATCATACCCAACTATAATCATGAGCCTTATCTGAAAGCGCGCATCGATAGCGTTTTGCAGCAAGACTATCAGGACTTTGAGGTCATACTGCTTGACGACTGTTCCAAGGACAACAGCCGTGAGGTTATTGAACAATACCGTAACAATCCGCATGTCACCCATGTCGTCATGAACGAGCAAAATACGGGCAACACCTTCATACAGTGGGAGCGTGGCATCAGTATGGCACAGGGACGCTACATCTGGATAGCAGAAAGTGATGATGTGGCAGAGCCGAACTTCCTGAGTACGCTGATTCCACAACTGGAGGCTGACAACAACCGAGTGGTGGCGTATTCCCACTCGCGAATGATCGACAGCCAAGGAAACCCAATGCCACAAACATGGCACAAGAAAGGCAGTTCCGGAGAAATCGTCATCCACGACGGCAAGTTGTTTAACAAGCACGTCATGACGCAACATTGTGCCATATACAATGCCAGCATGACGGTATTCCGCAAATCAGTGTTCCAGCAGATTCCTAACGACTATCAGTTGTTCCGCTATCAAGGTGACTGGCTCTTCTGGACCTACGTATGTCAGTTGGGGCAGGTCGTAGAGGTCTGCAGACCATTGAACTCCTTGCGCCGTCATGGCAACGAGGTCAGTGCACGCGCTGAGCGTAATGGTGCAAAATGGCGTGACACAGGAGGAATACTGACACGCTTCATCGACATCATGCACCTTTCCCGTTGGCAACAACGTTGCATGCGCGGACGCTGGACAAAGCGTTTCCGCAAGGAGAGCATGCCCGACAAAGCCGCTCTATGCAGTGAGTTTCCACAGATATATGCTGGCAGCAGCTTTGACATCCTTTGCTATGAACTCGACAAGATGATTAGCTCAACGTTTTAATCGATTAGACAGATGAAAAGAACACTCAATATAATCCTTGCACGTTGCTGCTTCGCCCTGCTGTGGGTGACATCCCTATTCCCTATGTGGGTACATTATCTGTTCTCAGATATGATGTACCTTATACTATATCGTATCGCTGGCTATCGCACAAAGATTGTTCGCAAAAATATCAGCACAGCCTTCCCTGAGAAAAGTGAACAGGAGATAAAAAAGATAGAACACGAGTTCTACCATTGGTTCTGTGACTATCTGGTGGAGACCATCAAAATGATGACTATCAGCGAGAAGGAGATGCGTCGACGCATGGTGTTCAAAGGTACCGAGCAGATAGATCAGCTATGGAGTGAGGGTGTGTCGAGCGGTGTGATGTTAGGCCACTACTGCAACTGGGAGTGGATTAGCACGCTGCCATTGGCTGTGTCTTCCAAGGGTGTCTGTGCCGAGTTGTATCACCCCATAGAGAACCCCGACTTCGACCGACTGTTTCTGTATCTGAGACAGCGTTTTGGTAGTGTCTGCATCCCTATGGAAGAGACACTGCGTCATATCGTCAAGTACCAGCATGAGGGCAAGCCATTGGTTATCGGTTATATCGCTGACCAGAAGCCCAACTGGCGCAATATCCATCTGTGGTTGCCGTTCCTCAATCACGTTACTCCCGTCTTTACGGGTAGCGAACGCATCATCAAGCGCACCAAGCAGGCTTTCTTCTATGGTGATGTGCGTCGTGTGAAGCGTGGCTACTACGAATGTGAGTTCAAACTGATTGAGCGCCACTCAGAGAATCTTCCCGACTACGAACTGACTGAGCGCTACATGCAGGAGTTGGAAAAGACCATCCGTCGCGATCCTGCCCTGTGGTTGTGGAGTCACGACCGCTGGTCACGTACCAAGGAGGAGTTTGACATCCGTTGGGAAGTGCGTGATGGCAAGGTCTATGAGAAGGTGACAGAAGAGGAGTATGCCAAGATGATGGGATGGCGCAGCTATTGGCACCACTAATGATGTAAGAGGTCTGATGTAAGATGTAAGAGTCATGGAGAACAAGATATCGGTTGTTATCAACACCTATAATGCGGAGCTGCATCTGGAACGTGTCCTGGAGGCCGTCAAGGACTTTGACGAGATACTCATCTGCGACATGGAGAGTACCGACAGTACGTTGGAGATTGCCCAGAAATATGGTTGTAGGGTGGTCACTTTTGAACGTAAGAAGTATAACATCGTGGAACCTGCCCGTGAATATGCTATCCATGAGGCGAAGTATCCATGGGTGCTGGTGGTTGATGCCGACGAGATTGTCACCCCAGCACTGCGTGACTATCTGTATCAACGCATCAGTAGCGATGACTGTCCGGAAGGACTGGCGATCCCTCGCAAGAACTATTTCATGGGACGCTTCATGCGCAGTCACTATCCTGACTATATTCTTCGTTTCTTCCGTCAGGACAAGACCCACTGGCCACCCATCATCCATTGTGCGCCAGAGATTGACGGACGCGTGGAGCGTATCGAAAAGAGCCGCAAGGAGTTGGCCTTCGAACACCTGGCCAACGACTCCGTCAGTGACATCCTGCGCAAGCACGACACCTATTCCACCAACGAGGTGCCTCGTCGTCGCCAGAAGCGTTGGGGTGTGGGTGCCATGTTGCTCCGTCCGTTGTTCCGCTTTGTCAAGTCCTATTTCATAAAGGGGGGCATCCTGGACGGTAAACCCGGACTCATACAGGCATTGCTCGATGCGCACTACCAGTTTGCCGTCGTTGCCAAGTTGATTGAAGAAAGAGGGAAACAGCCAGAGGTCTGATGTTAGATGTATGATGTAAGAAGTAAAAGGTATGAATTATTTATCAAAGTGCAAGGCGTTTTTTGCCAAGCCGTTTTTCCATGATTTCCGTACGCTAGCAGGTCTTTGGCTGCTATTAGGCGTACTGGCTGCTATCATGAAGCAGCACTCACACAACAACTTCTTAGTATTCCGTGGCTCGTTCTGGCATGCCTGGCAGGGACTGCCACTCTATGCTGAGTATCCGCAGGAGCACTGGGATATCAACCACTATGGTCCACTGTTCTCCTTGTTGATAGCACCCTTCGCCGTGGTACCAGAATGGCTGGGACTTACCCTGTGGTGCATCGCCCTATCGTTCTTCCTCTATGTAGCCATACGTCGCTCACTATTGACGAGTGGTCAGCAACTTTTCGTACTATGGTTCTGTGCCCACGAACTGCTGACAGCACTGTATATGCAACAGTTCAATATCGCCATCGCAGCCATCATCGTGTTGGCATTCTTCCTGATAGAGAAGGAACGTGACGCTACGGCGGCTTTCTTTATCGTACTGGGAACACTGGTCAAGATCTATGGCATTGTGGGACTGGCCTTCTTTTTCTTCTCGAAACACAAGGTTCGCTTTATTGCGGCCTTGGCAGTATGGAGTGCCGTGATGTTTGTGGCCCCCATGGTGCTGAGCAGTCCAGACTATGTCATTAGCCAGTATCAGGCATGGTTTGTAGACCTGGTATCGAAGAACAGCGAGAATGCGGAGGCACTGATGCAGAATATCTCATTGTTGGGTATGACCCACCGTGTGACGGGACTGGAATTCAGTGACCTGTGGCTCATCCTGCCAGGACTGGTCTTATTCGCCATCCCCTATCTGCGCATCAGCCAATACCAACACATGGCGTTCCGCCAGACATTGCTCGCATCAGTATTGATGTTTACCGTTCTGTTCTCGACGGGTAGCGAGTCGAGTGGCTATATCATCGCCCTGGTAGGTGTTGTGATATGGTACACCGCAGCACCATGGAAACGCAACAACTGGGACATCGCCTTGATGGTCTTTGTTTTTGTGCTGACCAGTCTGTCACCCAGCGATCTCTTCCCTGCCTATTTGCGCAAGGAATGGGTTCAGCCCTATGCATTGAAGGCACTGCCTGTCACCATCGTGTGGTTCAAGTTATGTTACGAGATGTTTACCCGTGACTATTGCCTAGCTAATAGCGATAGTCGTCGTTGAGCATACGTGGCGGACAGTGGTAGCTGTCGCTGAGCACATCGCGGTTGGCACGATAGTAAGGTGTTTGCAGTCCTGCCAAGTGGAACAACAGATTATACGTATTGTCAATCATCAACGGACGATTGACACTTTGCTGCAGTCGACGGATGATGTCAGGATGCTCCTGCTTGTATTTCTCTGAGCACCAAACGACAAAAGGTATGCAGTACTGATAGCGCACTCCTTGACGGGCATCGCTGCCAAAAGAGAAGTCGTCGCGCCCAGAGCGAGGACGATAGTCGAAGACCTCCTCACCATGATCAGACAGATAAAGCATAACGGTACTCTCGTCAGCATAGAGCTGGGTGATCTCACGAATGACAGCATCGTTATACAGTGTGGCATTGGCATAGTCGGCAATCTCCTGACGCATCTCCTTGTCCAACCAGTCCTCTTTGCGGAAGGTGATGCTGTCAGCAGAAAAACGTCGATAGTTCTCCCATGGATAGCGGGATGCGAAATCCACATGCTGTCCCATGAGGTGGAAAATCAGGAAACGAGGTGACGCATCATCCTCCTCCATCGTCTCCCGATAGGCATCTATCAGTTCTCCGTCCATGTTGAATGTTTCCTCATTCGTGTCATCATAACAGGCTTCTGCCATCTCAGGACTATACAGGTAGGTAGCCAATGAGAAGTCAAACAACTCCGTCAGCAATTGGTTGCCTGTCGATTTCTGGTTGTCATACATGCTGACATGGAAGCCGTTTTTCTTGAATACTGCCGTCAAGGGTGGTTTTGATGCCCAGTGCTCGTCATCGCCCATCGAGTTGCAACTAATCAGATTACGAATCACCTTGGTCGTCTGGTTATAAGGACTGACGGCATCGGTAAAGGCAAAGAGGCGACCAGCCTGCTGTTCGGCATCCATAAAAGGTGTGGTCTGTAGGGGATAGCCATAGAGCGATGCGTGTTCCTTGATATAGGACTCGCCAATGACAAAGATGATATTGATGGGCTGTGAACTTTTTGCCATGGGCTGCGGACTAACCTCGATATGGTGCACCTGTTCAATGGCGCGCTGCATCTCACGACTCGACAGGTGGGTATCATAGATGGCAACCATCAGCTGGGTAACGACATCATTGGGGTTGCGCCTATGACTGCGCCACTCGTCAACATCATTCATCTCCTCACAGCCGAACAACTCCGCATAACTGACAATACTGAAAACGAGACCGCTGACAAGCAGTAAGGCAGCAAGGCCCTTGCCCCACAGGCTTTTCATCTTCAACCATGAACCGTGCACCTTGCACCATGAACCATGCACCACCTCCATCGCGATATTGCCCACCATCAGCAGTGCGATATAAGCCAGCGTGGTACCAAACCCTGGTTGGCGGAACAATGCCGTCAGGAATTCCGAACTCTCCTGACTGTTGGTCTCGACAAGCAGTGTCAGGATGGTCGGCGACAGGTACATACCGAAATGTCTGTTCAGCACCAGTTCGGTGATGAACAGCATATATACCAGCGCATAACTCAACCACTTCACGATGCGCCATGGCAATAGTTCAATGACAGTAGCAGCCAGCCATGCCTGGAAGAAGATAATCATCCAGCGAGGTACGGGGTTCTGCAACACAGACTCCCAACCGATCAGCACGATATAGGCCACCATGAATGGCCACTGCTTGACGATAGGCTGTGTCCAATGGTCACGTATCCATGCTATTAGCGGTATCTCTTTTTTCATAAGCTGCCTGCAAAATTACTTTTTTTTTCTTTCTTTCTATTATATTTTCAGCAAAAAGTGCCACAATACGAAGAAAATCGCTACCTTTGCAACATGATAGAGGGTAAAACAGCTATGAAGAAAGTAACAATACTCATCCCTTGCTACAATGAGGAGGCCTCGTTGCCTGCATTGTACGAAGCACTGAAAGACCTGATGGATGGTCAGCCGGATTATTCGTGGGAAGTGCTGATGGTCAATGACGGTAGTCGTGACAATACCATCAACGAAATCAAACGCCTCCGTCAGGCTGACGAGCGCATCTGCTACGTGGACCTGTCGCGAAACTTCGGCAAGGAGAATGCCATGCTGGCTGGTTTCGACTACGCCACAGGCGACTGTATGGTCATCATGGATGCCGACCTGCAACATCCGCCGCACGTCATCCCTGAGATGCTGAAACTATGGGAAGAAGGCTATGAGGATGTCTATGCCAAGCGTATCACACGTGGCAAGGAGAGTTGGCTGCGCAAGCGTCTGTCGCTGTTTTACTATCATCTGTTACAGAAGACCACACGCGTAGAGATTCTGGAGAATGTCGGCGACTTCCGTCTGCTGGACCGTAAGTGTATCGATGCGCTGAAGCAGTTGCGCGAAACGCAACGCTATACCAAGGGCATGTATTGCTGGGTAGGCTTCAAGAAACACGAGGTACTCTTCGAACAGGGCGACCGTGTGGCAGGAGAGTCGTCGTTTAATATGTCCCGACTGTTTGGTCTCGCCATGGATGGCATCACGTCGTTCACCACTGCCCCACTCCGCATCGCCACCGTCTTGGGACTTGTCGTCTCATTGGTAGCCTTCAGCTTCATGTGCTATGTCTTGATAACCACCCTCATCTGGGGAGACCCCGTACAGGGCTATCCTACCCTGATGACTGTTGTACTGTTCCTGGGAGGCGTACAATTGCTATCGCTGGGTATCATTGGTGAGTATCTGGGACGTATCTTCCACGAGACCAAGAACCGCCCAGTCTATATTGCCCGCGAAACGGCAGGAGTATAAGCGGTTAATGGTTATTGGTTAACGGTTATTGGTTTATAATCCCTTGTGTACATCTCGTAGCACAGCTTAAACCACACGATGGTGACGGGCAGGGCTTTCAGTGCGTAGGGCTGTATCAGTCCACGATAGATAGCCTTGGGGAACAGGTCGCCTGGTGACAGACTGGAGATGACGAATACCACCACCATCAGTGCAATGTCCCACTTGGAACGTTGCCAGGGTGCACAGCAGTACCAAAGGGCCACGCCAGCAAAAGCAATGATATAGGTACTATTCTCCGAACCCGTGCTGAACAGTACGGTAAACATCAGCACAGAGGCTAACAGCGTCTGGCGGAAAGCCACATGCTTATACTGGCTGATGCGGAGATAAGGTATCAGGAAGGCAATGATGCCTGGAATAATCAGCCACAAGTCACTATAGGTCACAATCTGTGTAGTACGACGTACCATACCCAACAGTGAGATGTTGGTTGACAAGTCGGCCATATTACCCGCCAGCACATTGATGTTGTCCGCATTCTTTTCCACCAAGGCAACATACCACTCGTAATATTGCTGGATGATATATTCCGGACTGGATACCGCCATGGGCGCCACAAACATCACGCAGCCCCAGAAGAGGCACGACAGGATGAGTGTCACCTTCTTCTTGGAGAAGAAGAAAAAGGCCAGTCCCACAATACCATAGAGTTTTATCATCGTTCCCAGCATGATGAAGAATGCTGCCCAGAAGTCCTGTTTGCGCTCTATCATGGTGAATGTCAACAGGACACCCGCCGTGATGGCAACATTATATTGTTGGAGGAACAGGGCATTAAGCAGTTCGTGAGAGCAGAACCAGAAGAGGAACAACTGTTGGTATTTGGTAAAGTCGGACTTACGCACGGACACATACAGGAACATCGACAAGAACAACATCCAGAAGAACATTCCTGCATAGCGCGTCATCCATGCAAAAGGAGCGATGACCAGTGCGAAGAACGGACCGTAGTGGTTCATGTCGTCATACTCTAACGGATAGTGGTCGAACAATGGCAGTTGTTCGATGGTATGATACCACACACCGATAAAGATACGGTAGTTGCCGTCACTGTTGTACGACTTGGTGATAGCAACAATGAGACACATGAGCACCCACATCACGAGTATCGTACGATAGTCGTGAAAGAAGGGTTTCTCCAGAAACTGGGCTATTTTGTTACGACACAGTGTGATGTAATTGTTCATCGTGTTCAAGTGATGTTAGGTATCCTGCGAAGGGGGTTATTCTAATATTTCTGCGATGTGATATAGTGGACGACGCTTCACTTCCGTGAATATCTTGCCAATATAGATACCGACAATGCCCAAGGCTATCAGTTGGAAACCGCCGACCAGCCAGATACTCAATATCAGTGACGACCAACCAGGAACGGCAGTGCCTGCAATCATAGCGTGGACAACGTAGATGCCGATACAGAAAGCTATCATCAGGAACAGCACACCCATATTGACCAATACCTGCAGGGGTCTCGTCGAGAAGGCGGTAATACCATTGATGGCAAGAGACAACATCTTGCCCAGCGTGTATTTAGAATGTCCTGCCAGACGCTCACTGATGACGTCATCGACTGTCGTTGACTGAAGGCCAATCTGTGGAATCAGCCCTCTGAGATACAGGTTACGCTCTTCGTAGTCTGCGAGCATATTCAGGGCGCGACGGCTCAACAGTCGGAAGTCTGCGTGGTTATACACGCTCTCCACACCCATGGAACTCTGTAGTTTATAGAAAGCCTGTGCCGACAAACGCTTGGCCAGGGGGTCTGCCTTACGCGACACCTTCACGCCATAGACGATATCATTGCCTTCTTCGAAACGCTGAACCATCTGGGGAATACACTCAATGTCGTCCTGCAAATCGGCATCAATGGTGATGACAGCATCAGCCCAGTCTTTGGCAGTCATCATACCTGCCATGATGGCATGCTGGTGACCGACATTACGTGACAGGTTAATACCACGGACGAAACGGTTCTCTTGATGTAACTCACTGATAATCTCCCATGTGCGGTCACGACTGCCATCATTGACAAAGACCATCATGCTGTCTTCCGAGACAAGCCCTTCGGCAATCATACGTTCGAAGAGGGTTGTCAGGCGTTCTACAGACTGGCGTAGCACCTCTTCTTCATTATAACACGGTGAGACAGTGGCTAATCGAATCATGATAATTACGAATTACGAATTCCGATTGACAAATTCTGTATAGGTGATAAACGCATGACCTTCTCGCTTCAGCATGGCGATGAGGTTGCCCAGACGTTCCATCATCTGGCGTCCGCTATGGTTCTTGATGATGAAAGGCATCTTAAACTCTGGATGCTCCTTCAGGTCGAAGAACTCCCACGGATGGAAGTAGGTAACGAAATAGCCATCGTGGTTGACCGTACGACGTACCATCCAGTGGTACAGTCCCTCTGGCAAGTTGTGCAGTGACAGCCAGAACAGTGGGAACCTGATCCATGGGGTCACGGAAGCAGGAATCTGCATCACGCCACCTTTCATAAACCAAGTGCGTGGGTCTGTCAAGTGCATATAGCGTCCAGGGATGAAGGCTGGGTTCAGCGAAGAGTTATAGCGATAGCCCGCCTTCTCAATCTCTTCATCGCTGACGGCAAACATGCGGGGTTGACGGTATCCGTAAACAGTACGGCCCGTAACTCGCTCTACAATCTGCTTCGATATAGCAAAGTCGGTAGCCTTCGGTTGCCAGTGGTCAACACCATGACACGCCACCTCGTGCCCCTCGTCCATGATGCGTTGCATCACCTCCGGAGCGTTCTCGGCAAAGTTACCCGTACAGAAGAAGGTGGCCTTGACACCCTGCTCCTTCAGTACGTCGAGGATGCGATTGGTGCCCACCTTACTGACCTCCATGCCCTGCTCCAGCGTGAATTCCACACCGTGCTCACGGGGTACGTCAAACTCTTCAGTATCGAAACTCAGCAGAATCATAGGGCTGCATTTATCTTGGCGGCAATCTCCTTGAACTCCTCCTCAGTGAACTTCAACTTAGGCTTGCGGAAGTCGGCATCGGCCTCGCTCTGCATGGGGATGAGGTGGATGTGTGCGTGAGCAACCTCCAAGCCCAGCACCACCTGGGCAACCTTCTTGCAGGGGAAAGCCTGCTTGATGGCCTTGGCTACGCGCTTGGCAAACTGCTGGTAGCGAGCCAACTCGTCATCCTCCATATCGAAGAAATAGTCAACCTCCCTGCGGGGAATCACCAATGTATGACCTTTTACCAGTGGGTTGATATCAAGGAAAGCATAGAACTCATCGTTCTCGGCCACCTTATAGCTGGGGATCTCACCAGCGGCAATCTTTGCAAAAATATCCATAATTTCTGTCGTTATTACGAAAAATTAAGCGATGCTAATATTCTCGATGCGCAACTTGATAGTACCGCGAGGGATGGTGATTTCCACCTCGTCGCCCACCTTCTTACCCAGCAATCCCTGGGCAATAGGGGTCTTGATAGAAATCTTGCCAGCACGCAGGTCGGCCTCGTTCTCGCTGACGATGGTGTACGACATCTTAGCCTTGGTGGTCAGATTGGTCATCTCCACCTTGGTCAGAATCTGTACAGAGTCAGTGCTCAAGCGTGAGGTGTCAACCACCTTAGCCTCCGCAATGGTTGCCTTCAGACGATTGATCTTATCCTCCAAATGGGCCTGAGCCTCCTTGGCGGCGTCGTACTCACTGTTCTCACTCAGGTCGCCCTTCTCGCGAGCCTCGGCAATGGCTGCTGAAGCCTTCGGACGTTCTACCGCTTCCAGGCGGTGCAGTTCTGCTATGAGCTTGTCATAGCCTTCTTGTGACATGTATGCCATAATTTACAATTTAACTATTTACTATTTACAATTTTAGTTTGATGATACATAAAAGAAAGAATCCCGACTCTTCGTTCTGTCGGAATCCCTGAATTCAGCTATGTATGTTATCGGCTGCAAAGATAGCAAATAATTATCAAACAACCAAATTTTCGATTAAATATTTTTCAATTCGCTTGATTTAAGTCAAGAAAGTGTAGCCATTACACCATTTTCCCCTACCCTTTTCTTGCATATTATAAAATATGTAGTATCTTTGCATCGTGTTTTTCATAGTATTAGATTTAAGGTTAACAAAGGTTAGGGACTCAGCGGAGTCCCATTTTTTTTTGCTATATTGAAAAAAATGTGTATCTTTGCAGGCAATAGGATTGAACGAATATAGCAATGATGACAAAGAAAGAGTTTGAAACGAGCTTAAGGGAGCATGCTGCAACCATCAACGAGATACGACAGTCGGCATGGGACCTGCATCGCAGTGTGGGACAGACCTATGGCAAGACCCTACCCTATGGCTATCATCTGGATATGGTGGTGGACGGCATCAAGCGCTTTGGCCATCTTGTGGCAATCGAAGGAAACGACGTGCTGCCCCTTGTGTTCGGTGGCTATTACCACGACAGCATCGAGGACGCCAGACAGACCTACAACGACGTGCTGAAGTCTGCCCGCCGTTGGATGTCCGACGAGCAGGCATTGGTGGCGACAGAGATTGTTTATGCGCTGACCAACGACAAGGGACGCACTCGTGAGGAAAGAGCCGGCGAGCGTTACTATAAAGGCATCCGAGAGACTCCTTTCGCTCCCTTTGTTAAGTTGTGCGACCGTCTGGCTAACGTCATTCAATCATGTCAGAGTGATGACAGCCATAATCTGCGCATGAAAGAGATTTACAGCAAAGAAATGCCGCACTTCCTTGACGGCATTGCCCCCCAAAGCGATGATCCTCGTCGTCAGGTTCCACAGGTCGTCATCGACGAAATGATGGGATTACTTCAGAAAGGATAAAGATAAAAAAGTGAATAAACAGCAAGAGTAACGGCGGCAATCCGTTATTTAGTAATTTCACTTAAACACAATCATATCGGCCAGTTGCAGGAAGTAGTCGCTGCTCCAGATGCCGAGTTCGTGCTTGACGCTATAAATTTCCCGCGAAACTGTAACTTATGCTAGGAAAATTATTCTCTTAGCATAATTTCTTTTGCATAATTCAGAATTATTCCTTATCTTTGCAGCGGACCGTTACGTGCAGCGCATCACTTCTTCCGACTTTGTCAAGCGCCACCATCTCAAATCTGCCAGTGCTGTACAGTCTGCCGCCAAAAGACTTCTGGACTTAGACCTTATCACAGAACAGCACAAGTCGTTCTCCATTTCCGACCCACTACTACGAATATGGATTAATCGCTGAGAGAAACCCTGACACGGGACTATCCCGTGTCAGCAGCAAGAAAGCAACAAAAATCGCCCATTCCATCGGAATATTGAAGCCTGGCAATCTGTGCCAGACTTACTTTTTCCCATTTTGAGACTTTTTTTTCCTACCGTAAGACTATTATTTCCTGAAAATATACTACTTTTGCAGTCGAATCAATAAGGATTTAAATATCAATATGATACGGAAGCTATATTTTCTCATCCCATTTATTGCCATCTGTGTGTTGGCAATAACATCATGTGACAAGAAGCTGTCTTATGTCCCAAAGACAACACTTGCCGATAGTCTGATTTCTGCAGCTACCAGCGTACAGGACCTTGACCGTGCCATTTTCCTTTGCGACAGTTTACTGGAGACTGGCGATATTTCGATATTCAGGAATTGCTACATGAAAGGAAGTATCTATACACGAACAGGAAGGCCACGAGATGCAGAAGCTATTCTAAAGCGCGCCTTGTCTGAAACGCCCCAAAACACGTACGACAGTCTGTTCTATTTCCAGTGCGTCAAGGCAATGGTGGAATATACTAGACAGAAAAATGATGACGAGGGGTTGCTACGCATTGCCTTGCCTGCCTACGAAGGTCTTAACACTTTAGTATCCAGACCAGAATACGCTACCGAAGCCTACGACATCCTAGCAGAGATCTTGCAGTATGTGGGTATGAGCCAGGTTAATCTGGGCTTAACTACCGAAGCAGAGAAATCCTTCGAGAAATGCTATGATTGCATCCAGAAAGTCAGGGCGTTAGATACTTCGTGGAAGCACGATTACTATGCAACTGTCTTTCTATTTAACATCGCCATTTCCTACTCATATCGAAATGATTACCAGACGGCAGAAAAATACCTAAACTACGCAGAGGCTGCAACTAAGGATATGGCCAGCAAAGAGAATGTGCCTGACTTTATTACCGACATGTCGTGGAGTACCTATTACATCAATCGCGCTATGATCTGTTATGGCTTGGGCAAGCAAAAGGAGGCCGACCAAGCCTTTGCAGAGTTTAAACGCACCCAGTTCTCCAAAACTTCTACTGCGAAAATTCATGAGGGCGAGTATATGATGAGAGCGAAGCGCTACGCCCAAGCCGCCGATGCTTACGCGATAGTATATCAGTATTTGGCAGAATATGGCTCAGAGATTACACTCGACAACATGGAATACCTGATAAAGAAATTCACCGCCAACTACAAAGCCGGTCGTAATGACTCTGCATTAAGCGTAGCTGCATACACCTTCGAACACCTCGACTCTGCCATTATTCATCAAAAGAAAAATCAAGCACTCGAACTGGCAACAATCTATCAGACACAACAGAAAGATGCCGAGATAGCCGAGCAGAGGAACTCGCTGCTACAGACGCGCGTAGTTGCTCTGTTGGTAGCCATTGTACTGCTTACTGTGTTCTTTATTGTCTACTCATTGCTGCGCCGACGTGCTGCTAGGATGAAGGCTGCTCAGCAGCGTATCGAGGGCGAACTGCAGATTGCGCGCGACATACAGATGTCGATGGTGCCCCACACTTTCCCGCATCACGAAGGTCTGGATATGTATGCCTCAATGACTCCCGCCAAGGAGGTTGGTGGCGACCTGTATGGCTATCTGATTCGCGACCACATGCTCTACTTTGCCGTGGGCGATGTGAGCGGTAAGGGAGTTCCGGCATCGCTGTTTATGGCACAGGCCACACGCCTGTTCCAAACCATGGCCGATCAGGGCATGCTGCCTGCCGAAATATGTACCCGCATGAATAAGGTTCTTGGTGGCGAGGACAATGTAAACGGTATGTTCGTTACCATGTTTGTTGGTATGCTCAACATGGATACTGGTCATCTCCATTTCTGCAATGCCGGACATAATCCCCCCGTTATTGGTGGCGGTGAACATCACGGCGATTTCCTTGAAATCATTCCTAATGCCCCTATTGGTCTGTGGCCTGATCTCGACTACGAAGGCGAAGAAATAGACACCATCAAAGGTCGCCCACTATTTATCTATACCGACGGACTCAACGAGGCCGAAGACCCCGAACTGCGTCAGTTTGGCGACGAGCGCCTGCTCAGCATTCTGCGCAACACCCACTTCGACACAGCCCAGCAGGTAATCGAAACCCTGGCGGCCGACGTAGCAGCCCATCGCAACGGCGCCGAGCCCAATGATGACTTGACCATGATGTGCCTTAAGGTTATTTGATTTATCAGGGACAAGGCCCCTGTCAGATTGTAAAACTTCCGTACACTATTTGTGGTGCGGAAGTTTTTTGTGTCAATTCACAGCATTTCGTCGATAATATTTGGGCGAAAAGTGTTAGATAATATTAAACACGGGCGAAGTTTTGGCTGCGTAGAAAATTTTTACTAATTTCGCATCCCGAAACGAAGAGAATGGTCCTGTATAGTTGTGCGAGAACTGCTCTGCAGGACTTATATTTTTTTACTATTTAAACTTAACAAAATGATGAAAAAGAAGAAAGAATTTGAGTCGCAACTGCGACTGTATGAAGTGTTACTGAAAAAAACGTGACGAACCGTGAACTTGCCCGCCGTTTAGGTATCTTTGAACAGCAGATAGGCAAGTTCGTAAATCATCGGGCATATCCTCCGTTCCAGCGACTCCACTAGATTGCCGATGCCCTCAGACAATGTGCCAACTTTGCGTCCGTGGTACATCACGCTCACCGCATTCACATCCTGAATCATACGCCACGTTTCCTTTTACGGTTCTTATTGATTTCCAGCAGTTCCTCCATCGTGTCGTATTTCGGTTCCGCCAACAGTTGCATCATCTCCTCTGAATAGCCCAAAGCCTTTGCCAACTTGACATACGACTCTAGTGATATGGCATGTTTCAGTTCAAAGCGCTGGATGCTAGGCCATCACCGGCAGTTGCAGGTAGTTGTTGGTGAGCTTATAGTCCACATCACTATATACCACGCGCGAGTGGCGATAGTTCTTCTGTGTCCAGTTCAGGTCGGCACGCACGCCCAACCAGTCGTTCACGTTGTACTGTCCTGTTACACCCAGAGTAATACCCCAGCGTCCATCGACCTTATAGTCGGTCATGTACTGTTGGTCCATGTTGAACACATTGTAGTCAACACCGCCTGTTACACCTACCCTCCATTGGGCCTGTGCTGTGGTAACCATCAAAAAGGTTACAAGAGCCATCACAATCTTTTTTTTCATGTTTATTTGTTGTTTAATTCAGAGAATAATTGTTTCATTTTAAGTGATTCTTTAATCCAAAGACATGACAACCAGCGTCTGACCATCATCGATGGCCTCCTTGACATCCTTGCCGCCACTGGTCACCTTACAGCGGCTGAGATCCTCACCAGCCACCTCTTCAATTTTCAGTTTGCCGAGCATCGACTTGCCAGGCTTGCCCTTGATGGTATAAAGATGGTAGATACCCATGTGCATACCCTTGTAGGCACCCTCGCGACTGCCATAGTCAATGAATACCTCCTTCTGCTTGTCCTTCTTCGCAGCACCAGCTTCAACGAAATTGGCGGTTATCGGTTTGTAGTTATTCAACCAGCGTGTGATGCTGCCTGAGAGCATACCGATGGCGTGCTTGACAGCCTGATCAGAGGTAGAGAACATGGAAGTGCTGGAGCCCAGTCCTTTGACGGTAGGATTGGCAATGACCTCACCGGTCTTGATATCCTTCAGTGTCAGCACAGCCTCCACCTCACCACGATAATAGGTATCTACATGAACCTTGTCCTCCTTGTCTTTCCAGGTGCGCGAGCTCGAACTGGCATTGATATTGGTGATGAGGGCATTGACGGCGATGTTGCCTTCTTCTACAACATCACACACATGTATCAGTCCGTCGTTATAATGGAAACGGTGGGCACCAGAAAGACCTTTGATGATGGCCCCCTTCACATCGTCTTCATACTTCGTAGCCTCCACTGAGGTCTGGCCTGTCAGCACACCTGTCAGTACTGCACCGATAGCATCGCCTGCCGACATTTTATCGTTATGGTGCGTATACTGTACGTTGTTCAGCACGATGTTATACGTACGGTTTCTGTCAGGGGCTACTTCCTGAGCTGAGGTAGTGATGATGGTGCAGCAAAGAAACGCTGCCAAGAAATTCTTTTTCATGTTTACTTGTTATTACGTTTGCATTTTCGATTTCGACTGCAAAATTAGTCTGTCCTCAGGAAACAATAGTCCCACAGTAGGAAAAAAGAGTCTCAAAACGGGAAAAAGTAAGCCTAGCACAGATTGCCAGGCTTCAATATTCCGATGGAATGGGCGATTTTGGTTATTTCCTTGCTGCTCGGCGATAATCTGATGGCGACATGCCATAAGCGTCGCTAAAGACACGGAAGAACGAACTGCGCGAGAAGCCGGAGAGTTCGGCAATCAGTGCCACAGAGTCTTTCGTGGTGGCCAGCAGACGGGCAGCATAGCGCAGACGGAACTCATTGAGGAAGCCGTTGACGCTCTTGCCATCGGTACAGGTGCTGATGGCATCCGTCACGTAGTGCTCATTGGTGCCGAGGAGCTGAGCCAGGCGGCTGCGATCAAGGTCGGTATCGGTATAGATATGGTCTGGAGCTTCCATGAGGTCGCAGATACGGCAGAAGAGCTGCTGATTGGCTGTCAGGTTTTCCTGAGGTTCAGCCTTTAACTGTACGATGGCCTGTTGCTCCTCCCGTTCGCGCTGTTCAATCTCGGCCAGCAAACGACGATTCTTCTCAAGGAGTACCTTGTTATATTGATGAGAGCGCCACAGCAGATAGGCGATGAGCAGGCAGATGAGGACGACAGCAACGAGGATGATGCGGTGGATGATGAGTGACTGGCGACGGCTAGCAATCTCTGCCTCCTTCTGGCGAATTTCCTGTTGCTGCTCCACGTCAATCTTCCTTTCCTGCAAGTGGATGGAGTCCGTCAGTTGGCGTATGCGGTCGGAAAGAGCAAGAACCTCGGCCGTGCGTCCCGCCTTTTGCAGGGCATCATATTTGTAATTGAGCAAGGTCTTGACATAGAGGTCAATGACGGGTTCACCATTGGAGCGCATCATAGAGTCGGTTTCGTCGAACAAGCGGACAGCCTCGTCGTAACGGCCCGTCATCGACAGATACAGACCTTCGGCTGCCTTGTCAAGTGCGCCAAGACCTTGGGACTGTTGATATTCGCGGTGAAGGCTCTCTGCCTGCTCTTTCTGATTATTGGCAGCATAGACAATCGCCTTACTGATGGTTACGTTGTTGCGGCGCTTTTGCATCGCCCAGTCGGGAGTGTTGGGACAACGTATCAGACGCGCCATCGCTGTGTCCATCTTCGCCATCAGGGGCAGTGCCTTTTCAGGCATCTTGTTGTCAATATACAAGTCGTTGAGTGAAAGCAACGTATAGATGAGCGGATCAATCTCCCCATAATCGGTGGCATGCTGTGTACTCGCCATCAAATCATCGATGCATTGCAGGAACAACTGCTCGGATTCCGCAACATTCCCCAGTTTGTTTTCACAATCTGCCATCTGCATCAATGCCCTGCACTTCATCTCCACATTATTTGGGGATGTGCCGTCACCCACAAAAGCAAGGATTTCCTTGGCGAGGGCGATTGATTTGCCATACTTGCCATCGGCATATGCATTGTTACCCAGAACACAGCGAACCTTACAATAAAGGTTGCTGTCTGCAGACGTAGTAACAGCATGTCCCGCCTCTGCAGCAATCGCTTTCTCGGCGTAATAGGCCGCCAGCCGCCGTTGGCCGGTATTCTCATAGATAATTGCCTTGGTTGTATTAGCACGTACCGCCGTGAACAAACCGACCTGCTCCGCACTATCCACACGCGCCACAGAATGACCAACGTCGGATAATCCATGGTTGACGATCTCTTTGCTCAGTGCAACAGCCTCATCGTTGCGGTCAGGCTTCGAGCAGCCAGTCGTCAACGCCAACACGGCGACAACAGTTGTCAGTATGATGATATATCTGTTCATTTACGTTTATTTACCTGTCTGCAAAGATAATAAGTTTTTCCGAAACCTACAAATTTCCGAACATAAAAACGCCCCACCGCCCGACGAATCAGGGCAGCGAGGCGATGAGGTTGTGATGCTATATCAGCTTACGGCTTCTTGTGCTTCTTCATGTAGTTGTGGTAGGCATCCACCATCTTCTGGCGCTGCTCGGGCGTGACGGTAATCATGCGGGCATTGTAGCCCTCCTTGGGTACGAAACCATCCTTGGTGTAATTGAAACTGTAGTTCATTTCGCCATGCATATTGTCATAGACCTTACCGTCCTCGCCGTAAAATAGTTTCAGTTTGTTGGCCTTATCGTCGCCATTGTCGTCAAGGCCTCCTAGCCAACCCATCAGTGGCATTTCCACATTCCACTTGTCCATGGCAATGACAACATACTTCTTGCCGTCCAGCGTCAGTTCGGTCAGCTTGTCTCCAAAAGTCTTACGGTATTCCGACAGGAGGTTCTCATACAAAACGACAGTCATCGGATCAGAATAGTCAATACCCGCTTTCTTGTCGGCAGCGGCACGCTTGCGCACATCCATCATGTGATACAACGCCTTCGCAGCATCGTTGTTCATCAGGTTGAACACAACACCCATCGCGTCATAGGTGATTACATTATCTCTATTGATGTCCAAGCCTATTCTATCAGCACGCATCAGTTCGTCAATATAGAATAAGACCTTCTTCACATCCTTCTTTTCTGAAGCCACCGTCATCAGCATGACAACAGACTCGAAGAAGACGGAGTCGGGTACTTCCTTGTTGAAGCCAGCGGTCTGCTGGTAGATGCGCTCATAGTATCTGGCAGCACGCGACATGTTATAGACTCCGCTCTCCTTGTCGAGCAATATGTGGCCCACCTCCAACTGAGCCTGCCAGTTGGTGGTGTTCTCGTCAGCCTCCTTCGACAGGCGCAGATACTTGTCCATCTTGCTCTCGGTCTCTGCCGTCTGAGCGTTCACTACTGTTGTCATTGCGCAGCAAAAGAAGATAGCGAGTACCATCCTTCTGGCCGCATTGGTCATAAGATTCTTTTTCATTGTTGATGGATTATTGATTTTGAGTTTTGAAGTTACACCTTTTTTAAAATATTCCTGCTTTCCGCATCTTCTGACGCTGCTCTTCATTCTGACGGATGAAGCGCTCGATGAAGACATTCTGGTCACCAATACGCCAGCGCTGGTATATAATGATGGCTACAAGCACTAGCACCACCACGATAAGCGTGGCGGCTAACGCTACAGTGAAGACAAGTGTTATATCCATACGCATTGTTGATTTGGTTTAATCATGTATCGTCATCTTTTAAAATAAAAGTCTAATGGCAGGGGCTGCAAAGGACGTCCTTCCTCTTTTCTCCTTTTCCTTACAATATAATCACGGAAGCCTTTTAAACCATCTTCATTACCCGTCGCCATATACTTGGGGCGCTGATAATGATATTGTGTTGATGCGTTTTTCACTCTGTGACGCATCATGATGGATTGGCAACTGTCGGCGTCCTCGTTCTGCATGCTATCTAAGGACAACTGTGTCAGGTTCGGCTGGGGAATACTGTCAGAACACTTCCCGGAAGCAGTAGGGTTTGTTTGTGCCATAGCTGTCGACGTGATACAAAGGGCAGCTGTTAGAGTTAAGAGAATCTTTTTCATATCTATCTGTTATTTTGCGTTTGTATTTTCGATTTCGACTGCAAAATTAGCCTGTCCTCAGGAAACAATAGTCCCACGGTAGGAAAAAAGAGTCTCAAAACGGGAAAAAGTAAGCCTAGCACAGATTGCCAGGCTTAAAAATCCCGATGAAATGGGCGATTTTTTGTATATACCGCAGATAAGGCGTAGTAGATGGCTATGCCGGTGATAAGGCCTGCAATGGCATCAATGGCATAGTGAGCATAGATATATACGGTGGAAAGACACATCAGGATGTAGAAAGGCAGAATGGTGAAGACCAGCCCCTTGCTACGGGTGCGGAGGGCCAGGAGCATGACAACGGTAGTGACACCGACATGACTGCTGGGGAAGGCTGCAGTGGGACGCTCGCCAGCATCGTGGGTGATATCGAGCAGGTGATAGCAGAAGCCATCTGTCCAGCCAGGGGCCGCCATGCGTTCGGAATGTGTCAGGAACCAGTCACCCAGATTCGGGAAGATGCCTGCTGCAATCTTCTCGGTGCCTACGGCAAGGTAATAGAACTGCGGACCGGTGACAGGTACCAGTACGAAGACAACATAGTAGGCAAAGAAGGAGCTGAGCATGACGAAAGCAGCCATCGGAAGCTCCTGATAACGACGGAAGAAATAGTGGAGATAGGTGATGAGCATCAGCGGGAAGTAGCTGACATAGCCCAAACACATCAGTTCGGAGAACCAACCATAAGGAACCTTCTGCGAGAACAGCAGCGATGGCTGACAGTCGAAGACGGACTGCTCCCACTGAGCAAAGACGTGGTCCAGATTGGGCAGGGTACGGTTCAGTTCATAGGTATCAGGATACCACCAGCTGAGGAACACCATCTGCACTATGACGCGTAGCAAGAGGGTCCAACGCGATGGAAAGCGTCGATAGACCAACATAGCTGCCAGTGTGACAGCGATATAGCCACCACGCAGCACGAGCATATCGACGACATTGGGTAGTCGTGACCATACGCAGGCCATGACGACCAGCGTAAAGAGCAGGTAAGCCATCCCTACCCACTCAGCGGCCATCAGCCCTCTTATAGCCAGTTGTTTTCCTTGTACCATGCAATGCTTCGTTTGACGCCTTCCTCTAGTTTGACCTGTGGCTCGTAGCCCAGTTCACGACGTGCGGGTTCGATATCGCAGCGCCAGTTGCGCTGACGCATGATGTAATACTTATCGTTATTCAGTGCCGTCACCTTACCCGTCATCTTGCCGATATACTCGCCACAGAACGTGATGACGCGCAACAGCCAGAGCGGTGCCGTGATGCGTATCCACCAGGGGTTGCCCAGTTCCTTGCGTATCAGATTGCTGAAGGTGGACGACTGGTACACCTCGCCGTCGCTGAGGAAATAGCGGCGACCCGTGACACCCTTCTCGCAGGCCAGGAAGACCGCCTGCACTACGTCGGTGACATAGACAAAGGTGATGTCCTGCTGTTTGAAACCTACGGCAAAGTCGGTATGTGCCTTGATGCTCTTGGCCATCATGAAGTAGTCGCGCTCACGAGGGCCATAGACACCCGTGGGGCGCAGGATGACGTAGGGCAGGTCTTCTACCGTATCCAACCATAGCTCTGCCTCCAGCTTGCTACGCCCGTAGGCCGTATTGGGCTGTGGTGTGTCGCTCTCGCGGATCTCTTCATAGGGCTGTTCCTCGCGGATGGCTCCCATGATGCTGAGCGAACTGATATAGACAAAGCGTTCGATGCGCATCTGCAAGGCTTTCAGCACATGCACCAGGTGTTGGGTGCCCTGGGTATTGATGCGGTAGAAGTCTTCTGGGTCCAGACACTTGGTGACACCTGCGGCATGCACGATGTAGTCGAACTGCAGACCCGTCAGTTGCTGCGTCAGCTGTGTCTCTGACGAGAAGTCCAGTTCAATGAAATGGATACGCTCGTCCTGCAGGAACGCCTTCGAACTGCTCTTGCGTACCGCTGCCCAGGTCTCGAAACCTCGGCGCAGCGCCTCTTCTACAATATAGGAGCCAATGAACCCACTGGCTCCTGTTATCAGTATCTTCATCTTGTGTTTACTGCTTTCTATTTTATTTCTTACCTTGTGGGTTGACGGCCTTCTTCAGGCTCACCCATGGTGCGGTAGAGGGAAAACCGATGGGGTGTGCACGTTCCACCTGCAACTGCTCAGGCAGTGTGTTCAGCTTGCCTTCAGGTGACGAGGCATCGACATAGACGGTACCTGCATTTCTGGTCTTGACGCCTACCACGTAGTTCGTCAACTTACTGATAGTGGGGAAAGTGAGGGGCAGGGCACCCAGGTTACGCGGGCGCATCACCACAGGGTTCACCTTCAGACCAGCCTCGCGGAGGGTCTGCATGAGCAGCATGTTGACATCTGCACTGTTACCCCCACCCTGCTGGAGCGTCTCCTGCGCATTTCTTGCCCACATGGCGTACTTACCATTCCATTTGACGTGAGAGAACACCAGGCGACAAACTGCTGCGGCACGTTCCTGTTCGTTGGCAATGGTCTGGATATTCTCAGCCTGCAACTGCTCGCGAAGGGGACTGTGGTCTTCTATCATCTTGCCCAGGTTGTCATCCGCCATCAGCACCTGGTCCACATGTTCCCAGGTATTGGCATAGTCGGCAGGTGGAGTACTGCGCAGGCCGAAGCTGCTGACTTCAGCGGTAACACCCGTAAAGTAGTCTGCCAAGCATACGTTGGGATCGCTGGGTGCTCCCTTCAGGTCCTGTCCTGTAAAGATATAGCGATAAGCCATCACCGTGGTGGGTGCTGCCAATGGGTCGCTCACCAACTTGTATATCATGGAAGAAGACTCCTGCTTAGCGACAAGCTGCTGACTGCCATGCTGTTCGAAATTGAACAGGAGGTGGCGAGGAATGGTGACGGTAAGGCGGGCGTAGGCAACAGGAATCTCCTGCTGTGCCTGCCAGTCGTGCAGACGATAGAACAGTTCGCTATGACGGGTGTACTCATACTCTATGACCGTACCCTGACGGACATCAGGAATGGTGAATCGGGCCTGCCATGTCTCATCATCCAGCTGTTTCAGAGCGACTTCGCCCTTGAACTTTGACTTCGTCGTCTTGCTGCCCTCCATATTATATGCGGTGGCCTTGACTTCTTCAATGCTCTCGTGAATATAGTTGGTGGCTATATTCGTAGAGATGGAGCGCGATGCTCCTTCGTCGTAAGTGACGGCACCATTGATATCAATATGCTGTGGGCGCAATGCCATCTGCGAGGTGTATAGCTTGTCCTTGTCTTGGGGGACGACATAGTAAGGTATGGTAACCTGGGCATACTTGGCACCTTCGGGCTTCAGCACCTTAATACGTATTTTCTCGTGATAGTCAACGAGATAGCCATCGGTCTGAATGGAATATTCCACATCCGTCAACCGACAGAGTACTACAGCCTCGGCATCAGGGTCTGGTGCATAGGTCGTCATGGTCAGCTCTTCCTTGGTGGGCTTTCCGAACTTAGTGTTCACAGCATCCTTGGCTGTTGCCGACAGGCAGAAGAATACCGCAAGTATTGCTGCGGCAAAAATGTTATTGCTTTTCACTTATTTCTTATCGTTTGTTCCTTTTCCAGTTATATTGTCAACAGCATCGCGGGCCTCGTCGTTGAGGTTGATGTTGCGGTTGACCTTAGCCTCGATAGTTCCGGCACGCATGATGTCAGCCATATCGACACCCGTAGCAGACTTGAGCACGTCGAAAGCCTGTTTGATGGCAACGGGTACGCCACCACTCATGGCAGCCACACCAGCGCCAGTATCCTGACCACCGCTATAGACGTGGACATCCTTGATAGAGGCAATAGGCTTGGCTACATTCTCAACAACCTGAGGCAGTACCTCAATCATCATCTGCATGACAGCAGCGTTGTTATACTTCTTATAAGCCTCAGCCTTCTTGTCCATAGCCTGTGCTTCTGCCTCACCCTTCTTCTGGATGGCGTAAGCCTCAGCTTCACCCTTGGCCTTGATACCAGCAGCCTCCTGTTCCAGACGGTAGCGAACAGCATCTGACTCGGCGTTCTGGGCTAATGCACGCTGCTCAGCCTCGTACTTCTGGGCCTCAGCAATACGCTTGCGCTGTTCCAGGTCGGCAGCAGCGTCGCGCTCTACCTTATACTTATCAGCATCGGCCTTCTTCTCCACCTCGGCAGCCAACTGGTTCTGTCGAATCTCAATCTGCTCCTTCGAAAGAATCTGTTCGCGCTTGGTCTTCTCGATCTCAGCCTCAACGGTCTTGATATTGATGGTCTTCTGCTGTTCCTGCTGCTGGATGGCATAGGCAGCATCAGCATCAGCCTGAGCTGTATCAGCCTGCTGCTTCAGGGCAGCACGCTTCAGGGCCAGTTCGTTGTTCTTGATAGCGATAGCGGTATCGGCATCCACACGGGCATCGTTAGCCTCCTTGTCAGCCTTAGACACCTCAATCTTCACGTCACGCTCAGCAATGGCGCGGTTAATCGAAGCGTCCTTCTTAATCTTAGCGGTATTATCGGCACCCAGGTCCTTGATCAGTCCTTCCTTATCGGTCACGTTCTGGATGTTGCAAGAGATAATCTCGATACCCAACTTCGCCATATCGGGCGAAGCCTTGGTCATCACCTGGTCAGAAAAACCGTCACGATCGGTATTCAGCGAACGGAGGTCCAGCGTACCAATGATTTCACGCATGTTACCCTGCAGCGAATCCTGCAACTGCTCAGCAATCTCGTTAGGCATCATGTTCAGGAAGTTCTTGGCAGCCAGACGAGTACCCTCGTTGGTGGGCATCACGCGAATCTTGGCAACAGCATCCACATCGACATTGATGAAGTCGGTAGTAGGCACGCTCTCTTCTGTCTTGATGTCAACAGTAATCTGTCCCAGATAGACACGGTCCAGACGCTCGAAGAAAGGAATACGGAAACCACCGGAACCAATGAGTACACGGGGTTCCTTCGACAAACCTGATATGATGAAAGCCGCTGAGGGCGGAGCCTTCACATAAGAGACGAACAACAGGATGGCCAGCAAAAGAATGGCCACTCCAATAAGAATCAACATGGTCGGTTCCATAAGCAATTAATTTTGTTTAAAGTGATACTTTGTGTGCAAAGGTACAAAATAATTCCGAATTAAGAATTAAGAATGCCGAAAAAATATGCCTTCGTCCGATTTATACAACGTTCAAAACGAACTATTTCCTAATACGTTTTAACGATGGTCAACTGATTCTTCTCGCTGGTGCGCTGATAATGAAGTTCGTCAACCATCTGTTGTAGCATGCTGATGCCACAGCCTCCAATCTCGCGTTCTTCAAAGGGTCTTGACGGGTCACTGTCAGTTTTCGTCGGATCAAAGGGCACACCGTCGTCTGTTAGGACTATTCTTAATTCCGAATTACGAATTCCGAATTCCGAATTTGTAATTTGCATCTCAATTTTTGTGGCATGCGAATAACTCATAACATTTACCACCGCCTCCTCGAGGGCTATCTCAAGTTTCTTGAGCGTATGTATCTCTATGCCGAGGCATACCCCATAGTCATGTAATGTGCGACGAAGCAACGGCCATTGGTCTAGACGGTTAGGCACGAGTTGTGACACTGGCTGTACCTCGCTCTTCTTAGAGATGGTCATGAGCGTAATATCATCCGCCGGCTCAGCCTCACCGATATATCGTTTGACGGCCTCCAGCAAGTCGGCATGATGCGCCACAATATCCATCCATTGCTCTTCACCCATCATCTGTCGCGTCACATCGCGCGCCTCAGTCACTCCGTCAGTATAGAGCACTAGCAGCTCGTCCTTTCCGAGCAGACAGCCCTGTTCCACAAACTTGAACTTCTCGTCATAGCCCAGAGGAATATTGGGGGTAGGCTTAATGCTTCGAACGCTGCCATCCACACCTCGCACCAAAAGAGGCATGTGGGCTGCATTGCAATAGATTAACTGTCCACTAGGTATATGTAGGCGTCCGATAAATGCCGTCACAAAGGTGACCATAGGATTGTTTTCACTCAGTACGGCATTGATCTCTTCCATAATGGCTTTGGGCGACGTCTGGTGGCCTAAGGCAGAACGGAACAGGTTGACGGTGGCAGCCATAAACATTGCTGCAGGCACTCCCTTACCACTCACGTCGCCAACGAGAAACCAGAAGAAGTCTCCTTGACGACAGAAATCGTACAGGTCGCCACCGACCTCACGCATCGGCAACAGGTCGGCATGCATCGTGACGTCCTCGTCTTGCGGGAAATCGTGACGCAAGATTCCCATCTGGATGTCATGAGCAATCTGCAGTTCACGCGACATCACCTCTTTCTCGGTCTTCAGGCGTGCGCTCCTTTGTTGTTCGTGCAACATGTGGCGAATGAGAACACCAACAACCAGGATGCCCAGCACAAAGACACCGAGAGACCACAGGACTCTCCATAGGATACTTTTCCATATATACATGTGGGGAACGGCTATCACCATCTCTACTTCTACCGTTTCCAAGGTCTGACGGGACAATATCCAACCGTTTTCGCTCAAAAGTGAGGGGCTTTCTCTCTTCAGGTTCTCGCTCGCCGTCAGCACCGTGCCATCGGAACTATAGATGACGCAGACCGCCTCGTCAAAAGGTTTGAACTGTTCCAACAGCTGCTGCAACCAAGAGAGGCTGAAATCAATACCGACAACACAAATCAGGTTGCCCTGCTCGTCCACCATATTGTCGGAATGAGTAAAGAGAGTCTTGTTGATGACATCACTCCAATACGGTTTACCCCAATAGCCCTTATCACCGCTCTTCAGTGCACCTTTATACCACTCTCGTTGGAAATAGTCGAACTGGTTGTCACCAGTTGTCATCGATTTAATGCTGTCATTGAGACGATACGAAAATGAGCTGAACCATTTACCCTTTTCGGGGTAGAAGTACGGCGGGAAATCGATGTGCAAACAAAAGATATTAGGATAGCGCTTCAGTATATCACTGGTGCCTTTCAACATGCTGTTCGGTTCTGACTGATGATCCTCCACATACTGCTCCATCTGGTCTATCACCTCGTAGGCGTCATACAGTTCGAAAAGTACCTTTTCGTGTGCTATCTGCGTCTTCAGGTCAATACTCTCCTGTACATGAAGCCTGGCCTGACGATACGACATCACGAACTGTACCGTCATACCGACGATAAGGAACAATGCTGCCAATATGTGAATATACCGATACCGCATGCTGATTCTATTATAAGACTGCGCTATTGCTCTACAAAGGTGATGTATGGACGGATGCCGACAAGGTCTAATACATCGAGAACATCCTTCTGGCAGTTCACGAATACAATTTCAATATTGGCACTCAGATACTTCTTACAGTAAAAAATGACACGGACTCCACTGCTGGAGAGGTAGGTCAGCTGTGTGGCATCGAACACCAGCTTCTCCACACCCTGGTCTCTATATAAGGTCAACTCCTCCAACAATGCCGGGGCATTGGCTACTGCCAGCTCTTCGCCCAGCACTACAGTCAGGACGGGACCATCCCGTCGTACTTCATAGTCTTTTTCCATATTCTGTTATTATTATCATTGTTCAAAGTTTAACAAGCGGATATGCCAAGATGACTGCAGCGACACCAGTAATGGTGACGATGATGGTCAAAGGAATACCCACGCGCATATAATCGGAGAAATGATAGCCGCCAGGACCATAGACCAGCATATTGGGCGACGCCGCAATAGGGGTGGAATACGAGGCGTTGGCAGCAATCATCAGCGCCAAAAGGAATGGTGCAGGTTCGTAACCCACCTGTACTGCTGCGTGGTACATGATGGGGAAGAACATAGCAGTGACCGCCACATTCTCCACCAGTTGAGTAACCACCATCGCTGCCAGACAGACGCCAAGCATAATCAGAACGGGGCTCGTACCCACCATGCTGATGACACCAAGGGCTGCCTTCTGGGCTATCCCCGTCTTTGCTATCGCCGTGCCGAGCACAATGGAGCCGGCCAGGCTCATCAGCGCACGCCAACTGATAGAGTTCATGGCCTGATTGATGGAACAGCAGCGGAAGAGCAGCATAGCCAAAGCCGCCAGCACCGTACCATGTAGCAGCGTTACCACGTTCAAGGCTGTAAGAACCATCATGACTGTCATTATCAGCGAAGAGACGATGGCATTAGGACCTATTTTAACCACCTCTTGGAAATCGGAGAACTGCAATAGCGGCGCAAGGTGTTCGGCATAAGTATTCGTCTTGCGCGGACATTCGAAGAGCAGGGTATCACCCGCCTGCAGTTCCACCTCTCGAGGTGATGCCTCAATGCGTTTGCCACGTCGTGCCACTGCCACGAGTATCAGGTTGTTCTCGCGTTCAAGGGTACTGTCACCAATGGTTTCCCCTATGAGTTTGCTATAGAAATTGACGAAGGCGATGCGCAACTCGTAATTCTTGTTGATTTCGTTCATGGAACGGACAGGATGGTCGGAGACCACCAGGTTGTGCGTTTCCTTCAATTCGAGGATTTCGTCAATCTGACCAGTATAGACCAAACGGTCGCCACCCATTACAAACTCATCTTCGCTTAGGAATGACGGATCATGGTCAAAATGGTGAATAGCGATCAGGTTACCACCTTTTACATGAAAGAGACCGGCCTCGCCCAACGTCTTGCAGATATTCGGGTTATCAGAGGGTACCGACAGCTCCACCGTGTAGTCGAATGTCGCCTCGAAAGCCTCCTCTGGTGCCTTACGTTCTGGCAGCCATCGACGAACAGCAATGATGAAGACGATACCGACAACAAGACATAATACACCGGGAACGAGAATGGAGAAAATATTCATGGTCTTACCGGTAGCACTTTCGTAGAGGTCTGCCACGACGATGTTCGTTGATGTACCAATCAGCGTACAGACACCACCCATCTGCACGGCATAGACCATCGGAAGATACAACTTCGACGGTGCTATGCTAAGCTTTCTCGACCACCGCTTCAACACGTTGCCGAAGAGCATGGTCAGCATGGTGTTGCTGATGAAGGCACTCAACATAGAAACCGGAACCATCATGCGCAGCAGGGCTGTCGGATAATTGTTGGGCAGTCCGAAAACATGCTTCAACATCCATTGCAACACACCTGTATAGCGCAGTCCTGCCATCACAACAGCCAGAACACCCGTAACAACAACTGTCCCTGAACTGAAACCCGCACACGTCTCCTTGGCATCGAGCACGCCGGTAGCAAACAGCACGCCGATAGCAATGAGCATGACGGCATCGGTACGCACCTTCGTCAACAACATCACGCCGACGACTGCCAGCACCGTAGCGATGGTAATCCATGCATCTATACCGAAGCCCCATAACAGTATCACGGCCAGTTCCATTTATTTTTCTTTTGGTTATAAGTAATACTTTGTGTGCAAAGGTACGAATAAGTGAGCGAAGTAACAAAATAATTCACAATAAATAATGCATTATTCAGATTTATTTCGTAACTTTGCGACATAAACCTATTAACACATGATACTATGAGTAAGAAAAAGGGAAGCAAGAGACTGAACAAGAAACAGATAGCAGAAATGCTGCAGACACTGTTCCAACAGAATCCTAATGAGACATTCTCCTTCAAGCAGATATTCAAGGCACTGAAGTTGGACACCCATCCCACCAAGATGCTGGCTATCGACCTGATGGAAGAGATGGCCTGGGACGACTATCTGTCAAAGGTCAGCGACAACTCGTATCGTCTGAACCTGAAAACGCAGGTACAGGAGGGAACCTTTATCCGCAAGGCTAACGGTAAGAACTCGTTCCAGCCGGACGACGGCGGCACACCCGTCTTTGTCAGTGAGCGCAACTCGCTGTTTGCCATGAATGGCGACCGCGTGAAGGTAACGTATATGGCTCGTCGTGAGAAGCACATCAAGGAAGCGATGGTGGTGGAGATTCTCAGTCATAAGCGCGACCAGGCCGTCGGTAAGCTGAAGGTGGAGAAAGACTATGCGTTCCTGATTACCGAGGGAAACATCTTTGTACACGATATCTTTATCCCAAAGAAGAAACTGAAGGGTGGCAAGACAGGCGACAAGGCTGTTGTGAAGATTACACAGTGGCCTTCGAAGGAATCGAAGAACATTGTCGGTGAAGTCATTGACGTACTGGGCAAGGAAGGCGACAACAATGTAGAGATGCACGCTATTCTGGCACAATATGGCCTACCATATAAGTATCCGAAGAACGTTGAAGAGGCTGCTGAGAAGATAGACCCCGGTATCACGCCAGAGGAGATAGCCCGTCGCGAGGACTTCCGCGAGGTGTTTACCTGCACCATCGACCCGAAGGATGCCAAGGACTTTGATGATGCGCTCAGCATCCAGAAGAAAGGCAAGAATTGGGAGGTCGGCGTGCATATCGCTGACGTCAGCCATTATGTGAAGGAAGGCTCTATCATTGACAAGGAGGCCGTCAAGCGTGCCACCAGCGTCTATCTCGTGGACCGCACCATCCCCATGCTGCCGGAGCGACTCTGCAACTTCATCTGTTCGCTACGCCCTGACGAGGAGAAACTCTGCTACAGCGTGATCTTCGTTTTGGACGAAGAGGCCAACGTCAAGGACTACCACATCGCCCATACCGTTATCAAGAGTAATAGAAGGTATGCGTACGAGGAGGTGCAGGAGATACTGCGACCCACCCCTAACCCCTCCCTGAAAGTGAGGGGAATGAATACTAACCACACCTCTCCCTCACAGGGAGGGGAAGGGGGAGAGTCTGAGCTGCGCACCCTCGACCAACTCGCCAAGAAACTTCGTGAACGCCGTTTCAAGGGCGGTGCTGTGAAATTCGACCGTGAGGAGTTGCACTTCGATATCGACGAGACGGGTAAGCCTATCCGTGCTTATTTCAAGAAGTCGAATGATGCCACCCAACTCATCGAGGAGTTCATGCTACTGGCAAACCGCACCGTCGCTGAGCATATTGGAATGGTAGAAAAGCCAAAATCCAAGAATGCCCAACCCAAAGCCAAGAAGACTTTCGTCTATCGTATCCACGACCAACCCGACCCCACCAAGTTGGAAGCACTGCGCGAGTTTGTGGTGAAGTTTGGCTATAAGATGAAGACGGCAGGTACGAAGGGCGCCATCTCCAAGTCACTGAATGCACTGATGGATGGCTGCCAAGGCAAGAAAGAGCAGAAACTCATCGAGACCGTTGCCTTGCGTGCCATGATGAAGGCGAAGTACTCTACACACAACATCGGCCACTATGGACTGGCCTTCGAGTACTATACCCACTTCACGTCACCCATCCGTCGTTTCCCCGACACGATGGTGCACCGTCTGCTGACAAAATACCAGGATGGAGCCCGCTCAGCCAACCAAGAGAGGTACGAAGAACTCTGCGAGCACTGCTCCGACATGGAACAGACCGCCCAGCAGGCAGAGCGTGACAGCATCAAGTACAAGATGGTAGAGTTCATGGCCGACAAAATTGGCAACGAGTATGATGCCCACATCAGTGGCATCCAGTCGTATGGCATCTATTGCGAGGTGGACGAGAACCACTGTGAAGGTATGGTATCCATGCACGACCTAGACGATGACTACTACGACTTCGACGAACGTAACTACTGTCTGGTAGGCCGCCGTCATCACAACAAATACCAGTTAGGCGATCCCATCCGCATCAAGGTGGCTCGTGCCAATCTGGAGAAACGTCAGCTGGACTTCGTCCTCGCCGACCAATAGCCCATTAGGCCCATTAACCCCATTAGACCCATCTTTATATATAATAAGGTACGTATGAAAGAAAACAATCACATCATTGCCGCAGCCATCGTTACTGTAGGCATCATCTGTCTGGGATGGTTTCTCAAGGCAGGCATTGACAACTTTGCCAACAAAGATCGTCATGTAACAGTCAAGGGACTGGCCGAACGAGAGGTGCCAGCCGACAAGGTAACATGGAGCATAGGCACCAAGGTGACAGGCAACGACCTGCCTATGCTTTACGAGAGCATCAATGTGCAGACTCGCAAAATCAAGCAGTTCCTACTGAAGTTCGGGTTACCGGAAAAGGAGATTACCATTAACCCACCCTCTATTACAGACCTGGAGGCGCGTGAGTGGGGTGACAACCAGAAGAACTTCCGCTATATCGTCAATACCACGATAACGGTGGCTACCAACAAGGTTACCGAAGTCAACAAGGCCATCTCTAGCCAAGCCGAGCTGCTAAAGCAGGGCGTAGCACTGGGCGAGAACAGTCCGCAGTACGAATATGCATCGTTCCAGCAGATGAAACCGGAGATGATGGCGGAGGCTATCAAGAACGCTCAGAAGACGGCTGCCCAGTTTGCAGAGGCCAGTGAATGCGATCTTGGAAAAATCGTCACAGCTGACCAGGGACAGTTTTCTATCGACAATCGTGACGATAACACCCCGTATATAAAAAAGTTACGCGTAGTTACTACAGTTACTTATTCACTCAAGGATTAAGGAAGTATCGACGAAATACCGTCTGTTAACGATTTTTGGCTAAAATTTCTCTGCAAAATGTGCTTATAATTTAGTATTATTTCGTAACTTTGCACTCGCTAAGAGTTTCCCGAAATGGGAAACTTTTTGCGAGACGAAAAATAAAAAGTTGTCCAAAACGGATAATTTTCTGTTGCTAAGAGAAAGCAATAACTAAAGAAATATACACATAAACAATGGAGATTAAAAATTTTACCATTACCAAACGCGACGGTTCAAAAGACTCGTTTTCGTTAGACAAAATCATGAACGCCATCGTTAAGGCGTTCGAGAGTGTGAATGTTCCTTCTGACCTGGGAACCATTTCAAAGATTATCAGTCACCTGGATATCAAGGACGATATCACGGTGGAGGATATCCAGAACCAGGTCGAGGAAGCGCTGATGCGCGAAGGCTTCTATAAAGTTGCCAAGTCATTCATGCTTTACCGCCAGCAGCACACCGAAGACCGTGAGACGCTGGCTAAGTTGCAGTTCCTGTCCGACTATATGGAGTCGGCCAACGCCGCAACCTCTTCGAAGTTCGATGCCAATGCCAATGTGGAGCACAAGAACATTGCCACACTGATTGGTGAACTGCCGAAGTCTAACTTCATCCGTCTGAACCGTCGTCTGCTCACCGAGCGCATCAAGAAGATGTACGACAAGGAACTGGCCGACCAGTACATCGACCTGCTGACTCACCACTTTATTTATAAGAACGATGAGACCTCGCTGGCCAACTACTGTGCGTCTATCACCATGTACCCCTGGCTCATCGGTGGTACTACCGCTATCGGTGGCAACTCAACGGCACCTACTAATCTGAAGTCGTTTGCCGGTGGTTTCATCAACATGGTGTTCATGGTCAGCTCTATGCTTGCTGGTGCCTGTGCTACCCCCGAGTTCTTGATGTACATGAACTACTTCATCGGCAACGAGTACGGCAAGGACTACTGGCAGCATCCTGACCAGCAGGCAGACCTCTCGCTGAAGAAGCGTACCATCGACAAGGTCATCACTGACTACTTCGAGCAGATTGTCTATTCACTGAATCAGCCCACAGGTGCCCGCAACTATCAGGCCGTGTTCTGGAATGTGGCTTATTACGATAAGTACTATTTCGAGAGCATCTTCGGTGAGTTCTACTTCCCCGATGGCAGCCAGCCCGACTGGGACGGTCTGTCTTGGTTGCAGAAGCGTTTCATGAAGTGGTTCAACCAGGAGCGTACCAAGACCCTGCTGACCTTCCCTGTTGAGACCATGGCACTGCTTGTTGACGAGAATGGAGAACCCAAGGATAAGGAATGGGGCGAGTTCACTGCTGAGATGTATGCTGAGGGCCACTCGTTCTTCACCTATATGAGCGACAATGCCGACTCTCTGTCTTCATGCTGCCGTCTGCGCAACGAGATTACCGACAATGGTTTCTCTTACACACTGGGTGCCGGTGGTGTCTCTACTGGTTCGAAGTCAGTACTCACCATCAACCTCAACCGTTGCGTGCAGTACGCCGTGAACCACAAGATGGACTATCTGGAGTATCTGGGACAAGTCATCGACCTCTGCCACAAGGTACAGTTGGCATACAATGAGAACCTCAAGGACCTGCAGGCCCACGGCATGCTGCCCTTGTTCGACGCCGGTTACATCAATATCGCCCGCCAGTATCTGACCATTGGTATCAACGGTCTTGTAGAGGCTGCCGAGTTCATGGGACTGAAGATTACACCTAACGACGACTACAAGAAGTTCGTACAGAGCATCCTCGGACTCATCGAGAAGTACAACAAGCAGTACCGCACGAAGGACATCATGTTCAACTGTGAGATGATTCCTGCTGAGAACGTAGGTGTGAAGCATGCTAAGTGGGACCGTGAGGATGGTTACTTCGTGCCTCGCGACTGCTACAACTCTTACTTCTATGTGGTTGAGGACCAGTCACTGAACATCATCGATAAGTTCAAGTTGCATGGTGCACCATACATTGAGCATCTCACAGGTGGTTCGGCTCTCCACATGAACCTTGAGGAGCACCTCTCTAAGATGCAGTACAAGCAACTCTTGAAGGTGGCAGCTAAGGAGGGATGTAACTACTTTACATTCAACATTCCTAACACGATATGTAACAACTGCGGTCACATCGACAAGCGTTACCTGCACGAGTGTCCTCACTGCCACTCAAGCAACGTGGACTACATGACACGTATCATTGGCTACCTGAAGAGAGTAAGTAACTTCTCAGCAGCACGTCAGAAGGAGGCTGCACGCCGTTACTATGCTGGCTCAGACAAGATGGGCAAGGAAGAAGAAACGGCTGCGCCACAGGTACAGAAAGTTGGATAATCTTTTATGAAGTATGTTAACACGAGCGTGGTCTTTCAGGAGATTCCTGATGAGGTCACGCTCTCTATAAATATATCAAACTGTCCTTGCCATTGCTTAGGATGTCACAGCGACTATCTGTGGGAGGATATCGGTGAGCCTTTTAATGCTATGTCTCTGGATGTGATGCTGAAAGAGTATGGTGATGATATCACCTGCGTAGCATTCATGGGAGGCGATGCCGAGCCACAGGAGGTGGATGCCTTGGCGGCGTGGACAAAGAAACATTATCCTCACTTGAAGGTGGCATGGTATAGCGGTAGGGTGGAGTGTAGCAAGGCGATACATGTCAAGAACTTTGACTTTATAAAGTTAGGTCCGTATGTGGCAACGATGGGACCGCTCAACAAACCTACTACTAACCAACGTCTGTATAAAGTGGAGAAAGACCTTTCGCTTACTGATATTACAAAAAAATTCTGGAAGAAATAACCCTAAACCTTTTATAAAACTTTGAACAATTTGAAACCAATATTCATAGCTGGACCTTGTGTCATAGAAAGTGCAGAACTGCTTGATACAGTGGCACGTGAGATAGTATCTATAAATGAGGCATTAGGTACGGAAATAATATTCAAGGCTTCATTTGATAAGGCTAACCGTACATCGTTGAAGTCTTTTCGTGGTCCAGGAATGGATAAGGGCTTGCAGATGCTGGCTGATGTGAAGTCTAAGTACGGACTTCGTCTGCTTACCGATATACACGAATCATCTCAGGCTGAGCCTGTAGGCGAGGTGGTGGATGTTATTCAGATACCAGCATTCCTTTGCCGTCAGACCGATTTGCTTGTAGCAGCAGCAAAGACAGGCAAGACGGTAAACATCAAGAAGGCACAGTTCCTCAGCGGTGTTGATATGAAATATCCTGTCAACAAGGTGCTTGACAGCGGTGGTAAGGAGGTGTGGCTGACAGAAAGAGGCAATAGTTTCGGCTATAATAACCTTGTGGTTGATTTCCGCAACATACCAGACATGCTTGACATTACACCACGTGTGATAATGGATTGCACCCATAGCGTGCAGCGTCCTGGTGGTGGCAACGGTTCCACATCAGGTGACCGTAAGTTTGTTCCTTCTATGGCACTGGCTGCTAAGGCATTTGGTGCTAATGGTTATTTCTTCGAGGTGCATCCTAATCCTGATGAGGGACTGAGCGATGGACCTAACATGCTGAAACTGCAAGACCTGAAACCTCTGATAGAAAAACTCTTGAAAGAATAAAACGATGAAATCAATACGCGAAATAGCAACCCAAGCATTGCAAGACGAGGCGCAGGCTTTGTCTGATCTTATTCCTCTTCTGGATGAACAGTTTGACAAGTCTGTTGACCTTATGCTTCATTGCAAGGGTAAGGTGATAGTGACTGGAGTGGGAAAGAGTGGACATGTTGGTGCCAAGATAGCTGCCACGCTCAGTTCTACGGGCACTCCAGCCGTGTTTGTGAATCCGCTCGATGCCTATCATGGCGATTTGGGCGTTATAACCAAAGACGATGTGGTGCTTGCACTGAGCAACAGCGGACAGACAGACGAACTGTTGCGTTTCGTTCCTATCATTCTGCACATGGATGTGCCAATTATTGGCATGAGTGGTAACCCAGAATCTTTGCTTGCCAAGTATTCCACTTATCACATTAATGTAAAGGTGGAGAAAGAGGCTTGTCCTCTTAACCTTGCGCCAACAAGTAGCACCACAGCGGCGCTCGCTATGGGTGATGCTCTGGCTATCTGCCTCATGGAGTTGCGTGATTTCAAACCAAGAGACTTTGCACAGTTCCATCCTGGTGGTGAATTGGGTAAGCGACTGCTTACTACGGCAGGCGAT
>JAEEGG010002517.1_pt1 | contig 47120 bp, 34 predicted proteins | sample 9134161 | NCBI WGS metagenome assembly JAEEGG01 (sample SAMN16246543, study PRJNA631951) | gut metagenome | biome: gut microbiome; feature: rumen; material: CR-attached | host: Bos | place: Iran: Karaj | collected 2018-10
ATTGTTTTCAGCTTGTCCGCTCAAGACCGCGAGGCCTTGGTCGGTCTCATTTTCTGTCATTCCAACGCCATTTCCCCCAACGGGGAAAGTCTGTTAAGTGGATTTTATAGGGCTATTATGTAAATATCCGATTATGAATCCCGAAATCCCGAAAAGTGGCTTTTTCTCTCCCAAACATGGGGGTGTGCGGGATGGAGCGAAGCGAAAAAAAGCGGGCAACCGGAAAACTGGTTGCCCGCTTGTGTGGTCAGATGTTTATCTGAAGATTGATGATGGGTCAGCAAGTGTGTGATTACTTGCGGTAGTTCTGGAGTCCCTGGTTGAGGAATTCCATATAGCCAGCCACATCCTCCTTATAGACGAAGGACTTGCCGAGGGGGTTGCCCTCGTTGTCGACGGTGACATAGAACGGCTGGGCGTTGGTGCCGAACTTATAGCGCTGCAGGTAGCTCCACTTGTCGCCGACGGTGCGCAGGGTGCGCTCGGTGCCGTCGCTCTCGACGACCTTGATGTGCTCGGGCAGCGGGGTCTTATCATCGACGAACAGGGAGATGAGGACATAGTCCTTGGTGAGCTTGTCGGCTACGCTGGGGTCAGTCCATACGGCGGCCTCCATCTTACGGCAGTTGACGCAGCCGAAGCCGGTGAAGTCGAGCATGACGGGCTTGCCCTGTGCCTTGGCGGCTGCCATGCCTTCCTCGTAGTTGAGATAGGCGGCGCGCACTTCCTTGGTGTTGAGGTTGAAGTCCTGGGTGTACATAGGCGGTGCGAAGGCGCTGACGGCCTTACAGGGTGCGCCCCACAGTCCGGGGAGCATATAGATGGCGAAGGCGATGGAGCAGAGGCCGAGCATGATGCAGAGCACGGGCATGGGCTTCTCCATCTCGCCGCCTTCCCAGTCGCTCTGGAACTTGAGCTTACCGATGAGGTAGAGGCCGAGGGCTCCGAAGATGACGATCCACAGGCAGAGGAACACCTCGCGGTCGAGGAGGCGCCAGCCGTAGGCAAGGTCGGCAACGGAGAAGAACTTCAGGGCGAAGGCGAGCTCGATGAAGCCGAGCACCACCTTGATGGTGTTCATCCAGCCGCCCGACTTGGGGGCTGACTTAAGCCATGTGGGGAACAGGGCGAAGAGGGTGAACGGCAGCGCCAGGGCGATGGCGAAGCCGAGCATTCCGATGGCGGGTCCCCAGAAGTTGCCGCTGGTGGCGAAGTCTACGAGCAGGAAGCCGATGATGGGACCTGTGCAGGAGAAGCTGACGAGGGCGAGGGTGAACGCCATGAGGAAGATGGAGAGGAGTCCGCTGGTGGAAGAGGCCTTCGAGTCGACCTTATTGGTCCACGAGGCGGGCAGTGTGAGTTCGAACCAACCGAAGAAACTGAGTGCGAACACTACGAGCAACAGACAGAAGAAGATGTTGAAGATAGCGTTGGTGGAGAGCGCGTTGAGGGCGCTGGCTCCGAAGATGCCGGTGATGGCGAGTCCGAGGGCGAGGTAGATGACGACGATGGAGATGCCGTAGGTGATGGCGTCCTTGATGCCTTTCTTCTTATCGTCCTTGGCGCGCTTCAGGAAGAAGCTGACGGTCATCGGGATGATGGGCCACACGCAGGGGGTGAACAGGGCGACGAGGCCGCCGAGCAGTCCCATGAGGAAGATGTAGAGGAGCGAGCGGCTCTTGGTGCCGTCCTCACCGTTGAGGGTGGCGAGCTCTTTGACGACGGGCTTCCAGAGGTCGCCCTTAGAGATAGCAGCCGTATCGGCTACGGCTGCTATGGTGCTGTCGGCGGCTGCGGGTGCTGCCACCGTGTCGGTCTTCACCTCGTCGGCAGGCTTCTCCTCTTCCTTGGCCTTAGGGTCTTCCTTGGCTGCGGGGGCGTCGGCAGGGCCGTTGCCTTTGTAAGAGAACTCCACGGACGTGGGGGGCATACAGTTCTGGTCGTTGCAAGCTCCATACTCGAGGTATCCGGCTACATCGTAGGTCTTGCCAGTGATCTTGTACTTCTGCACGAAGGTGACGTTGTTCTCGAAGTAACGCAGTTTCATGCCGAAGAGGTTATCGAACTGACTGATTTCCTTGCCTTGTGCCTTCAGGCCGCCTACGGGCTCGACACCTTCTTTCTTCTCGGTGGTGAGGGTGGCGGAGATAGGACCGTCGGCAGGCAGACCTGTGGAGTAGACGTGCCAACCCGGAGCAATCTTACCGGTGAAGATAACCTCCAGTTCGGTGGGAGAGACTTGCTTCTGCTGTACGCTGAAGCTGACGGGGTTCTGGGCGAATGCTGCCATGGTGAACAGGGCGAGCATCATCGTCAAAGCGAATGTTTTCAGATTCTTCATTGTTGTCTATTTGGTTCGTTGATTGTTTTTTATGATGCGGTCTTTATTGTTTCTTGCTCTTGTGGGTCATGATGTCGAGCACGAAGCGGTCGGTGACGTCCATGCCCTTGCTGCCGATGGCGGTAAGGTTGCGGATGCTCTGGTCGACATCGTCGTCGATGATGCCCTCGACGGAGGTGACATACTTATGCTGCATGGCGAGCATGGCGCTGAGCACGGCGGTGCTGACGCCGGAGGTGAGCTTCAGGGCGCAGCTGGGCTTGGCGCCGTCGCAGATCATTCCGGTGAGGTTGGCAATCATATTCTTCACGGCGTAGGACATCTGCTCGTAGGTGCCGCCCATGAGGTAGGTGATGCCGCACGAGCTGCCGGTGCTGGCGACGACACAGCCGCAGAGGGCTGAGAGGGCGCCGAGGTTCTGCTTGATGTAGATGGCGGTGAGGTTGCTGATGATGAGGGCGCGGATGAGCTCCTCCTCGGTGTTGTGGTTCTCCTCGGCAAAGACGACGACGGGCATGGTGGCACAGATGCCCTGGTTGCCGCTGCCGCTGTTGCTCATCACGGGCACCATGGCTCCTGCCATGCGGGCGTCGCAGGCACAGCTGGTGACAGAGAGCACCTTGGCAAAGATGCCGTCGCCCATGATGCCGCGGCCCAACGGGCTGCAGAGGGTCTTGCCGAGCTGGTGGCCGTAGTTCTCGCGCAGGCCGCTGCGGGCAGCGTTGGAGTTGAGCTCCTTGGCCTGAAGGATGAAGCGGATCTCGTCGACGTCGGCGGTGGTGGCAAACTCGTACACCTTCTCGAGGGTGAGCTGGATGTCGTCGCTATGGACGCTCTCGGCGGCACATGCCGACACTTTGTTGAGCATCACGTCCTCGTCCTTGCGCAGATAGACGAAATTGGTGTGAGTGCCTTTTATGATGGCTTGCGACTCATGACCGCCGCCGGTGCAGGTGACGCTGATGTAGAGCTTGTCGGGGTCGTTTTCCTCGAGGGCAATGTGGATGCGGTCCTCGGCGATGAACGCCTTACCCTGCTCGACAGCCTGCTTGGTGCAGTCCTGCAGTACCTCGAGCTGCAGCTCGGAACGGCCGATGAGGGCGCCAAGTGCAATGGCGATGGGCAGTCCGACCATGCCTGTGCCGGGAATGCCGACACCCATGGCGTTCTTCAGGATATTGCCACTGAGACTCAACTCGATATGCTCTGGCAGACAACCGAGGATCTCGCGTGCCTTCGTGACGCACAAGGCTACGGCAATAGGCTCGGTGCACCCGATGGCTGGCACCACCTGGCGGTGAATGAGGTCAATAATAGACTTCTTTTCTTCTTGTGTTAACATTGTGTTTTCAATTTTTTAGGCTACAAAGATAGCGTATTTTTATTTATAATACGTCGAAAGAGTTTTTTTGTACCCTAAAAGTTGGAGTTTTAAAAAAAAATAACTATCTTTGTGCCCGAAAAAAGAAAAACAGACACACAGGATACTGGATTCCGACATTGAAAAAGATGTCGGAATTCTTTGTTTTGTTATTCAAAAAAGCTACAAATAATAAAAAAAATAAGAATTATGGCATACATGTCACAAGAAGGCTACGACAAACTGGTAGCCGAACTGAAACGATTGGAGACCATTGAGCGCCCGAAGGCTTCGGCAGCCATCGCCGAGGCTCGCGACAAGGGCGACTTGAGCGAGAACTCCGAGTATGAGGCAGCCAAAGAGGCACAGGCTCACCTGGAAAGCAAAATCAACCGCATGAAGGTGCAGATCTCTGAGGCAAAGATCGTAGACACATCGCGCCTGAGCGCCGACTGCGTCCAGATTCTCTCGAAGGTGGAGATGACCAACCTCACCACCAAGGCTAAGATGACCTATACCATCGTCAGCGAGAGCGAGGCTAACCTGCGTGAGGGAAAGATCAGCATCACCACTCCTATCGCACAGGGCCTGCTGAACCACAAGGAGGGCGACGAGGTGGAGATCAAGATTCCACGCGGCACCATCAAACTGCGCATCGACAAGATCACGGTGGGATAAGGCGGCAAGCCGCTGGCTAAAGGTTCAAAGGCGCTACGCGCGTTCAAAGTTCAAAGCCCCCTCCATCTCCCCCCAAGGGGGAGAGACCGGGAGCGGTTCAAGGTTCAAAGGTGGCTCTGCCGCTATTTACTATTCACTATTAACTGTAAACTGTAAAAAAGATGAGTATATTCAGTAAGATTGCCGCTGGCGAGATTCCCAGCTACAAATGTGCCGAGAACGAGAAGTTCTATGCGTTCCTCGATATCAACCCGCTGAAAGAGGGCCACACACTGGTCATCCCGCGCCGCGAGGTTGACTATATCTTCGACATGGACGACGACGAGATTGCCGAGTTCCAGGTGTTCGCCAAGCGCGTAGCTCTCGCCATCAGAAAAGCGTTCCCCTGCAAGAAGGTGGCGCAGGTGGTGCTCGGACTGGAGGTGCCGCACGCTCACATCCACCTGATTCCGATGGACTCGGAGAAGGACGTGGACTTCCGTCGTGAGAAACTGCAGCTGACACCTGAGCAATTCGAGGAGATTGCCGGAAAAATCAGGGCCGCGTTCTAAGATTGTTCCTGTGAGAGGAAAAATGAAGAGGCAAGGGAAACAACATGCTGTTCCCTTGCCTCTTATTGTTTTTGTATTCTCCTGAAGGCTGGCAGGCACTATACGTAGTCGTCGCCCATCTTGATCTTCATCTCGTTGACGTACTTCCTGATGAGCGCCGACGAGTCGCCCTTCTTACAGATGAGCAGCACATTGTCCTTCTCGGCTACGATGCAGCCCTCGAGGCCGTTGATGATGCCCAGATGGTCTTTCGGCAGCTTGATGACATTGTTCCTGCTGTCCTCGAGCACCACCTCGGAGTCGATGACCACATTGTCGTCCTCGGTCTTGCTGAACGCCTCGTAGATGGAGTGCCACGTGCCCAGGTCGGCCCATCCGAAACTGCACACTTTCACATACACGTTGTCCGACTTCTCGAGGATGCCGTAGTCGACCGACAGGTTGGGGAACTTCGAGAAGTTCTCGTTGATGAACGCCAACTCGTCCTCACGGCTCAGCAGCAGCCCTTCCTTGTCGATGAGACGGAACACCACAGGCAGGATTTTCTGCAAGCACTCTACCAAGTAGCGCACGTTGGCGAAGAACACGCCCGTGTTCCAATAGAACTCGCCACTCTCGATGAACATCTTCGCAAACTCGCGGTCGGGCTTCTCGGTGAACGACTGCACCTTATACAGCTCCTTGATGCTGGTCTCCTCGCCCAGCTGAATATAGCCGTAGCCCGGCTCGGGACGCGTCGGCTTCACTCCCATCGTGATCAGACAGTCGCGCATCTGGGCAAACTCCAGACACTCCATGACGCTCTTCTTGAACACATCCTCCTTGATGACTGCCTGGTCGCTGGGCGTCACGACGATGTTGGCGTTGGGGTTGATGTGGGAGATGCGGAAGGCGGCCCACGCCGTGCTCGGCGCCGTGTTCCGGTGGACAGGCTCGCTCAGGATATTCTCTACCGGCAGTTCCGGCAGCTGCTCCTCCACATAATGTGTATACTCATAACTGGTGCTGATGAAGATATTCTCTTTTGGCATGATCTCAGCATAGCGGTCGAAGGTCTGTTGCAGCTGAGTACGGCCTGTACCAAAAAAATCAACAAATTGCTTGGGCATCCGCTCACGGCTGCAAGGCCATAGCCTGCGGCCTCTGCCGCCCGCTAAAATAACGCAGTAACAATCTTTTGAATCAATCATAATATAGAATTAACGATAAAAAGCGTACTAAAGTATGCATAAATTACGACATACACAAGAATTTAATCATTTTTCTTTGATAAAATTTGCTAATTCAAAAAATATGTGTACCTTTGCATCGCCTTTTTGACAAGGTATTGTTGAGCCCAGATGGCGGAATCGGTAGACGCGCTGGTCTCAAACACCAGTGGGGCAACCCGTGCCGGTTCGACCCCGGCTCTGGGTACGAGCTTAACAATCAGAATCCTGCAAGTAGCTGAAAACGAAGCACTTGTGGGATTTTTTCTTTTCATGAAAGTCAGCTGAGAACAAAGCATTTGAGGGGTTTTCTTTTTCCTTTAACCCGCGGTTTTTCCTCACTTTTTCTCCACCCGTCCCGCCGTATCAGGGAAACGGAACCCGGAAGGCGCATCGCAGAAGAGGAAAGATTTTTACAAACCACCGCGCTCCCGGTACTCGCTGGGCGGCATGCCCATCACCTTGGAGAAGAGACGCGAGAAATACAGACTGTCCTCAATGCCTACCTTATAGCATATCTGGTTGACGTGCATGTCGGTCGTCCTGAGCAGATGGCACGCATACTCTATCTTCAGCCGGTTGAAATAGGCCAGCGGACTGCATCCCACCTGCTGCTTGAAGAGTGTGGAGAAATGGGTGGAGGAATAGCCCACGTAGTCGAGGAGGTCCTGCAGGGAGATGCGCCGCTCCATGTTCTCTTTCATGAAGTGGATGGCCGCATCGACGACACCCGGGCTCTTGTCGCTGGCTGACGGCTGGTTTTTGCGAGTGGCCTCGAAGGTGGCGGTGCTACGGTATTGGCGCAGGTAGCGCAGTGAGGCCAGATAGTAGTGGAGCAGGCTGCTGGCATAGCGCAAGTCTTCTATTCCCTCCCCATATTGCAGCGTGGTGAGTATTTCCTCGAAGATATTGTTGCGGTTGCGGATGTTGGAGTCTAATGCCACCCTCACCTCCTGAGGCTTATCCGCGCCCTCGGCATAGGTGGATGAGTGTGCGCCCTTGAAGTGCACCCAGTAGATGGTCCACCTGTCGCCCTCCGCAGCCCCGTACTCATGCGGCTCACCTGCCGGGAGGATGAAATACTGGTTCTTGGTAACTTGGTAGGTGTTCCCCTTCAGCCGGTAGAACCCGCTGCCGTCGACACAATAGATGAGCACATACTGGTCGATAGCCTCCGTGCGGATGCGGTGGTGATGCTCCGCCATGGGGTAGTGGCCGATGTCGGTGATATAAAGGCTGCTCACCAACGGGTCGCCCTCCTCCATCTCCAGTATTCTCGGGGGCAGTATCACAGCCCGCTCACCAAGGAAACCATCTTTTCTACTTACCATAGCCAACGTTTTTTATTCCAACAGTTATGGAGGCAAATATAAGGAATAAAAACGGTACGGCCAAACAATAACCGTAAAATAATCCATATTCTTTCTATTTTTGTCCATAACACGTTTCATGAATTCGTTGTAACTTTGCAGACAGTTGTCTAAAATAACTAGAAACAAAGAACTTATGCAAGGATTTAGCAAAGGATTTACCTATTTCATCTGCCTCGTCTCGGCCATGGGCGGTCTGCTCTTCGGCTACGACTGGGTGGTGATTGGCGGTGCGAAGCCGTTCTACGAGTTGTTTTTCGGCATTTCCGAGTCGCCATTGATGCAGGGTGTAGCCATGACGACGGCCCTGATAGGCTGTCTCGTCGGGGCCATGGTGGCTGGTGGGGCTGCCGACAGGTATGGCAGAAAACCCCTGCTGATGCTGTCGGCTGTACTGTTCACGGTCTCGGCCATCACCACGGGCTTGTTCAACGACTTCACCCTCTTTAACATAGCGCGCTTCGTGGGTGGCATCGGCATCGGCGTGGCCTCAGCACTGGCGCCCATGTATATTGCCGAGGTGAGTCCGGCGGAGATACGCGGACGCATGGTGAGCCTGAACCAGATGACCATCGTGCTGGGTATTCTCGCGGCGCAGATAGTCAACATGTTGCTGGCACGCGACACCGCCGTGGCTGAGAGCCAGGCGTGGAACGTGGCGTGGGGCTGGCGCTGGATGTTCTGGGCAGAGACCTTGCCGGCGGCGTTGTTCCTGCTGATGAGCTTCTTTATTCCGGAGTCGCCGGTGTATCTGAAGCTGAAGATGGCGGCAGAGGCACAGCCTGCGGGACAACAGGAGGCACGGCACACGGGACGAAAAGAGGCGGGACTGCGCGAGCTGATGCAGGCCAAATACGGGAAGGTGCTGTTGCTGGGGCTTGTCATCGCGGTGTTCCAGCAGTGGTGCGGCACGAACGTTATCTTCAACTACGCCCAGGAGATTTTCGTCGGGGCAGGGTTTGATGTCGACGGAATGTTTATCAATATTGTCATCACGGGCATAGCCAACGTCATCTTCACGATCCTCGCCCTCTACACCATCGAGAAGTGGGGACGCAGGACGCTGATTCTGCTGGGTGCCGGCGGCTTAGGCCTCATCTACCTGACGCTTGGCACATGCTATTTCTTCGAAGTGAAGGGAATACTGATGGTGGCGCTGGTGGTGACAGCCATCTCTGTCTATGCCATGACGCTCGGGCCTGTCACATGGACGCTCCTGGCTGAGATATTCCCCAATAAGGTGCGCGGTGTTGCCATGGCCACCTGCACCTTCGCCCTCTGGGTGGGCTGTTGCACGCTGACATTCTCGTTCCCGTCGATGAACGCCGCCCTGGGCTCGAGCGGCACGTTCTGGATCTACAGTGCCATCTGTGTCTGCGCCTTCATATTTCTTTGGAACCGTTGTCCTGAGACAAAGGGCAGAACGCTGGAAGAGCTGGAGCAGGAATTGTTGAAATAAATAGATAAGCCATGAGGAAACAACTGACAAGACTTCTCGTGACAGGCTGCATGACCTTGCTGGCTGCGGCGGGTGCCGAGGCTTCGGAACTGGGTAAGACTGTGACATGGGACAAGCATAGCCTCATCGTGGACGGACGGCGCGTCTGTCCGGTGATGGGCGAGGTACACTACTCGCGTATACCGGCCACGGAGTGGGCCGACGAGGTGCGCAAGATCAAGGAGGGTGGCGTGACGGTCATAGCCACTTACGTGTTCTGGAACCATGTGGAGGAGCAGGAGGGCATCTTCCGTTGGGACGGACAGCGCGACCTGCGGCGGTTTCTGGAAATCTGCAAGGAGCAGGACATGCCCGTCGTGCTGCGCATAGGGCCGTTCTGTCATGGCGAGGTGCGCAACGGCGGTATTCCCGACTGGATGTTCACCAAGGGCTGTAAGCTGCGCTCTACAGACCGTGTCTTTCTGCGTTTTGTCGAGAAACTGTACCGGCAGATTTATTCACAGGTCATGGGGCTGCAGTGGAAAGACGGCGGTCCGATCATGGCCTGCCAGTTCGACAACGAGTACCGTGGCAGCGGCGACTACCTGATGGCACTGAAGAAGACTGCACTCGCCATTGGCTTCGACTTGCCGTTCTATACCCGTACGGGCTGGCCGGAACTGTCGAAACCCGTTCCCTTCGGCGAGATGCTGCCTCTTTATGGCGACTATGCCGACGGCTTCTGGGAAAAGAGCCTTGAGCCAACGGCAGGCAACTACTATAAGGCCTTCAACTTCAAGGGCTTCCGCTCGTCAACAGCCATTGGCACCGACCTGCTGGGCATGCAGGAGGAAAAAATCAACAAGGGCGACGAAGACTATCCTTACTTCACCTGCGAACTGGGCGGAGGCATGGCCACGGCTTATCACCGGCGCCCCTACATCTACCCCGAGGATGCCTACTCCATGGCCCTGGTAAAGCTGGGCAGTGGCTCCAACTTGCTGGGCTACTATATGTATCATGGCGGCACCAACCCCGAGAGCACCACGGGCATCACCCTGAACGAGACGCAACGCACACTCGGCACTGCCAACAACGACCTGCCCGTGAAGACCTATGACTTCCAGGCTCCACTGGGCGAGTTCGGTCAACCCTATCCGCAGTACTACATGCTGCGCCCCCTGCACCTCTTCATGCACGACTGGGCCGAAACGCTGGCACCGATGGAGGCCTCGTTTCCTGCCAGTCAAGAACTGAAGAAGGGTGAGGACCCGCCACTACGCTGGGCCGTTCGCTCGCTGGGAGACAGCGGCTTTGTCTTTGTCAACAACTACGAGCGACTGCAACAGCTGTCTGCCAAAAAGAGTGTCGGACTGTCGGCGTGTGGTGTATCGTTCCCACGGTTGACCATCCCTGCTGGCTGTATGGCCATCTTCCCTGTCAACGTGGCGGGCATACGCTTTGCCACGGCACAGTTGGTGGCCAAGCGCGACGGACGCATCTACATGATGCAGATAGAAGGCATTCCCACCACCATCGCCTTGCAGGATGGGAAAACACTGCGCGGGGTGAATCCACGTGGAAAAGAGAAGCCCGTGTACAAGAACATCTATCTGCTCACCCGAAGTGAAGCCGAGCACCTGTTTCTCGATGAGACTGCAAAAACGCCATCGGCTCCCCTCAGCGTAGAGTGCCACAAACTCAGTGAGGCAGGTCCGTTGCGTAGCATCGTGAAAGGAAAAGCCAAGGTGGCCGAGGCACCGTCGGAAACCGACTGGCAGCAGGCTGCGGTCTATCAGATTCGTCTTTCCCAAGCTTTGGAGCAGGCTGGTGAGAGACAATTGCTCAGCATTGAGTATCAGGGCGACTGCGCCCGCTTGTATGCCAACGGAAAACTCGTAGCCGACAATTTTCAGTATGGGCGGCCCTTCCTCTATGGACTGTGGCGGTTGCCAAAAGACTGCCAGGAACTGGTACTGCGTATTCTACCCCTGCAGGCCGATGCCCCCATCTATCTGCCCCGTGAGGCTGACAAGACACCGGGCGAGGGTGTGAAACGCATAGAACTCATCTATCGATAAAAAACTTTTCAAAACAAAATAACAGTCATCGCTATGGTTAAAGCATGGAGAGAAATAGTGACCATCCCCACCTATGAGATTGGGAAGGCAGAGAAGAACCCGATATTCCTGGAAAAGCGCGTCTACCAAGGCTCAAGTGGTGTGGTATACCCCTACCCCGTCGTCGAGACCATGAGCGACGAGAAGGTGGACAAGGACTATCGGGCCATCTGGCTGGAGAACGAATACATCAAGGTGATGGTGCTGCCCGAGCTGGGCGGCCGCATACAGATGGCCTACGACAAGATTGCCAAGCGTCATTTTGTTTATTACAACCACGTTATCAAGCCAGCACTGGTAGGCCTCACAGGTCCTTGGATCAGTGGCGGCATCGAGTTCAACTGGCCACAGCACCACCGCCCCACGACCTTCATGCCTGTGGACACCTATATCGAGGAGAATGCCGACGGCTCTGTGACCGTATGGGTGAGCGAGATGGAGAAGATGTTCCATCAGAAAGGCATGGCGGGCTTCACCTTGCGCCCCGGCTGTGCCTACTTAGAAATCAAGGGACGCCTCTACAACCGCACCGACGTGCCGCAGACTTTCCTGTGGTGGGCCAATCCGGCCGTGGAAGTGAACGACCAGTACCAGAGCGTGTTCCCGCCAGACATCAATGCCGTGTTCGATCATGGCAAGCGTGCCGTATCTTCTTTCCCTATCGCCACCGGCACCTATTACAAGATGGACTATTCTGCCGGTGTTGACATTTCCAACTACAAGAATATCTTCGTGCCTACGAGTTATATGGGCGTGAACTCGCGCTTCAACTTCGAGGGCGGTTATGAGAACGATACCAAGGCAGGCATGCTGCATGTGGCCAGCCATCACTTCTCGCCTGGCAAAAAACAGTGGACGTGGGGCAACGGTGACTTCGGACGTGCCTGGGACCGCAACCTGACCGACGAGGCCACGCCCGAGGAAATGAAACAGTGGGGAATTGACCGCAAAGGCTTCCGTCCCTACATTGAGCTGATGGCAGGAGTCTATACCGAGAACCAGCCCGACTTCTCCTGGCTGATGCCTTATGAGGAAAAGATGTTCACACAATACTTTATGCCCTATCGTGAACTGGGCATAGTAAAGGAAGCCTCGAAGGACCTTATATTCAACATCAACAGCCTCACCCCCGACCCCTCTCCAAAGGGTGAGGGGAGTAGTCACCTTGTTGAGTTCAAAGTCTTTGCCACGAACAAGCAGGAGGTCTGCATCATTCTTCGCAACGACGATGGGGAGGTATACTACAAGAAGGAGATGACACTTTCGCCTGAAACCGTACTGACGGAGACGGTCAATGTGAAAGATGCCAAGTTCAACCAGCTGACTTTCGAAATCGTAAAGACTTTCGTCTATGGCCAGCGCGTCGTGTTGCAGTGGCATGCCGAGGCAGACGAAATCCGCCCCATTCCCGACTCTGCCGAAGCAGCCCTTCTGCCAGAACAGATTAAGACCAACGAGCAGCTCTATCTGACTGGTCTTCATCTGGAACAGTACCGCCATGCCACATGGCTGGCTACCGACTATTATGAGGAGGCTCTGCGTCGCGACCCGAATGACATCCGTTGCCTGAATGCTCTCGGCCTATGGTATATACGCAAGGGGCGGTTCGCCAAGGCAGAGGATTATCTGCGTAAGGCTGTGAAACTATCGCAAAAGCGCAACCCCAATCCCTACGACGGCGAGCCGATCTACAACCTCGCCCTTGCGCTGAAATACCAAGGTAAGACATCAGAGGCTTATGAGCTCTTCTGGAAAGCCACTTGGAACAAGGCCTGGGCTGATGCCGGCTATTTCGAAGCCGCCAAGATTAGCACCATGCAAGGCCGCTATGAGGATGCACTCGACGAGGTAAACCGTTGCCTGAATAACAACTGGCACAACCATAAGGCCCGTGCGCTGAAGGCTGCCATTCTGCGTAAGCTGGGAGAAACAAGCGATGCCTTGGCACTCATCGACGAATCGCTGGAATATGATCTCTTCAACTACGGCTGCCGCTACGAGCAATATCTCATTGAACAGGACGAGGACATGCTGGCAGAAATGAAACAGATGCTGCGCCGGTCAGCACAAAACTATGATGAAGTGGCACTCGACTACGTTGCCGCCGGACTCACCGACGAGGCACGTGCCATCTGGCAGATAGCTATTGAGGAAAGGCAACGGGTAGGCGACGGAACGTCGGGAATGGGTGCCACCACTCCGATGACCTATTATTATATGGGACGTTACGACGAGGCAGAGAAGGCAGATTCCACCTACTGTTTCCCCAACCGCCCAGAGGATATCATTGCACTTGAAGCCGCAAAGCGGGCTAACCCGCAGGGTGCCCGTGCACCTTACTATCTCGGCTGCCTCTACTATGCCGCCCGTCAGTACGACTTGGCCATTGAGAATTGGGAACATTCTGCCCGACTAGATCCTGAGTTTCCCACCGTCTGGCGTAACCTGGCCCTTGGCCGCTTCAACAAACAGGACAAACAGCAGGAGGCTCTCGAATACATGGAGCGAGCCTTCCACCTCGACGAGAACGACGAGCGCATACTGATGGAACTCGACCAGCTCTACAAGCGCCTACACCGTCCTCACGAAGAGCGTCTGGCATTCCTGCAGAAATATCCTGGGCTCATCCAGCGCCGCGATGACCTTGTGCTCGAGGAGATCACACTGCTCAATCAGCTAGGCCGTTACGACGAGGCTATGCAGAAACTCGATGCCCGCATCTTCCATCCGTGGGAGGGAGGCGAAGGCAAGGTTCCCACACAGTATCAGGTTTGCCGTGTAGAACTGGCCAAGCAGGCTATTGTCGACAAAGACTATGAGAAGGCTGTCAAATTGCTCAACGAGTGCCTGGAATATCCCCATCACCTCGGCGAGGGAAAGCTCTACGGAGCGCAGGAGAACGATTTTTACTACCTGCTTGGCGTGGCTTACGATGCCCTCGGCAATAATGGAAGAGCCTTGGAGTGCTGGGAAGAGGCCACAAAGGGACCGCAGGAGCCCGCTGCCGCCATGTACTACAACGATGCCAAACCCGACAAGATTTTCTATCAGGGACTTGCTCTCTACAAACTTGGGCGCGACGGTGAAGCCCACGGACGTTTCTACCGGCTCATCAACTACGGCAAACAGCATATCTTCGGAGGGCTACGGGGAGACGAACAAAGCTCGGGGAGGAAGCAGATCATGGACTACTTTGCCGTATCCCTACCCGACCTGCTCATTTGGGAGGACTCTTTAGATACGAAGAACCTTATCCACTGTAAGTACATGCTTGCCCTTGGCTACTACGGAATGGGCGACATGGAACATGCCGAGCGCTATCTGAAAGAGGTGGAAGCCCTTGACAACAACCATCAGGGCATTCAGCAGTTCCGCACGCTAATCAACGCAGGGCTATAAATATCTTACAAACCAAAAACTGAATCCTTCTTCCCGCTGATGGTGAGCAGACTCATCACCGGCGGGAAGAAGAATCCAGCCAGAGGTTTTCCACAGATTTTTAATAGAATTCAATAGGATGATTGGGGTGGGACGACCTTCATCGAATCGTCAGTATTCCATCCTCCTCATGCGGGATGAAGGGACCTTCTTTGACCTCGAAGATAACGGAGTCGGGCTCAAGACACTCCAGCGAATGCCAGGTGTTTTTCGGAATGTCAACGCCATAGCGTCCTTCCTCGCGGCAGATGGTCACGCGCTCAATAACAGAACCGTCGTCACGGTATGTTATTATCTGCACCTTACCTTTCAGGATGACAAACGTCTCATCTTTGGTCACATGATGATGTATCGGAATGACGGTTCCCACTTCCACCGCATTCAAAAACCGATGGCACTTGTCATCGAGACTCTGATGGAAATTATAATTCATCCGCAAGCGAGGCGACTCCTGCGCCTGTCTTATCACGTCGTTCAGCAGATTGTCGTCTATAATCTTCATACGCTTTATTTCATGTTTAACCTATTCTTCATATCACGATGTCTCGCATTCCTTCTTTCTGAAGGCCTCAGATGCCCAGAAAGTCGGCACGCATGGGGCTGAAGGTATCGATTAGAGTGCCTGCCTCGAGACAGACACAACCATGAGGCTCATCGGGAGCAACATAATAGCCGTCGCCTGTTGTCAAGATACGCTTCTCGCCGCCAATGGTGAGCTCGAACTTACCACTTGCCACATAGGTAGCCTGACTGTGATAGTGCGTGTGGACAGTGCCCACTGCTCCCTTTTCGAAAACCACCTTCACCATCATCAGCTGGCCATCGTAGCCCATGATTTGACGACGGATGCCAGGATCGGGAGTTTCCCATTTCATTTCGTTTCCAATTTGGAACCTTTCGCTACATGTTTTCATCTTGTTTTAATCGGTTTTTGTTGGTTGTTAAATATTCCGTTATATGTATTCTTTTCAGATTCACCGCCCAATGAAGGTCTGATTCATGTTGAATATGAGTGTATTCTGTTGACTGAAAAGAAGTTAATCCATCATCAATTGCGACACTTTTACAAACGCATAAAAAACGAGTGATATCACATCACCCGTTTTCCCATGCTGACATACAGCGCATGATTACCAGTCGTCATTGTCGTTGCCCACGATACCGTTTTTCACGGCCTCCTCGATCTTGTCGATGACGGCATTCGAGAATGCATGTGTCATGACGAGTGCCTTAGCACAGGTGCGCTTTTGGGCGTCTTTCTGCACAAATGGGTAGTGGCGTGCGATTTCCCACTGCTCGTCATACAGGTTCTCGTTTGTCTTGTCATCCTTCTTGCGCTTTGAGTCACCGTATGTCCGACGGTCGCTTTCACTGGCCATTGTAAGCCAGCCACCACTGATGTCGGCCAGAATATCGTAGCTTTGTACGGTATAAGTGACTCGCAGACGCTCATCCTTGATATCGATTCGGATGACGGGAGTAATACTAACGCTATATTTGTTCAGCGTACCAGTATGTTCAACTATATTAGGGATTGTCGAAGAGATGATGATGCATCCAGCATCCTTATCATTGAGCGTTATAGCCTGCTTATCTTTGAATGTAGCTGTTACCCAATAGTTAATGGCTACGTACAGCTGTTGTTTGCTCTTTCCTTTCGCCTCAATCACTTCCTGATAGGTCAGTGACTGGTTCTTGTCGAGCTCGATGGTGGTGGCCAGGTTGGCAGCCGCATCAAGCCATTTGTCACCATATCTTTCCTTGGCATATTTCTCCAAGTCGGCAGCTTTCATGATCTGGGCCTGCATGCCCATTGTACCACAAAGAATAATAGTGGTAAGCATCCAAAATCTTATCTTATTCATATCGATTATTTTTTTATAGGTTTGACTTTCTTATGATTAACTCAGCTGGAGACTATTACAACTCATCAGATGGTCTGCAACGAGGAGGGATTCCGATATTTAGAATTTCGCCCGTACACCAATCAATATGATACCCTGCTCTCCAACTCCAGCCTCTGCGAATGCGCGCAGGTTCTGGCTGCCAGCCTCAAGGCCGAGCAATGAAGCCTGATACATGAAGTAGAGTTTATTGTCGGAAGACATCTTATTTGTTTCCAAATCGTTTCTCTCGTCCTTCATCATCATTCCGCCAACGGCTGCTTTCGTGTAGACGCCAAAGTTCTTTTTATTCATCCAGTAGTATTTTACTGATGGCATGAATGCGATGTATGTACGAGAACGGTCACCTACTTTCTCACCACTTTTTTTATTGGCAACATCCTCACTGTATTTAGCGAAGGTAGCGATAGCACCGACTGCCAAGTTTGGATTATTAAGATGGTAGAAGTATTCTACGCCCAATGTGCCGAACTGCTTATTATCCTCCCACTTGTAACCTGAAAGCTGATCGAATATACCATTGCCGATAGCATTTCCTATACCGTCACCGAGGAGTGACACACCAATTCCATAACTGACACCGAGCTCGTGCTTGGGTTGATTACTCTGTGCATTCACGCTGAGAGAAGCCATCATGGCGGCTACGACCATTGTCATTATCTTTTTCATTGTCTTAATCCTCTAATTGTTGAACATTTGGTTTTATTTTCAACAGGCTTAGCTGATTCTGTTCCAGCGAGCTCTTTTCTGTAGCGGAATGGCTGCCTGTTTTTTGTTTTCTTGATGCAAAGATACGGCGTATATTTGTTCGCTGGATTATTTTTCTCACTTTTTTCACTTTCATATTGCGACAGCGCGACAATTCTGCGACAAACAGAAAAAACAGGCTGAAAAACTGTCGCTCACAGGCGAATTGTACCCCAAAACCACGTGTCTGTATACAGATTTGATGGTGCAAAGATACGATTCTTTTTCTGTTTAGAGTCTTCATCATGAAAAGAATTATGTATTTTTGTAGCGGAAATAGGCTAACATACATATATATAAATATGAGTAAAAAGAGAATCCTCTTCGTCTGCCTGGGAAATATATGCAGGTCACCTGCAGCCGAGGGCATCATGAAGCAGATGGTTGAGCAGCGGGGATTGGGACATCTGTTTGAGATAGACTCTGCCGGTATTGGCGGATGGCACATCGGACAACTGCCCGACTCCCGTATGCGCCGACACGGAGCACGCCACGGTTACGACTTCAACAGCCGGGCAAGGCAGTTCAGCAGCACCGATTTCGACCTTTTCGACGTGATTGTGGGCATGGACAAGGAGAACATCTACGACCTGAGACACCAGGCACACTCTGACGCCGACAGGAAGAAGATTGTATGCATGGCAGACTACCTGCGGCACCATCCCGGACAGGCTACTGTCCCTGATCCTTACTATGGCGGTGACCGTGATTTCGAACTGGTGATTGAACTGCTCGAAGACGCCTGCGAAGGACTGCTGGAGGAAATGATACAAATGAAAACATAGATGATACATTTACAAAAGACGGGATAAAAATAAAGCATTATCTTTGCAACATGAAAAAATTAGTCCTTTTATTTTTGACCGTCTTTGCACTCTACGCCAACGCACAAGACAACACACAATGGGCCACTACATGGGCCACAGCACCGGAGTTTACGGGTAAGAGCGACATGCCTCAGACCACTGAACTGACCGACTGCTCGGTGCGTGAGATTATCCATGTGTCGTTCGGTGGGAAACAGTTGCGCATGCAGTTTTCCAACGAGTTCAGCAAAGAGCCGGTGGAAATCAAATCGGTTTATATTGCCAACCTGACAGCTGATGAGAGCGGGCGCAACGACCTGCCTGGCACCGACTACACGGCCATCGTGAAGAAGTCGGTTCGCTACCTGACATTCAACGGCAAGCGTAACGTGACCATCGATGCGGGACAGGCCATATTCTCGGATGCAACAAATTTTAATCTGCAGCCTCTGCAACGTCTCTCCATCACGATTTGCTATGGAAAGACACCCGTGAACGCCACATCGCACCGTGGCTCGCGCACCACGTCGTATATCATGAAAGGCGAGGCCAAGCCCGGCAAGAAATTCATAACTTTCGAGAAACTCGACCACTGGTATAGCATCAGTGCGCTGGACGTGAACGGTGAGGGCAACGAGTGCATTCCTGCCATTGGAAACTCGATTACCGACGGGCGCGGCACGACCACGAACCTGCAAAACCGATGGACCGATATTGCCAACGAGGATCTGATTGGCCGGCAAAACAACCCGGCAGGCATCGAGTATGGTGTGGTGAACCTGGGTATCGGCGGCAACTGTGTGCTAAACGGCGGACTGAGCGAGCCGGCAGTGAAGCGTTTCGAGCGCGACGTGATGAGCCAACGCAACTTTAAATATATCATCATTTACGAGGGAATTAACGACATCGGCGGCAGCAACGGGCGCAGCGAACAAGTGGCCCGCGAATTGATGGATGCCTATAAGAGATTTATCAAGACTGCTCACGAACGCGGTGTGAAGGTACTCATGGCTACCATCCTGCCTTTCGGCAAGAGTTTCTACGACGAGGGGAACTGGTTTAAGGAGGCTGCCCGCCAGACCGTTAACCAGTGGATACGCACCAGCAAAGACATCGACGGTGTCATCGATTTCGATGAGGTGATGCGCGACCCGCAGAATCCCCTCCAGCTACGTGAGGAATGGCAGGAAGACTGGCTGCACCCCAATGCCAAAGGCTATGAGGTGATGGGCCGCTATGCTGCAGAGAGAATCCAGGCGCTGACCGCCGGAAAGTAGGAAAACGCAGACAGACTCTTCGGAAAAAGAAAGAATAAACATAAAAATACATCATAAAAATGGAAACAAACCAATCGACACAAGAGGCAAAAGGCTTCTACAAACTCTCATGGTTGCAGCGCATCGGATTCGGTGCGGGCGATCTGGCGCAGAATCTGATTTATCAGACCATCTGCATGTATCTTCTGTTTTTCTACACGGATGTGTATGTGCTGGGCGGCGATGCTGCCAAATCGGCAGGACTGGCCGGAACGATGTTCCTAATCGTACGACTGGTCGACGTATTGTGGGATCCGCTGGTAGGAACATTCGTCGACAAGCATAATCCGAGCTGGGGAAAATACAGGAGCTATCTTATCATGGGTGGTATTCCACTCACCATTCTGGCTATCCTGTGTTTCTGGGATGGTTTCAAGCCTTCCATCCTCTATGCATATATCACGTATGTGGGCATGTCGATGCTCTACACGCTGATTAACGTGCCTTATGGCGCCTTGAACTCATCATTGACGCGCGACACCGACGAGATAACCATTCTCACCTCCGTACGCATGTTCATGGCCAACGTGGGCGGACTGTGCGTATCGGCTGGTGTGCCCCTGCTGGTGGCTACGCTTGCCGGAGCAGAACTTCCTATCCAGATGGCACTGTTCATGGGTCTGGGCTCACTGCCCTCGTTCATCTTCATGCCGCTGGTTCCGGCCATCAAGAAGAAGGTAGGAAAGAAGAACATGTTCTACATTTTCCTTTCCGTTGCTATTCTCGGTATGGCGTTGCTGTATATTATCAGCCGCATCGGAACTGTGCAGGAGAACATCACACTGGTCTATATCGCCCAGTTCATCAAGTCGACGGGTGTTATTGTGGCTACCGGTTATATGTGGGCACTCATTCCCGAGGTCATCTCCTATGGCGAATATACCACGGGACGCCGCATCTCGGGTATCGTTAACGCGCTGACGGGCATCTTCTTCAAGGCTGGAATGGCCCTGGGTGGTGTTGTTCCCGGCTTTGTGCTGTGGCTGGTAAACTACAAGCCCGTTGCCTCTGAGTCGAGCAACCTTCCTAACGACTCGCACGCTTGGTTCCTCACCATGCTCATCTTCTCGCTGGTGGGCCTGTCACTGCTCATCTTCTGCTTCTCGCAGACCAAGGAGCGCGTCGTGATGGACGAGAAAGAGACCAAGAACGTGAAGGTCAGCGACCTTTGGAAAGAGTTCAAGCGCAACCGCCCGTTGCGCGTCATCGCCCTGTTCTTCATCACAGCCTTTGCCATGATGTCGGTAGGTAATGCCGCCGGTGCTTACTTCATGAACAACATGGAAACACTGCCAGCACTCGCACAAGAAGGTATCCGCTGGCTGGTATGCGTCATTCCCGCCATCCTGCTGCTTTTAGCCATGTTCATCATCTCAAGATATGAGCTGAGCGACGAGAAGATTGACCAGATTAACAAGGAAATTGAAGCAAGAAACAAATGAAACACATAATCTCTCTCTCAATACTATCATTACTGCTTTGTTGTTGCGGTAGCACAACAGAGAAGGAGCCGACGCTGAAGGAGGTGCTGGGAAAGCACTTCCTCATCGGCGTGGCCATGAATACCGACCAGGTGGCAGGCATCGACCCGAAGGCTGCCCCCATCGTGAAGAAACACTTCAACGCCATTGTGCCGGAAAACTGCATGAAGGGCGAGGTAATCCATCCTGAGGAAGACCGCTACGACTGGACCGAGGCCGACCGCATCGTGAAGTTTGCCGAAGATAACGGTCTCACCATCACCGGCCATTGTCTGGTGTGGCACTCACAGGCCCCCAAATGGATGTTCACCGACAAGGAGGGGAAACCCGTCAGCCGTGAGGTGCTCATCGACCGCATGCACAAGCATATCGCCACTGTGGTGGGCCGCTACAAAGGGCGCATCAAGGGATGGGACGTCGTCAACGAGACTGTAGAAGACAACGGTGAGATGCGACGCTCACCTTATTATAATATCATTGGTCCCGACTACATCGAACTGGCGTTTAAGTTTGCCCATGAGGCCGATCCCGACGCCGAGCTGTACATCAACGACTACTCCATGTCGAAGCCCGGCAAGCGCGAGACTACCTGCCGTATCGTACGCGAGTTCAAGGAGAAGGGAATACGCGTCGATGCCATCGGTATGCAGAGCCACAACGGACTCGACTATCCCGACCTTGCGGAATACGAGAAGAGCATGGACGCTTTTGCCGCCTGCGGTGTGAAGATCATGATGACCGAGCTCGACCTGAACATGCTCCCGAATCCTGAAAACTTCGGAGGTGCCGACATCAACCAGAACTTCCAGTACGACGAGAAAATGAATCCCTACCGGAACGGTATCACCGAGGAGGGCATCGAGACATTCAACAAACTCTACACCGATTTGTTTAAAATCTATTTCAAGCATCGCGACCAGATCAGCCGCATCACATTCTGGGGAGTTGACGACGGCTCGTCGTGGCTGAATGATTTCCCCGTGAAGGGCCGCACCAACTATCCGCTGTTCTTCGACCGCGACTACAACGAGAAGCCCATTCTCCAACAGGTGATTAAAATCTTCGAATAACCCCATTACTCCCATTATTCTCATTATTCCCATTAACCCCATTAAAAAAACATCAAAACAATGAAACCCAGATATCTTTTCCCAAGTGATTATATGGCAGACCCTTCTGCCAACGTGTTCAACGGACGTCTGTATGTCTACCCCAGCCATGACTGGGACAGCGGCGAGTGCTTCGACGACGACGGCGGGCACTTCCAGATGCGCGACTATCACGTACTGTCGATGGACGACGTGATGGAGGGCGAAGTGACCGACCACGGTGTCATCTTAGACGTGAATGACGTACCCTGGGCTGAGAAACAAATGTGGGACAACGATGCCGTTGAGAAAAACGGCAAATACTATCTCATCTTCTCTGCCAAAGACTATACGGGCATGTTCCGTCTGGGCGTAGCCGTTGCCGACAGTCCCGAAGGTCCTTTCCGCCCGGAAAAGGACCCTATCCGCGGCTCGTTCAGCATCGACCCCTGCGTGTTTAAGGATGACGACGGCGAGATTTACTGTTATTTCGGCGGCATCTGGGGAGGACAGTTGCAGTGGCGCGCACCTCTTGCAGCACCCTATGCACCCATTGCCCAGCCCGATACCGCTCCTGCTCCAGCCAATGCTGTCGACCTCGGACATGCTCCCGACAAGAAGACCGAGCTCTTTGCCCCGGCTGGCGCCCCAGCACTGACCAGTTTTGTGGCCCGCATGACCGACGACGTACTGCAGTTCGTCGAGGCTCCACGCCCCGTTGTCATTGTCGACGAGAACGGCGAGCCGCTGAAAGCCGACGACCCTCACCGCTTCTTCGAGGCTTCGTGGATGCACAAGCAGAACGGCAAGTACTATTTCTCTTACTCCACTGGCGACAGCCACTATCTTTGCTATGCTGTGGGCGACAATCCTTACGGCCCATTCACCTATCAGGGTGTGATTTTGGAGCCCGTGGTTGGTTGGACCACCCACCACTCCATCGTCGAATACAAAGGCAAGTGGTATCTGTTCCACCACGACTGCGTGCCCTCTAACGACACCACATGGCTGCGCAGCCTCAAAGTGAAGCCCATCGAGTTCGACGAGAATGGCAAGATCAAGACCATGAAGTCGGAATAACAAGCACGATGATTGCGAAAGAATCAACCGCCAAAAGTTGGTTATTTCGCCAATCGATGCAAATATCCCCCTTTCAACAGGTGCCTCCAAGCGGCAACGAATGATGCGAGTATGGCTGCAATGCCAGTACATCCGTGTCCTTCGTTGCCGCTTTTCGACATAGAGTATTTTTGACACAGAGACATAGGGACGTTTTAACATTCTTAGGCCTTTTTGCCTAAGCGGATGCCCTCCTTATTGGCCACTTCCAAAGATAATTGCAATTGGTATATCTATTAAGGTCTAATTCGGCATTAATTACCCGCTAACTAATCGATGAGTTATACTATTGTTTGGTAACTAATTAGAGTTTAATTGATGCTTAATTAGCATGCATTTGATGCCGAGTTGGCCTGTAATTGATGCCGAATTGAAAGGTAATTCAGTAGTGTGTCTGCCTGTCATTAAGCGTTCCATGAATCATGTTTGGCTGTCTCTTTCATTGCTGCCGGAGTGTAGCCCGGTCATCATGCAGTCACCAACTGCAAACCCTTTTAGCATGGGCGTTTTCGATGGTTTGGTGACACAGGCATGTTTATTCTTTTCCATGTGCATGTGCAATGCCAAGCTATGGTATCATAAAAAACGCTAATTCTACCGATAAGTTTTGACAATATCACAATTATTTTATATTTTTGCACAGATTATACTTAAAAGCCTTTAACCTATCGACAGGAATATTATGAAAATATTAGCCATTAACCCCGGAATGATTTCCACCAAGATTGGTGTGTTCGACGATGAGAAACTGGTAATGCATGCTACGCTCAACCATCCGTTTGAGGAGCTGTGCCGCTATCCGTTCATCATGGATGAGTTCGACTATCGCAAGGAAAAACTCATCGAGGAGCTGCAACGGCAAGGCATAGCCATCGACTTCGACGTGATAGTGGGCCGTGGCGGACTGGTGAAACCCATCGAGAGCGGTGTGTACGAGCTGAACGAGAAAGTGATTGAGGATACCAAGCATCCGCGCCTGCACCATGCCTGCAACCTCGGTTCGCTCATCGCGCTGAGCATGGCCAAGGAGATTCCGGGCTGCCGCGCCTTTACAGTGGACCCGGGCGTAGTGGACGAGCTCGACGATGTAGCCCGCATCACGGGTATGCCCGAGCTGCCCCACCAGACCATCTGGCACGCGCTGAACCAGCGCGAGATAGCCAAGCGCTACTGCAAGGAGCACGGACTGAAATATGAGGAGCAAGACCTGATTGTCTGCCACATGGGCAGCGGCATCTCGTTTGCCATGCACCATCACGGACGCGCCATCGAGTGCAGCGACGCACTCAGCGGCGACGGCCCCTTCTCGCCGTCACGCGCCGGTATGCTTCCCACCGTGCAACTGGTGAAGCTCTGCTACAGCGGAAAATACAACGAGGCAGAAATGCTGCGCAAGATTAACGGCCACAGCGGACTTACCGCCCACTTAGGCACCAACGACTGCCGCGAGGTGGAAGCGCGCATTGCCAATGGCGACAAGCACGCCAAGCTCATTCTCGACGCAATGATCTACAGCATCTCGCGCTGGCTGTCATCGCTTGCCCCGTCGACCAACGGCCATGTGGACGCCATCCTGCTGACGGGTGCCATCGCCAACAGCAAGTATGTGACCGACGGACTGAAGCAGCGCCTCTCTTACCTGGCTCCCGTACATGTTTATCCAGGCGAGGACGAACTGACCGCACTGGCCATGAACGTGCTACGGGCCATGCGCGGCGAGCAGGAAATCAAGGTCTACGAGTAAGCAACTCTTTTCATCATAAGGCAACAGGGTTCATGCACCGGGCATGGGCCCTGTTTGTTTTTCGTATATTGAATCTGTTGTTGAAACAAAAGTCAGCTTTCTGGTGATGTCCTCCAAAACGTTGGAAGAGCCCTCGGGAAAGTTGGGAACGCCCTCGGGAACGCTGGAAGAGCCTTCTGCAGACCTGCCATCAAACAAAAGAGCATGAACATCGATTTGGAAGAATAAAAAATAATGTGTATCTTTGCAAAAAGAAAGCTAAAAACAAACTACAACGATGAAAACAAGACACAAGAACAACCAGACAAAAACAGTTATTCTGCTGATTCTGCTGATGATTTGTCAGAGCATGACGGCACAGCCCCGGAGAGACAGACGACCTTCGGGCAACCGCTCGTGGCGCAATACGCTGAATGAGACAAGACCCGATTTCTTCAAAACTGAGGAGGCCAGACGCATCGGACAACAGTTGATATTATGGCAACGCTGTACAGGCGGATGGCCGAAGAACATCGACATGGTTACTCCCATGACCGATGAGCAGAAACAGAAAGTTGCCGCTGACAAGCAGCTTACCGACGACTCGACAATCGACAACGGAGCGACCACACAACAGATGAGGTTTCTGGCAAGACTCCTCCAGCAAACGGGCGACAAACAAACGCGTGAGGCCTTCATCCGTGGCGTGGAGTTTCTGCTCAGCGGGCAATATGAGGATGGTGGCTGGCCGCAGTTCTGGCCCAATCCACACGGTTATCAGGTGCATATCACCTTCAACGACGATGCCATCTACAACACGATGGTCATGTTGCGCGATATGGTGCAGATGAAGGAACCGTATCAAGGGAAATTGACTGACAAAAAGCTGCGGCAGCGCATGCAAAAAGCTTTCGACAAAGGTGTGGAGTGCATCCTTGCCACTCAGATAAGAGTTGACGGACAGCCAACCATCTGGTGTCAGCAGCACGACCATGAAACGCTGAAGCCAGCGAAGGCGAGAGCCTATGAACTGCCTTCGTACGGACCACAGGAGAGTGCCTCGCTGGTGCAGTTGCTGATGCAGTTGCCCAATCCTGATGAACGGGTAAAACAGGCTGTACATGGTGCCATGCGCTGGTTTGACAAATACAAACTGACGGGTCTGCGCCTGGTCCGGACTGGTTGGCGCGAGGGAACACCCGACGTGAAACTTGTTAAAGACGAACATGGCGGTCCCCTTTGGGCACGCTATTACGACCTGGAGCATTGCGAGCCGTATGTGTGCGACCGCGACGGAGTGCCACGCCGCAGGCTGGAGGATATCGGACATGAGCGGCGAAACGGCTACAGCTGGTACGGGAGCCATCCTGCCGAACTCTATCCGCTCTACGATGAGTGGGCCGACCGCTATGACCCGGCACATAAGGTAAATATCAGTCTGAGCACGAAAGGCGCCAACGAGAACGGCACATTGCAGATGTTCAACTATCGCAAGCCCCAGCGCAGTTTGTTTGATGCTGTTGTCGGACCTGGAGAAAGCATTCAGGCCGCTATAGAGCAAGCTCCCAATCCCGCTGAAAAGCCTTTCAAGATTCTGATTCTGAAAGGAGAGTACCATGAAAAGGTGATTATCGACCGCCCGAATATCGTACTGGTTGGAGAGCAACGCGACAGTACCCTGCTCGTTCTGGCTGAGACGGCCAAGACACAAACCATCAAAGAATATCACGGCAAGCCTGTGGGCAATGGCGTGATTGTGCTGCAAGAGGGCGCAGACGACTGTGTGATTAGTGGCCTGACGGTATACAACAACTACGGAACGACCGTCGAGAATACCACCACGCACCAGATGGCCATCTTCGGCAGAGCCACGCGCACCATCGTCATCAACTGCAATGTCTGGGCCGACGGCAATGACGCGCTGTCGCTCTGGGCTCAAGGCGGTAATGGCATGTACTATCATGCCGACCTCAACTTGCGCTGTCCGGGAGTCGACTTCCTTTGTCCACGGGGCTGGTGCTATGCCACCCGCTGCCGTTTCTACGGTGACGGACGCGCTATTATCTGGCACGACGGCCGGGGAGACAAGCAGAAGAAACTGGTGATTACCAACTCTACGTTCGACGCGAAACGACCGACGCCACTGGGACGTTATCACCACGATGCGCAGTTCTTCCTCGTGAACTGCCAGCTCAGCCAGCAGATTATGGATGCAAATATCAGCTACGCATACACCGACAAAGTGCTCGACCCTTGTCCGTGGGGACAACGTACCTATTATTATAATTGTTCGCGCGAAGGAGGACACAGCGGTTGGCTGAACAACAATCTGCAAGAGGCCGACAATGCTCCCGACTTCTTTGGTGTTACCGCAGAATGGACGTTCGGAGGAGAGTGGAATCCCGAAAAACACATTCGGGAGCTATGGCCAGTATTAGCCTATTAACAGATAAAAGACAGGAGGAAAAAACAGAGGTTATGCTTATTCACCCGTTACTTACCGACATCGAGAAACCCGCGAGGATGAACAATCCCTTCAACTACGAGCCTCATCCGCTGTGCATAATGGCAGCAGAGGAGGTGAAGCGTTGGATTGAGGCAGACCCGACGCTGAAAGAGGATGCTGACCGGGGCAAGATGTTCGGGGTGTTGGTCGTTGAGAATTCTGGCGGATGCAGTTTCCTTGCCGCCTATTCCGGTTTATTGGCGGGACGTAACGACTGGCCTCAGTTTGTGCCGCCCGTCTTCGATGCTCAACAGCCCGACGGACACTTCAAACAGACGGAGCGGAAAATATCGGAAATCAACCAAATCCTTCAATCGGCAAGTGACAAGAATCAGGAACATCTTGCAGACCCGTCTCTCGTCACCCAACGAAAACAGATGTCGGAAGAACTGCAATTATGGCTGTTCCGGCAATACCGGATGCTGAACGCACGGGCAGAGACGAAAGACCTTGTGGAGATATGGCATGACTACCATACAAGACCGAAAATCCGCAAGAAATTCCCACTGCCTCCAGGCGGTTCGGGCGACTGTTGTGCACCCAAACTGCTGCAATACGCCTATCAGCATCAGTTGCGCCCTGTGTGCATGGCTGAGTTCTGGTGGGGGAAATCACCCAAAGCGGAGGTGCGCCATCATGGCCAGTATTATCCAGCTTGCCGTGGCAAATGCCTGCCCATCCTGACGTGGATGATGCAGGGCTTGGACTACGACAGTGAGCAAGATGTCTGGGGAAAGCCTGCCTTACAGAATGAGCATGATGATTGCCAACTACCATTGGAAACCGTCTACGAGGACGAGTGGTTGGCTGTCATCGTCAAACCTGCCAATCTTCTCACCATTCCAGGTCGTGAGGTAACCCAGTCGGTAACGACATTGATGCGCAAACGCTATCCCGACTACACAGGGCCATTGATTGTGCATCGTCTCGATATGGCGACATCGGGACTGCTCATCATCTCAAAAGACGAGAAGGTGAATATGCTTCTTCAACAACAGTTTGAGAGAAGAGAGGTAAGAAAAAAATATATCGCGCTGCTGGAGAAACCCATCTTGAGCATCTCCACAAATGGAGAGGAACTGGGGATGTCTGGTACTATCTCGCTCCCTCTCAGCAAAGACCACTTGGATCGTCCCCGGCAAATTGTAGACTGGGAAAACGGCAAGACTGCCATCACGGATTACGAGATTATATCGGTAGAGAACGGCCACACACGTGTTGCTCTCTACCCCAAAACCGGACGCACGCACCAGCTGCGTGTCCACTGCGCTCATCAGGACGGACTGAATTGTCCGATTCTTGGCGACGGACTATATGGAAAGAAGGCGGACCGCTTGTACTTGCATGCCGCTGAGTTGTGGTTCACACATCCTATAACAGGCGAACCACTGCATATAACATCAGAGCCAGAATGGTAACGAGGAATACTGACCAAGCCAATCTATCTGTAGATTGAGAGCCTAAAACTAAGGACTGGTAACTTTCACCGGAGTTATGGTTGCCGTCTCGCTCCCTTCCACGCATTCGCCTCTCTGTTGACAAAAAGATAATACCCATGATTGTTCCGATAACGGCTCCGATAGCCAGTCCTACCAGTATGTCGCCCAGATAATGAACACCAAGGTACATTCGCGAATAACACACCAGCAACATCCAAATCGTCATCAGCCACATGAACGCCCTTCTACGGAACACCCGCATCATGAAGAAGGACAAACCGGCCGTATTAGCCGCATGACTCGATGGAAAACCGTAGGCGCCACCCCGATAGCCGTCGACTATATGTACCATCGCCGACAACGGATTATCCGGGTTCGCAGGACGCAGACGACCCACCATCGGACGAATCAACGACGAACTAATCTGGTCGGTCAGCACGATAGTTACAGTTATCAGCAGCAAGCCATAGACTGCCTTCCGCCATCCGAAGACATGTACGAGAATCGCGAAAAGTGCAAGATAGAAAGCAATCCAAACATACTTGTCGCTGCACGCTCTCATGAAATAGTCGAGGAACGTGCAGTGCAGGCTGTTGACAAACAGCAATATCTCTTGGTCGAGCTGGATGATTTCTGTCATTGCTTCACTTTTGGAAACACCGCCCTATCGCTTGTCTATATCATCGTATAGCTTTTGCAGGTAAGCCTTACCCGATGCCAGGTTCTTTCCTTTCTTCTTTCCCTGATCGAGCACCACCTTTTTCGTCTCGTTATTGAAGATAACCTGATTGTCACCGTCAACGAGTCCGAAAGCATCGGGCACGGTGAAGAAAGCGAAATGAGGCGATTGCGGGTTCAGGATATCCTTACTGAAGGTGAACTCCTCGTGTGAGATGCCCAACTGCGCCAGCAACGTGGCGGCAAGATCGGTCTGAGAACCGTAAATATCGATATTGCCAGGACCCTTCAAGGCACCGCCAATCATGATAAGCGGTATCTGATAGCGCTCCAAAGTAAGATTGTCTACCTTCTCAGGATAACATCCCTGATGGTCGGGAACCAGCACGACCAGCGTGTTTTTCCATTGTGGCAGTTGCTTGAACTCTTGCACAAAGCTGCCGACACAACTGTCGGTATAGGCAAAGGCGTTAAGCCGTTCATTCGCCAGACGGTGATATGGCACATCATACGGCTCATGGCTGCTCGATGTCTGCAGCACGCGGAACCACGGCTTCTTGGTCTTCTCGCGCTTCAGCTCGCCCAACAGGCGGTTGAACACGAGATGATCGTGGACGCCCCACTTGCTCAGCCGGTCGGTCACGGGGAAGTCTTTGTCGCAGACAATGCCCTGGAATCCCGACGACATGAGGTAGGAACGCATGTTCGTAAAGTCGGCATCGCCACCATAATAGTAGCCGGCACTATAGCCCGCCTTACGCAAATGGCCCACAATGGAAGGCAGCGACTGCGTCTTCTTCGGATACTTCATGATGCTGGTAGTGGGTTGTGCCGGATAACCGCTCAGGATACTAACCAGACCACGGTCGGTGCGGAAGCTGGTGGCATAGAAATTGCGGAACAGCAAGCCTTCTCTCGACAACGCATCCAGATTCACCGCCACGTCTTTCTCCCCGCCAAGCGTAGCCATCAGCTTGTTGGAGAAGCTCTCCAAGATGATGAAGAGCACGTTGGGACGGTCGGTATTCAGTACATCGATGTGCTTTTGTACCAGTGAGTTGCCGGGGGCGGCAGCCTTCACGCTGCTTCCCTTCACCTGAGGATCGAGCATTCCGCTAAACAGCTTGTCGGCATCCTCTTTTTTCTCAAACCGATACTGCTGACCGAAATCCTTCTGTTTCGACAGCGACTCCAGCAGGCTGAATATCGGATTGGTGGCGGCATGGTTCAGACGGATGTTCTCGCTGAAATACACTTTGCCCACATTCATGGTCGACACCGTCACCCCGCCGCGGATTGGCAATATGAGCAGGGCGAGAAGCAACAGAAACAGTATCGTGAAGAGCAACGGATTGAGCGGCAGCAGTTTCTTCTCCAGTTTGTTGGTGCGCAACAAGCATATCCAAAAGATGAAATACAGTACGGCTGTCAGCAGCAGAATCGCCAGGAAACCGCCAATGACGGTCCACACGCTGACACTCGCAAAGGCGTCTTTGGGTGACGAGAAAAAGTAGAAAAGCGGTGTGGCGTCAAGCCGGAAACCCCAATACTTATACAGAATCAGGTCGACGACAAACACCATCGACATCAGAAAAGACACGATCAGAAAGTATATCTTCGCCGTTCGGCGCACCCAGCGTCGCCTGGTCCAGATGCTGACGATGAGCAGCAACCCCGGAATGATGGTCAGATAGCCCGCCACCGAGAAATCGAGCGGCAGCCCGTGCCACATCACTTTCAGCCAGTCCAGCAACGGACACTCTTTGTATATGCCCAGATAGCGCAACATGAACAACGGCTTCTGCAAGACGAACAGCAGCACAAACAGAAAGAATGTAAGCAGATAGAGTTTGAATCGTGTCTTCATAAGTTATCTATAGAAAAAACATTAATACTACTTGAATGATTATCACGCGCACGAACATGCACAGCGGATACACCGTGGCATAGCTCACCGATGCCGAGTCGCCCTCGAGCGTGTCGTTGGCATAGCTCAGCGCCATCGGGTTTGCCATGCTCCCGCAGAGTATTCCGCAGATGGTACCGTAGTCGAAACGGCTTATGCGCAGGGCTAAGGCTCCCACGATCAGCACCGGCACCACCGTGATGAGGCATCCCAGGCCTACCCACAGCAGCCCCTCCGGCCGCACCACCGTCTCGAAGAAGTGCTCGCCCGACTCCAGCCCCAGACAGGCCAGGTAGAGCGACAGTCCCAGTTTGCGCAACATCAGGTTGGCACTCCGCGTCGTATAGGTCACCAGATGGAAACGAGGTCCGAATGCCCCCACCAGTATTCCCACCACGATAGGACCGCCGGCAAGGCCCAGCCGCACCGGTATCGTCATGCCCGGCACGTGGATGGGGATAGCGCCCAATGCCAGTCCCAGGATGATGCCGATGAAGATGGCAGCCAGGTTAGGCTCGTTGAGCGTCTGTACCGAATTGCCCAGGAATTTCTCCGCATGGTCAATGGCCGCCGCCTCACCCACCAGCGTCAGGCGGTCGCCATACTGCAGGCGCTTGTCGTAGGTGGCAAGAATCTTCACATCACCGCGCAGGATGCGGCTCACGTTCACCCCATACGTATTGCGCAGCTGCAATTGTCCCAGTTTCTTGCCGTTCAGCTCGGGACGGGTAATCACAATCACGCGGCTCTCCACCTTCGCGTCGAGGGCGTTCCAGTCCACGTCGCGCTGGTTCCAGTCTTCCGTCTCGCGCCTTCCGAAGAGTATCTCTATGGCCTCCACCTCGCCTTTTGAGGTCACCACCAGCAGTCTGTCGTGCATCTGCAGCACCGTAGCACTCTTCGGGACAATCACCTCGTGACCCCGCCAGATGCGCGAGACGATAAACTCGCAATGGCTCATCTGCTTGATCTGCGCCAGATTCTTACCTCTGAGGGCGGGATTGGCCACCTCATAACGGGCGATAAAGGTCTCGTCCTCGTTGTGCGTTACGTGGCTGACCAACTGCGAGGGGCGCACCAGCACCTTGCGCAGCACCACCATCCCGATAATAACGCCCACCACACCCAAGGGATAGGCCACCGCGCAGCCTAAGGCGGCACCGCTTGCGGGAAGCCCCAGCTGCTGCAGCGTCTGCTGGGCGGCACCCAGCGCAGGCGTGTTCGTCGTTGCTCCGCAGAGGATTCCCGCCATGTCGGGCAGACTCACCGGCGTCAGCTGGGCGAACACCAGCGCCAGCAACGTGCCTGCCGCCACCACGCCCAGTCCCCAGCCGTTCAGCCGCAGACCGTCGTCCATGATTGACGCAAAGAAGCCCGGACCCACCTGCATGCCCAACACATAGACAAACAGGATCAGACCGAAATTCTCAGCGTAGTCGAGCATACGCCCGTCTACCGACAGCCCCAGATGACCAGCCAGAATACCTACGAAGAACACAAACGCCACGCCCAGCGACACACCGCCCACGCGAAGCTTGCCAAACGCAAGCCCCACCGCGCATATCAGCGACAAGACGATTACCGTCTGCATGGCTGAATGGACTGCAAAAAGACTCTCAATCCACTGCATAAAACGTTAATTCCGTGCAAAGATACGAATTTATCCACAATTCATTATTGTTCAGACACATTTATTTCCATCTCAACACATAAAAAACATAAACAATTCTGAGGGAAGGAAAAGGAAAGAGGCTATGCCGAGTGCTTACATCACCACTTTCCTTCCTTTTCTGATGCATCTTCCCTATATTGTCGGATTTCAGTTCAGGCTCCTGCCATCATCAAAAAAACGAAAGCTTTTCGAAATACATATTCTTCTTATAAAAAAGAAAATTTCCTTTTGCATTTTGCTCGCTTTAAATAATTTCTTCACGCTCGAAGAAACAAACAAGTTTTTTTTCTTTCTCGCTTAATCAGAAATTTCGTACCTTTGACCACAGTCGAAGGTACTTTCGCTCGAAAATGAAAAGAAAAGAAGTTTTCCTTTTGCATTTTGCTCGCTTATTCGTACCTTTGTCTCCCAATACGAAAATCTGCAACAACAATCTGCACCATTGCTTTGGAGTTGACAACCGTAAGAAACCGGTTTATTCAATCGAAGGTGCGGGAGAACAAAAACAGACATGCGAATGATGTGGATGATCATCTTTTTGGCACTACCCCTGTTGGGCGTGGGCTATGCCGCCTGGCACGTATGGCAGATGCTGCCGTGGGCCACAGCGTGGAAGTGTTGTGTGCTGGCAGCAGGGCTGCTGGCTTTTGCCTGCATATTCTTGAATTTTAGTGGTACGCTCGAGCGGCTGCCGTTGAACGTTGCCTCGAGGTTCTACGACTTCGGCAACTCGTTTCTCATCATTCTGCTCTATCTGGTAATCATCTTTCTGTTGCTCGACATCGGACGGCTCTTTCACCTCATCCCCAAGGCCTGGCTCATCCACAACGGCACCACCTCGCTGGTCATCACGCTGCTCATGCTGGCCGTATTCATCTACGGTAACCTGCATTATCACAACAAGATACGGCAACCGCTGCAGCTCTCTACCGCCAAACAAATCACCAAACCATTACGGATGGTGATGATAAGCGACCTGCACCTGGGTTATCACAACCGCAGGGCAGAGTTCCATAAGTGGATAGACATGATGAACAGCGAGCAACCCGACCTGATTCTTATTGCAGGCGATATTATCGACATCAGCGTACGGCCGCTCATCGACGAGAACATGGCTGAAGAGTTCCGCCGGCTAAAGGCTCCGGTCTATGCCTGTCTGGGCAACCATGAGTATTATAGCGGTGAGCCTCGCGCCCAACAGTTCTACCGCGATGCCGGTATTCATTTGTTGCGCGACACGAGTGTGGTTGTTGGCGATGTGTGTATCATCGGCCGCGACGACCGCACAAATCCCTCACGAAAGAGTATTGCCGAACTGGCGCGTACTGCCGACCATTCGAAATACACCATCGTGCTCGACCATCAGCCTTACCATCTGGACCGAACCGAGAAGGCTGGCATCGACTTCCAGTTTAGCGGACATACGCACGACGGACAGGTATGGCCCATCTCATGGATAACCCACCGCATCTACGAATGTGCGTTTGGCAGTTATCAACGAGGACAGACACAATATTATGTCAGTTCAGGCATCGGTATCTGGGGCGGCAAATTCCGCATCGGCACCCGTTCGGAATATGTCGTGGCAACACTTTCCAGAGAATAGTTAACAGTTAATAGTTAACAGATTGGAGTTGAAGGCTCTGAACTATGAGAGCTATGAGAGCTATGGGAGCTATGGGAACTATGGGAGCTATGGGAGCTATACCTCCCTGTAACAACAGTTTTACGGCATCGGCAAGAGCCCTTCCCACTCAACATTCCATGTTCCGTCATTGGGGAAGCCGGGATTCCTGCCCTCACTTCCGTCCCATCCGGCACACATCATAGCCGCAGCCATGAGCAATCCGCCATTGCCCGGCAGGTACAGGCGCAGCCGCTGGTCCTGATAGTTATGCCCATTGACGAGATAGGTATTGGTGCGGAGAGGCAGCAACAAAGCGTCGACGGCCTTTTGCCGCTCACCCAACCGCGCCGCACACATGGCTGTCATTGGGAAATCCCAGCCCCACGTCTTATCCCAGTTCCAGTTTTTCCACACCCAGTTGAGCGTGTTTCGCATAATCTCAGGATTAATCTGTGCCCGATTCAACGGTAATACGCCCATCGCTCCGAGCACGGCAGGATGGTCAGAATACATGCGGAGCGTCTGATATGTGTTCGGTTCGCTCTCGGCAGCCAGGTAAAGGCTGTCTTTATGAGCCAGAGGAGAAATTTTCTGAATGATGTCATCCCACAGAGGAACGCGCTTTTTACCCTGACGGACCCGCCATTGCTGGGCTATCTGCAGGGCACAATGCCAATAAGAAAGCTCGAAAGGCGGATTGATGGTGGTAGCAGCAGGCAGCGTCTCCTGTGCGGCAATACACCCGCGAAGCACGTACCGGTCGTTCTTCTTATCGTATTCGGCAAAGTCGGCCATGAACTCGGCAGTCTCGTCAATCAGCCGCGACTCGGCAGTCTCGTTCCCTGCCCTTCTCAGCAACTCCGCCAGATAAATCAGATGGGGCTGCTGCCAAATCAGGAAACTACCCACACTCGACGGCGCCTCAATGCCCTCCGGGTCAGTCATTTTCATCCAGCGGACGCCCTTAAAGCCTTGTCTTTGGGCAATCTCACGGGCCTTATCCTCCACCTTCCCATACCACGCCAGACTGCGGGCAAGCAGTTCGGGATGACCCCACAAGGCGAACTGAGCCTGATGCCAGAGAATCATCTCCAAATGGAACTTGCCGAACCACGAGTTATAAGTGAGTCCCGTCTCCTGCGGGGGTGTGTCACCGGCATCCTGAATAGCCATCAGATACTGGCTCAACACGATGCGGCGCTCCAACTCGGCGGCACGCGGGTCGGTACATTTCGAGAAATCGATGATACCGCCCTCGTCCCAATAACGATGCCAGAAATCCGTCGTGCGGGAAGTAACAAACAAGTCGGGCGTATCCTCCTTCTCACTTGCCAGCTGCAGCTTTTCACTTGGAAGATACTCGCATACAAACGAGAACGCGCCTTTCCCCTTGGGTGTCAGCGTGAAAGCATGAGCTGACTGCTGTGCAAACCGGGCCTTGCCTGTCCAGCTGATGCGCACATAATAGGTGGTCGCGTCGAGCACACGGCGCAAAAGGACGCTCTTGCCCGTTTTCCTGACGATGGTGGTGGTGTGCAGCGGATCGGCATCCCAGCGGCAACCGTCGTCGCTATGCACGCCTGTCGGATATGGAAACCGGAACAGCAAGGGCAACTGGCGGGTGGTCTCCACCTGTGTCATTACGGCATCGGCATCGAGCAAGCAAGTTGTGCGCACATCGTAAACGGCATTCTTATAGTTGAAACGGCTCTTGATGATACCGTCCCACAGCACCAACGTCTGGTCGATATCCTTGATTTCCTCCGTCTCGTTCTGCGGAATGGCGAAGCCGATGGTGCCCAAATGCAGCCGGTGAGGGTTCACGCGGTAGTAGTTGGCAGCGTCTTTCTGGCGCCCGTCCACCTTCATTTGCACGGCATACGGCTCTTTCCTGCCTCGTCCGAAGTCGTAGAGGCGCAGCGTTTCCTGGGTGGTCAGCTGTTGTTTGTTGGGAAACGAGTGCCATCCCCAGTCGCTCATCGTGCCCAAGGGAACGCCGTTGCGGTAGGCGTCGGGGAACGTCTGCAGTCCGGTGGCATCCACGGTAAAGGCAAAATGGCCGTTACCCACCGACAACGAGGCCAGCGAGTCGATGCGGGTGACGTGCGGATTATTGCGCGAGAGCACTTGCTGACGGTCAATTTTCGCCTGGCAGACAACCGAAAAAGCAAACACGACGAGGATAAGTAGCTGTTTCATATTCTTATATCAAATAGTGGATTATCTTCGCAAAGATACAACTTTTTGGCCACAATCATTTCATTTTTATGAAAAAAACTGTACCTTTGACGCACTTTCCATCCAACCGTCCATCATGAAGCGCAACATGCTGACCTTGCTCCTGCTGGCATTATCGCCACTCCTTGCCTGTGCCGACGACAACGACTCGCTGCCGGAACAGGGCCATTATGTGCATATGGTGAGGGCCGAGGCGGCGACAGGAGCCATTCTTCACACAAACGAATACCTGAAAGGAGGCAACGAAGAGGGCCGCACCATGAACCACTCGTTCGTGGCAAAGTTGAAATACGCTTTCATGAAACCGCAGAATACCGTCGAGGCACATATCTACAAAGGCGCCTATCAGGGCATCGGCGTAGCGTGGCACGAGTTCAATCCGCAGCTGAGCAATCCCGTATCAGCCTTCATCTTCCAAGGAGCCAGAATCGCAACCCTCGCTTCCCGCCTCTCGCTGAACTACGAATGGAACCTTGGAGTGACCTGCGGCTGGAAACCATACGACAAGCTGACGAACCCCGACAACAAGGTGATTGGGTCGCGGGTAACGGCTTTTATCAATACCGACTTCTATCTGAACTGGCAGATCAGCCGGGAATTTGACCTGAATGCGGGCGTCTCGCTGACTCATTTCTCCAACGGAAACACCAAGATTCCCAACTCCGGACTGAACGTGGCGGGCGCGAAAGTGGAGCTCGCCTACTATTTCAACCGCGACAAACAGCCGCAGGAATCCGACAAGCCCATCCCGGTATTCAACCGCCACATGAGCTACGACCTCGTTTTCTATGGTGCGTGGAAGCGAATGGGATTCTATGGCAACGAGGGACCGACATCGGTTCCCGGCAGCTTTGCCGTAGCCGGATTCAACTTCAACCCCATGTACAACATCAACCACTGGCTGAATGCAGGCCTTTCGCTCGACGGTGTCTACGACCATAGTGCCAACATCCGCTATCATGAACTGCGCCATGAGACCCGTTATCCGAAGACCTTCAAGCAGATGGCACTCGGACTGTCGGCACGTGCGGAGTTCGTGATGCCCTATTTCACCATTAACTTGGGCGCCGGACATCATTTCATCAACGCCAGGGGACACCTCGACGGCTGGTATCAGATACTGGCCCTGAAACTGAATCTCACACGTCGCACCTTCCTCCATATCGGTTACAGCCTCAACGAACTGAAGAACCCCAACAACCTGATGCTCGGCTTCGGAATCAGGTTCAACAACCAACGCAGAAGCCTTTAGTTTTGTAATGCAGAAATGTCATTTAGCCAACATTCCGGACATTCTGCTTACAAAAATCTTAATTTTTTAAAAATCAACATGATAAATACTACTTTTTATTCGTTATTTACGATAATTGGCAGTAATTTTGCAGTCACAAACAATGAAAATATCAAACTTATTAAATAATTTTTTAGTTATGAAGATTGAAAAAATTCACGCAAGAGAAATTCTGGATTCACGTGGTAATCCTACAGTTGAGGTTGACGTAGTATTGGAGAACGGCGTTCTGGGCCGTGCTGCTGTTCCATCAGGAGCATCTACCGGTGAGAACGAGGCTCTCGAGCTTCGCGACGGCGACAAGGGCCGCTACCTGGGTAAAGGTACTCTGAAGGCTGTTGAGAATGTGAACACCATTATCGCTCCCGCATTGGTTGGCGACTGTGTGCTCGACCAGCGCGCACTCGACTACAAGATGCTGGCTCTCGACGGAACTCCCACCAAGAGCAAGCTGGGCGCAAATGCTATCCTCGGCGTTTCTCTGGCCGCTGCCAAGGCTGCTGCCAACGCTCTGGGTCTGCCTCTCTATCGCTATATCGGTGGCTGCAACACCTACACCATGCCTGTTCCTATGATGAACATCATCAACGGTGGTTCTCACTCTGACGCTCCCATCGCCTTCCAGGAGTTCATGATCCGTCCGGTATCTGCTCCTTCTATCCGCGAGGCTGTGCGCGTAGGTGCTGAGGTGTTCCACAACCTGGCCAAGCTGTTGAAGGCACGTGGCCTCTCTACCGCTGTAGGTGATGAGGGTGGTTTCGCTCCCGCACTCGACGGTATCGAGGACGCTCTGCAGATCATCTGCGACGCCATCAAGGCCGCTGGTTACGAGCCGGGTAAGGACGTGAAGATTGCTATGGACTGCGCTGCCTCTGAGTTCGCAGTACAGGAGAACGGCGAGTGGTTCTACGACTACAAGCAGCTGAAGAACGGCAAGCAGAAGGATCCTAACGGCAAGAAGCTCTCTGCCGACGAGCAGATCGCATTCCTCGAGCACCTCATCGACACTTATCCTATCGACTCTATCGAGGACGGTCTCGACGAGAACGACTGGGAGAACTGGGTGAAGCTGACCGAGAAGGTAGGCAAGAAGTGCCAGCTCGTGGGCGACGACCTCTTCGTTACCAACACCAAGTTCCTGCAGAAGGGTATCGAGATGGGCGCTGCCAACTCTATCCTCATCAAGGTAAATCAGATTGGTTCGCTGACCGAGACCCTCGAGGCTATCGAGATGGCTCACCGTCACGGCTACACCACCGTTACCTCACACCGCTCGGGTGAGACTGAGGATGCTACCATCGCCGACATCGCCGTAGCTACCAACAGCGGTCAGATCAAGACTGGTTCGCTCAGCCGCACCGACCGTATGGCTAAGTACAACCAGCTCATCCGCATCGAGGAAGAGCTTGGCGCTACCAGCCGCTACGCTTACAAGAAGCTGAAGTAAGCATCTCGTGCTAACAACATAAGCAAAGGCAATCTCCCATAGCAGGAAGATTGCCTTACTTTGTCATAGCATAGTAAGTTATTCTATCTCACGACCACCTTCTTACCGTTGATGATGTAGATACCGCCTTTCTTGATATTTGAAATATCCAGTTTGCGGCCCTTCAGGTCGTAGACGGTCATAGAACCCTGCTGACCGAGAAGAATGCGGTCGATGGCAGTCACTTCCTCTTCCACGATGTTGGTAAACAGATTCCAGCTGGCGGTTGACTGATATTTCTCTTTTGTGCCTGTAGGAACATAGAGGGTAGCTTCAGAATAAGTGCTTGTTGAGAAGCATGCCTCAGTAATTTCGATAGGCTCCTGAATCTGACAATGTATCTCCTTCAGCGCAAGACTTTGGTAGAAAACCCATTTGCCTAATTGTGTAACGCTGCCAGGGATGACCACAGAGGAGAGGTTGTCGCAATAAGATAAAGCCTGGTCGCCGATACTTGTCAGACCATTAGGCAGCGTGATGGAAGTCAAGCCATGGCAGTCCAGGAACGCATACCCACCGATGCTCGTCACCGTGTTGGGTATTTCTATGGCGGTCAAGGTCACTATACCTGCGAAAGCATCCCTTCCGATGCTCGTCACCGTGTTGGGAATAATGGTGTTCTTACATCCTGACACCAGCGTGTTTTCCTCTTTCAAAATAATGGCATTGCACCCGTCGCGAGAATCATATTTGGTATTTCCGCTTTCCACCTTCATGGACGCCAACCCTGAACAGCCTTCGAAAGGATTAAATCCGAGGGAGTCTACGCTGGCAGGGATAGTAATGGAGGTCAGTCCTGAGCAGTTTGTAAAGGCATAATTATCGATGGTGGTTACGTTGCCAGGGATAGTAATGGAGGTCAGTCCTGAGCATCCTCTAAAGGCATGACGACCGATGGTGGTCACGCTGTTGGGGATGGTGAAGGAGGACAGTCCTGAGCATCCTCTAAAGGCATAATCACCGATGATGATCACGCCGCTGGAAATGGTGATGGAGGTCAGTCCTGAACAATCAGCAAAGGCAAAATTACCAATCCTACTCACGCTGCCGGGAATGGTGATGGAGGTCAGTCCTGAACAACCATAAAAGGCATAATCAGCTATAGTAGTCACGCTGCCAGGAATGGTAATGGAGGTCAGTCCTGAACAGCTATCAAAGGCAGAATAACCAATGGTGGTCACGCTGCCAGGAATGCTCACGGAAGTAAGGTCTTCGCATCCGTAAAACGCTTCTTCTCCGATGGTTGTCACAGTATATTCCACACCTTTGATGGTCACCTTCTCAGGAATGACAATCTTCCCGGAATAATCATCCCTGTGGGTCACTTCCGCCGTTTTACTGTCCGAATACAAGTAGTAACGAAGGGTTTTCCCATCAGCTCCCGCTATTTCCCCATATTCCACGATTTTCTGGAATTTATTCCAGTAATTCGTGTTTTGATAGTTTGATATTGCTCCGACAGGAACTTCGAGCGTGGTTGCATGATATCGATCCTCATCAAAGGCATCCTCGGGCATTTCACACGGATTCTCCATGGAAGAATAGACTTTACTTTGGAATCCCCATCCGAAAGCCTGGGATCCGATACTCGTCAACGTACTGGGAAGATAAAGTTCGCGACAGTATATGCAACTATAGAATGCCTGCATACCGATGGTGGTCACACCCTCTGGGATCTTTATAATCTTAAAGTCACATTCTCGAAACGCATATTCTCCGATGGTCGTCACTGTGCCGGGTATCTTGACAGAGGTCGGCGCGACGTAGTTGGTACTATAGAATGCGCTTTCTCCAATGCTTGTGACTGTGTACTCCACTCCTTCATAGGTTACTTTTTCAGGAATGACGAGATCTCCCTCAATATAGCCTTCATACTTTACATTATAAGTGACCTCTGCGGTCTTGTCATCTCCATTCAGATTGTAATAGATGTTGTCGATACAAACCTTTCCTGTGAAAGCACTTCCGCCTTCTTTCTTAGGAATCCAAATCGCTTCGGTGACCACATTGCCATTAATCTCGTCTACTGCTGTGACGGTAATCTCCTGGTCTTGGTCAGTACGGTCCCACATGCAGGGATTCTCTACTTCTGTGTCATTTACATAAAGTATAATCATACCCTCGCCCGTCGCGGTGATAAGACAATAATCATCGGTGATTTCGTAACTGATAGTGGGGGCTGTTGTCCCGCCTTCTTTCTTAGGAATCTTAATCTGGAGGGTGACCGTACTCATCTCCTTGCCATCTTCCTGGGCGGTGGCTGTGACTGTGACAGTCTGGTCTTGGTCGGTACGGTCCCACATGCAAGGATTCTCAACCTCTGTGCCGTCGACATATAGTTTGACCTCACCCTCACCCGTCGCGGTGATAAGACAATAATCGTCGGTGGTTTCGTAAGTAATGGTGGGCTCTGGTGTCACTACCGTGCCGCCGCCATCTTTGCTGAATACGGCATTAACCGTTACGTCGGAGGCAGGCATGGTGAATTCACGGGGAGAGCCCTTGCCGGCAATCATGAGCGACAGATTGCGGAAAGCTGGGCCAAAGCAGCCATTCCAGTTGATAGCATCCTGTCCTCTGACTACGTATCTCAGTATTCGTGTGCCGGCAGCAAGCGTGAAAGTGGCGTTGAAAGTTTTCCAATTCTCAAGGTAACTCAACTCGTTGAGCACAGTAACGGTGTTTATCACATTGCCGCTGGCATCTTGCATTTCCACTTTTACTTCGGCCACTCTGCCACCCTGGCCGTTTTTCTCCCATATCGATGTCATCTCGGCAGAGGCGCTGCACGAGATGTTTCCTTTGTCTATGTCACTATTACTGATTCCGTAGTCTGAGAGATTGATGGTCTGCCAGAGCGTACAAGGGTTATAAGACGACACCCAACAAATCTGACCTTTTTCGGTGCTGACTTTCCAGCCGCTTCCGCCATCAGACTTCTCCCAATTGTTGAGGGTTCCGTCGCAAATGCCATTGGTAAGCATTTCTGAGGAAGTAGAGCCTACGATGGGAAAAATCTCCACCTCCTGACCGTCGGCGGTGGTGGCGGTGAAAGAATCCATCTTGTATCCTTCCTTCACGTATGTCCAGAGAGATATACCACTCCCTTGAGTCGCTTGTGTGGCGCTGACGACCACCTTTCCGCCCTCACCAACGTTCATCTTGACCTGATACTTATTCGTATCGTCTGCATAGGCAGATATCTGAAACATCAAAACTCCTGCCGTGGTCAGCAACAAAAAAGCTGATAATCGTGTAAAAAGTCTTCTCATAAGATGAATTGTTAATTGTTTTACGCAAATATACAAAAAACTGACTGTTACCCCCGCCGACGGCGTGTGCACTTTTCTTTTTCACGCCAAAAGTACACAAAACAAAGAATCACCCCTTTTAGGTGAACATTTCGATTCGAACACTTTGCTATTCCAAAATAAAACTTTATTTTTGTGTCGGTTAAAAAAGACAAAGAGTATGTCAACTACACTATATACCATCATCAACTGGGTGTCGGCAGCTATGATCTTCGAACTGGGAATCGTGCTCGCACTCTTTAAGACGAAGGACGGACATGAATACCACAAATACCATGCGGCCAGAAAATGGCTTAGCGTGGCGTGTGTAACACTGGGGGTGCTGATGGCTGTCAACCAGCTGATACCGGTTGATGTCAACCACACGATGTGGCTGCGTGTCGTTGTTTTATGTATCGCAGCATTACAGGCCATGATGTTCACCATGACCATCCTCAGTATCATAGCTGTACAAAAGGTGACCAGGCGCTACATCCTGCTCCAGACGCTACTGATCGTTGCGGGGGGAGCTTGTGTGATGTCGGTATGTGGTCTCTCGCCAGAAATGTCGAGAGCCGCCTTCTATTTCGGCATCATCGCCTATTTGTTACTGTTGGGATATTATGCCCGCAGCTTCATCCACAGTTTCCACCAGTTCCGCCAGGAAATCAACACCTACTACGAGGAGGAGGAGATAAACTACAGCCTGCGGTGGATACGGAGGCTCTTTTGGTCGGCATTGGCGGTAGGACTGCTGTCGTTCCTCTCGCTGACAGGTATTAATTGGCTCGATGGGATCTTCATCATCATCTATACTGCATATTATATATACTTCACCATCCAGTTCATCAACTATCACCGTCAACTGCAGATTGTGCAACCGGCCATAGCAAAAAATCCGATGCTCTCTGACGAAAACCTCGACGGCAAGAGAAAAGAAGATGATGCTACGGGCGTTTCCTGCCAAGACGAGCGGAATGCACTCATACGCCACATGGAGCAAGGCATCTCACGGTGGGTAGAGGAAAAACGTTATACGGCATTCGACAAGTCGGTAGAGGATGTGGCTCACGAAATGGAGTGTACCATCCACGAGCTGCACTGGTATTTCCGCGAGGTAATGAAGACCAGTTTCCCCCTATGGCGCAATCAGTTGCGCATCGAGATGGCCAAGCAACTTTTACGAGAGCAACCCGCCATGAAGATACAAGAGGTTGCCCTGCAGAGCGGTTTCAACAACCGTAGCTATTTCTACCGGAAATTCGCCGAACTGACTGGCATGAGCGTACAGGAGTTTAAGCAGCCGTAAGGAAAAAACAAAGGAAAATCAGGGAAACAAAGGGACCTGACTCTCCGATTTATTCATTAGCTATTCTCTATTACCTGCAACGATATACGAGCAGTATTTGCTGAGCAGATTAGACAATGGCAAATCGCCTTTCTGGTATCGTTCTGCATCGAGTTTTAGAATTCTTTCGCAGATAGGTTTCTTCCCTTTATACATGACATTGAGATATGGAATGCCATCCTCTTCCGTGATGTTTATATCGGTGAAAAATTGCGTTAGGTCTTCAGCATCATAGACGATGGAATAACTTGGACGCTTTGCTCCTGGAATGTCCTCTTTCAGTATGTTCTTATCTACAAGGTCCTGTATGTCACGTATGGCCGTGTCCTTCGAACACTTAGCCAATGTTGCCCATGTCTTCGACGTTATCTTAGCCTCATAACCATCAAGGAAGAGGTTGAGCATCTGGGTCTGTCGCTCTGTCATTGGGACGGACGAGACCTTCTGCCAGAAGAAACTTTTGTTCAAGATGGTGGTAACGATGGTATCTGCCTCGTCGAGTGCTTCCACCAACTTCTCCATGTACCACACCAACCACTCCGTAAGGTCACCATCGCCATGTTGCATGCGCTCCAGAATGTCGTAGTAGTGATTCTTGTCCTTGTTAATCTGCGAAGAGACATTGTAAAAACGGAATTCACTCTTCTCTCCACGTGCCAGCAACATGTCTGAAAGAATTCGAGCCAATCTGCCATTGCCATCCTCGAAGGGATGAATGCTTACAAACCAGAAATGAGCAACGGCAGAACGGATAACACTACTCTCTTGCTCCTCCCCATCAAACCATGCGAGGAACTTTTGCATTTCCTCTTCTACACGGTCCGGAGACGGAGCAATATAGTGGACTTTCTCATGTCCGAACATTCCGCTGACAATATGCTCCTCATGAGTTCGGTATTTGCCAATTTCTATCTGACCGCCTTCGCTATAGCCTGATGGAAAGAAAGCGGCTTGCCAAGCGCACAGTTTCTCTTTACTAAGAGGCATATCATAGTGTTGAACCGCTTCGAGCATTACACCCACAACAGAATCAACATAGTGCGAAGGCGCAGTATATTTCACGTTCTCAATCCTAAGCTTTCGAGCAATAGAAGAACGCACCTGATCCACGTTCAGCTGTATGCCTTCTATCTCCGAAGAATACACCACATCATATGTCAGGTTCTCTGCCATAGCACGCAGTTTGCTATCAAAGCCCAGCGAACTCAACCTGCCATAAAGCAAGCCTTGTTTGCGGAATACTTTCTCCTGAAGAAGTGACACCTGAGAAGTGTCCCAACGGAAGCTTGTCCAATTATCTCTTTCGTATATATACATAACGCATTCATACTTTGTACGACAAAACTTCATGCTTAACGTCGCAATTTCTGCGACAAATATACTAATATAATACCGAATCGCCAAATAAATTCATAAAATATAGCATATTTTGCAACGTTTTTAGTCAATAATCGTCGAAAACATCCTTGTTCAAATCTTTCGTCAGGTTGCCATTTTCGTCGTATTCGTACTCTGCCTGCAGGTCTGCCCCGTCCATGAAGTTGAATGCGCCCTGCCATGTGGGGTCCTCCACAGCGTCGGTGACCTTCTGCAGCTGGTTGCCGTTGTAGGTAACACTTGTAACAAAATTTTCCAACTATTATTATCAATTACAACTAGAATATGGATTGTCACACTGATCTTGTGGGGCTATCCATCCCTCATGCCCATTTTTACTAGTATAAATCCATTTATTTTTGCAATCTATAATAGGAACCCAATCCCCCCAAAATACTCCCCTAATACTATCACATACACGGGAATTATGTTTCGGTTGGTCATAGAGGAATATATTGGGTTGCGATAGGAAAATACCTAAAAACCGTTTATCCACCCATCCTTTATGTTCTATAGTCCCTAATGTGTTCTCTGTCTTTACAAAGGCCATATTTGAAGATATTTTATGTATTCCTATCACCACATAACTCTCTTTTATGGAGTCATTAATAATGGAGTCAAATGGTATAGTTTCATTCATCGTCTTATACATCATTACATATTCTTGAGTTGGTATCAGAAGACATGACGCCTTATAGTCTTGTGTATTATGACAAACAGAACAAGACAGCAAAAAACTTGTAAGAATTAAACTGATTTTTCTCATCTCCTTTTTATTCTTAAAAACAAAGTTGATACAGGTGCCAACTGTTTGTTAAACTCATCCCATTGGTCTGGCCTTATTAAAAGGCATCCCTCGGAAATGCCATGGTATTTACCTTTCTTAAAAAATTCTCCTGCAAAACCATTATTGTTAGACCGATGAATAAAAACACCTGTTAAATATGCAGGATTTCTTTCGGGGAATTTTGGATTAAAGTTGGTCCATTCTTTTACTCTTCCTCTGTTGTTAATAGCCCATGGGGAATTGAATGGGCCTGGTTTAACAACTCGATTTACTGTATAATCACCGTCCGCCACTACACCATATCTTGATGGATTACTTGTCATGGAAAAGCCTTTATATTCTTTAATGTCATCCCTACCATGAGGACCATAGACTGTTACATCAGCTAACAAAGCATCTTGCGAATACAAATTGTTCGCATCTCCTAAAGTTTCATTATAATATCCATTAAACTCCACAACAGCTTTATGTCCTTTTATAATATACTCTTTACCGCTTGAATCTAATATGCCTGTATGGTATTCATGCTCGTCTCTCCAATTCCAAGTTGGATCAGAATGCCCATCAAGTGAGTAAAAAAACCAATCTCTTCCATCCGGGTCAAATGCATTAATCGGACTATTCACGCAATACACATACGGACTGATATTATAGTAATTCTCGCACAGCGGATCCACTGTTCTCCACATAGTCAATGCCCCGTCGTAGTGTCGTGCGCCATAGTCGTACCAGTCGAGGCCCAGCATGCGGTCCAGCTCCTTGCCGTTGTACTTATACCGCTGCACAT
>JAEEGG010002518.1_pt1 | contig 47090 bp, 40 predicted proteins | sample 9134161 | NCBI WGS metagenome assembly JAEEGG01 (sample SAMN16246543, study PRJNA631951) | gut metagenome | biome: gut microbiome; feature: rumen; material: CR-attached | host: Bos | place: Iran: Karaj | collected 2018-10
AACCTTGGCGGTGTGCTTAGAACCAACAGGATACTTAACCTCGATAGCCTCCCAGGGATCTTCCTTGAGCTGCTTGATACCGAGTGACATCTTGCGCTCGTCGCGGTCGAGAGTCAGGATAACAGCCTCTACGTCGTCGCCAACCTTCAGGAACTCCTGAGCTGAACGGAGGTGCTGGCTCCAAGACATCTCTGAAACGTGGATGAGACCCTCAACACCGGGCTGGATCTCAACGAATGCACCGTAGTCAGCGATAACGACTACCTTACCCTTCACGTGGTCGCCCACCTTGAGGTCAGCATCCAGAGCATCCCAAGGATGAGGAGTGAGCTGCTTCAGACCGAGAGCGATGCGACGCTTCTCGTCGTCGAAGTCGAGGATGACAACGTTGATCTTCTGGTCGAGCTCAACCACCTTGTGAGGATCGTCAACACGACCCCAGCTGAGGTCTGTGATGTGGATGAGTCCGTCAACACCACCGAGGTCAACGAAGACGCCGTAAGAGGTGATGTTCTTAACAACACCCTCCAGGATCTGACCCTTCTCGAGCTTACCAATAATCTCCTTCTTCTGTGCCTCAAGCTCGGCCTCGATGAGAGCCTTGTGAGAAACAACAACATTGCGGAACTCCTGGTTGATCTTCACGATCTTGAATTCCATCGTCTTACCCACAAACTGATCGTAGTCGCGTATGGGGTGAACGTCAATCTGAGAACCGGGCAGGAAGGCCTCGATGCCGAATACGTCGACAATCATACCACCCTTTGTGCGGCACTTGATGTAACCCTGGATAACCTCCTCGGCCTCGAGGGCTGCATTGACGCGATCCCAGCTCTTTGACAGGCGGGCCTTCTTGTGAGACAGCACCAGCTGACCTTTCTTGTCCTCAGCGTTCTCAACATACACCTCAACGGTGTCGCCGGCCTTCAGGTCGGGGTTGTAACGGAACTCTGAAGCAGGAATGATACCGTCGCTCTTGTAGCCGATGTTGACGACTACTTCCTTCTTGTCCACGCTGATGACAGTACCGTCAACAACCTGATGCTCGCTGACCTTGTTAAGGGTCTCGTCATAAGCTTTGTCGAGCTCTTCCTTGCTAACGTTGGCAACTGTGCCATTCTCAAACTCGTCCCAGTTAAAGTCCTGTAACGGCTGGACGTTCTTAGTTAAATTTGACATAAATAAAATAATGTGTGCCCCCTCGTTTGTGTGTCGGGGCGGGGCCTGAACAGACGTTTACCAGACCATCTTTAAAGGGTTAATAATTGATAGGAGCGGCGCCTGTCCCGGCTCCTACGACCCCTTTAGGGGTCAAAAACGGGTGCAAAGGTACTAAAAAGAGGTGAGAAGTAAGATGTAAGATGTAAGAGAAAGGCGAGATTTATGGATTTTTAACTACTTTGGCTCCTTTTTTCTTCTTTTTAATATTAAATAGGTCGTTCCATCCGTTGAAATCCTTCTTCATGATGATGCCGATGCCCTGCGTGTTGAGTGCCGATCGGGTGAAGTAGCGGTCGTTGGTCTGGTTGTACACTTTGAGGGCGAGGTTACCGTTGGGCAGCAGGAGGTAGCGGATGTCGAAGTCGCCGATAAAGGACGAGGTGGCGGTGTTGACGTTGTCGCGATAGCCGAACTGACCGTTGATCAGGAGGCGGTTGTTGAGCATGCGACCGCTGACAAGTCCCTCATATTCAGCATTGTTCCAACCCTCGTCGCCTGTCGAAATGTTGGCGCCGAAGTTCCAGTTGTTGCTCTTGACGATGCGGTTGAGCACGTCGTTGAGTTGTCCGCTGAGGGTTCCGGATATCAGGCTCTGCATGGCCAGCGACGTCTTGCTGCGTCCGCCTTGATCCTCGTCGGCATTGTTGGCCTGCTGGGGATAGAAGCGTCCAACGGCAAGGAGGTAGATGACCTGCTGGTTCATTTCGTCCTCGCTGTTGATGACGGCACGAACCATTTGTTTTTCGTCGGTGTTCACGTTGGGAAGGTCGAAGTCGAAGTCTACCTGTGGTGCACGTGGCTGTCCCGTGATGTTCATCAGGCAGTTCACGCGTACCGTATTAGAAAAAGAGCGGCCAACGTTGAGGTCGGAAAGCGATACGCCGTTTACTGTGTGCTGGGCCTGTAGGTTGAGGGCAGCATCGTAGGGGTCGCCGCCAAAGACGACGGTACCGCCTTCGAGGAATACAAAGTTCTTCTTGATGATGTCCTGAATGGTGACGCCATAGGTGCCGTCGGTCACGCGGTAGGTGCCGAACATGGTGAATCCGCCCTTGTTGTAGAAGTGGGCCTGAATGTCGCCCGTTCCGTGCAGGGTGATATAGTCGTTGGTGCGGGCGTCCATCAGTAGGCGAACGGTTGCCTGAGGGGTACAGTTGACTCGCAGATGCAGGTTCAGGTCGCTGCGGAAATCGTCGTCGTCATCTGACGGTTTTGGACTTTTAGCTGTTGGCTCTTGGCTTTCTGCTTGTGGCGTGCCCCATTCTATGTATTCCTGATTGGCAATGATGTCAGGTGAAGCGACGTTGTAGACGAAGGTGCTGCCTTCGAGTGGTGTCACGTTGATGTCGATGTTGACGCCGTCGTCTCGCCCGTGAATGCCCACATGTCCGTTGGCATAGATGGTGCCGTAGAAGGTGTCGTCGCCAAAGTCCTTGAAGTCGTAGGCCAGCAGGTTCTCGGTATCGGCATAGATGTCGTAGGTGAGGTTGGTCAGATTCTTATGGTGGATGCCGCCCGTCAGCATGCCTTCGCGCCCATTGCGGTCGTAGATGGGGCAGTGGGCGAAAATGATTTCGTTGGGAATGATGTTCAGCGTGTCGTTGCGCATCTCGTAGGAGCAGTTGGTGCTGGTGACATGCACGTTGCCGTTGATGACCAGATGGCCCGTCAGGTTGATGGCGTCGAGCGGACCAATCAGGCGGACGGCACCATCGGCATGACCATCAACGTGGTCAAGGAAACTGGACGTGAACGAGCGTGCAAAATCGAGGTGGGTGCCTCGTGCCTCGATGCCCAGATTGATGCTGTCGCGTTTAGGTGTGACGTAGCCGTTGATGAATGTCTTAGCGTCTTCTCCGTCGTCGCTAATAGCTTGTATATCAATTTGTTCCTTTTCTTTGTTCCAGTTAACATGCGCATCGAGTGTGCCCATTCTTCCGTCTTGAAACAGGAAGTCATTGACGATAATATGACCACCAGCCTGCAGGTCGCCAAAGAGTCCACTCAGTACAGCCTGACCAGTAGCCTGACCCTTGAAACTGACGGCGTCGAAGTCTACCAGACTAAGCACGTATTGGATGTCGACATCCTGCAGGTCGACGTTCAGGGAGTCTTGATTGCTGCCTGTGGCCCTTCCGCTCAGCTTGAGGTGTTGCTGCTGGTGGCTGATTTCGAAATCGTTGATGTCAAGCCGTTTCTCGCTGTAGCTGACGAAGCAGGGCTTGATTTGCCACTCGGCATTGCCTACTGTCAGACGTGACGGCTGGATGTTGACGTTGGCAGTAGCCTTGCCGTCAGCCGACGTGTCGAAGTCGGCAATGGCATTCAGCTGTCCCTTCATGCGTTGTAGGGCGTGGTTGTCCCAGCTGAAGGTGTTGATGAGCTGGTTGGCATGTGCCGTTCCCTGTGCCCGCAACGCCATGTTGTCGCCGTCGTCTTCTAATTTGGTGATACTGATGTCGTAACGCAACGAGTCGTTGGGCGACGTCAGGCTGATATGTCCGTCCTGATAGCCGCTGCCGTTATAGTAGAACTGCGGTATCTCGCATTCGATGTTGACCTCCGACATGCGGTCGTTGACCATTCCGTGCAGGGTCAGTGGCTCGCTGAGGTGCAGAGGTACTTGAAGTAGCTGCTGCAGCCAGTCGCTCTTGCTGATGCGGGCCATGAGGGTGAAGTCGTTGTCGGTAGCAGGATTGACCTTAGGAAGACCGGGTAGGGTGGGCAGCTGGCTGGCAATGATGTTGGTCAGGCTCTGCGTCAGCGTCTCATAGTCGAAGTTGCCGGTCACCTCTGCTTCGCCAAAATCGCTGTGTATCGTCATGAAGTGTGTCTCGTCGTTGTAGCCCGACTCCACGTGTAGTTGGTTTAGTACATAGTTGGCCGTTGGTGACAGCATAGAGAATTTGTTCAGGTCGATGGACCCCACCGCATCGTTGATGTTGTTGGCGTGGAAGTTGGCTGTCAACTCGCCGAAGAAGCGTGCATCGCCCCACTTGTCGCTGAGATTAGTAGCTTTGGGCGAGAAGTTCAGCAGGGTGGCGGTGATGTTCACGAGGTTGCTGCGTCCTTCGGGTTTGACTTGTCCTTCAATGTCGAGTCCCAGATTGGGGTCGTTGATGGCCAGGTGGCCTGCGATGTTGTTGCGGCTGTAAGTTCCGTTCAGATCGATATTATGATACTGGTAGCCCAGATAGTCGAACTTGCTGATAACGCCCTTGGCGGTAACTGATGTGCCTTGTTGGGCCAGTAGTCCGTTGATGTCGATATTGGCAGCAAAGTTGCCGAACTTGTCGTCGTCCAGCAGGCGTTTCATATTCAGGTTCGTAGTAGATATGCTGCCCGTGAAACTGCGTTGCTCATCGAGCGTGAAACTGATGTCTGCATTACCGGCTGTGGTGTTCAGCTGGTTGCGTGTGCGGATGCTCTTTACGCCTGTGCCGCTGACAAATCCCTTCATGTGGATATCGCCCAAACGAACCAATTCTTCAGGCACGTTAGCTTTCTCGCCCTTCATGTTCTCCGAGATGAAGTTGATGGTGTGTGCCGACAGATTCAGATCGTGGATGTCTGCCGACCAGACGGGGTTGCGCTGTGTCAGTTGCTGCAACCATCCGCTGATGTTCATGCTGATATCGCCCGTGTTAGAGCCAATCTTCAGCGACGTTACCTTCAGCTCGTCACCATGGCCCTTGAAAGCAGCCTGCAATGTTAGCGTGCTTTTGAAGTTCTTAAGTGCAGGCACCAGACAATGCAGGTCGGACAGCGTGATTTCAGAAGGTTTGATGCTGCCGGTAAACTGAAGCGATGGTATCTCGAAGTGGTCGTCGCGGAAACGGTAACCGGCCTCAATGTCACCTATTGCGATTTTGGTACCTGGCATGTGCAATTGGAAGTCGCGTAGCAGACTATAATGCCGACCGCCTTCGTATCTTAGTGCCAAACGGTCCAACTGCAGTCCCGACTGTTCGCGGAAGGCAAGACGCTTCACATTGACGTTCAGCGAGTCTTCGGTCAGTACCTTCAGCAAGATGTGGGCACTGATGTCGGTCACTTTCAGATGGTTGGGATTCAGACGCTCGGGAGTCTGTGGGGCATCCCATCGGTCGTAGGTTACGCTGGAATGTCGAATGATGAGTGAATTGATGCGCAAGTTGAGGGCATTGGTACTGGTGGTATCCTTCGAGGCCAGCGAATCAATGACAAACTGGAAATTAGGCTTGCTTTGTGCATTGGCCTGATACAGCTGTGCATGCGTGCCAAAGATTTGCGCCGATGAAATGGAGACTTTTCCGTTAATCAGGGGTAGAATGTCTACCGTTGCCGATAGACGTCTGGCTTTCAGCATGTCGTGTCCTTTCTGGTCGCGAATGACGACGTGGTCGAGTGTCAGGCGGTTGAAGAATCTGATGTCAACACGCTCAATGCTGACGCTGGTACCCAACTGCTTGCCCAGGAATTGGGATACATGGCTGCCCAGCGACTCCTGTACAGCGGGTATACTGACTATTATCATCAGCAAGATATACAGGCCTAATATGACCCATATCGTGACGTTGAATATGTGCTTCAGTATCTTCAAAACTGATAAATCGAGATAGCAAAACTTTTTGTCTTGCTTGAAATTTGCTACAAAATTACATTAAAAAGTTCGGATAAACGTATTTTTCATCGCTTTTTTGCGTTCTTTGTGCCTTTTTTTTAGTAATTTTGCACCATTCATTGAGAGAAAGCTATTCAAAATTCATTTTAGATATTATTCATGGCAAATGTAATCAAGTTACACAAAGGCTTGGACATTCACCTTCAAGGACGAGCTGAGGAGAAGCTGATCCAGTTGAAATCGAACGGCAAGTATGCACTTGTTCCAGACGATTTTGAGGGAGTCACTCCGAAGGTTGTCGTCAAGGAAGGCGATAAGGTCAAGGCCGGGGATGCTTTGTTTGTCAACAAGCAATATCCCGAAGTGAAGTTTGCCTCGCCAGTTAGCGGAATGGTCCGTGAAGTGGTTCGTGGTGAACGCAGAAAGGTGCTTTGCATCAAGGTGGATGCTGACGCGCAGCAGGAGTTTGTGGACTTCGGTAAGAAGGATGTCGGCAGCCTTACGGGCGAGCAGGTGATTAATGCGTTGTTGGAAGCTGGTCTTTTCGGCTACATCAACCAATTGCCTTATGCTGTATCGACAAATCCCAGCGTTCAGCCTAAGGCAATTTTTGTCTCTGCCCTGAGAGACAAGCCGCTGGCTGGCGACTTCGATTTCGAGGTAAAGGGTCAGGAACAGGACTTTCAGACTGGACTGACGGCTCTCTCGAAGATTGCCAAAACCTATCTAGGCTGTGGCGTCCATTCGTCGTTTGAGAACTATAAGGACGCTGAAGTGAATATCTTCGACGGCAAGTGCCCTGCAGGTAACGTTGGCGTACAGGTGAATAACATTGATCCGGTCAACAAAGGCGAAGTGGTTTGGACTATCGGAGATCCTACTGTGGTGCTGTTCATTGGCCGTCTGTTTAATACGGGCAAGGTGAACCTGACCCGTCGCGTAGCGCTCTGCGGAAGCGAGATTACCAATCCGGCTTATGTCGATATGCTGGTGGGTGAGGAACTCTCAACGCTCCTGAGCAACAGCTACGATGCTCAGAAGAGTGTTCGTATTATCAATGGTAACGTGCTGACAGGCCGCCCAACAACCAAGGATGGTTTCCTGGGTGCTCACACCTCTGAGATTACCGTTATCCCTGAGGGTGATGATGCCGACGAGATGTTGGGTTGGATTTTGCCTCGTTTCAAGCAGTTCTCTGTGAACCGTAGCTACTTCTCTTGGCTGTGTGGCAAGAAAAGCTATGCACTCGATGCCCGCATCAAGGGTGGCGAGCGTCACATGATTATGAGTGGCGAGTACGACAAGGTGCTGCCGATGGACATTTATGGCGAATACCTCATCAAGGCCATCATCTCTGGCGATATTGATCGTCAGGAAGCCTTAGGAATCTATGAGGTAAGTCCCGAGGACTTTGCTCTTGCAGAATTCGTTGACAGTTCAAAACTCGAATTACAACGAATCGTTCGTGAAGGTCTGAACATTTTACGTAAAGAAAACGCATAACGACATGAGTGCTATTAGAAACTTATTCAATAAAATGAGGCCAAGCTTCGAAGAGGGCGGTAAGCTGCATGCTTTCCGCAGCGTTTTCGACGGCTTTGAGACGTTTGCGCTTGTGCCTAACGACACGTCAAAGAGTGGCGTCAACATTCACGACGCTATTGATTCGAAGCGCATTATGAGTATGGTGGTCATCGCCCTGATGCCTGCCATGCTGTTTGGCATGTACAATATCGGCTATCAGAACTATGCTGCTGCTGGCACCCTGGCAACAGCAGGCTTCTTCGAGATTTTCTTCTATGGTTTCCTCGCAGTACTGCCGAAGATTCTGGTAAGCTACATCGTTGGTCTGGGCATCGAGTTTGCCTGGGCACAGTGGAAGGGTGAGGAAATTCAGGAGGGTTACCTCGTATCGGGTATCATCATTCCGCTGATTATTCCTATCGGTTGCCCACTGTGGATGCTGGCTTTGGCATGTGCCTTCTCGGTCATCTTCTGTAAGGAGATTTTCGGTGGTACGGGTATGAACATTTTTAATCCGGCTGTCGCTGCGAGAATGTTCCTGTTCTTCGCTTATCCTTCGAAGATGACGGGTGACACCATTTGGGTAGCTCAGAACTCTATCTTCGGTCTGGGTAACGACCTGCCCGACGGATTTACCGCTGCTACACCACTTGGTCAGATTGGACAGGGCATCCATCCCGATGCTTCTATCATGGATATGGCCCTCGGATTCATTCCTGGTTCTATCGGTGAAACCAGCCTCGTTGCCATCGCCATCGGTGCTGCTATCCTGCTGTGGACAGGCATCGCCTCTTGGCGTACCATGATCAGCGTATTCGTTGGTGGTGCCGTATTGGCATGTATCTTTGGCGATTTTACTTTCGGTTGCCAAGTTATGCCTTGGTATAACCACTTTGTAATGGGTGGTTTCGCATTCGGTGCTGTGTTTATGGCTACCGACCCTGTTACATCATGCCGCACAACTACAGGTCAGTACATCTACGGATTCCTGATTGGCGCTATGGCCATCATCATCCGTGTATTGAATGCTGGTTATCCTGAGGGCATGATGCTCGCCATCTTCTTTGGTAATATGTTTGCTCCGACGATTGACCACTTCATCGTTGAGCGCAATATCTCGAAACGTTTAAAGAGAGGAGGTACCAAATGAAACTGAATACAAATTCTAACGCGTACATTATAATATATAGCGCGATACTCGTAGTCATCGTGGCCTTCTTGTTGGCCTTCGTTTATCAGGCATTGAAGCCGATGCAGGATGCTAACGTTGCACTCGATGTGAAGAAACAGATTCTCTACTCGCTCAACATCCGCGACCTGGACGGTGCTGAGGCTGAGGCCAAGTATGCCGAGGTTGTAAAGGACGAGGCTGAGATTGATGGTCAGAAGTACTATTCTTGTGAAATCAATGGCGAAAATATTCTCGTTGTTTCCCTGAAAGGTATGGGCCTCTGGGGCGGCATCAGCGGCTATATTTCCATTCATGGCGATGAGGTACCTGTGGTCTATGGTGCCTACTTCAATCATGAGAGTGAGACAGCAGGTCTGGGGGCAGAGATTAAGGATTCTCAGGCTTGGCAGGAGAAGTTCATCGGTAAGAAAGTCTTTGTTGACCCCGCCGACGGTAGTGAAGTGGCCCTTGGTGTGGTGAAGAATGTGGACAATCCTGAGACGCAGGTTGACTGTGTGACAGGTGCTACGCTGACCTCTAATGGTGTGAACGATATGATTAAGGCAGGTCTGAAGGATGCTGGCAAGCGCTTTGTACAGCTGTTCATGAAGATGGAATGCTACAAAGACAAGCCTGCCGATTCAACTGCTGTTGAAGAACCTAAAGTAGAGGAGGAATAAACTATGGCATTATTCAGTAAACAAAATAAGGAGGTTTTTACTAACCCGTTGAACCTCGACCACCCGATACTCGGACAGGTCTTGGGTATCTGCTCGGCATTGGCCGTGACCTCACAGTTGAAGCCTGCCATCGTGATGGGACTCGCCGTGACTGTCATCACCGCCTTTGCGAATGTGATTATCTCAATCATCCGCAACACCATTCCTAACCGCATCCGTATCGTGGTGCAGCTGGTGGTTGTTGCAGCTCTCGTAACTATCGTTTCTCAGATTCTGAAGGCTTTCGCTTACGATGTCAGCGTTCAGTTGAGCGTGTATGTCGGTCTGATTATCACTAACTGTATCCTGATGGGTCGTCTGGAGGCGTTCGCCATGCAGAACAAGCCCTGGCCTTCGTTCCTCGACGGTGTGGGCAACGGCTTAGGCTACGCTATGATTCTGGTCATTGTGGGTGCTGTTCGTGAGTTCCTCGGACGTGGCTCGTTGCTGGGCTTCCAGATTGTGCCCGATGCCTGCTACGACTTCGGCTATGTGAACAACGGTATGATGACGATGCCTGCTATGGCGCTGATTCTCGTTGGATGTGTGATTTGGGTTCATCGTGCTTACTTTTATAAGGAGAAATAAGATATGGAACACGCAATATCATTACTATTCAGGTCGATTTTCGTCGACAATATGATTTTTGCCTTCTTCCTCGGCATGTGCTCTTATCTGGCTGTGTCGAAGACGGTAAAGACCTCATTAGGACTGGGATGTGCTGTGACTTTCGTGCTCACCGTTACCGTTCCTGTTAACTATCTGTTGCAGACCAAGGTCTTGGGTCCGAACTGCCTCGTGGAAGGTGTCGACCTGAGCTATCTCTCGTTTATCCTCTTCATCGCCGTGATTGCCGGTATGGTGCAACTCGTTGAGATGACGGTAGAGAAGTACTCTCCCTCGCTCTATGCTGCGCTAGGTATCTTCCTGCCTCTGATTGCCGTAAACTGCGCTATCATGGGTGCTTCGCTGTTTATGCAGCAGCGCATCCTGATGGACCCCTCTAACTCGCAGGCCATCACTAGTGTTTGGGATGCTATCGTCTATGGCTTCGGCTCTGGTATCGGTTGGATGCTGGCCATCGTGGCTATGGGTGCCATCCGCGAAAAGATGCAATACTCGGATGTGCCCAAGCCTCTGCAGGGCCTCGGCATCGTGTTTATCACCGTGGGCCTCATGGCTATGGCGATGATGTGTTTCTCTGGACTAAATATATAATAAGGTATGGCACAGTTTATAGCATATAGTATAGGGGTTTTCCTCGTGGTAATCATCCTGCTGGTGATTATCCTGTTGGTGGCTAAGAAATATCTCAGCCCCAGCGGCAATGTGAATATTACAGTGAATGGCGATAAGGTGCTCAATGTGCCTCAGGGTAACAACCTGATGGCTACCCTCAACCAGAACGGCATTTTCCTGCCCTCTGCTTGTGGCGGTAAGGCCAGTTGCGGACAGTGTAAGGTTCAAGTACTCGAAGGGGGTGGTGAGATTCTCGATAGCGAAAAACCTCACTTTACCCGTAAGCAGATCAAGGACCATTGGCGCCTGGGTTGCCAGTGCAAGGTGAAGGGCGACCTGAAGATTCATGTAGATGAGTCTATCCTGGGTGTTAAGGAGTACGAGTGTACCGTTATCTCTAACAAGAACGTGGCTACCTTCATCAAGGAGTTTAAGGTGCAGCTGCCTGCTGGCGAGCACATGGACTTCCTGCCAGGTTCTTACGCCCAGATTAAGATTCCTAAGTTCGATTGCATCGACTACGATAAGGACTTCGATAAGAGCCTGATAGGCGACGAGTATCTGCCCAGTTGGGAGAAGTTTGGATTGTTCCCATTGAAGTGTAAGAACCCCGAGGACACCATCCGTGCTTACTCAATGGCTAACTATCCTGCTGAGGGCGACGTGTTCATGCTGACCGTCCGTATTGCTACACCGCCGTTCAAGGCTGACAAGAGCGGTTTCATGGATGTCAACCCAGGTATCGCTTCGTCGTACATCTTCTCGCTGAAACCCGGCGACAAGGTGATTATGAGTGGTCCTTTCGGCGACTTCCATCCACACTTCGACTCGAAGAAGGAGATGATTTGGGTCGGTGGTGGTGCCGGTATGGCTCCGCTGCGTGCTCAAATCATGCACATGACAAAGACTTTGCATACCACCGATCGCGAGATGCACTACTTCTATGGTGCCCGCGCGCTGAACGAAGTGTTCTATCTGGAGGACTTCATGGGACTGGAGAAGGAGTATCCCAACTTCCACTTCCACTTGGCACTCGACCGTCCAGACCCTGCAGCCGATGCAGCTGGCGTCAAGTACACTCCAGGCTTTGTTCATCAGGTCATGCTGAACACCTATCTGAAGGACCACGAGGCTCCCGAGGATATCGAGTACTACATGTGTGGTCCTGGTCCAATGTCGAAGGCTGTCGTTTCTATGCTCGACTCGCTTGGCGTAGATCCTGAAAGCATTATGTACGACAATTTCGGAGGTTGATTAACCTCTCCTTACTATACACAAACAGCGCATCCATTTCGGGTGCGCTGCTTGTATATATGCTTGTTACTATTTGCTGAGCTTTTGTACGTATTTCACGGGTTCACCATCGCCTTTCAGAATTTCTGCAAAGGCCTGTGGCTTAATAGTAACAGGTCCATGCATGAACTCTGGAATATTGTAGCATTTCATGAACTGACGATGGTAGTCTGGGTCGGCACTGGGCAGTTCGAAAGGTTTGGTGCCTTGTCCGTTCTTGTCGATGTGTGCAAAGAAAGGACGGGTGTAGGTGCCATCGTTACGCCGACTACTGAAGACAACCCATTTGCCATTGCTTGACCAGGAATGGTAGCTCTCTGTGTCGGATGAGTTAAGTTCCTGTGCAGCCCGTGCCTCTCCATTCTGCAGGTCAATCATCCAAAGGTCGGCATCGTGGTGCCAAATGTGGAACACACCGTATTCTGCTAGTGTGAACATCAGGTAGCGTCCATCGGGTGAGATGCGTGGCAAGGTTGCACTCTTGTTGAGGCTGTCGGCAGAGAAGACGAGTTCGCGGGGACCGAAGGTCATCGTTTCCGGGTCGAAACTCTTGCGGTAGATATTATATTTCAGCTTTTTCGAATAATTCGTGAATTTCACGGTATTCCTTAGGGTTGAGTCCTGCCATTGAAAATGCGCACTACAGTAGTAGAGTGTTTTGCCGTCTGGAGCCCAAGCAGGAAACACTTCCAGTTCGGTGCTGTCATTCTCAAGGTTAGTAACTTCTCCCTTATCGATGTCGTAGGCAATGAGGTCACTCCCCATGTCATACACTTCAATCTTGTTGTGGTGCATGGTATGAAACCTCTGAGCGGTCTTGTTTGTGGAATAGACAATTAGTTTCAACCAAGGATGCCATGCAGGGTAGACACCACCTGAGAGAATGGAGTCGTTCTTCATGTCTACCTTTTTGGTCTTGCCGTCATAAGTGATGATGGTGCCACCATTGTTCTGACGTGCATGAAACTGCATGCGTTTAGGGTTATATTGTTGGTAGTTATGACAGTTGATGCACTGGCCGTCTTTCTCGAAAGTGCATAGGATGTTGTCGTAAATCACGTTTTCATCATAGTTTTCCAGACAACGCTGATTGATGGTCAGTGCCTCGTAACTGACGAAAGAGGGGAAGATAAGACGGTAACTTAGGTAGCTGTCGATACTGTCAGGCGATACAAAGATGTTGAAGGGCTTGTAGTGGGTCCATTGGTCAGCCTTACGGGCATAGACGTCAACGGTGATAGCACCACCCTTAGCCTTCTCTGTCAGCGTGCGCCAATCGTCCATATCAGGCTGTGCCTTATCCACACAGACTATCTCCTTATCACCTACGGCATAGCGGGCTATCATCTCATCGGCCTTCTCATCAAGTTCAAAGGTCAGTGGCGCTATATTGATGGGAATGGTGACATCGGTATAGTCGGGATAAATCTTTGGCAGGTTCTTGGAGTCGGTAAACGCATCTGGCACAGAAGGAGCTGAACACCCCATTATTGCCAGACAAAAACCGATATATGCTAATTGTTTCATCATACTATTACGTTGCTTTAATATTCTGGTAGATTCTTCATCGTGTAGTAGTCATAATAATAGGTGTCTCCGAAGAGGGGAGAGAGTCCTTGGCGAACTACCTCCACTTCTTGATTGTTGTAGTTGACAGCCGTAGACATGAAACGTTCGAAACCGTCTTTGATGCCTGCGTCGAAAGGCATACTGTCCACTTCCGGCCTCTCTTCTAATTTACCGTAGAGGTAGGCAGCCTCTTGGATGTAGCGTGGTATAGGACCTTTTGGATGTAGCTTGGTATAGTTTTTGAAGTGATACCAGAACTCGCCGATGTCCTTAGTCCATAGGGTTGCCAGCAGGGCCTGCTCCTGGAAAATAGGATCATCGGTATAACTGCTCATCACAAGCTGTTTCATAAGGAAATTTTCCGTGAAACCATTGTCACCGCTGAGTAAGTCGTTATAATGGAGCATGTGGGTAATGGGCTCACGTTCCGCATCTTTGGCTATACGTTCTGGATGGTCTAAGAGCGTTTCCGTTTGCTCAGCCCAATCACTATAGAATATGGTTTGCTTCAGGATGTTGATATATTTCTGAGCCAAGGGCTTGTCACCTTCTAACAAGGCGCAGTTTGCTAACAATTGGAAATCCTGTGAACGGAAACCAAACTCCACGCCCATCTCCATACACAGGCGGTTGCTGTAGTTTAGCAAACCGTACTGGTAGTATATCTCTGCTCCAATGACCATCATCAGACGCATGGGGAATGGTGCGTCGTAGGCCTTTGAACCGTTCTTATAAAGGCACATGCAGTCGCCTTGTTTACCGATACGTGAGAGGGCAAGGTTACGCATCATTACGATAGCCCGTGTCGGCTCATCATCCTGAATGGCAGCTTCCTCCAGCACACCTGTCCAGTCGAGATTGGCCATGCGGTGCTGCATGGTCAGCTCATGATGGAAGTTCTCATCCTTCATCCAAAAATGGTAGACGCTACCAACAAGTAGAATAGTCACTAAAGCCTGGCATGCCCAATAATAGAGCTTCTTCATTTCCTTGCCTTTCTCGCGGTTAGTACGGTAGGTCGCTGCCAAGACAATAAAGAATAGTGCTAATAAATAATAAGGAATATAATAGGTAGTGTAGCTCTCCGTGATGTAGTAGAGTGGTAGCTCAGCCCAGAAGATGTTGGACAAGTTTATCTGGTAATAGATGAAACGGTAGCAGAACAGGGGTATGGCAACAATGCTGAGGATGGTCACCACACTACAGATGAGTGCCTCCGTCCGGCTGGCCGACAATCGCCACGACCATACACCCATAATCAACGCAGCCCCCAAACCGTAAATACCCATGAGTGGATAGCCTAAGGCACAGGTAAGGAAAATGTAGAGTGTACGCAGATGATACTTTTCAGGAACGCATCTGAATCCCCATAGCAAGGCAGCTACGGCTGTCGTTCCAATGGTCGATACGAAGAAATGCCCCCGTAGCTTCAGAATGTATATCCAATAGCCCATGTCCATGTTTGTCAGCAATAGAATGGCCACAGGAATAAGCATTAGGATGGCCCAACGGTCTGGGATGCGGAACGCCCGTTTCGTGACAGCCATCAGCACTAACCACCAACAACAAAGCAGCATCACACCCAACCACGGGTAATATAAAAACTGTGTAAACCATGTGCCTAACCAAGTCATCAACCCGCCTGGCACTACTAATTGTTCATTTAGAAACAACCAGGAACAGAGGAAGAGGTTCTTCTCCTGCACCTTCCATAGTTGGTCACTCTCAAATATTAACAAGGCTCCGGCAATGACTGCCAGCGCCCCAATCAATATTGCTAATGCAAGATGTTTTTGTTTTATTTTCATGCTTGTCGCTCAAATTTTGGTGCAAAAATACAAATAAACTTAAAAGCAACCAAATAATATATGATTATTCTCGCCATAACCAGGAGGCGAAACGATTAATCCAACGAATGGAGATACGGAACCAGCGGTAGGTCGAGACCTCCTTGCCACCGAAACGCAGGATGAAATCGCGATAGGGATTTCGACGGAAAGGCAGACCGACATCCATGAATCGGATGTGCTGATAGCCTGCGGCATGAGCCGACTTGATAGTAGCCCACATGGTGACAGCGTTGGGATGGAGTGGGGCATAGCTCTTACGACGTGAGGCGGAATACCAAAGGTAGGCATCACCTTCTGAGTAGACGGTGACGGTGGTGCCGATGACCCGATCGTGATATTTGGTAATGAGAATCTGGCATAGTCCGCGTTGCATCATCTCACGGAAGAACGTGTCGTGAGGAATATAGCGTTTAGGCTTGAACCAGTGGTGTTGGCGCAGCAGCTTTGAGAATGCCTCGAACTCTTCGATGGTTTCGACGGGTTTGGTAATGGCACCGCGCTCCTGGGCATGAACGATGTGCTGCAGTTGTTGTTCAGTAATGCGTTCTTCGGGTGTTCGCGAGTGCAGCGAGTTATGGATGTTCATCCAGCGCACAGGGAAGTAGCCATGATGACGCAATTCACGATAGCCGAACATCTTTTCACGCAAATCGCTGATTTCGATATAGAGTGTGCGCTTCTGCAGAAGGCGGGTAAGTGCTTTGAGCATCATGTCGAAATAGGCGGCACTGCTGCCATTGTTGCCATAGATGCGCACATGGGTGTAGAGATAAGGTGGAAACCACGATCCACGGATGCGCATAATGGCCAACAAATGAGCCACGACGCTACCATCATCACCCGTGACGACAGCCATATACGGTTTAAGGCGAGGTGTCTGCTCGCATACCGCCATAAACTCACGACTGTGGAAGAAATTGCCTGTCGTGAGTTCAGGTAGGATGTCAGTATGCTGGTAAATCGTGACTTTCATGCGACAAAGATACAAAAAAAATGAGAATTGAGAATTGAGAATTGAGAATTATTTCGTAATTTTGCACGAAAATCGTAAAAACGCTTATGGAATTTAAGGATTTAGTACAGTTGCGTCGCTCTCACCGTAAGTTTACTGCTGAGGAGATTGATGCAGAAGATGTGAAACTGATATTGCGTGCAGGCCTGATGGCACCCACCTCGAAGGGACAGCGTGCCTGGCAGTTTGTAGTAGTTGACGACAAGACCGATTTGGAGAAGCTGGCCGATGCCAAGGATATGGGCGGACAGTTCCTGAAGGATGCCCCGTTGGCTATCGTAGTACTGGGTGACCCTATGCAGAACGACTGCTGGGTGGAGGACGGTTCTATTGCAGCCATTTCGATGCAGTATCAGATAGAGGCTTTGGGATTGGGCTCGTGCTGGATACAGATGCGTGGTCGTGGACTGAGCGACGGCACTTCAGCCGATACCGTCATCCAGGGTGTATTGGATATTCCCGAGAATCTGTCGTGCCTCTGCATCCTTGCCGTTGGTCATAAAGCTGACGAGCGCAAGCCACAGAACGAGGATAAGCTGAAGTGGGAGAACGTTCATCTGAATAAATTCTAATGAGAATTGCTTTAATCGGACGAGGTCGTGTGGCTGCCAACCTGTTGCCGGCTCTGCAGAAAGCGTGCCACGAGGTGGTGAGTGTCAATAGCCGTACATTAGAGGAGTTGCCAACGGAGGCAGATATCTACATCATCAGCGTTAAGGATAGTGCCTTGCATGAAGTTGCCATGAATGCCACAAAGGGTCGTGAGCAGCAACTGTTCGTGCATACTGCCGGTTCTATGCCGATGGACCTCTTCAAGGGACTGACCACGCACTATGGTGTGCTTTATCCCATGCAGACCTTCTCGAAAGAGAGAATGGTCGATTTCAACGCTATCTCGCTATTCCTCGAAGCTACAGACCCAGTCTCGATGGAACGGCTGAAAATGTTGGCAGCATCACTGACGCCACACATCTATGAGTTGGATAGCGAGGGTCGCAAACACCTGCATTTGGCTGCTGTCTTTGCCTGTAATTTCGCGAACCACTGCTATGCATTGTCTGCAGAGGTGCTGGAAGCCAAGGGCTTGCCCTTCTCCGTCATGCTACCGTTGGTGGACGAGACTGCGCGCAAAGTACATGAGTTGGCACCACGGGATGCTCAGACGGGACCTGCCGTGCGTGGCGACCAGAATGTGATGCAGATGCAGGCCGCCATGCTGGCAGATAAGTCTGATGTCAAACAGATCTATGAACTATTATCAAACGATATACAACGATTAGCTGACAATGATTAACTACGATTTATCGAAGATACGCGCCGTGGTGTTCGACCTGGACGGTGTGCTCTCATCAGAGACTATCGCTCTGGGTGTTGATGGAACGCCCCTGCGCACGGTGAATATCAAGGATGGCTACGCTATCCAACTGGCCATGAAGATGGGGCTGCGTGTGGCTATTATCTCTGGTTGTAAGATTGAGGCTGTGCGCAAGCGTTACGAAGGTCTGGGCATGGAAGACATCTATTTAGGCGCTGCCGTGAAAATCAAGGTTTACGATGATTTCATCGCGAAATACGACCTAAAGGACGAAGAGGTTATTTATATGGGTGACGACATCCCCGACTTGGAAGTGATGCGACGTGTAGGGTGTCCGGTATGTCCGAAGGATGCCTGCCCTGAGGTCAAGGCTGCCAGCTGCTATGTGAGCGACTGGCGTGGTGGTCAGGGCTGTGGCCGCGACTTGTTGGAGCAGGTCCTTAGGGCACAAGGTAAATGGTTAAGCGACGAAAGGGCGTTCGGATGGTAGGATGATGTAAGATGGATGATGTAAGATGGAAGATGTAAGAGGTAAGATGGAAAATGTAAGATGGAAGATAATACTGGCGAGCAATTCGCCAAGGCGGAAGGAACTGCTGGCTGGGCTCGACCTGCAGTTTGAGGTTCGTGTGCTTCAGGACATCGACGAGAGTTATCCCAACGACCTGCCAACCCTGAAAATTGCTGAATTCATCTCGAAAAAGAAGGCTGATGCCTATATTGGGACCATGGCTGCCGACGAACTCGTGATTACTGCCGACACGGTGGTGATACTGGGTGACGAAGTAATGGGCAAACCCCACGATGAGGCCGATGCCAAGCGAATGCTGGGTGAGCTGAGTGGCAGGACGCATCAGGTGGCGACGGGTGTGACCCTATCTACAAACGAACGACAAATGAGTTTCTCGGTGGTTACGAACGTCACCTTCAAACAGCTGACCAGCGATGAAATCGACTATTATGTGCATACCTATCATCCAATGGACAAGGCGGGTGCCTATGGCATTCAGGAGTGGATAGGCTACATTGGCGTAACGGCTTTGGAAGGCAGCTATTTTAATGTGATGGGGCTACCCGTTCAGCGCATTTACGAAGCCCTTAAAACCTTCTGCGGAACTCCGAACATGTGATGGATGTTGCGATTGCAACATTCAGAGACTCAGCTGTTTCTGCATTCTTATTAAAGTTTGGAATCAATAGCTTGTGGCTTACCAGTTGGCGAACCTCAGGCGAGATACCATTACCCTCGTTGCCCATGACGATAACGCCTTCACGGGACAATGGCTGCTGATAAATGTCTTGTCCATCGAGCAGGGTGCCATAGACGGGAACGGCAGCCTCGCGTAGCAATGGCACAAGGTCGCAATAAGTGATTTGGACATGAGCCAAACTGCCCATGGTGGCCTGTACCACTTTGGGATTATAGACGTCGGCAGTATCGGGTGAACAGTAGATGTGGGTAATGCCAAACCAGTCGGCTATACGGATGATGGTGCCGACGTTGCCTGGATCCTGAACGCCATCTAGGGCAAGGCAGATGTCTGCTGGAAGGTGGAAGTTGGAGGATTCCTGCGGAGTGGGGGTGTGGAAGACGGCTAACACCTCTTGTGGGTGTTGCAGGAAGCTGATGCGGTGGAGCTCGTCGTCGGTGATGAGCTCAGCATCAGGACGTGGCTCGGTACTGAAGATAGCGTGGGGCTGGTAGCCTGCACGAAGCAGGTCGCCCACAACCTTAGGCCCTTCTGCCACAAACAATCCCTCGCGCTTGCGGAATTTCTTCGATTCCAACGATTTTATCAGCTTGATTTGGTTCTTGCTCAGCATATAATAAATGATATTTTGATGGCAAAGATACGAAAAAATTGAGAATTGAGACACGGGAATTGAGAATTATTTCGTAATTTTGCACGAAATATGCGGAGACACCTCATCATAACAGCCCTTGGAATGCTGCTGTTGGCATCCTGCTCGGAAACGAAATACGTGGCCGAAGGGGAGTATCTGTTGGATAAGGTAAAGGTCAAGAGCGATGTTAAGAGCCGGGACATCAATACAACGGAACTGAAGTCTTATGTGCGCCAGCGTGGCAACTCCCGCTGGTTCTCGCTTATCAAGGTGCCTCTCTACACCTATTCCTTGTCAGGCCGTGACACTACCCGCTGGCTGAACCGAACTCTGCGTTCAATAGGTGAACCGCCACAGTTGTACGACTCGTTGCAGATGTTTCAGTCGGCCGTCAGACTGCGCGATAACCTGCAGAATATGGGGTATTTACGCGCAACGGTTGATGTGAATCAGAAAGTTAAAGGCAAGAAGCTGCGCACCACCTTTAACCTGCATCCTGGTCAGCGCTATTTGATACGCCACGTGCAGTATGACATACAAGATTCTGCGATAGCCAAATTGCTGAATATTGCCGATTCCACCACGTGGGGACTGCATAGCGGCATGGTGTTCTCGGCTGAGAATCTGGATAATGAGCGCAAGCGTATCGTCAACGAGTTGACACAGAACGGCTACTACCGTTTCAATAAGGACTTCGTGTCATATAAGGCCGATTCCATCGCAGGAACAGAGTGGATTGACCTGATACTCGTATTGCACCGCTTCCGCAATAATCAGGTGAAGGATGCCCCGCATGAGCGCTATACGATGGGTGACATTACATATAAAAGCGGTAATTTGGAAGACAGCACCATTCACTTGCGTCCCAAAGTGCTGAGGAATAATACGTTCTTGGAAAGTGGTGAATACTATTCCTCTCGTGAACTGCAGCGGACCTACAACCACTTCGGGCGCTTAGGGGCTGTGCGTTATACCAATATCTCTTTTACGGAACATCCTACAGAGCCCGTGCTGGACTGTAACATCACCATTACGACCAATAAACCATCTACCATCTCGTTCCAGCCTGAAGGAACGAATACCTCCGGCGATCTGGGTGCTGCTGCCTCACTGACCTATCAGAACCGCAACCTGTTCAGGGGCTCAGAACTGCTGACCATCGAACTGCGTGGCGCTTACGAGGCCATCAAGGGCTTGGAGGGCTACGGACAGCGGGATTTTATGGAGTATAGTCTTGAGACAAAGCTGAGTTTTCCCCGTTTCATCGCACCTTTCCTGGCACATAGCTTCCGTCGGCGCACTACTGCCACCAGCGAGGTTTCGATGATGTACGACATGCAGAACCGTCCAGAGTTTAGCCGCAGGGTCTTTTCGGTGGCTTGGCGCTATAAGTGGAACGACCAACGCCACCACGACCGCTATCAGATAGACATGTTAGACCTAAACTACATCTCGATGCCGTGGATTAGTGAGACGTTCAAGAATGAATACCTGATAGACACCAGTTCGCGTAACGCCATTCTGCGTTATAACTACGAGAACCTGTTTATCATGAAGTGGGGTGTGGGCTATACCTATAATAACGGACGAATAGCCATCAAGGCTAAGGCCGAGACAGCAGGTAACCTGTTGGACCTGACATCGCATATTTTACGATTCCATCGCAATGAAGACGGGCAATATACCTTCCTTGATCTGGCTTTTGCCCAGTATGCCAAGGGCGATGTCGAGGTGACGCGCAATATTCGTCTGGCCTATAACAACGAGCTGGTGTTCCACGTCGGACTGGGCATTGCCTATCCCTACGGCAACAGCACCATTCTGCCTTTCGAGAAGCGTTACTTCTCTGGTGGTGCCAACAGCGTTCGCGGTTGGAGTGTGCGCTCGTTGGGTCCTGGCAAATATGTGGGAAAGGACGGCCGCATCGACTTCATCAACCAGACGGGTGACATGAAGCTGGACATGAACGTGGAGTACAGGGCAAAGCTGTTCTGGAAGTTTGGTGGTGCACTCTTCGTGGATGCCGGTAACATCTGGACCATTCGCGACTATCCCGACCAGCCCGGAGGCCAGTTCCAACTCTCGGAATTCTGGAAGCAGTTGGCTGTCAGCTATGGTTTCGGTTTACGCCTGAACTTCGATTACTTCATTGTGCGTTTCGATATGGGCATGAAGGCTGTGAATCCTGCCTACGAGACGCGTCGTGAGCACTTCCCGCTGCTCTATCCGAAACTCAGTCGCGACTTTGCATTCCATTTTGCGGTAGGCCTTCCATTCTAACCTGCCAGCCAACCTCGCGCTTGACGACTCTTACCTTGAAGGTGGCTTCCTTGCTGAGGGCCGACTTGGCTGTCAGGCAATTGTTGACGGTCAGCGTTACCAGTCGCATGGTGTCGTTGGCTTCCTCGAAGTCCTCGCTGACAGTAATCTGGGCACCACCAGCCTCCTGCAACAGCTTCAAGTCCTGTTCCGTGGTGTTGGAAGCGGCAAACTGCAACCACTTCTGGCTCTCCTCGGTCACGTACTCCTTGGCATCCTTGAAGTCGCAGTTGAAGTAGGCGTCAGCCCAGTCCTCAGCAGCGTTTCTTGCCTGTTGGTCACCAGTCATTCCAGCGTCACATCCAGCTATCAAAATAGCCGTTGCGAATAGTAAAAGCAGTTTCATAATCATTAAATATCTAAAAAATCTCTGCAAAGATACGTAAAAAATTGAGAATTGAGAAGTGAGAATTGAGAATTATTTATTACTTTTGCAGAAATTTTTGAAAAAAGATGCTGAAATTCATATCTTTCGGTAGTGGCAGCAGTGGTAATTGCTACTATTTGGCCACAGAAACCGATGCCCTCATCATAGATATCGGCGTAGGCCTGAGAGGTCTGCGCAAAGATTGCAAGGAGTATGGTGTGAACTTGCAGAAGGTTCACCACGTGCTGGTGACCCACGACCATGCCGACCATATCAAGTCGGTGGGTTCCATGAGTGCCGACTTCTCCTTGCCCATCTATGCCACGCGTGAAGTGCATGCAGGCATTAATCGCAACTATTGTGTGACGAAAAAGGTGGCGGTAGAGTTGGCACGCTATCTGGAGAAAGGGAAGACCGTCACGCTGGGCGACTTCCAGGTGACCCCCTTCGGTGTGCCCCATGACAGTGCCGACAATGTGGGCTACTTCATTGAGGCTGGCGGTACCGACCTCTGTCTGATGACCGATGCTGGCACGGTGACCGATGAAATGAAGACTTTTATCAGTCGTGCCCACCACTTGGTGATCGAGGCCAACCACGACGAGGAGATGGTCATGAGCGGTCCCTATCCCCAGTTTCTGAAGGAGCGCATCCTCTCAGGCACGGGCCATCTTTCAAACCGTTCCTGTGGTGAGGCCATTGCTCAGAATATGAGTGAACACCTGAAACACGTCTGGCTATGCCATCTGAGCGAGGAGAACAACCATCCGGAACTGGCACGCAAGACCGTTGAGAGCGTCCTCCGCAGCTATGGCATCATTGCCGGTGCCGACCTCCAGCTCGAAGTGCTGAAGCGCAATTCACCAACAGGTCCCTTCGAACTGGAATAAGAAAAGAGCGCCCGTTAGGGCACTCTTTTCGCAATCATTCGCCTTCGTCATCACCGTTGCCGGCCTCACCGGGCGTCACACCACCATTGCTGCCGGGGCCTGAGCCACCGCCGGGCGTGCTGCCATTGGCGGGTGAGAGGATGTAGCTGATGGGCGTCTTGTTCTGGTAACGCTTCACCTTGCTGTCGACGGTCTGCTTCACGCTCTCCACGACGTAGCCCGCGTCGAACACGCACTCGTCCTTCAGGGCACGAGAGGTCAGCTTCTCACCCTTGGTGTTCTCGGGCGTGAAGTTCATGTGCACACCCTCAATCAGGTTTGCCAGCCCTGCGTCCATAGCTGCCTGAACGCTCGTTGCACCATTCTTCACACTCTCGATCGAGGGACCGAACGTTCCCAAGCCCTCCAGCTTCACGGGCTGACCCTGCAGCACCAGCTCCTTCATGCACTCAACGACCTGCTGCACCACCAGCACCACCATCTGGAAGTCGGCCAGCTTGCCGTGCTCCGTCATGTGGGCGCAGAATCCCTTCAAGTCCAGGGGCTTCTTCTCGTCCACCTCAGGGTACCACTTGCCGAAGTTCGATGCACTCTGATTCTTGTTCTGTCGCAGATTTACGACCATTGCAATTTTTCTTACTGCCATAATGTTTTTTGGTATTAAATTATTAAGGCGAACTTTCTCGTGCGGGCCGCCATTTTCCGCTTGAAACCACCTCATTGATTTCACCTACAAAATTACGAAATTTTTATGAAACTACCAAACATTTCGGCAACTTTTTTCGTTAAAAATCACATTTATTTTACCGCCGGTAAAATGGCAGTTTAGTGACGGTAAAGTGGGAGTTTACCAACACTAAAGTCCTTGCAACCGGGCGGCAGCTGGTGGTGGACTATTGAGATAGTTCGCTGCAGCGGACAGGAAGTTGTGACAAATGACAGATGACAGTTTCGAAACAAAGCCCCACGCCCCCACCATTACCGACAATTCCACCATATTTTATATATCTATAAATTTTATTAGATATATTATTATTTTAAAATTATAGTATAAATATACAATTATTAATATAGTAATTCTACTATCTATCGCCTCGCTACCACCTCATTTTAAAACTGTCATCTGTCATTTGTCACAGTTGCCTCCAAATTTTCTTGTTATTCTTTTGCGCATTTAGAATTTTTTTGTATCTTTGCAAACGGTTCGGGGAGAAATCCGGACTATATAAAGCATTCGCTATTATTTCGCGCATAGCCAAAAAGCCTCGCAAACTTTAATTGGTATAAAAAGCATCGAAATAATAAGTGACGGATAGCTCGTTAAGGGTTCTCTGTTCTCGCTGTTATTAGTGATTGCACACGTTTAGGCGTGATGCATATACAGCGGGACAGGGGTACCAATGCGAGGCTTGCCTCTTGCTATGCGCAAAGTGCATCACGCTCTTTTTGCGCCATGGCGTGATTGATAGTCGATGCTAACTGACTAAAACTATCAATTGCATTATGGCAAATACGAATTTAGCAAATGCGAAAACTGCAAAGAATGACGAGTTCTACACGCAGTATGCAGATATTCAGAAGGAGATAAACGCCTATCTGGACTACGATCCAAATGTGTTTCGTGGCAAGACGGTGCTGTTGCCTTGCGACGACCCGGAATGGAGCAACTTTACAAAGTTTTTTGCCCAGAACTTTGAACTGTTGGGCTTGAAGAAATTGATTTCCACCAGCTATGCCCCTGAAAGCAAGAAGTACAAGATGCCATATCAGCCAACGCTATTTGAGACTTCGCAGCCGTACTTCGACAACGACAAGAGTAAGACGCACGGCAAGATATTTGTATTGACAGATGATGTTACAGGTGATGGACGTATCAACCTTGAAGATTTGCAATGGCAATATTTGGAGGGTGATGGTGATTTCCGTAGCAAGGAAATACGAAAACTGCGCGACGAGGCAGATATTATTGTGACAAATCCACCGTTCTCGTTGTTTAGGGAATTTATGGCATGGCTGATAGAATCAAACAAGCAGTTCATTATTATTGGGAATAAAAATGCGATTGCTTATAAAGAAGTTTTCCCACTCATTATGAACAATATAATATGGTTTGGCCCATCCATCACTGGCGGTGATAGAGAATTTATGGTGCCACGATCATATATTACACATTCATCTTCATTAAGAATAGATGAAGAGGGAAATAAATACTTACGTGTTCCTGGCGTGCATTGGTTTACTAATGTTGATCATGGGAGACGACATGAGCCTTTGAAACTAATGACAATGGCAGAGAACTTCAAGCATAGTAAGCATAAGGAAGTAAGAGGTAGGAAAGAATACATTCATTATGAGAATTACGATGCAATAGAAGTCCCATTCTCAGATGCTATTCCATCGGATTATGATGGGATAATGGGTGTTCCTATTTCATTCTTAGACAAGTATTGTCCTGAGCAATTTGAAATACTTGGAATTACAGATAGAGGCAATGAATTTGGAATTAAGACAAAGGAATATACACCCCAAGATACTCCTTTGTATGGTGACTTAAATAGGCGAGGTGCAATTATGGTTGATGGAAAACTTAAATCCACTTTCGCAAGACTATTAATCCGCAAAAAGAAATCACAATGAAAACAGAACTAAAAATCTATACCGTTGAGCAGATTTGCGACGGTTTCGAATACAACGTTCTTGAGGGCAAAGGACTACATGGTTTATCTGGAAAACTGACTATTCAGCCCGAATATCAACGTAACTACATTTATGAAGATGGAAAGAGAGATGTGGCTGTCATAGAGTCTGTGCTGAAAGGTTATCCGCTCGGACTCATCTACTTTAATCGTAACAAACAATACGAATTCCCACAAACCGAACTTGAAGTGCTCGATGGTCAGCAACGTATAACGTCACTTGGTCGTTATGTGAAGAACAAGTTTGCTGTGAAGATAAACGGCATGGAGCAGATATTTGACGGATTGGACGAGGGACTTCAGCAGAAAATTCTCAAAACAGAGTTGTTGGTTTACGTCTGTGAGGGCGAAGGTGAACATGCCGAGGAAGAAATCAAGGAATGGTTTAAGACCATCAACATTGCAGGCATCCCGCTTAATCACCAAGAGGAACTGAATGCCGTTTATAGTGGGAAGTTCGTCACACTTTGCAAAGCAGAGTTCAGCAATTCACAAAACGCAAACATTCAGAAATGGGAATCTTATGTGAAAGGCCCAGCTAATCGTCAGCACTTCTTGGCTACTGCTTTGGAATGGGTAAGCAAAGGCAACGTGGACGGCTATATGTCTGCCCATCGTCGTGACGAGAACATCAACGAAATCAAGAGCTACTTCAACACGGTTATTGACTGGGTGGATTCGAAGTTTGATGATGTCTACAATGAAATGCAGGGCTTGAATTGGGGCGAGCTATACGAGCGATTCCATCACTTGCCGTTGAATCACTCCGAGTTGTCGGCAAAGGTAAACGAACTGATGCACGATGACTTTGTGACCAATCGTCGAGGCATCTTTGAGTATGTGCTTGGTGGCTGTCAGGACACAAAACTATTGAATGTTCGTTTTTTCGATAAGCCAACGATGCGCAAAGTATATCAAGAACAGACAGAAAAGGCAAAAGCAGCAGGAATCAGTAACTGCCCTTATTGCGCAGAAGGTCATGAGGCTAACCGCCATAGAATCTGGAAGCCAGAGGAAATGGACGCCGACCATGTGTCTGCCTGGAGCAAAGGTGGTGCAACAGACATCAGTAATTGCCAGATGTTATGCAAGACTCATAATAGAATGAAAGGAAATAGATGAACATAGTTAATTCGATAGATTATGAAGAAGATATTATTAGTAGTATTTATGTTGGCAGCAACTGTTATTTCAGTAAATGCTCAAGTCCCTGATGTTGATTCTGCTATAATAATAGTGAAAGAAAAGGGTGTTTATGAGCAGAAACGGGTAGTATATGTAGATAATACGAAAGCATCCACACTTTATCGTCGTGCTATGGAAGCTCTGAGTGATTGGACGGGAACTGACGGACGGTCACGAGCAGGACTAGACTATTGTGATAAAGATGAAGGTATCGTGACTTATAAAGGAGTATTTTACAATGGATACCGAAAGTTAATACTCGGAGCAACACTACCTTTTTATACAGACTTTACTCTGAAAGTGCGCTGCAAAGATGGAAGGGCACAGGTGACTGTAACGGTGCCGACAATGCATACAGTGCTAGTCACTGGTGAGAAAAAAATGTGGACTGTAAGAGAGATAGTTGATGCACAAGAAAAGGCAACAGAAAAAGCTAAAGAAAAAGCAAAGAAAAAGACAAATGCTATTAGTATGAGAGAAGTTGTTAACATTTTGTTAGAGAACATGGAAGGTGCGTTAAGACAAGAAAAAGACGAAGATTTCTAATTATATAATGGCACGAGGCAAAGTAATAACTACGCATCTGCGTACAGGCGATCCTAACGGTATTCGTACGGTGTTCATCAGCAATAAGATATGCGAGATGATTGTGTTCCCAAAGTCGGAATTTGAGATAGCGAGCAAGATGGAAGAGAGTTCACGACCTGCGCTCTATATATTGTTGGGCGAAGATGAGAACGGCAGCGCACAAGCATATATCGGAGAATCAACTAATGGCATGAAGCGTATCTATAACCACAAAAGCCATAAGTTGTTTTGGAACAAATGCCTGATGTTTGTAGCTAAAGACGAGAGCATCAATAAAGCCGACGTGCAATATCTGGAGCGCAAAGCCATTGATCTGGCTACTGATTGTGCACAGTATGGTGTGATGAACGAGCAGTCGGGTAAGGAAATCTCGTTGTCGAACTACCAGATAGACATCATGGAGGAATTCTTCGATGATGTGCGACTTCTGTCTTCATTCATTGGCTGTCCCATCTTCGAGAAACAGGAAAAGATGAAAATGAAGAACGGCGAGAACCTGTTTCATATCAGAGTGCGCGACTGCGATGCCCATGGAATCTTCAACGAGACAGATCACTCGATGCGTATTCTGAAAGGTAGTCTGTTGCCACAGAGTACGGTGCCCTCGTATAGAGACGGTGAGAAGCGCAACGCCATCATTGCTGCTATGTCGAAACCTACGAAAGAGGGCTTCTGGGAGTTGCAGCGCGATTATGTATTGGCTAGTCCCAGTACTGCCGCCAGCTATTGCTCTGGTCGTAGTTGCAACGGTTGGTTGCATTGGATTAACGATGAGGGCCAGTCGTTAGATGAATTATATCGAAGCGAGTAAAGTAACCTGTGACAAATGACGGATGACAGTTTATATTTTGAAGGAATAGCACCATTTATTTGGATATTTCCTAAAATATTTGTATCTTTGCGCCCAAACCCGGAAGGGTTCTAAAGGGAAACCATAGATTTAACTTCATACCCCCCTGTTTCTATTTAGAAGCGGGGGGATTTTTATGGTATTCACAATAGATAGAATACCAACGCAAATATTCTTCTTTTCTCGCTGGTGACATCAAACCTCCAGCCAATAATCTCCCTTCCATCCTAAAAACGAACTCAGTAAGAGTAAGCCCCATCGCATCACAATACTCCATCAATTCAATTACATCTAATCTCCTATCACCTATTTCGGTCTTACTTACGTAAGACTGTTCAATGCCTAACAGCAAAGCGAGTCTTTTCTGTGAAATTCTATGATGCTTACGTTCAATTTTAATAACCTCACGGAAGACTTTCCACCTTTTCTTATATAATTCTTTATCCATATCGCCTGCAAAGGTACAAAAAAATATCCTAAAATCGAATATTTGAGAAAGCAGTAAACCTCTTACGTGAATGTGCCCTTGATTTGGAGACGTACAAAAGCGATCTTCAAATCATATGACAAAGAATAAAAAGAAACAGCGTAGGACGGCTAAACTGTCCAAGAAGGAGTTTACAGCAAAAACTCGAGTGTATGACTTGGTGAAGCGTGAGTATCACGACGAACTGAAAAAACTATCCCAGGACATTTGTCCTTATATTAGGAATCCTGATGACATCGACTGGAAGCATCTCAAGTATTTTGAATTTAATGACAAGTTAATCAGCAAGGCAGAGTTTGTGCTCATCATCGCACGATTCCTTTTAAGGATTGGAAAGGGAAACGGTTTGAAGTGTAGGATGTCTGTATTCATTCGTTTTTTGGCTTCAAATGAACACAGCAATTTTAACATAAAGTACAGGTCACTCAACACTCTGATTTATAGGATGTTTGAATATCTTGAGAGTCAAGGAATAGAAGCATAAAAGTTGTAGCACAAAAACGTATTAAAAACATAAACGTTTATAAATCAAGCAGTTACAGAAAGGTAAAAAGATACAGCGTATTACTATTTTGATTACCTTTGCATCGAGCAAATCCAAAACGGTTTTCGACTCAAGCGATCTAACATTATTTTATGATTTTGATGGCGTGACGACGACCATAAATCTTACGGTTTCTGTTTGTGAAAATCGAACCGGTCCTCTTGACATGCTGCGAGGCCATAGACGGAAAGGACAGCTGACTTTCCAGGCCTCAAAGCTAAACGTTAGAACTATTTTGTGAATTCATAATATAACGATTATGAAAGAAACAAATAAAATTTGCGCAACCATTATCTGTAATGGTCGCCCAGCTCTCACTCGTAGGGCAAAGTATTTGGTCAAGCTCTTGAAGAGCTTTGTTCCAGACGATGTCCTTGCTTATGTCGAATGTGAGTTTTGTAGTGAAACTCGCCACCATCAGAACAAGATGGCCGAGAGAATCTTTGCCATACTGGTTGGCAGTTACAAACTCAGTACATTTGACGACTCTCGCTTAGAGCTGAAGGTGAACGAACTGGCAGATATGCTAATTAGGCACATCGACCCATTTCGATTGAGCAGAGACGAGTAAGCAGCAGTAAACCCGGTGCGCGTTTATGCGCTATAGTATAGACGCGTACCTTTATAAAAAAAAGAAAGAAAAGATATGGATACATCAAAAGTAATTTTCGCTTGCAATCCCCGTTTGAAGGACAGTAGGACGGGTGAGATTTTAGGAAAGTATCATCGTGGTTTCGCTGAGCCAGGTACGGCTGAGCAGATTTTGGGGATGCTCAATCGAGAGGATTTACCCCAGATGCTTTCAGAGATTCGTGACGAGGGTAAGGAGGAAGTGAAGGACCAGTTGCCTACCATCTGTCCGCACTACTCGCAGTTCCGTAACAATCATCGTGCCCAGGCCGACATCATACCCGAGGCATTCACCTACAAGACGTGCAACGACATCGATGAGGAATCGTTGGTTGAACAGGCCATCAAACGGGCTTTGGAGGTGAACAAGGATGAGTATTCTGAATTTCAGGGAATGGTAGAGTATATTGACTATTCTCCACGTATGAAGTGTCATATCTGGCTCCGTATGCCAGTGGGCAAGACCATCGAGGAAACACAAAAGGCCTTCTGTGATGAAATCGGTGTGCCATACGACGAAAGTTGTACAACACCCGAACGCTACATCAACATGACGGGCGACGAAGTTTATCGTTCGGAGCGTTGGTTGCAACCACTGAGCGACGAGGAGATTAAGGAACGTCGCGAGGCTTTCCTGCAGCGTGGACTCGATGTGGACGGCCGTCCGCTGAAGAAACCTGAGACCGTCAAGGCTGCTCCTGTAGCAGATAACCAGCAAGCAGCTGAGGTCGTGGCACCCACCGAACGTACCCTCTTCATCGCCAGGGAATGTCTGAAGGAGGCTGGGTTGACGGTGAACGACTTGAACGAGGAGGGTGGCCGTCACAATGCCGTGAAGTCCATCTTGTCGGTAGGCATCACGCAGCTGATGACCAAGGGGGAGTTTCTGGGTGTCCTGCAGGAAATGGCTCCTGTGTATAGTCAGGAGAAGGAGTGTCAGCAGCTGGTGACCGACTTCTACACCAAGTACACCGACAACAGCCAGAAGATGACGCAGTTCCAGCGTCGGGTGTTTGCCCAAAGCCGCAAGCTCAACCCTGCCAAGAAGAGCAAGTCAGCGAAGTTCCCCAGCGAAGAGTCGTCTGCGGTAGTCTATGGTGATACGGCATCGCTGGACGACATCTACAGCAGCCCTGAGCCGCCACGGCTGTCGAAGAGTGCCATACCTCGATTTGTCAGGACGGCAATAGGTCCTACCCCTAAAGAGGCGAAGGAGACTTGTGCACAGCTGATGTTCCCACCATTGGGCATGTACTGTGACGCCAGCTTCGAGTACATCGACGGAACACCTCGTGAACCTCGCTGTATTGGTATTGCCGTAGCGACTACTGGTACCGGCAAGGACAGCACCACTAAGTACATGCTGATGCATCTGGAAGCACCTCAGAAAGAAGAAGACAAGCCGAACCGCATCAAGTTAGATAAGTATAAAGACGACTGCCGCCGCATGAACCAAAACCAGGATAAACCTGTTCGCCCCAACGTGTCCATCAGAAGTGTTGCTGCTGACATTACAAAAGCCCGACTGGCAGAGCTGATGTCAGATTCGCAAGGCCGAATCATTTACACCCGTATGGTTGAGTTTGACCAGTGGTTTCGGGTGGAGGGGGCTAATCCAGGACCTAACTGTCCGTTTACCTATCTGAAAATGATTGACGACGAAGACAATCCTTTCGGCCAGGAGCGTGTGGGCAGCCAGAGCGTCACCTACCAAGGACCGCTATCCATTAACTTCAACGCCTCTACAACGCTCCATAAGTTGTTGGGCTATATGCGCTACAACGCTGTTGACGGTCCCCTAAGTCGACTGACGCTGGCTACCGTTCCCGACCGTGGCCTCGGCTCCTCCATTCCCAAACATGGCAAGTATGATGCAAAGTACGACGCTGCACTAAAAGTCTTCATCGACAATCTGCGTCTAGTACATGGGGAAATCGTCTGTAAGCAAGCCATACGCATGGCCAATAGGCTGAAAGAAGAGCTGGACGACTTCGTAGTAAAATCAGGCGACGAAGTGCTCGATAATCTAGGACACCGCGCTTTGGTTGCCGCATTCCGTAAGGGTTGTCTGCTCTATGCGGCAAACGGTCTTCATTGGGAAAACTCCATCGACGGATTCTGTCGCTGGAGTTTGCACTACGACCTTTTTCTGAAGCTAAAATTCTTTAGCGACCTGATTCGTCATGCTGACAGTCAGGTGAAGACATCACGTCGTGGACCAGCAAATCTGCTTCAACAGATTCCAACTAAGGAAGATGGAACATTCACTTATCAGGATGCTGTTCTTATCCGAATAAAGAATGGTAAGGAAGAAGAAGGCACAAACGTTTTGTTAAATCAATGGGTTAGCCGTGGTCTCATAGAGAGAGTTGGTGGTGGCGTCTTCCGTAGAATAGACAAAGCCGAGTGACAAATGACAGATGACAGTTTTGATCATCGGTTCCTCTGATCTTTTTTAAAGAATAAACAGGAAACGGAAGTCGTCAATCGCGGCTTCCGTTTTTTCGTCCGAGACCCTCTCTTATCCCCCTGTGTAGGGGGAAGAAGGATAAAAAAGTAGGGGAAAAGAATGAAAATTTATTCTCATTCCCTTCGCTAAATCGAAATTTTGCACTATCTTTTCGCTTAGCGAGAAGATACTTCCGTTCGAAAATACTCAAATTAATTTGGTATTTTGCTCACTTATTCGTATCTTTGCACAAACTAATAAAAATAATAAGGAATATGAAACGAATGATGACGCTGCTGCTGATGGTGCTGACAATGCTCACCGCCACAGCTCAAGGAGACCCCTACAACAAGCGGGCGGTGGGTAGTATGTATAAAGACTTGGCCATGAAGGATATGGACGACAAGGAGGTCACGCTGAGCCAATGGGTGGGGCACGGCCAGTATGTGCTGGTAGACTTCTGGGCCTCTTGGTGCGGTCCGTGTCGTCAGGAGATGCCCAACGTGGTGAGCAACTACGAGAAATACCACTCCAAGGGCTTCGAAATTGTCGGGGTGTCGTTCGACGTGAAGAAAGAGGCTTGGGTGAATGCCGTCAAGCAGATGAATATGACGTGGCCCCAGATGAGCGACCTGAAGGGTTGGAAGTGTGCCGCATCTCCGCTTTATGGCATCAGGGCGATACCCAGCAGCATCCTCTTCGACCCGAAGGGCAAAATCGTTGCCATCGACCTGCGCGACCAGGCATTAGGCGAAAAACTCAAGGAGATATTTGGGGAATAAACGTTGCTTGCAGATAAAGAAAAGACCCTCTCACCGATTGTGATGAGAGGGCTTTTTTATGCTGTTAACCGTGCTTAATAGCTGCGGGCTATGATGACACGATACTTGGCGGGTTTGCCGCTGACCATATCGGTGCCAGGGGTCTGCTCGTAGGCGAAGGGCACGCAACGGATGGTGGCCTGCGTCTCTTCCTTGATTTGAGCCTCGGTCTCGGCTGTGCCGTCCCAGTGGCAGAGGAAGAAACCACCGTCCTTTACCTTCTCCTTGAACTCCTCGTAGTTGTCGCACTCATAGACACGCTCGTCACGATACTTGCGGGCCTTCTCGAAGATGTTCTTCTGGATGTCGTCCAAAAGCTGCTCCACATATTCTGCAATGCCTTCGATGGGGCGGGTCTCCTTTTCGAGTGTATCACGGCGCATCACCTCGATGGTGCCGTTCTCCAAGTCGCGAGCACCCAAGACGAGACGCACGGGAACACCCTTCAGCTCGTAGTCAGCAAACTTGAAGCCGGGACGCTTGTTGTCGGCATCGTCGAACTTGACGCTGATGCCAGCCTTGCGTAATGTTTCGATGATAGGTGTAACGGCCTTGTTGACCTGCTCCATCTGCTCAGGCTTGGTGGCAATAGGAATGATGACCACCTGGATAGGTGCCAAACGTGGAGGCAGCACGAGACCGTTGTCGTCAGAGTGGGTCATGATGAGCGCACCGATGAGTCGGGTAGAAACACCCCAAGAGGTGGCCCAGACATATTCGGGCTTGTTCTCCTTATTAAGATAGGTGACCTCGAAGGCCTTGGCAAAGTTCTGACCCAGGAAGTGTGAGGTACCGCTCTGCAGGGCCTTACCGTCCTGCATCATGGCCTCGATGGTATAGGTGTCCAGCGCACCGGCAAAGCGCTCGGTCTCGCTCTTCACACCCTGCAGCACGGGAACTGCCATCCACTCCTCAGCAAACTTGGCATAGACGTGCAGCATCTTCTTGGCTTCCTCCTCGGCCTCCTCACGGGTGGCGTGAGCTGTATGGCCTTCCTGCCAAAGGAACTCAGAAGTACGCAGGAAAGGACGTGTACGCATTTCCCAACGCATGACGTTACACCACTGGTTGCACATCAGGGGCAGGTCGCGCCACGACTGAATCCAGTTCTTATAGGTGTTCCAGATGATAGTCTCCGAAGTAGGACGGATAATCAATTCCTCCTCCAGCTTGGCAGCGGGGTCAACCACCACACCGCTCTTGTCCTCAGTAGCCTTCAGACGATAGTGGGTGACGACGGCACACTCCTTGGCAAAGCCCTCTACATGCTCGGCCTCGCGAGAGAGGAACGACTTCGGGATGAGCAGGGGGAAGTAAGCGTTCTGAGCACCCGTCTCCTTGAACATCTTATCCAACTGCTGTTGCATCTTCTCCCAGATGGCATAGCCATAGGGCTTGATGACCATACAACCACGTACTGCCGACTGCTCAGCAAGGTCGGCCTTCACTACAAGATCGTTGTACCACTGGCTGTAATTATCAGCCCGTTTCGTTAAATCTTTTAATTCTTTTGCCATATTTTCTGTTCGTTTTCTTAAAATTTGCTGCAAAGGTACGAAAAAGTTTAGAGTTTAGAGTTTAAAGTTTAGAGAAATTTGTATTTTTGCACTCGAAAATGAATGTTTCACTTTAAAATGATAAGATTATGAAGACTAAAATTGTTTCTTTACTGCTTTGTGTAGGCATGTTGTTCGCTTGTAACAATACCCAGAAGGGTGCCGGTATCGGTGCTGGTGGTGGTGCTGTGTTGGGTGGTATCATTGGTGCCATTGCTGGTAACACGGCTATTGGTGCTGCCGTTGGTGCTGCTGTCGGTGCTGGTGCAGGTGCTGTCATTGGTAACCGCATGGATAAGGCAAAGAAGGCTGCCCAGAAGGTGGACAACGCCAAGGTTGAGACCGTGAAGGACACCAACGGTCTGGATGCTGTGAAGGTTTCGTTCGACTCATCTGTCTTGTTTGCTACCGGTAAGGCCGACCTTTCTACAGAGGCCAAGAATTCGCTGGTACAGTTTGCCAAGGTGCTGAACGACAACAAGGACTGCGATATTGCCATCATTGGCCATACCGATATTACAGGCTCTGATGCTATTAACCAGCCTCTGTCAGTCAGTCGTGCCAACAGCGTGAACAGCTATCTGAGGTCATGTGGTGTGAGTGCATCGCAGATTAAGCGTATCGAGGGTCAGGGTTCCAGCAACCCCGTTGCCGACAACTCTACTGAGGCTGGTCGTAAGCTGAACCGTCGTGTTGAGGTTTACATGTATGCCTCTGAGAAGATGATTGACGATGCAAAAAAGCAAGCGAACTAAACGTTGAAGAAGTTTTTCGATAAACTAAAGAAAGTCGTATTATGGATAGTGGTGGCATTCTTTGCCTCCACTATCCTTTCTGTTGTGGTGTTGCGCTGGGTACCTGTCTATGCCACACCGCTGATGTTTATCCGTCTGGCTCAGCAGGTTGGGGCAGGCGAGAAGATGAAGTGGCATCACCATTGGGTTCCTATTGAAGAAATATCGCCCTCGCTGTCGTTGGCTGTGATGGCCTCTGAGGATGCCAATTTCCTGACACATCACGGCTTTGACTTCAAAGCCATCGAACATGCTGCCATGCGTAATATGAAGCATCCTGAGAAACGGAAGATGGGAGCCTCCACTATTTCGCAGCAGACTGCCAAGAACGTCTTCCTCTGGCCTGGCCGCTCATGGACTCGCAAAGGCTTTGAGGTGTATTTCACCACGCTGATAGAGGTGATGTGGAGCAAGGAACGCATCATGGAGGTCTACCTTAATTCTATAGAGATGGGCGATGGTATCTATGGTGCCGACGCTGTGGCTGAGCAGCATTTTAATACCACCGCCAAGGAACTGACCCGTGCACAGTGTGCCTTGATAGCTGCTACGCTGCCCAATCCCCGACGTTTCAATTCTGCCGAGCCCAGCAAATACATGAAGAAACGTCAGAAGCGTATTCTGCACGAAATGAAGTTTGTGAAACCACTCAACTAAACGCATCATTATTTTTAGGTATTTGCTTGCAAAATCTTTTTTATGTGGATTTTTTGTTGTAACTTTGCACGCAAATATAGAATAAGGTATGAGACTATCAGACTTGAAGACTGGCGATGAAGCCTATATTGTCAAGGTACAAGGACACGGAGGTTTCCGTAAACGTATCGTTGAAATGGGATTTATCAAGGGACAGCGCGTCGATGTGTTGCAGAGTGCGCCCTTGCAGGATCCCGTGAAATATAAGGTGATGGGCTATGAAGTCAGTCTGCGTCGCCAGGAGGCTGAGAAAATAGAGGTGAGTCAGGATGAGCGTGAGGCAGCTGATATTGCTGAACCTCAGAATGTGGCAAGTACGGCTCATTATGCTAAGCATTCAGCCCGCCGTACCATCAATGTAGCGTTGGTGGGCAACCCCAACTGTGGCAAGACGTCGCTCTTCAACTTTGCGTCGGGTGCTCACGAGCGAGTGGGTAACTATAGTGGTGTCACCGTAGATGCGAAGGAAGGCTATGCCGACTTTGAAGGCTATCGCATGAAACTCGTCGACCTGCCTGGCACCTATTCACTCACAGCTTATTCGCCTGAAGAACTCTATGTGCGCAAGCAGTTGGTGGAGGAAACGCCTGATGTTATTATCAACGTGATAGACGCGTCGAATCTGGAGCGTAACTTGTATCTGACGACTCAGTTGATGGATATGCACCTCAGGGTGGTGTGCGCGCTGAATATGTTTGACGAGACAGAGCGTCGTGGCGACCATTTGTCCATCGATACGCTGAGCTCGCTGATGGGCATGCCGATGGTGCCGACGTCGTTTAAGACGGGTAGGGGACTGCAGGAACTGATGCACGAGGTTATTCACATCTTCGAGAGTCAGGAAGGCCACGACAACTACTATCGCCACATCCATATCAATCACGGGCATGAGATAGAGGACGGTATTGCAAAGATACAAAAGTTCCTGAAAGGTAACGACTTGCTGCGTCTGCGATATAGTACCCGTTGGCTGGCATTGAAACTGCTGGAGAAGGACACGGAGGCTGAGCGTGTGATAGCTGCGTTGCCAGAGTGTGAGCAGATTCTGTCTGCTCGCGATACTGCTGTCAAACGTGTAAAAGAAGAGACAGGTGACGACTCCGAGACAGCCATCATGGATGCCAAATATGGCTTTATTCGTGGTGCGCTGCAAGAAGCGGGCTATAAGGTTGGTGAGCTGGAGAATACCTATCATGTCACCCACAAGCTGGATGCCCTCATCACCAATCGCTGGTTGGGGTTCCCCATTTTCTTTGCCCTGCTGTTCCTGATGTTTGAAGTCACCTTTACGTTAGGGCAGTATCCGATGGATTGGATAGATGCCGGTTTTGCGTGGATGGGTGATTTCATCGGAGAAAACATGTCGGAAGGACCGTTGAAAGCCATGCTCGTCGATGGTGTCATTGCTGGTGTGGGCTCGGTCATCGTATTCCTGCCGCAAATCCTGATTCTCTATACCTTTATTTCTTTGATGGAGGACTCAGGCTATATGGCTCGTGCTGCTTTCATCATGGACAAGCTGATGCATGGCATGGGCTTGCACGGAAAATCGTTTATCCCGCTGATTATGGGCTTTGGCTGTAATGTGCCTGCCGTTATGGCAACCCGAACCGTTGAGAGTCGCCGTTCGCGACTCATCACCATGCTGGTGCTGCCGATGATGTCGTGTTCGGCTCGTTTGCCGATATATATTATGATAACAGGGGCCTTCTTTGCCTCACAATATCAGAGCTTGGTGATGGTGTCGCTCTATATCGTTGGAATCGTGCTTTCTGTCATTGCTGCCCGCGTGTTGAGCACCTGGGTCATCAAGGGTGAGGACACACCATTTGTGATGGAGCTGCCACCTTACCGCTTCCCAACAGCTAAGGCCATTTTCCGTCATACCTGGGAGAAAGGCAAGCAGTATCTGAAGAAGATGGGCGGTGTCATTCTTGTGGCATCCATCATCGTTTGGGCACTGGGATACTTCTCGCCATCGGGTGTTGCCGACTCGTTGGAATCGAGCTTTATCGGACTGTTAGGTAAAGCCGTAGAACCCATCTTCCTGCCTCAGGGCTTCAACTGGCGACTGGATGTCAGTCTGATTGCCGGTGTGGGTGCCAAGGAGATAGTGGCCTCGACCATTGGTGTGCTATATGGCGATGCAGCCTTCGAATTCTCGCAGCTGACAGCCTATGCCTTCCTGTTGTTCGTGCTCATCTATTTCCCCTGTATTGCTACCGTTGTGGCCATCAAGAATGAGAGTGGTTCGTGGCGCTGGGCTACGTTTGCAGCCGTCTATACTACGGTGTTGGCCTGGATAGTCAGTGCCGCCGTCTACCAAATCGGGCTGTTATTTTCTTAACTCTTACCTCTTACCTCTTACTTCTTACCTACTCATGGTGGTAGGGCTCACCTTTATTTATAGTACACGCGCGATAAATCTGCTCGGTAAAGGTGAGGCGAATCATCTGGTGGGAGAAGGTCATCAGAGACAACGATAATTGTTCGTTGGCACGTGCATAGACCTCCTTTGAGAATCCGTAAGGACCTCCGATGATGAAGATGAGGCGACGGGCAGAAATCTGCTTTTGTTCCAACCAACGTGCAAACTCAATGCTGCGATACTGTCGTCCGTGTTCGTCAAGCAATACGACGGTATCTGAGGGCTGCAATTGCTTGAGTATTAGTTCACCTTCAGCTTGTTTCTGCTGTTCTTCGCTGATGCTCTTGGTGTTTTTCAGTTCTGGGATGGTGACAACATCGAAAGGCATATAGTGGTTGATGCGCTCCACATAGTCGTTGATACCGGCTATGAAGTGCTTGTTCACCGTCTTGCCTACCTGAATCAATACTGTCTTCATCCGTCAATGTTTAACGTGTAGTGTGGAATCCTTCGAGGTTGTCGTAGCGGCGCTTCATCATGCGACGATAGATATTGCGCATCCAATATGGTTCGGTTATTGTGAAGGCCAAACCAATCAGTATTAAGACCCAATAAGCTACATTATCGCTGAAGATGGCCTGCAAGAGCATCACTAAAGCGACAGGTGCAAAGAAGCCAATCATCGATACGATAGCCTGCCACTTGTTCTCCATCTGGTTCTTACCCGTTATTTTATCGTTGAGGGGCAGGGTTGTCTTGTTGTAGACAGCCATCTGGAACAGCATGCAATAGACGGGACCCGTGGCTGTTAACAAGTATGCCAACACCATCAGAATAGGGTATTTGCCAGCGAACACGGGTATCAGACAGAACAGGAAGGGCAGTATGAGCATAGCGCAGTAGAAGTAGTACTTAGCGCGTAGCAGCGTCAGGATGTTCTCTTCGTGTACCATCAGCATGTCGATGAAGTTGCCCTCAGGACACATGACCTTGATGAGGTTCACCGTGCCGAAGAAGATAAAGGCATAGAGACACCAGAAATTGCGTTCGAAGGTGGAGTTATAGACGCTGCCGAAGGCTATCATCAGCGAGAAAAAGAGGATGATGCACACACCTTGTATGAAGCGGGAGCGGATGGCCTTGTTGCGCATGGTGCTCTTTATCTCCAGCTTGAGGTACTCGCCAATCTGTCCGAAGCGGTTCAGGGCTGCAAACTCGCTGACGTGCTTGAGTTTGGCCTTCTCCGTTTTTGATATCTCATCGTAGATAAAGCGCATCTGCAGGGTGCGGTTAACGATGAAAAGCACCACAAAGAGAATGGCAAAGAGCACGAATGTCCACCACGAGAAGGCATTGTCGCCAACAAAATCGCCAATCACATCGAAAACCTTGTCAAGTAGTCCGTCGGGCAGCAGGAACAAAGGCAGTATCAGCGAGCCGTAGAAGACTGCCGGCAGTGCCCACCACCACATGCTCTGATTGATGAGTGTGCGAACAAGGAGATACCACTGGCTGTTGACGACGACTATCAGATGGAACAGCAGCAGCATGCCGAGCGCCGCCCATATTGACATGCCTCCGCACCACACAATGAACGTGTAGGGTAGGAAGATGGTCAACCAGAACAGATTACCAGTGTCGAGAATTTGCGACGTCAGAAAACATTCGATGGCCGTATATTTGCTGATGGGTGTCAGCAGATAGGGTTTTACCAGCATCAACGGTGTCTGCTGCATCATGAAACGCATAAAGAAGTCGACAATCATCAGGAATGGCAGGACAAAGAACATAATCTGTGGTTCGTCGTCCTTAGCTGCTATCCATCCCATGAAGGTTCCTATGGCGATGAATTCAACGGCTACGATGGCAAGGCCAATATATCCGAAGAGTTTGCCGTATTGGTTGGCTTCGAACATCGGATGGCGCTTCTCACTCAGTTTGGTGTTCTTGCGCAGCAGAAAAAAGAGTTGTAGCTTGTTCATCTCAGATCAATGACCTCAGCATGAGGAAAGTCTTTGGAGTTAAAACGGAACATGCCATCGGAGAGGTTGGCAGCCTTGAAGTTGCGGATGTCGATGGTTGTCCATCCTTTAGCGGTCTTATAGCGAACCTGAGAGGGTGAATATGACTTCTGGCCCACGGTGAGATACATCTCCTGTATGGACTTCTTACCCGTTGCCGTCAGGTGCACCACGAAGTTGCCACCCTTCTTTTCCATCGTATAGTTGTAGCCTTTCTTATACATATAGATGAAGTTATAGGGGTTGATGGCTGCCAGCTGCGATTCCGTTGGATTCGCAATATTGACCTCATCGTTCTTCTTCATATATGTCCACTGCGTCTTGCCGTCAAACCAAATAGTAGCTTGAGGGGTTGTGGCATGAAACTTCTTGCCCTTGATGGCTATCGTGCCACTGGCATTCATGCTTTGTCCGCTAATCGTAAATGAGGCCTGGGCACCGCCTTTGCTTGATACCACAGCGGCTGTCTTGTCCAGCACCTCCTTAGCGGTTTGGGCATTGATACTGAGTGCGCCAAAAAGACACATGGCGCAAATAAAATATTTCTTTATCTCCATTGTGCTAATAAGTTTTCGAGACTGTTTTCGTCCATGATTAATACTTCGCGAGGCTTTGAGCCATGAGCCTGTCCCACAATGCCAGCCTTTTCCAATTGGTCCATCAAACGACCTGCGCGATTGTAGCCGATGGCAAACTTACGCTGGATGAGACTCGTGCTACCGCTTTGCTCCCGAACAATGAGACGTGCTGCATCCTCAAACATCGGATCCAGGTGCTGCATATCCACGTCGCGACCTTCACCGCCACCATCCTCTTCACCGAGGTCGGGCATGGGCAGTTCGAAGGCACCAAGGTAGCCTTGCTGGTCAGAGATGAACTTGTTGATGCGCTCCACTTCGGGTGTATCCACAAAGGCACATTGTACACGCACAGGTTCACCACCGTTCAAGTACAGCATATCGCCTCGTCCTACCAGCTGCTGGGCACCTGGACGGTCAAGGATGGTACGCGAGTCAATCATGGCACCCACGCGGAAGGCAATACGACTTGGGAAGTTAGCCTTGATGGTACCAGTGATGATGTTAGTGGTAGGACGCTGGGTAGCTATAATCATGTGGATACCAACGGCACGAGCCAACTGGGCAATACGTGCAATAGGCAGCTCAACCTCTTTACCAGCTGTCATAATCAGATCGCCGAACTCGTCGATAACTACGACGATATACGGCATGTATTTATGTCCGTTCTGCGGATTCAGCTGACGTTCGATGAACTTCTTGTTATACTCCTTGATGTTACGAGCCTGAGCCATCTTCAGCAGGTCGTAGCGGGTATCCATCTCCTTACACAGCGAGTTCAGGGTGTTGATAACCTTCGAAACGTCAGTAATGATGGGTTCGGCATCGTCGTCGGGAATCTTGGCTAAGAAGTGGTTCTCGATAGAAGCATAGACGCTAAACTCCACCTTCTTCGGGTCAACAAGCACAATCTTCAGCTCGGCAGGGTGCTTCTTATATAATAAAGAGGTGATGATGGCGTTCAGTCCAACGGACTTACCCTGACCGGTAGCACCAGCAACCAAAAGGTGGGGAGCCTTGGCAAGGTCGAACATGAATACTTCGTTGGTAATGGTCTTACCCACGGCACAAGGCAGTTCCATTGTCGACTCCTGGAACTTCTTGGAGTTCAGTATCGATTCCATCGAGACCGTAGCAGGCTTGGCGTTTGGTACCTCGATACCTACCGTTCCCTTACCGGGAATAGGTGCGATGATACGGATGCCGAGGGCAGCCAGACTCAAGGCAATGTCGTCCTCCAGATTCTTAATCTTCGAGATGCGGACACCTGAAGCAGGGGTAATCTCATACAGCGTGATGGTAGGTCCAACGGTAGCCTTGATGCTACTGATTTCTACACCAAAGCTACGCAACACTTCCACAATGCGGTTCTTGTTGCGCGTCTGCTCCTCCATATCGATGTAGGGCTTGCCGTCGCTCTCGTACTTCTGCAGGAGGTCGAGGGTGGGGTATTTGTAGTTTTCCAAGTCACGCTTGGGGTCGTAGGGTGTTGAAATGTCGCCATAGTCGGCAACCATACTCTTGCCATCGGCCTTTTCTTCCTTTTCGCCAGTTTCAACGGTCAACTCTACTTCGTTATTGTCGTCGCCATTATCGTTTTCTTTCTCTTTGATGATAGGACCTTGTGGTTGGTTTGGACTGATGGGGTTAGCAGGGATATTGTCTATGGGGAATTCAATCTCTTCCCTATATGGATTGTCGAATACCTGCTGAGGTTCTTCTTCCTCTACGGGATCATCGTTGGAATCGCCTTTGCCAATATGTACCTCCATCGGAATCTTCTTCAGATAGCGCAATGGGTTGAAAATCTTGCGAATGAAGGTAATGGTCTCCATACTGAGATAGGCCATAAAGCTGATGGCTACCAACGCTAAGATAGCCACGAGACCTGGTGTGCCCACAAAACCCTCTATTTGCTGACTGATGGCTAATCCATGGTCGCCACCGGGGTTGTAGCAGGCACTGTCAAAGAGTGGCTCGAGGAACTTGGCAAAGGTGACCGAACACCATATCATAATGATTGCCAAGCACATAAACCACTTCAGCAACTTTACCTTATAGGCACGTACCAATCGTAGTGATATCAAGAAGATGTACACAGGAATCAGGAAGGCTGCAAGTCCGAAGCAGCGTTTGATGAAGAAATAGGATGTCCATGCGCCTAAACTGCCGCAGGCATTCTGGAACTCATGGTTCTGATTCAGTATCTCACCCTCGCGTGGTGTTTCGATGATGCTCATATCGGCAGCTCCCGTCGCAAGGAACGACACGAAAGCCCATACCATGAAACCTGCTATGATAAACAGCGCAGCACCGAGAATGAAGTTTGTGCGCTCGCTGTGAAATATATTCTTCAAATCCAATGCCTCACTCAGCGATGAGGCTGTCTTTTCCTTGGATGTCTTGCTCGTTTTCTTCTTCGCCATAACCTTATTTATAAATAATGGACTGCAAAATTACGAAGAATTTCTTAGATTTCATCATAAATTGGTGGTTTTTTTGTATTTTTTGTACCTTTTTTCGTACCTTTGCACCCCAAATGAAGAAAACGATTTATAGTAAATACGATAAGACGCGTATCGGAGCACTTCCACGTGTGCTTTTTCAGGGCCGTATAGTGGTGGTCTTGACCGAGCATGATGCCGAAAAAGCCGTGCGTTATCTGTTGTCGCAGCCTATTTTGGGCATTGATACCGAGACACGACCTTCGTTTAAGAAGGGGCAGACACACCAGGTGGCACTCCTTCAGGTGTCGTCCTACGATGTCTGCTTCCTCTTCCGACTCAATCAACTGGGGTTGTCGCCATCGATAAAACGACTGCTGGAGGATATCAAGGTGCCGAAAATCGGACTTTCGCTGCGTGACGATTTGATGTCGTTGCATAAACTGGGTGATTTTAAAGCAGGATATTTCATTGATTTACAAGACCATATGCGTGAGGTTGGTGTTGAGGACTTGAGCCTTCAAAAACTATATGCCAACTTCTTTGCACAGAAGATTTCGAAGCGTGAGCAGCTGACCAATTGGGAGGCTGACATCTTGCAGGATAAGCAGAAACTGTATGCTGCAACAGATGCATGGTCGTGTATCATGCTTTATGAAGAGCTGATGCGATTGGAGCAAACAGGCGATTACGAACTGATAAAAGTGATAGACGATGTACAAAGAAATTCGGCTTAAACGGGGTAAGGAAGAGAGTCTCCGCAGGTTCCATCCGTGGGTGTTCTCAGGTGCCATTCTCACCATCGACAAAGGTGTTAATGAGGGTGACGTGGTGCGTGTGTTGGCTAATTCAGGCGATTTCATCGCTGTGGGTCACTACCAGGAAGGTTCTATTGCCGTCCGTGTGCTGTCGTTCTCTGACGTGCAGATTGACGATGAATTCTGGCATTCTCGTCTCTCGTCGGCTTTGAAAATGCGTCAGGCCATCGGTATTGCCGACAATCCCGATAACAACACCTATCGTTTGGTACATGGTGAAGGTGACAACCTGCCGGGCTTAATCATCGATGTCTATGGTCAGACGGCCGTCATGCAAGCCCATTCCATCGGTATGCACCTGTGTCGCAAGGAGATAGCTCGTGCGTTGGTCGATGTGATGGAATCGAGGATTTCACATATTTATTATAAGAGTGAGACCACGCTGCCGTTTATGACTGCCGATGATATGATTGCAACGCCACACTTCGACACCGACGAGGTGTTGAAGAATGGATTCTTGTATGGCGGTAGTGACGATAATATCGCTTTGGAGAACGGCTTGAAGTTCCGTGTTGACTGGTTGAAAGGCCAGAAGACGGGCTTCTTTGTTGACCAGCGCGAGAATCGTTCGTTGCTTGAGAAGTTCTCGAAGGGCAAGCGTGTGCTGAATATGTTCTGCTATACGGGTGGCTTCTCGTTCTATGCCATGCGTGGTGGTGCTGAGCTCGTGCATAGCGTGGATAGCTCGGCTAAAGCCATTGAACTGACGAAGCAGAACGTAGAGTTGAACTTCCCCAATGACCCTCGCCATGAGGCTTTCTGCGAGGACGCCTTTAAATTCCTTGAAGGCATTGGTAATCATAATGGTCAATGTTCAATGGTCAATGGTCAATATTCAACGTCCTATGATCTCATCATCCTCGACCCACCAGCTTTTGCCAAGCACCGTGGTGCTTTACACAATGCGCTGAAAGGCTACACACGCCTGAATCAGAAGGCTTTCGAGAAGATTGAGAAGGGTGGTATCCTCTTCACGTTCTCTTGCTCGCAGGTGGTCACGAAAGACCATTTCCGCAATGCGGTATTCACAGCAGCTGCCCTTGCTAAGCGTAAGGTGCGCATCCTGCATCAACTTCATCAGCCTGCCGATCATCCCATCAATATCTATCATCCTGAGGGTGAATACCTGAAGGGCTTGGTGCTCTATGTGGAGTAAGATTAATCAATATGTTGATAAATATAAACTGCTTAAAACCAACGAATTATATATTGTTGCTTTAAGCGGTGGTGCAGATAGTGTGGCTTTGCTTTTGCTTCTAAAAGAGCATGGTTTTAACGTGCATGCTGCTCATTGTAATTTTCATCTGCGAGGCGATGAATCGGATAGGGATGAGGCCTTTTGTGTGGAGCTCTGCCAGCGGCTTGGCGTTGAACTGCATCGTGCCCATTTCGATACCCGCGAATATGCCGAGTTGCACAAAGTCAGCATTGAAATGGCTGCCCGCGAACTGCGTTATCGGTGGTTTGAACAGCTGCGTCAGGACATTGGCGCTGCAGGAATCTGTGTTGCTCATCACCGCGATGACTCAGTGGAAACGGTGCTTTTGAACCTTGTGCGTGGTACTGGGTTGCGTGGCTTGACGGGTATTCAGCCGCGAAATGGTTATATTTTGCGACCGCTTTTGTGTGTTTCGAGAGCTGAAATCGAGGCTTTTTTGGCTGAAAAGGGGCAAAAATACGTCACGGATAGTACCAATTTGGAGGCAGACGTGCAACGGAATATCGTACGCCTGGAAGTGCTGCCGTTACTTCGAAAGCTCAATCCTGCCGTCGCTGAAAACATCCAACGGACAGCTGAGAATCTGGGTGAGGCGCAAACGGTGTTGGCTGCTTTGGTAAGCAAATATAAGTGTTGTAATTCGATTGAAATCAGTGAATTAGAAAAGTACGGTTCAAGTGAATATATGGCATTTGAATGGCTTAAAAACTACGGTTTCAACGGCAGTCAAGTCCGTCAGATTCTGGACACTGAGTGTGGTGGAATGGTGCATTCTGAGCAAGGCTATGATGTCTTGAAGGATCGTGGGCGCTTGATAGTTGAACCTGCGCTGAAGCCCTTCAAACCTATGCGTATTCCCGAGGAAGGGACTTATGTTTTGGATGGAAACAATACGTTTAGGGTGTGTAAAAAACCTGTTTGTGTGTCGAAAGAGGCACATATTGCTACGTTGGATGCTGCTAAAGTACACTTTCCGTTGACCGTCCGTAGGGTAGAAGAGGGTGATTGGATGCAGCCATTTGGCATGAAAGGCAGAAAACTGTTGAGTGACCTGATGACCGACCTGAAGATGACCGTCTTTGAGAAGCGTCGCCAGTTGGTTGTCGTTGATAATCAGGATATTATAGTCTGGGCTGTAGGACTTAGGGTTGCTGGCTTTGTTGCTGTTTCAGAGACTACCAAAGAGGTATTGGAGCTTGCGTTTTAAGCCTAAAAACACGCCACTTTGCCACAACGCCACTTTGCCACATTAAGCTATAGTCGATTACGGCGGCGTAGGGTAGTAAACTGTCAATTTTGACGTCCAGGCTTGAAAACCACGATTTTAGGTAGTTTTGGCCACCTGACGCGTCTAAACGAAATTAAACTTTATTATTTTTTAATACCGATGGTCATCGGTAACATGTTCT